>Ga0209382_10000540_pt1 | contig 62511 bp, 58 predicted proteins | sample SoiMetdeltSBSDD5_FD_187599 | JGI IMG/M metagenome (GOLD analysis project Ga0209382, IMG submission 187599) | Bulk soil microbial communities from a Populus tree surrounding site in Tennessee, USA - Soil MetaG P. deltoides SBSDD5 (SPAdes) (version 2) | ecosystem: Environmental > Terrestrial >...
CCCACGAGCCGTTCCGCCAGGGTCCGCATTCGAGAGACGTCAAGATCATCCTTGACCCACCAGACGAACGGCTTCGCGAACGCCGTGCGTCGACGCGCGACCTGATAGAGGTACGTCCGTGATCGTGCGCTGTGGCGGGCATGGAACGTGTGCCGGACTTTTTGAATGCCCAGGATGTTGATGTCCGAGGGGAGCTGGTCGTTGATGCGGCGCATGAGCGTGTCCGGAGGCACGGACGTCGTGAGATCGAGATGCGCCACCTGAGCGAGCGCATGGACTCCGGCATCGGTGCGCCCCGACCCGTACAATTCGAACTCGCGCGTCCCGGTCACCTCAGCGATCGCCCGTTCCAGTTCTCCCTGCACGGTTCGGGCGTTCTTCTGCACCTGCCAACCGCTGTAGCGCGTGCCGGCATACTCGATCGTCAGCTTGAACCGCACTCAACAAACTCCCTGCTGCGCGTTCGTCCTCCGGTTCTCCGTTGCTCCGTGTCGATCCGGTGTCTCCGCCCAACTCCGTTGTCGGCGCACCGATCGCCTTGGGAGTATCAGCGAGCGCGCATCTTGTCGAGTACCTGTCCAAGTTGTCGCAGCTCCTCACCGTACGTGGCCCAGTCGCCGCTTCGTTGCGCCGTCACTGCGCGCTCGTAATGCGCCTGGGCCTGGGCCGCCAACGCACTGAGGTCCGGACCCGTCGCCGCTGGGCGCGTCCCGTCCGCGGCGGGAGGACCGGGAGCCGGGGCAGCGGTGGACGTCGAGGTACTAGGAGAAGCCGGTTTCCCACCAAAGAGCTCCGCGAGCCCCGCCTCGAGCGTCTCCTGCATCACGATGCGGTTCTCGTAAGCGACGATCACGCGCGTCAGCTCAGGTATCCGGCCGCCCGATGCGCGCAGGTACAGCGGGCGGACGTAAATGAGCGACTCTTCGATCGGGATCACCATCAGCGTGCCCCAGATCACCTGTGAACCCTGCTGATTCCAGAGCGTGATCTGAGGCGAAATGACCTGATCCTGGGAAATACGCGCCACCACCTGACGCGGACCGAACACGAGCTTCTGCTTCGGAAACTCGAAGACAAACATCTTGCCGTAGTGCTCACCATCGCTGCGCGCCACGAGCCACGCAGCGAGGTTGTCACGCCGCCGCGGTGTGAAGGGCAGCATCTGAATGAACTCGGCCTCCGATTCGCCGGGCAGTCGCATGATGGTGTAGTACGGCTGCATCGCCCGGTTCTCGCTGCCGTCGTCCACGCTCGGGACCTCCCACTGATCCTCGCGGTTGTAGAAGACCGCGGGTTGCGTCATGTGGTACGTCGCGAACACCTGCGCCTGCACCGCGAAGATGTCCTCCGGGTAGCGCACGTGAGAGCGGATGCTTGCAGGCATCTCGTCGAGCGGCTTGAACGTGTCAGGGAAGATGCGGGCATACGTCGCAGCGATTGGATCGTCCGGGTCCGCCAGGTACGCCGTCGTCGTGCCGTTGTAAGCGTCGATGACGAACTTGACGGAATTGCGGATGTAGTTCACCTGGCCCGCAGGAGTCGAATACGGGTAGAAGGTACTGGCGGTGTACGCATCGTACAGCCAGAAGAGGCGTCCATCAGCGACGACCAGATACGGGTCCAGATCGAGGAACCGAAGGAATGGCGCCAGCCTCGTGATGCGCTCGCGGATGTTCCGGTTGAAAAGAATCTTGCTCTCCGGTCCGATGTCGTCGGTGAGGATGATTTGATACGACCCGAAACGAAGGGCGAACAGCAGCTTACGCCAGAAAGACCCGAGCGAGACGCCACCGGTTCCCGCGTACTGCGTGAACTCGTTCTCGTCACCCCTGGGGTAATGGAATTCCCGGGTCCTGGTACGCACGATGACGTAATCGTTGGTGAGCTCGCCAAAGTAGATGCTCGGTTCATCGACCTTCAAGTCAACCGTCGATTGCGGAGGAAGATCGCGTACGAACAGCACGGGCAACCCCTCGGTGGTGACCTGGTTCACTGGTCCAAGCGTCAGCCCGTAGCCATGCGTGAACGTCAGACGCTCATTCACCCACGTTCGATTCGGCAGGCTGGCCGAGTTCAGTTCCCGCGCCGACAGCATCACTTGGCGGAGCGCGCCGTTGATGCGATAGCGGTCGTTGTCGACCGACACGAAATCGTAGTAGGTGCGGATCTCCTGGATCTGCCCGAAGGTCTCCAGCAGCGGCTGGTGATCCCAGAGCCTGACATTCTCGAGGGTGGCGGCGTTGTTGGTAATGTCCGCGCGCGTCAGGAGCGCATCACCAGACAGCGGTCGCTCCTCGACCGTCTCGAGTCCGAACGCTCGTCTCGTTGCCGCGATGTTGTGCTCGATGAACGGTGTCTCGCGAACCTGTTCGTTGGGACTGACGATGAAGCGTTGGAGAACGGAACTGTAGACCTCGCCGCCAATCGACACGAGGAGATAGAGGCCGATGGCGAGAGGAATTGGCCAGTTGCGAGAATCGAACGCTTGCCACGCGGCAAGCGCGGCGCCGATGACGGCGACGGCCATCAGCAGCAATGCTGCCGGCATCCGGCCGTACACGTCGGCGTAGCTGGCGCCGTGAATGAGCCCTGATGACTCGATGAGGTGTTCCGTGCGTTGAAGCCAGGCACCCCAAGCCAGCAGAAGGAAGAACGTGCCGGCGAGAAGAATCAAATGCCGGCGCGCGGAGGGTGACACCGAGAGCCGTGACGGGAAGCCGGACGTCAGATGACCTGATACGAGGTAGATGGCGGCCGAACTCAAGGCCGCCAGCACGACCAACGTCTGCGAGCCGCGTTGAACCAGCCGCAGAAAAGGCAGCGAGTAGACGTAAAAGGCCACGTCGCGGCCAAGGATCGGGTCCTGAACCCCAAACGGCACCCCGTATCGCCAGGTAAGCCATTCCTCCCATCGTCCCGAAAAGAAGAGGCCGATGAGCGCTGCCAGGAGCACGGCAGCACCGCGCGCCAGGGTCCGAAGCTGCTGTCCTCCGGGCAATGTGACCTGAATGCCCTCACGGGTGGTGAAGACGGGGCGCACATTGCCGATGGCGGACAGCGCCACGTTCAGATTCAGGACGAGCCACGCGGTCGCGACGATGAAGGTAAGCGAGAAGAGCGTCCCCTGACTCCGGAAGATGGTGAGGAAGACGGTCTGGTAACCGACTTCGCCGAACCACAGCCAGTCGGTGTAGAAGCGCAGAAGCGACGGGCCGCCAAGAAACAGCAGCAGGGCGAGCGCCGCGAGGGCAAAACGAAGTGGTGATGTCATAGGCGTCCGCAGTCGCGGGTCACGGAGACGACGCCACATACCGTGCGCCCGCCGCCTCCAAATCGGCGTGAATCTCCTTGGCTAGTCGTGCAGGCGAAACCACGCGCGCGAATGGGCCCCAACTGAGGATCCAGCTTCGCAGCCCCCAATCGTGGCACACGTTGAGCGTCACCGCGACACCCCCGTCGCGAGCGTCCTCGACCTGTTGCGACGGGTGCCAGACCCGTGCTCGAACGTAAGGAGCCACGCGCGCATCGAATTCAATCTCTACTCGCTCGGCCGGTCCGGTGTTTACACCGAGTGAATTCGCGAACACATCGTCACCAACCGCGTGGGTGACCGTGAACGTCTGTTTTTCGAGTGAAACCGATGCGATCCGATCGACGGCAAACGTGCGAACCGCTTTGTACTCGGGGACATAGGCCAGCAGGTAGATGCCTCCCTGCACGAACGCCAGGCGGTAGGGATGGACGAGGTAGTCCTTGCTCCGTCCGCTCGATACCGAGTGGTAGCGCATGGTGGTCACGCGGTAGTGCAGCGTGGCCTCGAGTAGCTGCGCCACGAAGGCGGGCGAGCTCGCGCCCGCGCGTGGGCCGGGCTTGGCCACGAGCACGCTGGGTAGACGGTCGAGAAACAGCCGCATCCGTGGCGACAACATCTTCGCAAGCCGCTCGAAGGCGTTGGTCAGATCACGTTGAAAGGGCGTACCGGCGACGGCTTCCAGAAGGTTCCGGCTCAAGTACAGCGCACAGAGCTCGGAAAGCGTGAAACCGGCATCGATGCCCTTCAGGACCTGGCCGTCAAGACGCCACTTGACATGGCCGTTGTCGTCGCGCTCGTCGTAGAGCGCGAAACCGGCTTCCTGAAGCGCCGCGAGATCTCTTCGGATCGTGCGGGTCGTGACCTCGAGCTCCTTCGAAAGGGCATCGATGGAGGCACCATGGCGCGACGACTCTAGTGCGTGAAGCAGCTTCCATTGACGGATGACTTCCTGGTTGCGGGGCACGGAAGCGATCGTAACTTGGCTTTGGGCTCGAGGATCGGGGCTTTCTAACCACCTTCTTTGAAGCGGCGGATCTCGCGGCGTCGTCGGCGGTCGGGAGTGCCGGCCGCCTGGGCGACCGCACGGTAGATACGCTCGATGCGGCGGGCTTCGATCTCTTCAGGGGTTGGCTGCGGCGTGACATCATCGTAGAGCGCGCGCGCTTCAGCCTTCCTGACGTGCTGATCGATCGCGATGCGTACGATGATGTCCTGGTAGCGTCCGAGGCCACGGCTGATGCGAACGCGGTCGCCCTCGCGGAGCGATCGATGCGGCTTGGCGCCGTCGCCATTGACTTCGACCTTGCCGCCCTCACACGCCCGTTTGGCCTCGGATCGCGTTTTGAACAGACACGCGACGTCGAGCCACACGTCGAGGCGTACGGTGTCTGAAGATTTCTCGTTCACGTCTACTTCAAATCAGGACCTCGATTTTTCCCTTCGCCTTGAGTCCGTTGACGAACGACTCGGTTTCCTGCTGCCGGTTTACGCGCTCGAGATACTGCTCGACCTGCGGTCTGACCTCTTCGAGCGGAATCGTCCGGCCTTCCTTCTTCTCGACCACCTTGATGATGTGAAATCCGAAATCGGTCTCGACCAGATCGCTGATGGCACCGGGTGCGAGGCTGAACGCGGCGTCATTGAATGGACCCACCATCTGGCCCTGCTGGAAGAACCCGAGATCGCCACCATTGGCCGCACTGCCCGGATCAGCAGAATGCTGCTTTGCCAGCGCCGCGAAGTCGCCGCCGCCCTTCACGTCCTTGAGGACCTGCTCCGCTTTGGCCTTGGCCTGCGCTTTTGTTGCCGCGTCGGCGCCCTTGGGCACGGTGATCAAAATGTGGCTGGCGCGGACGCTCTCGCCCTGTTTGAACTGGTCGGGGTTCTTGGCGTAGAAGTCGGTTACCTGTTCGGGCTTCACGGCAACCTTCGCCGCGATCTCTCCCTCGATCAACTTCGCGATCGCCATGTCCTGCCGCGCGTCGGATTTCACCTGCTCGAGTGTCAGTTTTCGCTGGGCGAGCATCTGTGTGAACTCCGTCTCTGAAGGGAACTGCTTCTGAATCTGTCCAATGCGTGCGTCGACATCTGCGTCGGGAACCGTCACGTTGCGGGCACGCGTTTCCTGGATGAGCACCCTGTAACCAATGAGTTGATCCAGCACACCGCGAAGAACCTGGTCGCGTTGCTCGGGCGGAATCGGACCGCCGGCACGAGCTTCGAGAGCCTGCACCGCGCGATCGAAGTCCGCTTTGGTGACGTCTTCGCCATTGACGTGCGCGAGCACATCGGGAATCTGTGCCGGAATCGGCTTCGGTGCTGCCGGGGCTGCCTGGGCAGCGGCCGGCGCGGCTCCCGCAGTCGTCGCCGCGGCCGCCTCTGTGGACGACTTGGAGCATCCGCACACGACGAGGGCGACGATCAATGGAAAGATTCGCATGAGTGAAATTCTCTCGGGAGTGGCTGTCGGTGAAGAGTCGTCAAAACGTACTCTCATCAGAGTACGACGCGGCCGCCGACGGGTCAATGCAGCATGTTATAGTGGAGGTTCGTACGTGCTCAAAAACGCGTGTCACGAGGCCAGGTAGCTCAGTTGGTAGAGCACGTGACTGAAAATCACGGTGTCGCTGGTTCGATTCCGGCCCTGGCCACCAAATTACCTAACAAAATCTATGTTCTCTGCGACCAAGGTCGGGAGGGTTCCTATCAGGGTCACACTAGGGTCACAGGCCCGTGAGTGCGAAAGATGAGCGTTGAAATCCCGCCCGACAGCTTGCCCGAGGATTTCACAACCCTGATTGGACGTCTTGTCTAGCAAGCGAGAACAGAGGCCATCCGCAATCGCAGAAGACGGCTTCAAAACAGCGCCGAAGGATTCTCCACTGAAGGTCGCGAAGCGAGAATGCTTGAGAGGCGAAGGTCTACGGCGGTGTCATGCATCCATGAGTTTACTGAGAAGGCAATCGAATCAGTCGTGCGGCTCCTGCGATCGATGCAGATCCTGGCACCCGAAGCAGTGAGCTGGTCGCAAGGGCTGATCAAAGAGTCGCTCAACCAGATGGTATGCGGCATTAAAGAGCCCGATGGGGACTCACGCGGTCGAGACGCTGCGTCTGCAAGAATCAACGAACATCGTCAATACGGATGTTAAACAACTCTTTGCTGCGATGCAGGAGGCTCTTCGTAGCTCTAATCTGGACGACGACGCCCGCGAACCGCTAAGCAAGCAGATAGTAGAGATGGAAGCGGCAGCGGGGAAGAAGTCGTTCGCGCGAGCTTACGCCGATTTCATGCAGAACGCAGCGAATCATGTAACAGTATTTGCGCCTCTATCAGGCCCTCGCCCAGTTGCTTGGCGGCCAATCGTCCTAACAACCCGCCCAGTTCCTCATACCCTTTCTCGAGCACCATCTGCTTCCACTCGGCTGCACGCGCCAAGGCGGCATCGGGAGCGGGTGTAGATACCGGCCACAACTCAAAATCCTGCCGCTGCGGGGGTGACGGACACGCCACACGCGGTCGACGAGGAATCGGCTTCGCCGGTCCCGATTGTCGGCCGCCAAACGGCGTGTACGGCTCGTCGCTCATTACTGCACGCCTCCAATCACCGGCATGTCCGCCAGCGACTCAGATGCCGATGGCATCTCGATCGCCTCACCGCCGTCACCACCGAGCTCAGCCGGCCGCCGCTGTCAAACGTTGTCTCTTTTTGAACAGTCCCGCGTTGTGTGCCGATGTATCGTCAGGCTTCTCAATCGAATCATGCGGCACTTCAAGTGACTTTTCAGCCGCACCGTCTATGCCCCGTTTGCCGCACACCGGCGCGATTGTTGCCGGACTCCAGCGCTAACTCCATCGTCGAGTACTACCGCTGCGACGACTGCGGACGGATCTGGTCGCATCGGAAGGACAATCCCGAGTCACCGCAAAGCCGGTCACTGTCTAACGGAAACCGAGTACTACGGCTGCGACCTTAGTCGCTCACTTCCAGTTCGATCGCATCCGCGCAGGCCGTGAGCAGGTCAACGTCTCGCTGCCGGCGCCTCTGATTAACCGTGGGCGGCCCCACGCCTTACCTCCGAGGGAATCGCTGACCGATCGGTATAGTGAAGTCTCTGCGCTACTTCAAACGCATCGGCCAGCTCTGACGGACGCGGCTCTGCAGGCCGGCGATTGGGATCGGTGTATTGGGTGATGAAGTGGTCATGCGCGTGCGTGACGCCGGGCAATGTCGTGCTCATCCGCTACAAAAGCGATCACCTTGTCCTGTCGTAGCAACGGCAGTCGCGAAAGCGTACCTTCCGTGTCGCTTCGGCTCCGGTATTTTCACGGATATGTTCACGGATATGGATGTGCTCTCAGCGCTGCCATTCTGTGAGCAACCAAGCAGTCGTCTCAAACACTCGCGTTTTCCATAGCGTTCTTGGGGATTTCCCTTACTGCGGCCTTCAAGCTGTTGCTGTAGCATCGAACCGCGCACGCGTGCGCCATCGCGTTTCCGTCCGTCGCCATGTCAGAAGACCGCATGCCTCATCTCCCGGATCTCAGGGGTGAATTCCTCAACGATCTGGCCGCCATCGAGCAGCGCATCGCGCGCAGTACGACGGAATCGGCTGCGGACGATTCACTCGATTGGAGTGAAAAGCGCTATCGACATCTTGTCGAAAACAGCCTGGGGTTGATCTGCACTCACGATCTCGAAGGGATCGTGCTCTCCGTGAATCCAGCCGCGGCCAACTCGCTCGGATACGAGCCGCGCGACGGCATTGGTCGAAATCTCCGCGAGTTTCTGGCCCCGGCGACGCGACATCGATTCGATCACTACCTCTCGCGCATTCGCGAGAACGCCCACGACAGCGGTGTGATGCGCGTCGTTCGCAAGGACGGCACCGAGCGAATCTGGTTGTACCGGAATGTGCTGTACGTTGAACCGGGAGTGCGGCCATTCGTGCTGGGTCACGCCATCGACGTGACCGAACGCGCTGCCGCGGAAGCCGCGGTCCGACGCAGCCAGGCGCAGACACTCGAAGCGACGAGCAGGCTCGCAGGCCGCGTGGCGCACGCCTTCAACAACCTGCTCACCGTCATCATCGGCAGCACCGAGATGCTGATCGCCGATCAGTCAGCGGACGCGCGCACGCGGGCGCGTCTCGATGCGATCATGCGAGCGGCGGCGCGTGGCGCCACCGTGACACGGCAGCTCCTCGCCGTTGGCCGTCAACAGCCGATCGAGCGCACCGCCCTCGACCTGAATGCCGTCGTGAAGAAGCTCGAACCGGCGCTTCGGCATGTCGTTGGATCGAACGCGACGCTGACACTGAACCTCGAACCGGACCTTCCGCACATCGATGGGGATTGCGCCCAGATGGAGCAGGTGCTTCTGCACGTTGCTGGCAACGCCGCAGAGGCGATAACCGACGCCGGATCCATCGTGATCGAGACCTCCACGTCCATCGCTGAGGATGTTCGTGCACGCAATCACTCCGATTCGGATCCCGGCGAGTGCGTATGGCTGACCGTGCGCGACACCGGCCGCGGCATGGATGCGCATACCAGGGATCATCTTTTCGAGCCATTCTTCACGACGAAGTCCGGAGGTCTCAGTGCCGGGCTCGGCCTGCCTGTCGTCTACGGGATCGTTCATCAGCTGGGCGGCACGATCGGCATTGACAGCGAGTTGGGGAAGGGAACAACTGTCACGATCGCGCTCACCCGCGCGTCGGCGGTCTGCGGATCGCGCGAGACTGCGAGCTCGACAATCGATGCCGATGTGAAGGCGGCGCCAACAATCGTCCTCGTCGATGATGAGGACGACGTGCGAACGGTGATGCGGTCAGTGCTGCAACAGAAGGGGTACACGGTTCTCGATGCGCCAAGCGGAGGAGACGCCATTCGACTGCTCGCCGATCACTCAGGGCCGGTCGACATGCTCGTTACTGATGTGGTCATGCCAGGTATGAGCGGCCGCGAATTGTACGAGCACCTCTCACGTCGACATCCGGGCCTGAAGGTCCTCTACGTCTCCGGCTACGCCGACGATGCGTTCGGTCGCGAGCCGGGCTGGGGCACGTCACTCCTCTCCAAGCCGTTCTCACTCGAAACGTTTGCCAAGAGAGTGCAGGACGAGCTCACAAGCGCCTGATGCTGTTTCGCCGTCTGCAATCGTTTGCCTCGTGAAGTGGCAATCGCGGCTCCACCCTTTGAGCCGTTTTCCAAGTCGTAGCGTCACCTCGCTCAACGCGATCGCTTGGCGATGCTTTTGCCTCGCGCTCCCGCGAATCAGACAACGGCACCGGGCCGTCAGGGCAAGGCGATGGCAATGAGGCGACTGTTGGGGATCCAACGTTTGTCCCTCTTGGCGCCCCGTCGAACAACTTGACGGGCCCCGACTTCATTCCGCCATTTTCGACCTATCCGTCTGGCCATGCCGGCCTTGGTGGCGCGCTGTTCGAGATGCTGCGTCGGTTCTACGGCACTGACACGATTGCATTCACGCGAAGGGACGGGACGGCACGGTCAGACCACTGCGACCAGGCACTGCGCGTCGTTTTCGTAGGCCTATCTTCGTATCCATTGGTCGTTCGACAAGACAGAGGGGATTGCGCAGGGCCGGAAAATCGCGCAACACGCGATCAAGAACGCTTTCATGCCAATATGACCGAAATCTTCCGGTTGGCAAACGACGACGTCGGCGAGGCGCGGCCTGAAACACGTCTTTTTTAGTGCAATTTCGACCATTCCGACGGTCCTGCCGGTGCCCATTTTTTAATCAAACGGTCAAGCTGAGTTTGTGTGTAGTAAAAATTTTACGTGCAATTTTTTATCAGCTGAGTTCTGATTCCAGACACAAATCGGCCTCTCTTGTGTTACCTTGGCTGTGCCGATAGTCAGGTTAGACATAGCTCCTTCCCGCCAACGCGCTCCTCCAGGGCATTTGGTGATTTCGGACGGGACGTCTACGAAAAGAGGGGGAACTGATCCCTATGCGCTCTGGCTGTAGCATTCTGCGAAACTCAGCATTACTCGTGCTGCTGGGGTTTCTCTCCTCATCGTTCACCCCTGGTGTGTTTGGCGCTGAACGCGAGAACGCACCGGCGGCAATCGAACGGAAGCTACAGTCGGTCGTCGATGAGCTGAAGTCCAAGTTACTGATCGCACCAGCAGTCGTCGTTTCCATTGTGCCCAGCAACGCTCTGATGATGTCGGTCGAGGCGCCGGAGGATTCAAAGCAGGCATTTTCGTTGACGATCGACGCCAGCTTTCTCGAGACATTGAGCGATGACGAGATCGAGGCGGCGATTGCACACGAGCTCGGCCACGTATGGATCTTTACTCATCATCCATTTCTGCAGACTGAAGAGCTCGCGAACCAGATCGCGATGCGAGCAGTGAGCCGCGCGAGCCTCGAACGCGTTTACGCCAAGGTATGGCAGCGCGGCGGGACCAAAGGCGACCTCGTCCGTTTCCTTGGTGCTGAGCCTGCACCGGCCTCTGCTGCCGGGCTGGCCCCCGACGCAACTCGATAGCAGATTTACCCACTCAGCGATTCGCTCCGTGCAAGACTTACGCGGCGGCAGTCTGCCTGAGCTTCGTCGACCTCACTTAATTGCGATACAAACGATTGGCATGTTCTTCGCCGACGACAGGCGGACGGAGGTCCAATCATGCGTAAGACGACCCGTGGAATTGTCACGATGCTCAGCTCACTTGCGTTCGTCGTGGCCATCAGCCTGTCAGCGTACGCGCAGGCTCCGGCAGGCCAGGCGCCCGGAGAGAAACCGGCCGGTCAGGCACAGAAATCCGACTCGGCTAAAGGAGAGCTGAAATCCGTCGATGCAGCGAAGATGACGTTGACGCTCGCGTCAGGCGAGACATTCATGTACACCGACCAGACGAAAGTAACTGGCGCGCAAGGCGGGGTTGCGGGTCTCGCATCCGCGTCCGGGCGACAGGTCGTGATCAACTTCACAACCAAAGGTGCTGATCGCATCGCCACGTCAATTGAGGTGGCCCCCAAGTAGCACCGTTCCGAGTTCCCGGTTCCGAGTTCCAAGTTCGTGTTCAGAATTCACAGTTCGTCGTGAACTGAGAACGCCGAACACGAACCGGGAACAAGGAACCTGGAACATTGCTTAGACGGCTGTGACTTCAGCCTCGCGAACCATACCGAGGTCACGGCGCACGCGATCTTCGATCATCTGGCGGATCTCGGGGTTGTCCTTCAGGAACTGTTTCGCGTTCTCGCGTCCCTGTCCCAGGCGATCGCCGTTATACGCGAACCACGCGCCGCTTTTTTCGACGATGCGTTTCTCGACGGCCAGGTCGAGGAGATCGCCTTCGCGCGAAATGCCTTCGCCGTACATGACGTCGAATTCCGCTTCGCGAAATGGAGGCGCCACCTTGTTCTTCACGACCTTCACGCGTGTGCGCCCGCCCACGACCTGATCGCCGTCCTTGATACTGGCAATGCGACGAATATCGATGCGAACCGATGCGTAGAACTTCAGGGCACGGCCGCCTGTCGTCGTTTCCGGATTGCCGAACATGACGCCGATTTTCTCGCGTAGCTGGTTGATGAAAATGAGCGTCGTCTTCGATTTCGACACGACGCCCGTCAGCTTGCGGAGAGCCTGTGACATGAGGCGGGCCTGAAGGCCCATCTGCGCTTCGCCCATCTCACCTTCGATCTCCGCCTTCGGAACCAGGGCGGCAACCGAGTCGACCACGACCACGTCGACGCTGTTCGATCGGATGAGTACCTCGACGATTTCGAGGGCCTGCTCGCCGTGGTCGGGCTGCGAGACCAGAAGATTCTCCAGGTCCACGCCGAGCTTCTGGGCGTATTGCGCGTCGAGCGCATGCTCAGCGTCGACGAAGGCGGCCATGCCGCCGGTTTTCTGGGCCTCGGCGATCACCTGCAGCGCCAGTGTCGTTTTACCGGACGACTCCGGCCCGAAGATTTCGATCACGCGGCCGCGGGGGAGGCCGCCTACTCCGAGCGCGTAGTCAATGCTGATAGAGCCAGTGGAAATGAACTCGATGGGCGCAATCGCGTTGCGCTGGCCCAGGCGCATGATCGAGCCCTTACCGAATTGCTTTTCAATCTGTCCAACGGCGATGTCGATGGCTTTGGTGCGTTCTTTCAGGTCGTCGAGCGGCATGCGATCTCCTTGGCGTAGCGCGCGGGCGCGCCGTTGGCCGTGTATGAGTAGAGTGGCTTGGTGGTGTGACAGGGAAGGTCACGGCCGGGGTTGATCCTAGGAGTGTGCCGCGCGAAAGTCAAGCGAAAATCCGTGTAGTCACGCCGGCCTCAGCCCAACAATTTCAATCAGTTACAGACACCTCTGACTTTCGCCTCTCCGCCCGGATTCGGCGGAATTTGCAGCGCCTTGACAGGCCGAATGTTGGAGTTATTCAGACCCGCTCCACTGCCATTGCCACACCGTTCCCACCACCAAGACAGAGCGCGGCGATGCCGCACCGGAGGCCGCGATTCTCGAGGGCATAGAGCAGGGTCGTCAGGATACGTGCGCCGCTTGCGCCGATCGGATGTCCGAGCGCAACGGCGCCACCGTTGACGTTCACGCGATTGGCATCGATGCCCAGTTCACCAAGGATCGCCACGAGCTGCACCGAGAAGGCCTCATTGATCTCGAACAGATCGACGTCCGCGAGCGACCAGCCGATTTTCTTCGCGAGTCGACGGATAGCCTCGACGGGGGTCATGAGCACGTACTTGGGTGCGAGTCCGCTGGCGGCCTGGCCAACGATGCGTGCCATCGGGCGAGCGTTCAACTCGCGCGCACGCCGCTCCGACATCACCACGAGAGCGGCGGCACCATCGTTTACGGGTGGCGCGTTTCCCGCGGTCACCGTGCCATCGGCCTTGAACGCAGGACGCAGCGCGGCCAATGCTTCCATCGAGGTTTCAGGACGAATCGATTCGTCGCGGTCGAAGATGACGAGATCACCTTTCTTTGCCGGGATGCTGACCGGCACGATTTCCGAGCGGAAACGGCCAGCGGCTGTGGCGTCGGCCGCCTTGCGATGACTGTTGAGCGCGAAGGTGTCCTGCGCTTCGCGTGTAATGCCGAAGTCCACGGCCACCACCTCGCCGGCATTTCCCATGTGCCAGTCCTCGAAGGTGCACCACAACCCGTCGTTGATCAGTGAATCGACAGCCTGACCGTGACCAAGCCGCAGTCCTTCGCGTGCTCCCGCGAGCAGGTAAGGGCAGTTGCTCATGGACTCCATGCCGCCAGCCACGACAACGTCGGCATCGCCAGTTGTGATGCCTTGAGCCGCGAGCATGACTGCCTTCAGCCCCGACCCGCACACCTTATTGATCGTCAGCGCCGCGACGTCATTTCCGAGTCCGCCTCTCAATGCGGCCTGACGTGCCGGCGCCTGACCGAGCCCCGCCGAGACGACGTTGCCCATGATGCATTCCTCGACGATGCCCGGGTCGATGCCTGCGCGGGCAACGGCCTCGCGAATCACGATGGCGCCGAGTTGTGGGGCAGTGAAGGGCTTCAGCGATCCGAGGAACTTGCCGGTTGCGGTTCGAGCGGCGGAAACAATGACAACGCCCACCCCTCAATTTTACGGGCAGTGTTAACCGCCGGGCAGGGGACGCTGTTGTATCGTCAGCGGCCTGAGACGTCGCAGGAGGGCAGAATGGGCTCAGAGGTCATCATCGTTCCGTCGCTATTCCTGATGATTGCTTACGTTTTCTACGCAGTCGCCAACGCGTTTACGCGTCGCCAACAGCTCAGATCCACGTCCGAGTTCCAGACGAAGCTGCTCGAGCGCATGGGCACGATGACCGAGTTCAGCCAGTTCCTGAACACCGAAGGCGGGCAGAAACTGCTGGGAACTGTTGGCACCGACGGCGGCTTTGCGCACCAGCGTGTCTTGCGTGCCTTCCAGTCGGGCATTGTCATGCTCTGCCTCGGAATCGGAATCTTCTTGTATTTGAGCGATGTGCGGGTGGAGACCGACACGTACGAGAGCGTCGGCTTCGTCGGAACGGTATCCGCCGCTGTCGGAATCGGATTACTGATCTCCGGTTACGTATCGCTCAAGCTGTCGCGCAAGATGGGGCTCATCAACGGGCAGTCGCACCCTCCGGCCCCGAATGAGATTGCTCGCTCGGTATAGGTGCTGCACTGACCGAGGTCGAGTTCGCGAGGTTCTACGAGCGGACGGCGCGCCCGCTCTGGGCGTACGTCTACCGCGTGATTCGTCTCGCCAGTGATGCCGACGACATCGTGCAGGACGCGTTCTGCCGCCTGTTGCGTGCCGACGTCGAGGGACTGAACGACGAGGAGCTGCGTCGTTATGTCTTCAGGATCGCCGGGAACCTGATGACGGACCGGTGGCGACGTGCCGAGCGAGAGGCATCGTGGCTCAATCGGCTTCGCGGTGAACCGCAGATCGATCCCGGCGATGCCCCGGACGACACCGTGAGCCAGGAGTTCAACGAGCTCAAGCCGCGCGATCGTGCGCTCTTGTGGCTGGCGTACGTGGAGGAGCACAATCATCAGGAGATCGCCAGCGCGCTGGGCATCGCTCGCGGGAGCGTGAAGGTCCTGCTCTCCCGCGCTCGTAGCAAGTTGCGGAAACTGCTGGTGACGAAAGGACTGACAGCGAGGGCGTGATGGTGGAATGGTTCGACCGCGACGCCGAAGACGATGGAGTCGTCGCCGAGTACATCAATCGATTGGCGAATGCGCCGCCTGCGAAGATGTCGCAGGTACCTGATGCCAGTGTGCTCTGGGTGAAAGCGCAGATGCTGCGGCGGTGGGATGCTGAGCGCAAGGCTCAGGCTCCGCTCGACGTGATGGAGCCCATTCAAATTGCGGCCGGACTCGCCGCGGCGGCCGTGTTGTTTGTGTGGTCGTTGCCGTCGCTGCTTCAGACGCTTTTCACGTCGATATAACGAACCACGCGCTCGCCCAGCAGGTGATCGAGCCGAGATCGAATGAGCGCGGCCGAGCGCTCGACCTCGCGCTGCCAGGCAACATCCTTCGCCTTCACGCGCAACACACCATCGCTCCAGTTCACAGACGTCGCGTGGTCGATCGCGGGTCCGACGACGCTGCGCCACGCGAACGCAACCTTTTCCGGAGTCAGCGGCGCCTTTCGAACGATGGCGGCCACGGCGTCGGGCATGACCTGGCGTAAAGGAATCACTCAGGGATCTTACGCTGTCAACTCCCAACGCCCAACTTCTGAGTTGAGATCTGACTCCATTCAGTGCTCCAATGCCAGTTGTAATGTCGAAGCGGATTGTCTTCGGCCTGGCATTGGCGCTTGTTGCTACGGCGCTGGCCGGCCCGGATCGGCGGCTGCTCGCGCAAGGCGGAAAGCCCACCGATTCTCCGTGCAACATCCAGACAACCGAGCGCGTCGTGGCCGTCGGCGACGTGCACGGAGCGTTCGATAGCTTCGTGGCGATTCTGCGCGCCGCGCAGGTGATCGACAACCGCAGCCGATGGAGCGGTAAGAAGACCGTGCTCGTCCAGACCGGCGACATCCTCGATCGGGGTCCGGACTCACGAAAGGCCATCGACCTGCTACGCCGCCTGGAACGGGACGCGCAGCGCGCAGGTGGACGAGTCGTGTCTCTCCTCGGTAACCACGAGTTGATGCGCCTCATTTCCGACTGGCGATACGTAAGCGCGGGAGAGATCGACGCCTTCCGGACCGGCGATTCAGCCCAGCTTCGCGAGCAGGTCCTGACGGCGCTGAACGAACAGGCAGCGCAACGGGCCAAGGCCGAGGGACGCGAGCACGATCCGGCGGCCTACCGGGAGCAGTTCCTCAAGGAAGTCCCTCTTGGAATGATCGAATTACGTCAGGCGTTCGGTCCGCAGGGAGAATACGCGCGCTGGGTGAAAGAGCGTCCCGCGGTCGCGCGCATCAACGGGGTGCTTTTCATGCACGGAGGCATCAGCCCCGAGACGGCGCCGCTCGGATGCGAGGGGATCAACGCGGCAGTTTCGAAAGAGCTCGCGGCGCTGCCGCCGCCGGAACAGGCGGCATCGCTCATGTCGGCCAGCGAGACGGGACCGCTCTGGTACCGAGGATTGGCTCTTCAGCCGGAGGAGGAACTGACACCCATTCTTCCAACCATCCTGGAACAGATGAAGGCGAGGGCGATCGTCATCGGGCACTCGACGGTGTTGCCCGGGCGGATCGTCGCCCGTCTCGACGGGCGAGTCATTCTGATCGACACAGGAATGGTTGGCGGAGAATTTTATAAAGGAGGCGTACCGTCCGCACTCGAGTGGCACGGCAACATGCTGACGGCGATCTATCTCGATCGACGCGAGCCGCTGGCCGCGCCCGCATTGCAGGCTGCCACAACCCCCGCATCACGTTGATCGAATATCTCACGCCGGTGTAGCGCCTCTACGACACCTTCTTCGTGCCCTTCGTACTCTTCGGGCTTCAGAAGTCGAAAAACACTACGGCCTCACCAAGCTTCGCGGCTCGCTCCTCGATGACCTTGACGATGCGGTCGCGGCGCGCGAGAACAGCCTCGCGCTCCCCCTTCATGAGCGAGTCGCCAACGGCTTTCTCGATCGATTCCGAGGTGAGTCCCTTCAGGCGAGTCAGCAGACCTCGGTCGCAGCGGGTCAAATCGCTCGGCTTCATCAAATCCTTGCCAAGTCGAAACGCCCGCGTGTGATCGATCAGCCACATCGTCCAGTCGTTGGTCCAGAGAATGTTTCCCTGATTCCGGTCGCGATTTTGAATGAGTTCGTCCCAGATCCGCATGATCTGGATTTGATGGGATGTACGCAGCGGGTTGGGCCCTACCGTCTTTTTCTGGAGCCGTCCCTTCTCGTCCATCTGGACATCGTCGACCCACCACGTCACGGCGGCCGTCTTCCCGTTCACGTCGCGTTCGACTGACATCGGCACCGTGTTGAGCTCGAGGAGCCGGGCCAGCCGATAGCCAGCGATGTTGTAGCGGTAGGTGTCTTTGAAATTGACCTCGGTGTGCTGACCAGCCTCGAACACCGGCTTGGCGATGTCCACGGTCTGCACGTGCGCGTCGTGGGTGATTTTCCCGTCCGACATCTTCACACGCCGTGAACCGGTGACGCCGCCTCCCGCGTCGCTGGTGTCGAGGATTCTGGCCTTCAGCAGGAAGGTCTCCATTTCGTCTGGCGTCAACTGGCCGGCCGTGACCTTGGCGCCCTGACCAGCGAACCCCAGTGAGACAGCAGTGAGACTGATCCCGATGACGATGAGTGGCGCGCGCGAGAGTCGATCCAAGGAACGTCCCCTTTCTGCGAATGCGGAACGAGCTGGATTCTACGCGAAAAACGGATGCTGAACCGCTGCCGGCGATTCCTGGTCGCGGAGCCGCAGCACCTCAGTGAACAGGTTCTGCATTAGGTCAACGTGGTCGGCCATCACACCGAACAGATCGTCGCGATCGAGGCGCAGGGCCCGTCCTCCTGCAGTCACGACTCCCTTCCACCCTGAAGGTGTGCCTGCCAGAGTATCGGCAACGCCGAAGGTTACGCCTGCCGAGGCCAGAACCGGGGACTGATCGGGCGATTCCAGACGCAGTTCGCCGTCGAGAATCTGGTAAGTCGCGGGAGGCCCGTCGATGTCGAATACGACTGTCCCGGGCGTCAACGTCACTTCGGAGGCAGAAGCCCGCAGGGCCAGGAGCTGCGCCGCGGTCGCGCCCGCAAGCAGCGGATCCTGGCGGAACAGCCGCTCGCTGCCGCTTGAACCGGCTTTGAGCGCGGTGAGTTGATAAGGCGCCGCCATCGCGGCACGCAATCGGTACGGCGACTGACCGAGAAGGAGCCGGAAGAGACTCTGAGCCATCAGGATGTTGTCCGACACCATCGTCAGGAAAACAGGCGTGGGAACACGAAAGCCGATGCTGTGTTCGATGGCTCGGATCGTGTTCTTGAGCGGGATACCCTGGAGCACCTCTTCGACGTTGATTACTGCAGGGGCGGTCAACTCTTTTCCCGGTCCACGTTCACCTGTCGCTTCCAGCGCACCTTCGAGCAGGAAGAACACTTCGCTCGCCTGCTGACCCGCGCGCGAGATTTCGCGTCCGGCCTGGTGACGAATCTCCTGGCCGACTTCGGCGACGCGGAAGAGTTCGTCGATCGAGAGCGCGGCGAACACGGGGGTGACCCTGATGCGATCAACCAGCGCGACTACCGGAAGCCCATCGCCCGACTGCCCCCCTTCGCGGCTGGCCCACTGCGCCGCTTCGCGTACGAACGCATCCTGCCGATGCGTGGTGACGTAATCGAAGTCGGATTTGAGCGAGGCGAATTGCCGCTCGGTGGCGAAGTGGATCGCGGACGCGGCGATGACCGGGTCGTCGTCGTAAATGAGCTGGGCGAGCGTGTCTTCTATGTCTCGCGGCCGGCTCCTGAGCACCGCGTTCGCATATTGCACTTTCTCAGTCAGCGGCGTGTCGTCGAGGATCGGCATTACGCGCCGGCGGACGACACCACCGAGAAGGTTGTCGAGATATTCGACGGCCGCTGCTCGCCGCCGCCGCTCGCCTTGTTCGATCGTGAAGCGCGCCGCCGCGACATCCTCGATGTGATAGAGCAGCCCGAGCAACCGGTAGATTCGATCGAGCGAGCGGCGCAGTTTGTCTTCGAGCGCACGACCGAGCAGCGATTCCGCCGCGTCGAGCGAGTGGCGCATCAGGTTGTTTTGGAGCGTCAGGCCGTTGTAATAGCGGGATGTTTCCCTGATGACGACTTTCTCCACGGTCTGACGAGGGCACGACACCGCTGGATTCTCTCGACGCAACTTCTCGATCGCCATGATCGCCTTGTAACGCAGGAAGCCGTCAGCGTCGTCGAGCGCCGTGATCAGCGCTTCCATCGAGCCGGCCGTGCCAATCAAGGCGAGGGTCACCGGGATGTGGCGTCGAATCCAGAGTTGTTCGCGAGTGTCGGCCAGCGAGTACGCCAGGAGCGGAACGATTTCTTCCCCGTACCCAACCAGCGCTTCCCGTGCCTGTGCCTTCAGCGCGCGATGACCGAGCCGTGACAGGAGCGCTGGAACGAAGAGCCCGTCCGAGGCGCCGAGAGCGCGAGCGCTCTTGATGGCTTTACGCACCACGTTGATGTCCGCGTCGCTGAGCAGCGGCACGAGCAGCGGCCGGAAGCGTGGATGTTCGATGCGACCGAGCGCCGTCGCCGCTTCTTCGCGGGCCGGGGCGGCGGCGTCGCGAGTATCGCTGACGAGCCGCAACAATGCCAGTTCGGCCGCGTCGATGTCTGCCGGCCGGCCGCTATTGGCCAGGGCAATTGCCGCTGTCACGACCACCCGCGGCTCGGCATCGTCAAGGTGACGTCGCAAGAGCACCGCGGTGTCTTCGTGAGAGAAGCCGGCGAGCGCGTGAAGCGCCGCGGCCCGAACGTCGACGTCTTCGTCCTGGACCATTCGCTGGATGGTCGGGATCCACCGGCTCGCGATTGGTGAACCGAACGTGGCAATCACTCGCAAGACCTTCGCCCGCACGCGAGGTGACTCATGCTGCAGGAGCAGAGGGGTCACGAGATTCCGCTTGTCGAGCGCATCGAGCAGATCGATGGCGTAAAGCACGGCTCGTTCGTCCGGGCTCGACAGCTCCTCGACGAGCGCTTCGATTGTCGCAGCGTCCGCGACGTCGGTGCGGATGGTTGCGGGAGCAATGTCGCGCGAGATGATGCTGGCGCGAAAAGCTCGCAGGTACTCGCGCCACGCAATCAACGCCATCGCCACCCAGCCGGCGGTGACGAACAGGCTCGCATAACTCAATTGATGCCAATCGAGGCCGAGTCCTCGGGGATGAATGAGGACCAGAATCAAGACGGCTGCCGCCGCTTTCGCGAAGCGATCCATCGTGACGTCGATGAATGGCTTTGCGCGAAAGCGCAAATCAGCCGGCAGCGGCAAGAACAGAACTTCGCGCGTCGACTTGTCGACCGAGTACCGAAGAGTGGTATCGAGGACTCGCGCGGTTGCCACTGCCCAGAGCTGACCCGTAATCAGGATCAGGGTCGCGCTGGCGCCAAGACCAATTGGCAGCAGAAGCAGCGCCGCAGCGATACCGAACGAGCGGTGTATGCGGCTCGTGAGCAAGACTCCGACGACGAACCCGGCAACCGACAGGAAGATGGTGACCTGTGCCAGCAGGACAGCGATCGCGTTAGCGTCGATACCGCTGGCGTCGGCCGCCATGCTCAGTTGCTGATCGACCATTGCTGCTCCAACAGCAGCAAAGCCGACGACGGCGGCCAGGCCGCGCAGGTGCTTCGATTGCGCCAGCAGCCGCAACGCTTCGCGGCCGCCAACACCTCGTTCGTCCATCGCCTCCAACTGATGTCCGGCGTGCGGCAACCGGACGATCTCCAGCACCATGCCCGCACACAAAACCAGGATGCCGGCGCTGACGAGGAGAAGGTTGTTGGCGCCGAACTCTTCGATCGTGATCGCGGTGATCGACGCACCGAGCGCGCCGCCAAGGCAGGCGCCGCCGCCGATCAGGCCAAAGAGCCGCTTCGCCTGCCTGGCGTCGTAGACCTCGTTGGCGAGCGTCCAGAACTGGCTGATGAGAAGAACGCCAAGAATCTGTCCGAAGAAATAGAGAGCGACGGTGACCCACACGGCCCCGGAACGGAGCAGGGCCCAGAAGATCACCAACACCACGACGAGAACCGACTGCGCGATCGGAATCACGAATCGACGGGGAAGTCGCCGAATCGCGCTGCTGTACAAGTGCATCTGGACGCCGATCAGGATCGACGAGGCCATCAGCACGTACGGCAGGTTGTCGGACCCGAGCTGGTCGATGAACTTCGACTTGAAAACCGGCTTGACGATGTTGTACGCCGTCATCGCCAGAAACGAATAGGCGAACATCAGCAGCGCAACGGTTCGTTCCCCCTTGCGCGTATTTGTAAGCCGATCGACGACTTTCTGCCCGAGCGATTCCATGAAGCAACGCTGCCAGCGGCAAGCTTACCTCTGCAGGGCCCCTCCTTCGTGACAGAATCGCGTCGATTGGCTGCGAGCGTCCTCGTTTTGGCGTCGGCGTCGCCCCGGCGCGCTGAACTCCTCACTGCGGCCGGCATCCCGTTCGAGACTCGGCCTGCCCACATCGACGAAGCGGTTCGGTCCGGGGAAGACGCACGGACCTACGCCTCCCGACTGGCTATCGAGAAGGCGGTGGCCGTGGCTTCGTCAATTCCGGGACGCCCGGTCCTGGCGGCTGATACCGTCGTGGTCATCGACGGTCAAATCCTGGGCAAGCCCGTTGATGCCGACGATGCGAAACGGATGCTTCGCTTACTGTCGGGGCGGACGCATGAGGTCATGACGGCAGTCGCGCTGATCGCAAATGACCCCGGGGGTGATTTCCGCGGCGGGGGATGGAAATCACCCCCGGGGTCTTTGTCGTATACGGCTGTAGAGGTCACCGCGGTTGAGTTCGTCCTGCTCAGTAAGGCGGAGATCGATTGGTACGTCGGGACCGGGGAGCCATCCGACAAAGCGGGTGCCTATGCGATTCAGGGGCTCGCCTCCCGCTACGTGAGCCGGATCGAAGGGTCTTACTCGAACGTGGTAGGGCTGCCGGTGGGACTCGTTTACGCGATGTGCACCCAGGCGGGAATACTGCTATCCTGACGGGTGATTCCCTATTCGAAAGTCCTTATCTATGAGCCACAAAGCCGCAAAGATCGGCGTCACGTCCCTCGTGCTCGCCACCGTCTTCGGGATCCTGCTGTACACGACGCTCGGCGAGAGCATGCAGTACTACAAATACGTAGATGAGGTCGTCGGCAGCCAGAGCGACTGGACGGGCAAGAAACTCCAGGTTCACGGTTATGTCGTTCCCGGCTCGATCGGCAAGAAACGGGATAAGCTCGAATATCGATTCGACATCCAGCGAAATGGGAAGACCCTTACGGCGTATTACACGGGAATCGTGCCGGACACGTTCAAGGACGAATCAGAGGTCGTGCTCACGGGAGTGTTGACGAAGGAGGGCTTCATGGCCAACGACATGACCGCGAAGTGTCCTTCCAAGTACGAGGAAGCTCCCGGTCCGGCCGTCAAGTAGGTCTATGTCCTCTCTGGGTTACTACCTCCTGCTCGCCGCGTTCGTCGTAGGTGCGTACGCCACCGCCATGTCAGTGGCCGGCGCGCGCCGCCGCTCGCGGCCGTTGATCGAAAGCGGCATCGGCGCGTTCTATCTGCTGGCCGCGATTATGACGGCCGCCTCCTCGGTGATCGTCTACGCCTTCCTCACCGGTGACTACTCGATCAGATACGTCCAGCGTTATTCCGATTCAGCGCAGCCGCTGTTCTACAAACTCACCTCGTATTGGGGCGGGCTCGACGGCTCGATCATGTTCTGGGTGTTCCTGCTGTCGCTGTTCGGCAGCGCCGCCATCTATATCAATCGGGAGCGCCATCGCGAGCTGATTCCCTACATCGTGGCGATCATCTCCACGGTGGAGATGTTCTTCCTGCTCCTGATGATCGTCCACAACAACCCGTTTGAGACGTACCTGACCGAAAACCCGACGGACGGAGCCGGACTGAACCCTCTGCTCCAGAACTTCTACATGGTGATTCACCCGCCGACGATGTACCTCGGTTTCGTCGGCCTGACGATCCCGTATGCCTTCGGCATGGCCGCGCTGATCACCGGTTACCTGGACGACTCGTGGCTGCGCGCGGTGCGCCGCTGGACGATGGTCGCCTGGCTGTTCCTGTCGATCGGCCTCGGCCTTGGCATGATCTGGGCGTACGAGGAACTGGGCTGGGGCGGCTACTGGATGTGGGATCCAGTCGAGAACGCGGGCCTGCTCCCGTGGTTCACGGCTACCGCGTTCCTGCATTCGGTCATGGTCCAGGAACGTCGCGGAATGCTGCGCATGTGGAACGTCTCGCTGGTGATCCTGACGTTCTTCCTGACGCTCTTCGGCACCTTCATGACGCGGTCGGGCATCGTGCAGTCGGTGCATTCATTCGGTCAGGACCCGGTCCTCTCGCGGATGTTCACCATTTTCATGGTGTCGATGCTGATATTCAGCTTCGGCTTCGTGATCTACCGGATGCCGCTGCTGCGCGCCCGCAACGAGCTGGACTCCTGGCTGTCGCGTGAAGCCGCGTTCCTGTTCAACAACTGGATTCTGCTCTTCTGCGCCGGCTTCGTGCTGTTTGCCACGATGTTCCCGACGCTCAGCGAGGCTGTGACGGGCGAGCGCATCACCGTCGGGCCGCCGTTCTTCAACCAGTGGATGATCCCAATCGGACTGGCGATGCTCGTTCTCACCGGCATCGGCCCGTTGCTGGCCTGGCGCAAGTCGACGCTCATCAATCTGCGCGACCAGTTCGTGTTTCCGATTCTGTGCGGCCTGCTAGTCGGAGGAACGACCGTGGCCCTCGGGGTTCGGATCTGGAGCTCGGGGTTGTGTTTCGCTTTCAGCGGATTCGTGATCGGGACAATCACCCAGGAATTCTGGCGGGGTGCTCGCGTCCGTCAGCACACCACAGGGACCGATCTGCTGACCGCCCTGATCGGGTTGGTCGGGCGTAACAAGCGCCGCTACGGCGGTTACATCATCCACGTCGCGATCGTCCTGCTGTTCCTTGGCTTTGCCGGCAGCGGATTCAAGCTGGAGGAGTCGGCGTTGCTGACACCCGGCCAGGAGGCCCGGATCGGCTCGTACGTGATCCGGCACAACTCGCTCAGCGTCACCGACGACGGTCGGAAGCAGATGATCACGGCGGACATGACGGTGCTCCGCGATGGTGTCGAGCTCACCAAGATGTACCCGGCGCGGTGGTTTTTCCGGAAACACGAGGACCAACCCACGACCGAGGTCGCGATTCGACGTACGTTCGCGGAGGACCTGTACATCGTGATGCCGCAGTTCGATGCCAGCCAGCAATCGGCGAACGTCGAGATCACGGTGAATCCTCTGGTCAACTGGGTGTGGCTCGGGTTCGGTCTGCTGGCATTCGGTACCTTGATCGCGCTGTTGCCTGAAACCGCCTTTGCGTTCGCCGTTGGCCGCGTCCCCGACGCCGCGAAGACGGCGACAGCCTCACTCCTGCTGCTGGCGATCACGTTGCCAGCCGCGGTGCAGGCGCAGGATGGCGCACCAGGCCGCACGAACAAGACCGTGATGCAGCGTGATATCGAGGGCAAGGTCATCTGCATGTGCGGCTCGGTGGGGTGCGTTCGGAGTCCGCTGAACAACTGCCCGATGCGGCCCGCCTGCCATGGCTACGATGCGCAGACCGCGCAGTTGCAGAAGTTCCTCAACGAAGGCAAAGGGCAGGACGACATTCTTACGGCGTTCGTGAAGGAATACGGCACCGCGGTGCTGGCGATACCGCAGGGCAGGTTCAATTCCCTGTCCTGGGTGCTGCCGTACGGGCTCGCTGGTCTCGGGCTGCTGCTACTTGTCGCCACCGCGCGACGCTGGTCGACGCAGCCGTCGGTGGGCGCTGCCGGCGGTGTGGACACCCTCGACCCTGCGCTCGACGCCCGCCTCGACGATGAGCTCAGAGACCTCGACTGAGTCGCAGCCCTCGTTCGAACCCTGGCAGCTCTTCACGCTTGCCGGCCTGATCGGGGCGACCATCGCAGTGTTCATGGCGCGTGGCGAATCGCCTGCCGCCGTGATCATGATCAGCATCACGATCTTCGCCGCCGCCGGTGTTGGCATTGCGGCGCTGCGAACGTTCCTCCCGCTGACACAGAAAACCCCCAGTGACGGCGCGCGCATCGTGGGCGGCCGGACGCGCGCCGCGCTCGAACGCGAGAAGACACTGCTGCTGCGATCGATCAAGGAGCTCGAGTTCGATCGAGCGATGGGGAAGGTGTCGGAGAAGGATTTCGTGGAGATGAGCGGGCGGCTGCGCGCGCGCGCGGCGAGGTTGATGCGCCAGCTCGACGCCGGCGCCGGATACCGCAACGAGATCGAGCGGGAGATCGCGAAGAGGATTGGTGACGTTGGCGTCATCGCCGGGTCCACAAAGCAGGACCCGGCCTACGCTGCAGAGCGACAGTCTCCTGATGATGTAGGGCGGGTCTTGCTTTCCAGACCCGCCACGACGTGCGCGTCGTGCAACACGTCCAACGATCCAGACGCTCGGTTCTGTAAACATTGCGGACACTCGCTGGAGGCGCGACCATGAGCCTCCGGACGTTGGGAGTTTGCGCTGTACTCGCCGGCTTGTTGTCCAGCGGTGTACGCGCGCAGGACATGCCCGACCCGTCGCTGATTCATGGTCGCGCGATTCCGGCCCAGGAACTTGCCAACGGCACGGTGACCGTTCGCGTCGTGCGCGAAGCCATCGGCAACAACGTGCCAGGGCAGCAGGTGAGCGTGACCGTTGGTGGCACCACTCGTACTGCGACCACTGACGCGCAAGGGCGCGCCGAGTTCACCGATCTGCCGAAAGATGGAGCCAACGCGATCGCGGAAGTCACAGTGGACGGTGAGACACTCGTCTCGCAACCGTTCGCTGTTCCCACGTCAGGAGGGCTTCGCGTCATTCTGGTTGCAGGCATTGCGAAGGCCGCCGAACGCAAGAAACAAGAGGAAGCGGCTGCGGCAGCCCAGCCTCCAACCAAAGGCATCGTCGTCCTGGGCGGCAACTCACGCGTCCTGATGCAGTTCAACAACGATGCGCTGGATGTCTACTACATCCTCGAGATCGTCAACAGCGCGCGGACGCGAGTCGACACTGGTGGGCCACTCGTGATCGATCTTCCGCGCGGTGCGACCGGGGCAACCGCTCTCGAGGGATCGTCCAAAACGGCCACTGTCACCGAAACGAAAATCACGGTCGCGGGTCCCTTTGCTTCGGGGACGACCACCGTGCAGGCGGCGTTCCGGATGCCGTACAGCGGTGGCGATCTCACCATGACACAGACGTGGCCCGTGGCATTTCAGCAGGTCATCGTCGGAGTGCAGAAGGTGGGCGACCTCCGGGTCGCGTCGCCGCAATTGACGCAGACCAGTGACGTTCGCACGGAGAACGGCGATCTCTTCGTTCTCGGAAATGGGCCGGCGCTTCCGGCTGGCGGCACGCTGACGCTGACGTTGTCGGGTCTGCCTTTCCATAACACCACTCCGCGCTACGTCACGCTCGCCATCGCTGCCGGGCTCCTCGCCTTTGGCGCCTGGCTGGCTGTCAGCGGGCGAACCAAGAAGGACGAGACCCGCCAGGCGCTGGTCGCCCGTCGCGACACCTTGCTCGGTCAGTTGGCGCAGCTCGAATCCAAGCGTCGCGCCGGAACGGTTGACGGCGAGGCGCAAGCCAAGCGCCGTACTCGCATCCTTGGCGAGCTCGAACAGATCTACGGCGAGCTCGACGAAGCGCATCCCGGACCGCAAGGAGGCGGCGAGGGCATCGCTGCGTGACGAGGGCTTCGCGCCGCGAGATGGTCGGCGGAAGCGTCGACTTCGACGAGGTCTCCGTCGAGGACGTGTCCCGCCACTTCGGCCGCCGGCGCGCCGTCTCGCGTGTGACCTTCCGGGCGGCACGCGGAATGATCGTCGGCCTGCTCGGGCCCAACGGGGCCGGGAAGTCCACGCTGCTCGCCATGCTGGCGACGGTGTTGAGACCCTCGTCAGGCGCAATCCGCTATGGCTCTCTCGATGCGACGGCCGGCCCGGCTCTTCGCTCACGCATTGGAGTGCTCGGACACGATCTGTTTCTGTACCCAGAGCTAACTGCGCGTGAGAACCTCGCGTTTTTCGCGGGACTCTATGGCATTGCCGACAGCGACGCTTGCGCGCGAGCGGCGCTGGAACGCGCGCAGCTCGACACTCGACGCGACGATCCGGTCGCCAGTTTCTCACGCGGGATGCGCCAGCGTGTCGCGCTCGAGCGCGCGCTGATTCACGATCCTCGCCTCGCTCTGCTCGACGAACCGTTCACGGGCCTGGACGACGCCTCGACCGAGGCGCTGCTCGGGCGATTGAAGGCACTGCGTCACGGCGGCGCGATCGTGATTCTCGCCACTCACGATCTCGATCTGGCGGAAGGACTGCTCGATACCGCGCTCTTTCTCCGCGATGGGCGCAATGTCGAAACGCTGAGCGCGCCCGGCGGATTGCGATCCACCTACCGGACCGTCATCGGGCGATGAGTCGCGGGACGAGGTGATGCTGCGCGCCATCTGGCTCATCGTCCGAAAGGATCTCACCGTCGAAGTGCGGAGCCGGGAGCTCGCGTACACGACGTTGTTCTTCGCGATCTCGTGTGTGCTGGTCTTTGCGTTCTCGTTGGTGCAAGAGGGAAGGGCCGCGGAAGGCGTCGGAGCCGGGGTGCTGTGGATGACGATCATGTTCGCCGGCAACCTGGCGCTTGGGCGAACCTTCGAGCGGGAGCGTCAGTCAGAAACACTGCGGGCGCTGATGCTGGTACCTGCGCCGCGGCCCGCGGTCTACCTGGGAAAGCTGACGGGCATCGTCCTGCTGCTGCTGCTCACCGAGGGCGTGCTGGTACCGCTGGTCGCCCTGCTGTTTCAGGCCGAGCTGTTGGCGCACCCGTTCTGGCTCGTCTCAGTGGTTGCGATGGGGACATTGGGATTCGCAGCGGTCGGGACGCTCTTTGCCGCGATGCTCGTGCGGGCGCGCAGCCGGGACGTGCTCCTTCCGGTCCTGCTGTATCCGATTACGGTGCCGGTCATCATTGCCGGGGTTCGCGGGACGATGGCAATCGCGCAGCCGGATTTCGAAGTCGCCGTCGTCCGCTTCTGGTTCTCGCTGCTCGTGGCCTTTGACGTGGTGTTCATTACGCTCGCGCTGTGGACGTTTGAGCCCGTTATGACAGACTAGTGAGTTGTTTATGCCTAAGTGGTTTAGCCCCGCGGTTCTCGTGTGTGGCGTGATGTTCGCGATCTCGCCGCTGGTCATCGCCCAAGCGCCGTACGAGTCGACCATGGGACTCGTGCAGAAGGTGTTCTACTACCACATGCCATCGGCATGGGTCTTCCTGACAGCGAGCGTCGTCTGCGGCATCGCGAGCGCGCGGTTTCTGGCGACCGGTAATCCCCGCCACGATCGCACGGCCCTGGCCGCGGCGGAGATGGCCGTGCTCTTCGGGTTGGTGACGCTCGTCACCGGACCCCTGTGGGCGAGGAAGGCGTGGGGTACGTGGTGGGTGTGGGACGCTCGCATTACCTCGAGCCTCGTCGGCTGGATGATTGCGTGGGCGTATCTCATCCTGCGGCAGTACGGAGGCCCGGGCTCCGAAAAACTCGCGGCGGGACTGGCGCTCTTCGGCATGGCGAACGTGCCGTTCATCTATGTCTCGGTCAACTACTGGCGGACGATTCATCCCGCGACAACGGTCGTGCCGAAGCTCCCGTTCTCGATGGGGTTTCCGCTCCTGTTTTGTCTCGCGGCGTTCTACTTCCTGATGTTCCTGCTGATGAAGCTGCGCGTGCGCGTGGCCGAGCAGCAGGCTCGCCTCGATGCGATCTACCTTTCACTGGACGAACAAGCGTGACGAGAACAATGCTTCGCGTGGTTGCCGTGACTCTGCTTGCAGTGTCCGGCTTCGGCCAGTCAGTGGCGGATCAGGCCGTGACTCTGTCGGCGCAAGGGCAGCCCAAGCAGCAAGAGCAATTCACTCCGATTGATCAGCTGCCGCCGCAGGAACAATTACCAGCCGCACCGTTGCTCGTTGCTGCGTACGTGTTCGTTCTGCTGACGCTGTTCGGCTATATGTTCATCATGTCGCGTCGAATGACCGTCATTCAGCGCGAAGTGGATCGCCTCGATAGCGACATGAAGCGATCTGGCAGGGGCTGATGCCAACCGCCGCCCACTTCATCTACATTCCGGGCGTGTTGCTCATCGGGATCGTGATCGGGTGGATTCTCGGGTCGCGAGCGGCAGCGGATGCGTATGCCGCAAAGCTGCGGAGGCAGGAGCAAAAACGGGGTCAGTAGACTTCGTTACCGTCCGATCGCTAATCTCTGAGCAAGGACCTCGGGCAGCCCCGCCGCAATGATCTTCGCTTGCGCGGACGTCACGTCGTAGGGGACGCGCATCACCGTGAGCGTCCGGCTGCTCGTGTCGAGCATGCCGAACGCGGCGCGCGGATCGCCGTCGCGCGGTTGCCCGACCGCTCCGCAGTTGACCAAATACTTCGCCGCGTCATCCAACAGCAGCCGAAACGTTTCACCGCGTGGCGGAGCAACAGGATGGTAGTCGGTGTCGAACTTGTACACCGCCGGCACGTGAGTGTGTCCAAAGAGGCAGAGCGTGCGCTCTGCGACGAGCAGCGCACGACGCGCGTCCAGGTCGTCGAAGATGTAGACGTCCTCGTCAAACGGCGATCCGTGACAAATCTCCACCCATGAGTCGATGTTGACGGGGCCGGCGGGCAAGGCGGCAAGCCATGCCCGGTTGTTAGGCGTGAGCGCGGCCGCGGTCCAGGTGATCGCGTGCTTGGCGAGATGATTGAACGCCTCGACGTTCTCGATGCCCGCGCCAACCTTATCGTGGTTTCCCCGAATGATCGTTGCGGATGGCAGCTGCCGGACGCGATCGATCACGGCGTTTGGATCGGCGCCGTAGCCGACCAGATCGCCCAGCACGAGGACGGCATCATGCGGACCGGCCTTGGCGAGCGCGGCTTCGAGCGCCTCGAGATTGGCGTGTATGTCGCTGATGACGAGGTATTTCATAAACTCAGTGCGTCCAGCGAAGCCCGACCCGATCGCCGACGCGAAGCCGAGGTTAGAAGTCCACCCATTCGAGCAATCGTCCGACGACTTCGGCCACCGGGCGCGTGGCATCGATTCGTACGTGCGCGTGCGCGTAGGCGAGCTGCCGTCTCGCGTACAGGATCTCCATCTGCGCGCGATCCGAGGCAAGCGGCCGTCGTCCGTCGGCCGGAACGCGCTCGATCACCTGGGTCAGCGGCAGGTCCAGCCACGCCACCGCGCCATCGGCCAGCATCAGCGCCCGATTGTCGGCCTCGACGAACGTCCCTCCACCCGTGGCTACGACCACGTGTCGCAGCGGCAGGAGCTCGCCGAGCGCCATTCGCTCGAGTTGCCTGAAGTATGGCTCGCCCTGCTGCGAGAAGATCGACGCCACGCTCCGATGCTCCCTCGCCTCGATGCGCTGGTCGATGTCCTCGACCCGCCAGCCGGTGCGTCGGCCGAGCGCCCGGGCGACCGTCGTCTTGCCTGCTCCCATGAAGCCGACAAGATACAGCTTGTCGGCCTTCACGCGCGCAGTGATTCGAGGACGGAGAAGAATTCCGGATAGGACACGGCAGCTGCTCCGGCATCGTGGATGACGGTTGGTCCCGAAGCGCCGAGGGCGGCGATGGCAAAGGCCATGGCCAGCCGATGATCGTGACGCGCATCGACTTCGCCACCTTTCAGGCGCTCGCGCCCGGAGATGTGAAAGCCATCGGGAAACTCCTCGATGTCACCACCCATGCGCCGGAAGCCATCGGCAAGGGCCGAAATCCGGTCGCTCTCCTTGACCCTCAACTCCCCGGCGCCGGTGACGTGCAATTCGCCGCCGTGCGTCGCGAGCGCCCCCAAAACTGGCAACTCGTCGATGACACCGGGTACTTCCCCCGGTGCGATCTCGGTCGCTGCCACGCCGCCATACCGAACTGTAATCGTCCCGACCGGTTCGCCCGGACCCTGATCCTTTCCCTCAATCGAGACCTTCGCGCCCATCCGCCTCAGGATTTCGATGATTCCTGTCCTGCTCGGGTTGAGTCCTACGCCGTCTATAACGATCTCCGAACCCGAAAGCGACGCGGCCGCCACCATCCAGAACGCGGCAGAGGATATATCACCGGGAACCGCAAGCTGTTGGGCCGTCAGGCGTTGACCACCCCGGATGCTGATGCCCTGAGCATTCTGGAGCGCCTCCACACCGAACGCGGCAAGCGCCCGCTCCGTATGATCACGCGTGGCCGTCGATTCGCGCACCCGCGTCACCCCCTCGGAATGCAGGCCGGCGAGCAGGACGGCACTCTTCACCTGCGCGCTCGGCACTTCCGGCTGGAAGTCAATGGGGACGGGCGAGGCAAGGCCTTCGATTGTGAGCGGCGGTCTGCCCTCGGTCGAGGAGATGCGTGCCCCCATTCGCTCGAGCGGCGCGATGACTCGCCGCATCGGGCGGCGAGAAAGGGAGTCATCGCCCGTCATCGTCGCTGAAAAGGGGTGGGCGGCCAGGACGCCGGCGAGCATTCGCATCGTGCTTCCCGAATTGCCAGCGTCCAGAAGCGACGATGGCTGGCAAAGTCCACCCAGGCCGCGACCGGTGATTCGCAGGCTCAATCCCTCGGGGGTTCGCGCGATTTCCTCGATGGATACGCCCAGGGCGCGCAGGCAGTCGAGCGTCGATCGACAGTCGCCGCCACTGGAATAGCCATGAATCGACGAAGTGCCATCGGCTAGTGCGGAAAGCAGGGCGTAGCGGTGCGAAACAGACTTGTCACCGGGTGGCCGGACCCGTCCCCGTACTCGCGATGTGGGAAGTACTGTGACAGTTTGCGCCGAGGGCATCTGAATAGTTTAGATCCTTATGCAGCCCACAATGTGCCCTGGACTCGTTGTGAATCCGCATAACGGTCTAGCCGCGTGTCCCACGACCAAGGCTCCGCGTGAGTGGTCGAACGGTGGAGTGCTTGGCTAGTTTAGGCTGTAGGCCGCTATAATTTCTCTTGGCGAGGCGCATGACCCAGCGGAAAACAGTCAGTCTAGACTTTCACAGCACCTACGAAATGCTCGACTTCGTGCAGGTGGCAAGCGATCACCTCGGACGGCTGGCTGGACTCGATGACGACGCCCTGCACTGGGTCGGCGTCGCGGTTCGTGAGTCGGTGATCAACGCCATCAAGCATGGCAACCGTGACGACGAACGCAAGCACGTGTACGTCGAGTTCACGCCGCTGAGCAACTCCACTCCGGCTGGCATCGCCATCCGCGTGCGTGACGAGGGGCCCGGGTTCGATCCCGCGAACATCCCCGACCCGCTGGCACCCGAGAACGTCCTGAAGGCCAGCGGCCGCGGAATTTTCATCATTCGGACGTTCATGGACGAAATGAGACTGCAGCGCGCGCCGGAAGGCGGGATGGAAGTGGTGATGGTGAAGCGCGTCGGCGCCACCAATCACACTGACTCTGATTCTCAGTCGCCGCAACTCTAGGGAAGTTGATCGTCTTTGCGGCATTAGGCACGTGAGCACGCCCGACCCGGTCTTCCTCGCCACCGCCGTGGAGATCGTGCTGCGGTCTGGCGAGATCCAGATGTCGCGCCGCGAGTCCGGATTCAGCGTCAACAAGAAAGGGACCATCGATCTCGTGACGGAGGTCGATCTCGAGTGCGAGCGGATGTGTCGCGCCGTACTCGGCGAACGATTTCCGGATCACGACATCCTCGCTGAAGAACTGAGCAGCGGACCGACGCAGAAGGCCTCGTCACGTTACCGCTGGGTCTTTGACCCGCTGGATGGAACGACGAACTACGCGCACGGGTTGCCAGTGTTCTGTGCATCGCTTGCGCTCGAAATCGACGGTCACGCGGCGGCTGGTGCGATCTACGACCCGACGCGAAGGGAACTTTTCACTGGCGAGCGTGGTGTGGGTGCTTTTCTCAACGGCACACGACTGCAGGTGTCGGAGACAGGCACGTTGCTGGACGCACTGCTCGTAACTGGCTTTCCTTACGACGTGCATCAGAAGCTCCAGCCTCTGATCGCGATGTTCAGCGCGTTCCTGGGTCAGGCAAGAGCAGTACGCCGGCTGGGCTCAGCAGCACTCGATCTCTGTTATGTCGCGGCGGGCCGCTTCGATGGGTTCTGGGAACAGAGCCTCAGGTCCTGGGATGTCTCCGCCGGCGCACTCATCGTCGAGGAAGCGGGCGGCCGGATCACAGGAATGGACGGTACTCGATTCGACCCCGCTGCAGCACACCTTGTCGCTTCTAACGGACGCATCCACGAGGCCATGCTACGAGTGATCGAGGAGCAGCAGGGTCAAAAGTCAAAAGTCAAAGGTCAAATGTAAAGTTTGTAGGTGGCATCACACCTGCAGTTCGGCTGCCCTAGCTCGATGTTTTGAGCAGCTCGGAGAGATGCCATGCTGCAGAGAACTGTGATCAGCGCCGTGCTGATGTTCGCGGCCATCATCACCTGTGCGCGGCCGGCGCATGCACAACAGACCCTGAACTTCACACTTGGCTACTTCAATCCACTCGGCTGGGAATCTCGCGATCCTGACGATGTCCTCAACGTCAATCACTCATTTCTTGCATTTGATCTCGACGAATTCGGAGGCGCATCGCTGGGCGGAGAGTGGCTCGTAGGCCTGGGCAGGTTTTTTGAAGCGGGTGCTGGCTTCAGCTACACGGGACAAACCGTACCCAGCGTGTACCGGGATTTCATCGATAGCGATGGCACCGAGATCGATCAGGATCTCGAGTTGCGTATAGTGCCGATCGCGTTCACGGTTCGCGTCCTGCCGTTCGGGCAATCGACGCCGGTGCAGCCGTACTTTGGTGGCGGCCTTGGCATCATCAACTGGCGTTACCGCGAGACCGGAGAGTTCGTCGACTTTGGTGCCGGCCGTGAGATCTTCGAAGACACCTTCGAGGATTCGGGGAGCTCGACGGGAGCGATCTTCGTTGGAGGAGTTCGCTTCGCGGGCCCGCGATTCAGTACGGGTGGCGAGATCCGGTATCAGCACGCGGAGGGCGATCTCTCGAGAGACTTCGCCGGCTCCAAGATCGACCTCGGCGGCTGGACGTACAACTTCACGGTCGGCATGCGATTCTGATCTCGGGATTCGGGATCCGGGACCGGGGGATTCGTATTCGGTAGTTTGTCGGAGCGACGCGATGCAGAGACTATAATTTTCCAGCCCCGGATCCCGAGTCGTGCGATCGTTCATCAGCTGGATCTACTCCTTTGCCCTGTCTCTCGGAGGACCGGGTCTCTTCACCGTCGCCTTTCTCGACTCCTCGTTCGTCTCGCTGCCACAGATCAACGATATCCTCGTCGTGCTCATGGTCACCGAGCACAAGGCGTGGATGCTGTATTTCGCGTTCATGGCAACCGCGGGGTCCGTGGCGGGTTGTTACGTCATCTACTACCTTGCCAACAAGGGCGGTGAAGCATTCGTGCGGAAGCGGCTGAGGCCGGGTCATGTCGAGCGGAGCCTCTCGCTCTACAAGCGGCATGGCTTGCTGGCGCTGATGGTGCCGGCGCTTCTGCCGCCGCCGGCGCCGTTCAAGTTGTTCGTGCTGGCGGCAGGTCTCGCGAACGTTCGACCTGTCCAGTTTGTTCTCGCTATCGCGATTGCGCGAGGACTGCGATATCTCGCTCTCGGCGTCCTGGCGATCTACTACGGCGATGCCGCTCTCGAACTGATGCGCACACAGGGCCGTACGGTCGCGATCGTCCTGGCCGCGCTCCTTGTCGCCGGCGGTGTCCTGCTCTGGCTGAGAACGCGCCAGCCTGTCGTTGGCAGCCGGTAGAACTACGAAGACCACGAAGATCCATTTCCGGATCCCGAGTCCCGGATCCCGAGCCCCGAGTCCCGGCTCCCTGTAGACTAGTAGTCGATGTCGTACCGCAGCCCGCTCGAAGCCCGCGTCGCCAAGAAGACCACCAAAGCCATTACCGACTTCAATCTGATCGAGGATGGCGATCGGATTATGGTGGGTTTATCCGGCGGCAAGGACAGTTGGGCGTTGATGCAGACGCTCGACAACCTACGACAACGGGCGCCGATCCGGTTCTCCTTGGTGGCGGTCAACGTCGACTCTGGATACAAGGACTTCAAGCACGGCGTAATCGCCAGGGCCTGCGAGGAGCGCGGCTGGGAATACCGCATCGAGCACACCTCGATTGGCGAGGTGATGGACGATCTCCTCGAGGCCAATGCCACGCCGTGTTCGTTGTGTGCCAGGCTCCGTCGTGGCGTGCTGTACCGCATCGCGACCGAAGTGGGTGCGACGAAGATTGCGCTGGGACATCATCTGGACGACTTCGTCGAAACGCTGCTCCTCAACCTCTTCTTCGCCGGTGCGCTCAAGGCCATGCCGGCGCGGCTCGTGTCGGACAACGGAGAACATGTGGTCATCCGGCCGCTCGTCTATGTTGGTGAAGACGAGGCGCGGCTGTATTGCAAAGAGGTCGGCCTCCCGATCATCGGCTGCTGCTGCCCGGCCTGCGGCGATCTCAGTCTTCAGCGCCAGCGGGTCAAGCGGCTGATTCTCGATCTCGAGCGCGAGCATTCCGGCGTCAAGCAATCGATGCTCAAGGCGCTCGGCAACGTGATGCCGCGCCATCTACTGGATACGCGGCTCAATCCGAGCGGTGAATTGCGCGACAGCGCGGCGCTGCGACTCGAGGACGAGGCAGCCGCAAATCTGATCCAGATTCAACACTAGAGATGTCGTCCGTCACTTTCCAACTGCCAACATCCAATTCCCAAATTTCAAGGTGCGTTGGGAGTTGGGAGTTGGAGTTTGGGAGTTGATCCCAATTCGGCCGACCATGAGAGCCGTCATCCAGCGCGTGACCTCTGCACGTGTTCGCGTCGGCGATCGCGTGATCGGGGAGATCTCGCGCGGCCTGCTCGTGTTCCTCGGTGTTGGCCGCGACGACACCGAGCCGGATTGGCGCTACATCGCCGGCAAGATTCGCGACGTGCGTGTGTTCGAGAGCGAGGCCGGCAAGCCGATGGATCGATCGGTCGTCGATGTTGGCGGGGAAGTCCTCGTCGTGTCGCAGTTCACGTTGTATGGGGACATCCGCAAGGGACGACGTCCCGCGTTCGATGAAGCGGCTCCGCCCGATGTGGCACGCGCGACCTACGAGAGTGTCGTGAGAGAATTGCGCTCGTCCGGCCTCGTGGTCGCCACTGGTGAGTTTCAGGCGATGATGCAGGTCGAGTTGGTCAATGACGGGCCGGTGACGGTGCTCGTCGACAGCAAGCGACAATTCTGATGAGACATCGACTCTCGACCGCTATGCGGTCCCGAACCGGTAATTTTGTGCTCGTTGCGGATCCGCATAACGGTCTAGCCGCGCGGCGCGCGGCGAAAGATGCTGCATAAGCAGCCAAGTCCCCTGTGGCTCGGATATCCAAGGCAAAGGCTTTGGCTGGTTATCGCTGCATCTGTACTCCTGCTGCAGCCTGTCACGGCGTCTGCGCAGCAGCGTCCTCTCGTCACAGAAGATCCTGAAACCATCGGCGCCGGCCGGTTGCTCCTCGAAGCCGGGCTCGACTACGGGCGGAGCGTTGAGTACCCCGCATCAGGCCTGGAAGGACACCTCCTGCGCTTCCCCCTGATCGGCGTCAGCATCGGCCTCAGCTCGATTGCCGAGATCCAGATCGACGGCGGGTTGTATAACCACCTCAACATCACATCACGAGAACCCGCGCCGTTGTCAGATATGGTGACTGCGACCGGCGACTCGACGTCGAGCGTCGAGGACCTGGTCATCGCGACCAAGGTACGAATCGTCAGCGAGACCGATTCGCGTCCTTCGTTTGGTTTGCGATTTGCCACCAAGCTCCCGAATGCCTCGAACGAGAGCGGAATCGGCCTTGATACCACCGATTTCTTTGCATCCGTTCTTGTCGCGAAGACTGTGCGATCCGCCCGCGTCGTTGGCAACGTCGGACTCGGGATCCTTGGCGATCCAACTCGAGGAGATCAGCAGAACGATGTGCTGACCTACGGGTTTTCGCTCGCACGTGCGCTGACGCAGGCTGCCGAGGTGGTCGCCGAAGTGAACGGCCGGATCAGTACGCGCGAAGGCGGTCCTCCGCCAGGCACTGAATCGCGAGGCATTGTCCGACTCGGCGCCCGCTACACGCTCGGCACCTGGCGCGGCGACGCGGCGGTGTTGTTCGGCGTGACGCCGAGAGATCCAACCTTCGGTTTCACCGCGGGCTTCACCTGGGTCTTCAACGCGTTTCAGATTCCCTGATGACCGGGTTACACGTCGTCAAGGCGCACGCCTACGGCAACGATTTCGTATGCGTTCCGGCTGCTGACGCCGGCGGGGACCTCCCCTCGCTGGCTCGCGCCATCTGCCATCGTCATCACGGCATCGGCGCCGATGGCTTGCTGCTGTACACACTTCGCGATCATGGCGCATCGATGAAGCTCCTCAACGCGGATGGCAGCTGGTCGGAACTCTCGGGAAACGGCCTACGCTGCCTGGCGGCTCTCGTCGCTCGAGAGCAGGATCTTCAAGTGGGCAGCACGGTCAGGGTCGATACCGATGCGGGTACCAAGCCTCTGCACCTGCTGGCCCGCGACGATGAGCGATACACATTTCGAGCTGGCATGGGACAGCCGACAAACCTGCGCCAGGCCAGGGTAGAGCTGCGCGGCGAATCTGTCACGGCTTCGCTGCTCGAGGTCGGCAATCCACAGTGCATCGTCCTCGGTCCGCTGCCGGACGCCGATCTATTCAATCGGCTTGGACCGGCACTCGCCACACATCCGATGTTTCCAGCCGGCACGAACGTCGAATTCGCCGAGGTCGAGGCGCCTGATCGCGTGCGGATCCTGATCTGGGAGAGAGGCGTCGGCCCCACGACGTCTTCCGGGACTGGGTCTTCCGCGTCAGCAGTCGCAGCGGCCGCTCATGGCGGCGCGTTGCGATCGGTGGATGTCATTGCACCCGGCGGCACGCAACGCGTCGACTGGCTCGAGGATGGCGTGCACCTGACCGGTTGGGCAGAAGTCATCCTGGATGGCCATTGGACGAGAAGGCTGTGATCGAGTCGTTCCTCGTTCCCGGTTCCACGTTCCCGGAACAGGGAACGTACAGCGCTTTTTCGTACTACCGCTACGTTTGGCGTCGCGGAGATTGCGACGATGAGCCGCGCGAGAGCGTCGTGATGATCGACTGAATCTGCTGCTTCACCCCCGTCAATAGGCGGTCCGCTTCCATGTACCTCTCGGCTTGAAGCGCCGCGTCCGCTTTTTGCAGGTCTCCTTCCAGCTGTTTCACTCGTTGTTGTGCGTTGCGGCGGGCGTTGCGGGGGATCTGCGCTGAGGCCGGACCTTCCAAGCGTGCGTGAGCCTGGGCGATGAGGGCCTTGGCTTCGGCAATCGATCGTTCGACGTCGCCTCGGAGCTTCGCGCGGGTATCGGCTGCCGTCCGTGCGGCATTCTGTGCCTGCTCGCGGCTCTCGAGTGCGTAGTTGAGCGCGAGCCGGTAGTCGCGCTCCGTGACGGCGTCATTGGCTTGTTTGAGCGCCTGGGTGGCGGCCGTATATTCGGTGGCCGCGTACTGTTCGGCGCCAGCGGCGCGCGCAGCATCGATGGCACCCTGCGCTTGGTCCATCTCTTTGTGCGGAGGCTCCGCACACGAGATCGTTGCGAGGACGGCCACGAGCAGCGCGCCACGGGCGATACCGGTGGAGAGACGCATGCGGATTTGAGAGCTTGTGAAGAAATCTGTCACCTTCCAAGTCCCAAGATCCAATTTCCACGGTGTTGTTGGGAGTTGAGCGTTGGAGGTTGGGCGTTGACGCAATCTGTTCACACGCTTTGAGTATAGCTGACGGATTGGCGTGGAGTTGGGTCTCGATGAAAACCGTCGCGCCACATGACCGCCCGCGCGAGAAGCTGGAGCGTCTTGGACCAGCCGGACTCGGCGACAACGAGTTGCTGGCGCTTGTACTGGGAAGCGGATCGCGAGGGCGCAACGCGCTGGATTTGGCCAACGACCTGATCGACCGGGCGGGTGGAATGCACGGGCTGACGCGCGTGACCGTCGGCGATCTGCGCCGTGTTGCCGGCGTCGGTCGAGCACGCGCCGCGCAAGTGCTCGCCGCAATCGAGCTCGGACGCCGAACGCTCGCGCGCGGCGGCGTCGAACGCCCCAACCTCCGATCCCCCGCGCAATTGGCGGCTTACCTGCTGCCGCAGTACGGCGCCGGGGCGGTCGAGCAGTTTGGGATCGTGATGCTCGACAGCAAGAGCCGCTTGCTTCAGATCCGAATCGTTGCGACCGGAACGGTCGACTCCGCGGTGGTGCATCCGCGCGAGGTGTTTCGTGAAGCCGCTGCCGCTGCCGCCGCAGCCATCGTGCTCTTCCACAACCACCCGTCAGGGGACCCGACGCCCAGCGAGGACGATCTGCTCCTGACCGATCGCATGGTGAGCGCCGGCGTGGTGATGGGCATTGATGTCGTCGACCACATCATCCTCGGAGAACGGCGCTACTGCTCACTGCTCGAAGTCGGGGTGATACCGAGGCGGCAGTGACGGCGACCGGCGAACGACTGCTATAAGATTGAAGATCTTGACCGTTCTCTATTTCGACTGCTTTTCGGGTGCCTCCGGCGACATGATCCTCGGTGCTCTCATCGACGCTGGCGTCAAGCTGGAGGACGTCCGCGCCGCGCTGGGAAGCCTCGCGATTTCCGCGGACACCGTCTGGACCGAACCCGTAGTCCGCGGCGGCATCCGCGCGACCAAGTTCAACGTCCGCGGAGAAACAGGGCCGTCAGACGGCAGTCATCATCACGAGCACGAGCATGCGCACGCCTCGCACCAACACGAATCAGCATGGCACCGACCCGCGTCAGAAAGATCGAACTCAGAAGAGTCAGCAGCGCACCAACCGGGATCTGGATCGCACCGAGACGCGTCAAAAGAATTGCACCGACACGCGTCAGAAGAACAGCACCGCACTTTGGAGGAGATCTTTCATCTGATTGACGGTTCTGCGCTGAATGGAGCAGCAAAGGATCGCACCAAGCACTTGTTTACGGTCTTGGGCGAAGCCGAAGCCGCGATTCATGGAATGTCGCTGGAGCGCGTGCATCTTCACGAGGTCGGAGCGCTCGATTCGATCATCGATATTGCGGGAACGGTGTTCGCGCTCGAGCAGCTTGGAGTGGACCGGATCCAGTCGTCTCCCCTCAACGTCGGCGGTGGGACTGTGCACTCGGCTCACGGACGCTATCCGGTGCCGGCGCCGGCAACGATCCGCCTGTTGAAGGGAATACCGGTATATTCGGGAACGGAGCAGGTCGAGCTCGTGACGCCCACGGGGGCGTTGTTGATCGCCGGCTACGCATGCGAATTCGGGCCGATTCCTGCGATGCGCGTCAACCGGATTGGATACGGCGCGGGGACACGTGATTTTCCGCACGCGCCGAACGTCCTGCGCGTGCTGGTCGGTGAACTAGACGCGGCCGCGCCGAATCAGTCAGTGGTTGTGATCGAAGCCGAAATCGACGACATGAACCCGCAGATTTTTGGCGTGCTCATGGATCGGCTATTGGCGGACGGGGCGCTCGACGTGTTTTACACGTCGATCCAGATGAAGAAGAATCGGCCGGGGACGCTGCTGACGGTGATCGGCAGCCCGAGCCAGCGCGACCGGCTCACCGCGACGATCTTCCGGGAAACGACCACGATCGGTGTGCGCTATCGCGAGATGGCGCGCGAGTGTCTCGATCGCGAGATCGTCACCGTCGAAACGGCTCTTGGCTCCGTTCGCGTCAAGGTGGCGCGCCGGGGTAACGAAGTACTCAATGTGTCACCCGAATTCGAGGACTGTGTGCGCCTGGCGTCCGAGCACGGCCGCCCGGTGAAGGAAATCCAGGCCCTGGCCTCATTAGCCTATTTCTCTCGTTGAATCGTGCGCTTCTTCCTCACCACAGCAATCGACTACGTGAACAGCCGCCCCCATCTGGGCACGGCCTACGAAAAGATCACGGCGGATGTCATCGCCCGTTACAAGCGTCTCTGTGGTTTGGAGACGTACTTCATGATGGGCAATGACGAGCACTCGCAGAACGTCTACAAGAAGGCCGTGGAGCAGGGGCTCGATCCGCTGGCGTACTGCGACCTGATGGAGCAGGAATTCCGCGCCGTCTGGAAGGAGCTGGATATCTCCTTCGACGACTTCATTCGCACGACCGAGCCGCGCCACCGTGCCGCCGTCAGCCGCCTCGCGCAGGCAAGCTTCGACGCTGGCGACATCTACGAGGGCGTGTACGAGGGCTGGTATTGCGTTTCCTGCGAGGCGTTCAAGCAGGAAAAGGATCTCGTGGACGGGAAGTGTCCGCTCCATCCGACGCTGACGCCTGAGTGGATCACAGAGAAGAACTTCTTTTTCCGGCTGTCCCGGTATCGCGACGACATTCTCCGGCACTTCGAGGAGCATCCGGAGTTCCTTGAGCCCGACGTTCGCCGCAACGAGATGTTGCGGCTACTCGAGGCCGGGCTCGAGGACATCTCCGTCAGCCGCGCGGGTCAGCTCTGGGGCATCCCGCTGCCGTTTGCACCCGACAACGTGGTCTACGTCTGGTTCGATGCGCTCATCAACTACGCGGCCGCCGCGGGCTACGCCACCGACGAAACAAAGTTCGCGAAATGGTGGCCGGCCGATCTCCACATCGTGGGAAAGGACATCACCCGATTCCACACGGTGTTCTGGCCAGCCATGCTGATGAGCGCGGGGTTGCCGCTTCCGCGGCAGGTGTTCGGGCATGGATGGGTGAACTACGGTGGTCAGCGCATGAGCAAGTCGCTGGGCACCAGCGTCGACCCGGTGGAGGTTGCGCGCAGGTTCGGGCCGGACCCGCTGCGCCTTTACCTGACGAAGGAGATCTCATACGGCTCCGACGGCGACTTCACCTGGGAGCGCTACGAGGAGCGCTACAACGTGGACCTTGCCAACAACCTGGGCAACCTGGTCAGCCGCGCGTCTGCGATGACCGAGAAGTATCGCGGCTCGCGTGTGCAAGGCGCGGGCAGCAGTGGGCGTCTGTCGCAGGTTGCGGAGCAGGCAGTGCGTCAATACCGCACGTCCATGGAGTCGTACGCGCTCCACGAAGCGGTGGCAGCGGCGTTCGGTATCATCGATGCTGCCAACGAGTACATTGCCGAGACGGCGCCGTGGGCGCTGGCGAAGGATCCTGCGAAGGCCGATCGCCTCAGCGGCGTTCTGTTCGACGTAATCGAGGCGATTCGTGTCGCCGCGGTTCTGCTGGCGCCAGTGATCCCGGGTTCCAGTGCCGAGATTCTCAAGCGCGTCGGTGAGCGAACGCCTGTCTCGGAGCTGCGCCTGGATCGCGACACGCAATGGCGATCCGATGGCGAGCGCGAGATCATCAAAGGCGCGGCGTTGTGGCCGCGCAGCGACGACGGCGCGCCTGCGCGCCCAAAGTCCAAGGAGATTGTGGTGGAAGAGAAAGCTCAGAGCGGCGCCGCCGCACCGCCGGCCGCGCCGGCAGCCGCGCCACGTCCTGCACCGCAGGACGACGCACGCATTTCGATCGACGACTTCATGAAGGTCGAACTGCGAGTGGCCAAGGTGCTCGAGGCTGAGGCCGTGCCCAAGTCGAAGAAGCTCGTGAAACTGAAGGTGGACGTGGGTAGCGAGCATCGAACGATCGTTGCCGGCATTGCCGAGGCCTATCCGCCCGATCAACTGGTCGGCCGTACGATCGTCATCGTCGCCAATCTCAAGCCGGCAAAGCTGATGGGAATCGAATCGAACGGCATGGTGCTGGCGGCCAGTCCCGAGGGTGGATTACCGAATCTCGTGGCCGTCGATCCGTCGCTGCCGCCCGGGTCGCGGGTGCGGTAGACAGGACACCGGGTGTGATTTTCGGGGGACGGTGTCGAAAATGACACCCGGTGTCTTACTATCGCGGGAACTGGTCGGGGTTGTCGGTGAAGACCGCGTCTACGCCAAGGTCGAACAGGAAGTAGCGCATCTCGTTCGTGACGGTTCCGAACCGGGCGTCGACCGGCGCTCGCGTCGTGAAGGTATATGGCGTGACGGTCAGGCCCGCGGAATGGGCCATCTGGACGACGTCCGGCCGGCCGTCGAGTAAGCGCTTCGCCGGCCCGATGCCAGTCGCGAAACGCGCGATCTCTCGCAGCCCCTCCTCGGTGAGCCAGCGCGCTCCGTCTCGGGCTTCGATCAGAAACGTCCGCGGGATAGGTGAAAGTCTTTTCGCGATTTCACGTAGAGGCCGATCATCGAACGATTGCACGATCAGCGTCCCGCCGCCGGCCCCGGGCAGCCCGAGACGCTCGACCGACTCGATGAAGAGCGCCGTTTGATCGATCCCGCGCGAGAGGTACAACTCGGGTGTCTTGAGCTCGGGATATAACCGCGCCGACGTACCCAGCGCCGCAACGGCCTCTTCCCATGTCGGAACGCGTTCTTCGGCGAAGCGCGGGTCAAACCAGCTTCCTGCGTCCAGTCGTTTGATCCGCGACGGTGAAGTCGGCGGCCAGCCACTGTTTCAGTCCGGTTGCCGGATCCACCACGGCGCGATCCGGAAACACCTCCTCGACGTTCGTCGTGCGCTCGAGCGACTCGTCATGCAGGCAAATGAGGACCCCGTCTTTCGTTACCGCGAGATCCTGCTCCACGTAGTCCGCGCCCTGGTCGAGAGCCAGACGATAGGAGGCGAGCGTGTGCTCCGGCGCGTACGCCGACGCGCCGCGATGTGCCACCGCAAGCTTTGCAGGCTGCTGAGCGTTCGCCATCGTTAGCGTCAGCGCGGCGGATCCGCCGATCGCCAGGAGTCGAGCGAAAAAGACGGTTCGAGCGGGCCGCGGCATCGTGGCCCACATGGTAGGACATGCAGGCCCATTCCTCGCCACGTTATCCTTCCTACGAGTGCAATTCGACCGACTTGCAATTCGACCGTAGCCCATAGGCCAAACCAGTGCTGATAGACAGCCATTGCCATATCGCCGGACCGGAATTCGCGTCCGATCTCGACCAGGTCATCGAACGCGCTCGCGCGGCGGGTGTCGGTCGCGCGTTCGTCATCCTCGCAGCAGACGATGAACCAGAACTGCGTCAGGCGGAAGAGGTCAGATCGCGATGGGATGACGTGCGGTTCTCGATCGGTGTACACCCTCATGCGGCCGGGGCGTTCTCATCCGATCCCGCCGAAGCCGCACGCTGCGTAGAGCAGGCGATCGGTGTGCAGCCGCTCGCTCGGGCCGTCGGTGAGATCGGCCTCGATTACCACTACGACTTCGCGCCGCGCGAGGTCCAGCAGCAGGTGTTCCGCGAGCAGATCAGACTGGCGCACCGGCTGAGCCGCCCAATCGTCATTCACACACGCGAGGCTGAGGACGATACCTTCAGGATTCTCGACGAGGAACGTGCACAGAATATTGGAGGAGTCTTTCACTGTTTTACCGGCGACCGCGACATGGCGCGGCGGGCGTTGGACATCGGGTTTCATCTTTCCCTCGCCGGCATCGTCACATTCCCGCGGGCCCTCGAGCTCAAAGAAGTCGCCCGCATCGTGCCGCTCGACCGCCTGCTGATCGAGACTGACAGCCCATTTCTTGCGCCGGTTCCGCATCGCGGAAAGCGCAACGAGCCGGCGTACGTGGCGCGCATCGCCGAGGTGATCGCCGAGCTTCGGGGCGTGAGCGTCGAGTCGATCACCGAGCTGACGGGTGCCAACTTCGCGCGTCTGTTCGTCCCGTAACTCCAAGCCAGAACACGAATTAGGCCGTCCACCTCGTTGACACTTCACGCGTCGATATGCTCTGATCTGACAACTTGAATCCCGCCGCGCAGAAACCCTCAGCCGCCGCCCTCGCGCAGTTGTTCGAGCCAATTCGCGACGACCTCCGTGAAGTCGAACGTGAATTCGCCAGGCACGTTCAGTCGCAGGTCGCGTTGATCCCGACAATCGGCGACTACATTCGGAATGGGGGCGGGAAACGGATCCGGCCAGCGGTGCTGTTGATGGCCGCTCGCATGGCCGGTTACACGGGCGAGCGGGCAGTGCTCTACGCCTCGGTCCTCGAGTTCATTCACACCGCGACCTTGGTGCACGACGACATCATCGACGAGTCACAACTGCGGCGCGGGCGCGAAGCCGTGCACACGCGCTGGGGTAATCACGTCACCGTTCTGTTCGGCGACTTCCTGTACTTGAAATCGATGTCGCTGGCGCTCACGCAGGACGATCTTGCGATCATTCGCCTGCTCTGCGACGTGACGCTGCGCATCGTCGAGGGCGAGATCTATCAACTGACGAAGAACGGCGACGGCGACCTGACCGAGGCGGAGCACTTCGACATCGTTCAGAGCAAGACGGCGTACCTCTTTGCCGGATGCGCCCGCATCGGCGGCATGCTGGGCCCGATCACACGCGATCAACAGGAGGCGCTGTGGCAATACGGGCTCAACATCGGCATGGCCTTCCAGATCGTCGACGATCTGCTCGACTTCACCGGAGAAGAGGTCGCCCTGGGCAAGCCAGTCGGTGGAGATCTGCGGGAGGGCAAACTCACGCTGCCGGTCATTCACATGCGCGACCGTGGCGGCCCGCGCGCGGCGGCATTATTGCGCAAGGTGGTCGAAGCGCGAGAAGTCAGCCTCGACGAATGGCACGAGATTCGAGCGCTCCTGACGCAGACTCGTTCGATCGAGTACGCCAGCCGCGTGGCGTCAGACTACGTCGAACGCGCGAAGAAGACGTTGTACAGCTTCCCCTCGTCCGACGCGCGTGACGCGTTGATGTTCCTCCCTGATTACGTGGTTTCCCGAGATCGCTGAGCTGTTGGACCCCGCCTCCCGCATCGCCGAGCTCCGTCGGCAGATCCGCTATCACGAAGAGCGTTATTACATCGCCAACCAGCCCGAGATCAGCGACGCTGAATTCGATGAGCTGATGAAGCAGTTGCAACAGCTCGAGGCCGATCATCCAGACCTCGTGAGTGTCGATTCACCGACGCAGCGTGTCAGTGGACGCGTGGCGGAGGGGTTTCAGGAAGTCGCGCACGCCGAACCGATGCTGAGTCTCGACAATGCGTATGACGAAGGCGAGCTGCGCGCGTTCGACGATCGCGTGCGCCGCGGCCTGTCCGAGGCGGGCGTCCCACCTGGCGTTGTCGATTACGTCGCCGAGCTGAAGATCGATGGCGTCAGCATCGCCCTGACGTACGTCGACGGCAAGTTCGCCCGCGGCGCCACCCGCGGCAACGGCGTAAGAGGCGAGGACGTTACCACCAACGTACGGACGATTCGTGTCATCCCTCTCCAGCTGAACGAACCCGTGCCCGGCCGCATCGAAATTCGCGGAGAGGTCTACCTGCCGCGTGCCGCTTTCGAAAAGATGAACGAAGAGCGCGCCAACGCAGGCGATGTGCTCTTCGCGAATCCGCGAAACGCCGCGGCCGGCGCGCTTCGCAACCTCGATCCGAGCCTGGTGTCCAGGCGGGGCTTGCGCGCGTTCACGTATCAGCTCGTCGCGGGTTTGTCGAGTCAGGGCGATCTCGCCGGGTCTAAAGACCCGCCGCTACTGACTGGGGTAGAAGGCGGTCCGACCCGCCTGATTTCACACGCTTCGACTCTCGAGCAGCTCGGACGATGGGGATTGCCGGTTGAGCCGCATTGGCGGCGCTGCGCCGGCATAGACGCGTTGATCGAGTTCTGTCGCGAGTGGGGTGACAAACGCCGAAGTCTCGGCTTCGACACCGACGGCGTTGTCATCAAAGTGGATGCAATGGATAAGCGCCGCCGGCTGGGGACGACGAGCAAGTTCCCGCGATGGGCGGTCGCATTCAAGTTTCCCGCGGAACAGAAGACCACGCTGCTGAAACAGATTGACGTAAACGTCGGCCGGACGGGCGCCGTCACGCCGTTCGCGGTGCTCGACCCGGTGTTCGTCGGCGGAACGACGGTCTCGATGGCAACGTTGCACAACGCCGACGACATCGCGCGCAAAGACATCCGGGAACGTGACTGGGTGATTGTCGAGAAGGCCGGAGACGTCATTCCGCGTGTGGTTGGCCCGGTACTTACGAGGCGTCCTGTGGAGTCGGTGCCGTGGGTGATGCCGTCGACGTGCCCGCGATGCGGGAGCCAGTTGCATCGCGAAGAGGAGGAGGCCGTATGGCGGTGCGAGAACGTCTCGTGCCCGGCCAAGCTTCAACGCGGCCTCGAGCACTTTGCCTCGCGCGGCGCCATGAACATCGAGGGATTGGGGGAGTCGCTCGTCGAGCAACTCATCGCAAACGGCCTGGTGCGGGACTATGCCGATGTCTACCACCTCACTGCCGACCAGCTCGCGGCATTGACCAGTGCATCCGAGCGCGAGGGCAAAGCAATCGAGCGGCGATTCGGCGCGAAGAACGCGGCAAAAGTGATCGAGCAGATCAGCCGGAGCAAGGACAACGAGTTCTGGAGAGTTATCTACGCCCTCGGGATTCGACACATTGGGGAACGCGGCGCGCAGGTGCTGGCGCGTGCGTTCGGATCGATGGAATCGCTCGAGGCGGCATCCCTGGAGGCGCTTCAGGCGACCAGCGAAATCGGTCCCGTCCTGGCCGCGTCGGCCCGGAGCTGGCTCGACGAGCCGCGCAACCGGGAACTCGTCGCGCGTCTCCGTGCCGCCGGCGTTCGGATGGAAGTGCCCGAATCCGAACGGTTTCATGCCGCCGGGCCGGGGCCACTCACCGGCCGTACCTACGTCATAACGGGGACACTGGCTTCACTGACCCGCGAGGAGGCGACCGCCGCACTCGAGCGTCGGGGGGCGAAGGTCGCTGGCTCGGTCAGCAAGAAGACCACGGCTGTGATTGTGGGAGAAGAAGCGGGAAGCAAGGCGGACAAAGCAAAGACGCTCGGAGTCACGATGCTCGACGAAGCCGGATTCAAGGAGCTTCTCGAGCGGAACCCAGAAGCGTGAACCCGCCCGAAGGCCGTAGCTTGCGGCCCATAGCCCGATATAATGATCCGAATGGTGCGACGGTTTCTGTTCGTGACGGTGTGCCTGGTTGCCACCGTTGCGTTCCTGATTGGCCTGATCGTCGCCGGCTCCCTGACGCCGGCGCCCGCGCAATCAGCGACCAAGCCGAACGGTGCCGGGCTGCGTCCGACGCTGGCCACGTCCGGGCCAGCGGTCGCATCCTTTGCCGACGTTGCGGAGCAGTTGAATCCGGCGGTCGTGAACATCGACGCGACGGCCCGCGAGGGAGCCAGGACACGTCCGCGTGCCGGGATGCCGCTGCCGGATAGCCCAGATCTTTTTGGCCGCTCGCCTGAACGCGAGCGGCAAGGACCGCGCCGCGGAGCTGGAACCGGGTTCATCATCGATCCCGACGGTTACATCCTGACCAACCACCACGTCATCGAGGGCGCTGACCGCATCGCCGTTCGATTGGCCGATGGGCGAAGTCTGAGGGCTGAACGAATCGGATCCGATCCAGATACCGACATCGCGCTGATCAAGGTCTCTTCACCGCGGCCGCTGCCTCATGCCGTGCTTGGCGATTCCGACACGTTGCGGGTGGGGGAGTGGGTGCTCGCCATTGGCAATCCGCTCGCTTATGAGCACACCGTGACCGTGGGTGTCGTGAGCTTCATCGGTCGCAAGCTGTTCGACTCCTCTCTCGATCGCTACATTCAGACCGACGCCGCCATCAATTTCGGCAACAGCGGTGGACCGCTGATCAACTCCAGGGGCGAGGTGATCGGCATCAACGCTGCGATCAGTTCGCGAGCGTCGAACATCGGGTTTGCGGTGCCGATCAATCAGGCGAGTCTCATCCTGCCGCAGTTGCGTGACATGGGACGGGTGTCACGCGGCTATATCGGTGTGGCGCTGAGAGACGTCGATCCCGATCTACAGCGTTCTCTCGGCCTCAGCTCCTCGAGCGGCGCACTCGTGCAGGACGTCACCGTCGGATCGCCAGGCGCGCGCGCCGGTCTCCGTCCTTACGATCTCATCGTCGCACTCGACGGCAAGCAGGTCGTGCGCAATGACGAACTGATTCAACTCGTGGCCGCTCGCCAGCCCGGAACGTCTGCCATGCTGCAGATCGTTCGCGACGGCCGTGCGCTCAACGTGCCGGTCAAGCTGGCCGAGCGTCCCGTTCGCGATCCGGAGCCCGACGAGACCAATGATGGATCGCGGCCGGCGAACCGCACTGGATCGGTGCTCGGCATGCTCGTTCGCGAGATCGACGTCGAGATGGCAGCACGGTTCAACCTGCCGAAGGACATGCAGGGCGTGATCGTCTCGCGCGTGGATCCAATGGGGCCGGCGTACGATGCGGACATCGAGCGCGGCAACATCCTGCTGGAGATCAATCGACAACCGGTCCATTCGATCGATGATTTCCGGCGTCTGACTGCCAACGCGCGCCCGGGCGAAGTCCTCGCGCTCTACTTGTACAAGCCCGAGGGGCCCAGGCGCGAATTGCGCACGGTTAAAATCGACTGAGCCAAGTCGTTCCATGTTCCCGGCGCGCCCGAACCGACAACCCGGAACCCTGCAACCAAGAACATCGATCCTGAACCCGGAACACGAGCCCGGCTCGCCTACGCGCGAAGCGATTCGGCGAGATCTCACCGGTCCGCATGCGGACGGCACAAATCAGCGCTGGCTTGTCGCGTCGCTTCGCGACGCGACCTTGGCGGAGGTGGAAACCGGGAACCCGGAACCCGGAACCTCGTGTCTATGAAATCGAGAGTGCTGGTTATCGACGATGAAGCGGCGATCCGCGATTCATTGCGGATGATCCTCGAGTACGAGGACTACCAGTTTGTCGGCGCCGCAAGCGGGAACGAAGCGCTCGAGATCGTCCGCCGCGAGCGGCCGGACATCGTGTTGCTCGACATCAAGATGCCGGGAATGGATGGCATGGAGGTGTTGCGTAAGCTCCGGGCCATCGACGAGGGGTTGCCGGTGGTGATGATTTCGGGCCATGGCAACACCGCCACCGCCGTAGAAGCGATCCGCTCGGGCGCCATTGATTTTCTCGACAAGCCGCTCAGCAGCGAGCGCGTGATCGTCACGCTGCGAAACGTGCTCAGGCAGTCGGAGCTCTCGACCGAGAACCGCGACCTCAAGGTCGCGATGGAATCGAAGTACGAGCTCGTCGGCCAAAGTCCCGCGCTCCGTAACGTTCTCGAGGCCGTCACGCGTGCCGCACCGACCAATGCCACCGTTCTCCTGCTGGGTGAAAGCGGCGTGGGCAAGGAGCTGGTCGCCCGGACAATTCATCGGAACAGCCCGCGCGCCAGCCAGCGCTTCGTCCAGGTGAACTGCGCCGCTATCCCTGAAGAACTGATCGAGTCGGAGCTGTTCGGCCACGAGAAAGGATCGTTCACCGGCGCCACCGAGAAGCAGGTCGGTAAGTTCGAACAGGCGGATCGCGGCACGATCTTCCTCGACGAAGTCGGCGACATGAGCCAGAAGACGCAGGCCAAGGTCCTGCGCGTGTTGCAGGAGCAGGAAGTCGAGCGACTCGGATCGGCCAGGACGATCAAGGTCGACGTCCGCGTCATTGCCGCGACCAACAAGAATCTCGAAGAAGCGATCTCACGTGGCGAGTTCCGTGAAGATCTGTTCTTCCGGCTCAATGTCATTCCCATTGTCGTTCCCCCGTTGCGCGAGCGCCGCGAGGACATTCCGCGGCTCGTCCAGCACTTCGCGAAGCGGACGGCCGAAGAGCACAACCTCAAGCCGAAACGATTCGACCCCTCGGCGATGGATGCGCTGCAGCGTTATCGATGGCGGGGCAACATCCGCGAGCTGCGGAACACGGTTGAGCGTCTGCTCATCATGACACCGTCGGAGTTAGTCCGCGCCGACGATCTGCCGGCGGAAATTCGTAGCGGTGAATCTTCTCGCGTGACGATCGCCGAGACCGACGGCCCGGCGAAAGCCGCTGAGACCAACGCCGGCCCCGGAACACTGCGTGAGTTCAAAGATGCAGCCGAGCGCGCGTACCTCGTCCAGAAGCTGCGCGAGAACAATTGGAACATCTCACGTACCGCTGAACTCATTGACACGCCCCGAAGCAACCTATACAAGAAGCTCGAGCAGTACGGAATCAAGCAGGAAGTAGACGGGTAATCTCCGGCCACTTTTCAGCGCCGCGTCGCCCCGCCAGCTGAGGTCGCTTGTCTTGCTTCCCGCTTGACCGAACTTCAGTCCGTGTTGCAGTCCCTGGTTTTCCCTCGCAAACAGGCTTAGGACGCTATACGAAGGAGGCGACCATAATGAAAAAAGGGCAGGCGCATGTTGCGGCACGCACTCTCCTGCTGGCGGTGGTGGCGACAATCGGTTTTCCTGCAATAGCGCGAGCACAGTCGCTCATCGATCCAGCGCTTACTGTGTCGACGGTAGTCAGTGGACTATCACAGCCGATCTCCATGGCCTTTATCGGGCCCAACGACTTCCTGGTTACAGAGAAGGCGAGCGGTCAGGTCAAACGCGTAACCAACGGTGTTGTCGCGGGCGTGGTTCTCGATTTGGCCGTGAACTCGAATAGTGAGCGGGGGCTGCTCGGCATGGCGCTGCACCCGGAATTTCCAGCGGTGCCGTGGGTCTATCTCTACAACACTGAGAGCACGACTGGTGCTGACTCGAACGTGGCGACGCAGGTGCCGCTGCTCGGAAATCGAGTGGACCGGTTCGTGTGGAACGGAAGCACGCTGAGCTTCGATCTGAACATCATCAAGCTGCGGGCGTTTCAGAACGACCACAACAACGTCGCGAATCCATCACTGGAAGTGTTCCGTGGCAACCACAACGGTGGCGTGCTGCGGTTCGGCCCCGATGGCAAGCTATGCATCATCATCGGTGACAACGGGCGGCGCGGTTGGAATCAGAACAACCTCGAAGGGCCGGTACCCGACGATGACTTTGGTGGACCTGAACCTGACGATGCCCATCTGACAGGGGTCATCCTGCGCCTGAACGACGACGGCAGCACGCCGGAAGACAACCCATTCCATGAGAGTGGCGAGCAAATCGGCCGCAAGATCGGTGGTGCGCTCGGAGAGGAAGTCGGGCGCAATCTACAGAAGGTGTTCGCGTACGGTGTGCGCAACAGCTTCGGTATGACGTTCGATCCGAAGAAGGGCGACCTGTGGACGACGGAGAACGGTGGTCTTTCCTTTGACGAAGTGAACCACGTGCCCCGCGGGTTCAATGGCGGGTGGATCCAGTTCATGGGCCCCCTCAGCCGCGTTGCCGAGTTCAGGGCGCTTGAAATCGCCGCAGGGACTGGTGCCAATGGCCCGAACGGTCTGCAACAACTCCGTTATCCGGCGACGAGGATTTCGGAAACGCCAAGGGATGCGAGAAAGCGCCTGTTCGACGTGCCGGCGTCGCATCCCCAAGATCCGGAGTTCAGCTGGAAACGGGTTGTGCCACCAGCGGCCCTGGGTTTCATCACCGGCACGAACCTCGGCGAACAGTACGACGGCGACTTGATCGTCGGTTCCGCCGTGGCTCGCGCGGCAAATGCCGGCCATTTGTATCGTTTCCGCTTGAATGGCGGGCGCGAACGGCTTGTTTTTAATGACGACCGGCTGAAGGACACGGTGGCTGACAACCTGGCCAACGATGATTTCATGACCGAAGGGGAAGAGATCCTGTTCGGTACCAACTTCGGCATCGTCACCGACATCCAAACCGGCCCTGACGGGAACCTCTACCTGGTGGGCCCGGCCGGAACCGTCCGGAGGATCTCGAAGCAGTAGCATCGGTACGGGATAATCGATTGTCGCAGTCGGCCAGACGATCGCTGGCCTTCGCACCCGGGCTGTGGCGGGCTTGCTCGCCGTAGCCCGAAGGGCGGAGGCGAGAGGAAAGTCCGAACTCCGAAGGGCAGTGCGCCGGGTAACGCCCGGGCAGGGCAACCTGACGGAAAGTGGCACAGAAAACATACCGCCCTCCTTCGCACCTACGGTGCTTCGGAGGGTAAGGGTGAAAAGGTGCGGTAAGAGCGCACCGCGCCGGCGGTAACGTCGGTGGCAGGCAAAACCCCGCACGGAGCAAGACCAAATAGGGTGGCGATTGAGGACGGCCCGTCCAAGGCCACCGGGTAGGTCGCCGGAGTCGGTGAGCAATCACCGACCTAGAGGAATGATCGTCCCACCTTCGCGCGCTTTGCGCGCTTCGGTGGGCAGGCTCGCAAGGCTTGTCCACCGTAGCCCGTCAGGGCGAAGGTGGAAACAGAATTCGGCTTACAGGCTGACTGCGACGCTTACAAGACTGGCTCGCGCGGCGCAGCGTACAATGCCGTCCATGACCAGCAGAGCAAGCGTGGCTGTGTTGGCCCTCGTCGCCGCGGCGACTCTGGCTATCGCGCAAGGCCCCCAGGGGCAGCGCGGACAAGGCACTCCAGGGGCTCGTCCCGGCTCGGATCGCGAACCGGAGTTCCCCGTCCCGAACATCAGGGAGTACAAGCCCGAATCGACACTCGTCGTCCCGCAGCATCCAGTTCCCAAAGCGAAATTTCCCGCGATCGACTTTCACGGTCATCCTCCACAGCTCACGTCGGTTGAGGCGCTCGCTCGCGTGGCGAAAGCGATGGACGACCTCAACGTCCGACGAATGGTCGTCAACAACCCGCAATTGCGCGGCGACGATTTGAAGCAGTGGATTGCCATTGCTAATGGATCGCCGTACAAGGATCGATTCATCTATTTCACGAGCATCGGTTTCGGTCGCGCGGTAAGTCCCGGCTTCGGGCAGGCCGCCGCCGAGCAACTCGAAGCGGACGTCAAGGCGGGCGCGAAGGGCATCCAGGAGATCGCCAAGAGCCTGGGGCTCACGGTGAAGAAGGCAGACGGGTCGCGCCTGGCTATCGACGATCCCGAGCTCGATCCGATCTGGGATGCGGCGGCACGCCTCAACATCCCTGTTTTCATTCACACAGCGGATCCGCAGAAGTTCTGGGACCCGATCGACTACTCCAACGAACGTTGGCTGGAGCTGGCGCTGTTCCGCGATCGGCGCTATCAGGATTCGAACTTTCCACGGTTCGAGACGCTGATGGCCGAACGCGATCGGCTGTTCAAGAAGCATCCCAAGACGACGTTTGTCACGGCACATTTGGGATGGCATGCCAATGACCTCGCGCGTCTGGGTCGGATGTTCGACGAGATGCCAAACGTCTACAGCGAGATCGGCGCTGTGCTCTACGACATCGGCCGGCAGCCACGTTATGCGCACGACTTCTTCATCAAGTACCAGGACCGGCTGCTGTTCGGCAAAGACAACTACCAGCCCGATGAATATCCGTACTACTGGCGGGTGCTGGAAACGAATGACGAGTACTTCGACTACTACCGCGACTATCACGCGTTCTGGAAGTTGTACGGAATCGGGCTGCCGGACGAGGTTCTCAAAAAGCTTTATTTCGGCAATGCGTTGAAGATCATTCCAGGTCTCTCTCGCACTGGCTTCCCACGGTAACCACACCATGCCTCACTATCTCGTCACCGGCGGTGCCGGTTTCATTGGATCTCACTTGTGCGAAGAGCTCGTTCGCCGCGGTGAACACGTCCGTGTCGTCGACAGCCTGATCACAGGCAAGCGCGAGAACCTTGCGCATCTGCCGCAGGTCGAGTTCATTCACGGGGATCTGGCGGAGTTGGATGTGGCTAGGCGCGCGGTGCAGGGTATCGAATACGTTCTTCATCAAGCTGCGATCCCGTCGGTACCGCGCTCGGTCGCGGATCCAGTCACCTCGAATCGCGCCAACATCGATGCTTCGGTCAATTTACTCGTGGCTGCCCGTGACGCAGGCATCCGCCGCATGGTCTACGCCGGTTCGTCTTCGGCATACGGGAACTCGGAAACGCTGCCAAAGGTCGAGACGATGCCGACGGCGCCTCTGTCGCCGTATGCGCTCCAGAAGCTCGTGGCCGAGCAGTATTGCCGGATGTTCACGGATCTCTATGGATTCGAGACGGTCACCATCAGGTACTTCAACGTCTTCGGTCCGAGGCAGGATCCATCCTCCCCCTATTCCGGGGTTATCTCGCTCTTTATCAGCGCACTCTGCGATGGACGTCGCCCGACTATCTTCGGCGACGGAGAGCAGACGCGTGACTTCACGTATGTGGCGAACGTCGTTGATGGCGTTCTCCGCGCATGTCATGCCCCGAACGCCAAGGGAGAGGTCATCAACGTTGCAACCGGCGGCCGCATTTCGCTGAATCAGCTTTTTGAGACGGTAAAGAGCAAGGTAGGAAGTCAGTTGCAGCCGGTTTATTCAGATCCGCGTGCGGGTGATGTCCGCGATTCGCAGGCCGACATCGGGAAGGCCAAACGCCTGCTCGGCTATTCACCAATTGTCAGCTTCGACGAGGGGCTCGGCCGTACCGTGGCGTGGTATCGCGAGTCGATGGCATCGAGCCGGAATGTCTGACGCACTCGGCGTATCCATGGTGTAACGAGCATCGGGCCCCCTCCACGAATCGCAAGAGATCATTACAAGCCCACGACGGGAAACGCGAGGGCGACCGACGCTCTGAACTGTTATCCCGAATGCGGAAGGTTGAATCGTCCGTTCTTGGGACTGACGGCGTTTTCACACACATACAACGCGCGTGGCGCGCCTGATATAGCAGTCGCCAGTCACCCTGCGTGAACTGCGTGACCCCTGCCAACGTAATATGTGAGAGCCGAATCGGCTTCCGGGACGTCTCATCGTCATCGGCCACCAGGTTCCAACGGGCAATTCAACGGAGGTTTCGCATGCGGTCGAAGCTTTTGATGGCACTGGCGGTCGTTCTGTGCGCGACAGCCGGTGACGTGCTCGCTCAGCAGCAACAGTTTCAGCTTTACGCCAGTGTGGTAGACGCTGCCGGGAAGGCAGTAGAAAAACTGGAGCCCACTGACCTCCGCGTCATGGAAGCTGGCGTAGAAGCGAAGGTGGTCAAGGTCGAGCCAGTCAATTGGCCTGTCAAGGTCCAATTGCTGCTCGACAACGGCATTGGTCTCGGAGGTGGGAATATCCAGATCCTGAAAGACGGCGTGAAAGGCCTCATCGAGGCGCTGCCCGAGAACCTGGAGGTCACCATCGTCACGACGGCGCCACAGCCGCGCTTCCTAGTTCGCCCCACGATGGACAAGGCGATGATGATCGAAGGCTTGTCCCGACTCGCGCCCGACTCTGGTGCCGGCCGTTTCGTCGAGTCGATCAACGAAGCCACGCAGCGAATCGAGAAGGACAAATCCGATCACTTCCCGGTCATCATCATGTCGGGCACCAGCTCGGGCGACGCCAATGTCCTCGACCGCGACGTGAAGCGAATCTTCGAACGGCTCCAAAAGAAACCGACGACTATCCATGTGGTCCTGCTGAATTCGACGACGGGCTCGGCAAGCGGCGGCGCCAACCAGACCCAGGTCGGGATGGCGGTCACCGAGGCAACGCGCGGGCGCTACGAAAGCATTGCCGCGCCCACACGGCTCGCGACGCTGCTGCCTGAAATCGGTAAACAGGTGGCGGCGAGTCACGAGAAGCAGAGCCACCAGTTCAGGCTGACAGTGGAGCGACCCGCCGGCGCGAAGGGCGACGTCGGACAAGTGGGCGCTGGCGCTCGCAGTGGACTCCAGGTCAGAGGGCTCTCGATGGACGGAAGGCTTCCATAAGAGGTCCAACTCCAACTGCCTTCGCCGCGCGAGTCGAGTAGAGGCGGGTCCTTAGACCCGCCTCAGTCACCAGGCGAGTCGAGCAGAGACGGGGTCTTCAGGCCCGCCTCGAACCCTCCGATAAAACGGTTGATGAAGGCGACCGCCTCTGACCTACCGGGCCACGACATCGTGGACGGGTGGACAAGACGAATCGAGATCTGCGCCCTGATTGCGGCCGCCGCCCTGCTCCTCGCGAATATCAATCACATCGCCGTCGCCGGGCTGTGGTCGCATTGGTGGTCACCGGTGGTGGTCGTGCTGGCAACGCTGGCCGCGGACCTCGTGTCTGGCGTCGTGCATTGGACCGCCGACACCTGGTTCAGCGAGACGATGCCTGTGCTCGGACGGCGATTCCTTCGTCCTTTTCGTGTTCACCACGTAAACCCTGATGACTTTCTGCGACGAGACCCGATCGACTGCAACGGCGACGTGGCGATGCTGAACGTTCCGATTCTGCTCGGGGCTCTGCTGCTGCCAGACGGTGCCCCGGGTGGAGCAGTCTCACTCGGACTCACCGCGTTTGCCATCATGTCGCTCCCCACAAACCAGGTGCATCAGTGGGCACACATGCCGTCGCCGCCGCCAATCATTCGCTGGCTGCAGCGCCACGGTGTCATCCTGAGCATCGAGGCACATGCCCGGCACCACAATGAGCCGTACGTCGCCAACTACTGCATCGCGACCGGCTGGTGCAATCGCTGGTTGACGGCCGTGGACTTCTTTCCCATGTGCGAGCGTCTGATTACGCGAGTCACCGGACTGCAGCCGCGCGCCGATGAGCGAGCGTTTGTCAATCGATGATGACGATGACGACACCGTCTTCAAAGGCATTCGGATCCGGCTGGCTGAGCGGCGTCCTCTCCGTCGCCCTCGGGGTAACTGGCCTTGGCGCGGTGTTCTGCTTCCACTACCCGTCGCTCCTGACAATGCCGGAGCTGCGGGCGCTTTATCCAGTACCGTTCATCAGAGCCCTCCTTCACCTCGTTCTCGTGAGCTCATTCATCGCGGGAGTCGTCAGCGTGTGCCTGCGTCGCCGGAAGATCCTGGGCATGGCCGGCATCTCGCTCACTCTCGTTGCCGCGTTACTCGGCGGCTCACGTGTTCCGCTCGATGGAGAGCTGGAGAGCGGACCCTTCCTCGGCCTCGATTGGTTTCTCCTGAATCTGATTGCCTATTCCGCGGTCTTCATTCCGCTCGAGCGGCTGTTTGCGCGACTGCCTGAACAGGACGTGTTCAGACGCAATTGGCGGACCGATCTCGTGTATTTCTTTTTGAGCGCGCTGCTGGTGCAGGTGACGACGTTGCTGACAATGAGGCCGGCGATGACACTGTTTTCGTGGGCAGTGTCGGCTGACCTGCAAAGGTGGGTGTCGAGGCAGTTCCTGGTGGTTCAGTTCATCGAGATCCTTGCTCTGACTGATTTCGTGCAGTACTGGGTGCACCGAGCGTTTCATCGGGTGCCGCTACTGTGGCGCTTCCACCGCATTCATCACTCGGCCGACGTCATGGACTGGCTCGCCGGCTCGCGGCTGCATCTGCTCGACGTGGCGGTGACACGTGGCCTGACCTACGTTCCGATCTACGTGCTCGGCTTCAGTGAGACGGCGCTCATCGCCTATGTCGCATTCGTCAGTATCCAGGCCACGTTCATTCACGCGAATGTGCGCTTCACTTTCGGACGCCTGCGGTGGGTGATGGCCACACCGCAGTTTCATCACTGGCACCACGGCGCCGAACCGGAGGCGGTGGACAAGAATTTCGCCGTTCACTTGCCGCTGTTAGATCGAGTGTTTGGCACCTGCTACCTGCCTGGCGATCGTTGGCCGGCGTCGTACGGGCTTGCGGCAGGCACGCCGGTGCCGCCTGGCTACGTCCGGCAACTTGTCGATCCATTCACTCGAAAGTAGAGGCGGGTCTTCCGCCTTCGCCAAGGCTACGGCGGACCACCGTAGCTCAAAGAGCGAAGGTGGTCAGACCCGCCTGCAGGTTCAGGCCCGCGCTGGATACGTGAAGAACAGAGCGTGCGTGGTGTTCACCAGGAAATGCGCCAGGATTGACGCTTCGATTCGATTCGTCCTCCAGAAGATCCAGCCATAACCGACGCCGGCGATCGTGGCCAGCACAACCGACCAGACTCCGCCGGCGTAGTGAGCAAGCCCAAAGAGGAGACTGGCAGTTGCCAGGCCGGCAATGGCCCTGCCGGATGCCTGATCGGGCAAGAACTCGCCCTGCAGCCGTCGCTGTATGACGCCTCGAAAGAGCGTCTCCTCGGCCGTGCAAGTGAAGACAAGGTTCGACCAGGCCCAGATGGGGAAGATCTCCAGCCATTTGATATCGACTCGTATTTGGCCGACCCACAACGCGCATGCCATGAGCACCGCGATCAACACGAGCACGCGGGGCAGCGTGCCTTTGAGCATCGCCACCCATTCGGCTGGCGACGACAGCAGCGGTGGACCAAACGCCAGCAGAAAGAGACCGATCTGCGCCTTGTCGAAGTTGAGATACAGCGTGTACGGCACGGCGTCCGGGCTCAGCACCGCATCTCTCACAACCAGCAGATTGGCAAATCCCGGGACGACGTGCGCCATCAGCGCGAGCGAGAACACGAGTACGGCGATCGTGGTGAGCGCCTCGCGATCTCGCGAGTAGCGATAGCACAGAAGGCCGAGCGCCACGATGACGAGCACGCCCAGCACCATCACGATGCCAGTCGCGTAGCCGTGACCGACGGCCAGGATCAACCAGGCGGCGGAGACGGCGTGTCGCAACGGCAGCGGGCTGGCCGACGTCGCGCGCACGCGCGCGATTTGCGGCGGAAGCCAGAGCGATACGATCGCGAGCGAGAGCCAGGCGTAAGGCAGCACGCGAAGAGTGTACGCAATTGCCCACGCCTCCAGGCGTGTGTTGCGCGGCGCCGATTACGCGAACGGGTTCTCGTCCGCGCTGGGTCCATAGATGGACGGCACTGGTACATCGAGCTCACGCAGGTACACGCTCAGTTGTCCGCGATGGTGGTACCAGTGATTCAGCATGATCGCTCGCAGCATGGCGATGCGAGGGATGGCGAGCACTTCCTTGTCGCCGCGCATCATTCGCCATGTGGCCGTAATCGTTCCGTCGTCCATCTTCCCGAGCAGGCGCTTGGCCTTGGCGATGCTGTCGTCCAGCGTCGGGACCAGCTCCGAGGCGCTTGCCGGTTTAGGGTCGATGAACTGGGGCGCCTGCACAGGCGACGGCTGTGCGACGAACTCCGCGACCGCGCCGGGGACCATCGCGACGTGCAGCGCCAGTTCGCCGAGCGTTCTCGCCTTGGCGTGCGGCTTCCATGCGAGCTTGGCTTCAGGAACACGTTCCAGGACTCGGCGCGTGGTGGCCGCCTCCTGCTCCAGCTCCTGCAGCAATCCATCGATGAGTGGCATGGTGACCTCCAGTGGAAGCGCGTATCCATTCCGCGCGTTCGAGGAAACGCGCGTATCCATTCTGCGCTTTACCCGTATAGACTGCGGCACACCAACAAAATCATCGGTCGGGAAGGGGAGGATTTCATGGCAATCATTGGTGCCCATGCGCTCTTGTACAGCGCCCAGGCCGATGCGCTCCGGGCAATGCTTCGCGACACGTTCGGTTTCAAGCACGTGGACGCCGGTGGTGGATGGCTGATCTTCACGCTCCCGCCGGCTGAGCTGGGCATTCATCCCGTGGAAGAGGGGATGAACGTCGTTGGCGCGCCGCATAAGCTGAGCTTCATGTGCGATGACATTCGCGCCACGATTGGCGAGCTGCGGGCGAAGGGAGTCAGTGTCAAAGGCGAACCTGAAGATCAGGGTTTCGGCATCACCGCGTATCTCGATTTGCCTGGTGGGGCAGAGGTGATGCTCTACGAGCCAAGGCATCCAGTCGCCCTCGATACGCGCGCCTCCGTGCTGCCGCGTGTTCTCGTGACGCTCCTCAGTGAGGCCCTCTACGGCCCATCGGGCAATGCCTTCTTCCTGAACCGTGCCGATCGCGGCCTGCTGTCGTCGCTCGACGCGCTGTCGGCCGAGGCGGCGAGCGGCCGACCGGGCGGGCGGACGTCGGTGGCGTCACACGTCGAGCACCTTCGTTACGGGCTGGAGTTGCTCAATCGCGCGGCTCGAGGGGAGCAGCTCGGTGATGCCGATTGGTCCCAGGCGTGGAAGCGTCAGACTGTTAATGACGATCAGTGGCGGACTCTGCGAGCGGCTCTTGCGAACGAGGCTCAATCGTGGCTGGAACACATGAAGCGGCCCCCAGCCTGGGATGAAACGGGATGGACGGATGCGGCTTCCAGCATTCCGCACCTGGCGTATCACCTCGGCGCCATTCGTCAGCTTGCGCAGGCGGCCAGTGGTCCTCCGGCGACGGCCTGAGCGCGATTGATGACGTTGCAGAGGAGACGCTGATACGAGCTGGCGACACCAGCTCGTTGACCTCGAAGACCTTGCCGGGAATCTTGCGGCGCGTGGCCGCGGTGCGCTCGACGCCATCCTCCCGCACGAATGCGCCCAGGTGTCAGCAGGGAAGAATCGGCGATACGACGCGGCTATTTTGTTCCTGCTTTTTCCTCTGAACGTCATCACAGATGACGCAATGACGGAGCTGGTCCTGCACGACGTCGCGCGACAGATCTTTCATTTCAATCGCACGCTCGCCCAGATCACGCCAAATTGGAAATGCGCGGAGCTGTACTACCTGAGACGGCAGGAATACACGCCGAACCCACACGCCCCACTGCGGTGGACGCAAGCCGACCTGCTCACGGCCCTTCATGGAATGCGCGCGACAATCGCCCGACACAAGGGAGCAGACCGACAGGCAATGATCTGACGGCGCCGCCTGCTCCGGCCGCTAACCACAGTTCACAGGCGCTCGTGGTGCGCAGGTGCGGCAGTTTCGTCGTCTTCGTTTAACCGCTTGCCCGTCACCAGGCTACGTCGACAGACCTCGCCGGGCTGAGGCGGCCGCACGCTTGCTCTAAAGCGAATCGTCCCGGCGGGTTTATGTGGTCCTTCGTGCACCCAGGCCCGTGGTCGCCACCCCCGCCGGGACGCTGCGCGCGCCGAGGAGCCACGTGGCAGGTCACGGCGCACCGACTTACGTTTTGAATCGTCCGCACGTTCCCGCGTTCATGCGTGAGTGCGCCTGCCAGAAGCGGACAGGAGGCTGTTCATGATTCGCATCGTCATCGCGGCACTGTTGGTGTTCGGGCTCGGTGTGGCCACCAGCGCCGCTCAGGACACCGGTCGACGCACCTCGGCCACGGCCGCGTCATCTGCGTCGGCGTCGGCACCCATCAATCTCAATACGGCGACCGTGGCGCAGCTCGAAACGTTGCCTGGCATCGGCAAGGCAACGGCGGAGCGCATCCTCGAGTACCGGCAGAAGAACGGCTCTTTCAAGAAGGTCGAGGACCTGATGAACGTGCGCGGTGTCGGGGAGAAGAGCTTCCTGAAACTAAAGCCACTCGTCACAGTCTCGGCGACGAAAGGAGAATCGGCCGGCCAGTAGCAGCGAGCGGGGGTCGCGGGCGCTCCCCCCAGTGCCCGCGGCCGCCCGTCGTCAGATGCGCGGCTCCAGGTTCATCAGTGGGATCCAGTTCGTGTTGCCGAAGTTGTATTTGATCAGATCGCCATTTTCGTCGCGGAGAGCTTCGCCGGTGCTGGCATCAACGGACAAGAGA
>Ga0209382_10000541_pt1 | contig 62419 bp, 52 predicted proteins | sample SoiMetdeltSBSDD5_FD_187599 | JGI IMG/M metagenome (GOLD analysis project Ga0209382, IMG submission 187599) | Bulk soil microbial communities from a Populus tree surrounding site in Tennessee, USA - Soil MetaG P. deltoides SBSDD5 (SPAdes) (version 2) | ecosystem: Environmental > Terrestrial >...
GCGAATGACGCTCGCGTTCGCCGTGAACGAGCTTGCACCTGAGGAACGTCTCCTCGTCGACCGGCGACGGCAACGCAGCCAGCACGTCGGGATCGGTCACGCTCGGAAACTGTGACAGGAATTCCCGCCGTCCGCTCGAGACCGGCGCCCTCAGCTCCGCCTTGTGGTCAGCGAAGTACAGGAACGGCGCCGTCGCGGCGAACTCCTGCCCCTGAAACAGCATCGGCGTCGCCGGGCCGAGCAGCGTGAGCGCCGTCAAGGCTCGCAGGCACGCCGGCGCTGCAACCTGGTGCAGCCGCCGGCCGAACGGCGTGTTCGCGACCTGATCGTGGTTCTCCAGGTAGGTCACGAACGCCTTCGGCGGAAGATCGAGGGCCGGCGTTCCGCGACGCTTGCGCTGCCATGCGTACCACTGCCCCTGATAAAGGTACCCGTACCTCGCCGCTGAAACGAACTCCTGGGGCGAACCGTTGTAATCGAGGTAGTACGCTTCGCGCCGCCCCGTCAACGCCACAAGCGCGGTGTGGTGATAGTCGTCGTTCCAGAGCGCATCCCCGCCATGGCCGCCGCGGGAAGGATCGCGCACGAGCGTGGTCTCCTGCGGCTCGTTCTCCGCGACCACGTAGATCGAGCGCGATCCGGCTGCCCGGCGGGCGGTGCGAATCATCTCGGCGACCACGTGCTCCCTCGATGCGTCGCGGATGTCCTGCGTCGCGTCGAGGCGGAGGCCATCGAAATGAAACTCGTCGATCCAGTAGCCGGCGTTGTCGACGAAGAACGCGCGCGCGGGTGGCGAGGTCTCGAAGTTGATCGCCTGGCCCCAGTCGTTCGTGTAGCGGTCCGTGAAGTAGTCGGCCGAGAAATCCGCAAGATAGTTTCCGTCCGGCCCGACGTGGTTGTAGACCACGTCGAGGATCACGGCGAGCTGCAGTGCATGCGCCCGATCCACGAACGCGCGGAGATCGTCGGGTGTGCCATAGACACGGGTTGGCGCATACAGGTTGACGCCGTCATAGCCCCATCCATGCCGTCCGGCAAAATCCGCGACCGGCATCATCTCGATGATCGTGATCCCGAGCTCCGCGAGCCTCTCCAGCTGCAGACGTGCCGCCCTCCAGGTACCTTCGGGAGTGAAGGTGCCGACGTGCATCTCGTAGACAACCTGCCCTTCCGGCCTGACGCCCGCCCATCCGGCATCCGTCCAGGCGAACGCCGCCGGATCGACGATCTGGGAAGGGCCGTGCGGACCTTCGGGCTGATAGCGGGAAGCCGGGTCGGGCCTGCGCAGGCGGCCGTCCAGCTCGAACCAGTAGCGGTCGCCAACCGCGGCCCCTTCGAGCTCGCCCTCGAAATGCCCATCGGGTTCAGGCGCGAGCCGCCAGCGTCGTCCTCCGCCATCGATGACGACATCGACGGACGCACAGGCCGGGGCCCACACGCGAGCGTGAGCAGCCCTTCCCGGCTGGACCCCGACGCCGGCTGTTCGACGCCGCAGGTCGGTCTTCAGTGCCGTCTCCATCTCACCACTCAGTTGCTCCGGGCCACGCGGCGCCGCTCGCGGCCGGTCAGCCTGGCTATTTCAGCGGTCAGGGTGGCCGGTTCGACCGGCTTCGGCAGATCGCATTGGAAGGCTTCCAGCATTCTGCGGACACGTTCGTCCGTGCGCGCGAACACAGTCAATGCCGCAGCCGGAATCCGGCCGCCGCGCTCGGTGTCGAGGGACGGCACCTTGCTGATGAGCGCGTAAGAGTCGTGTTCGGGGGTCGCGGAGTCGCTGACGAGCACATCGGGCCGCCACGCTTCGAGCGACTCGAGCGCGTCGGCGACATTGGCAGCTGCGCGCACCTGGGCTCCTCGCTGCTGCAACACCGTGCTGAGCAAGTCACGACCATCGGCGTTCTCGTCGAGCACCAGGACGCGCAAGCCAACGAGAGGCGGCGATGACCGATGCCCCCCGCTCGGCGGCGCCGCCTCCACAGCCGCAACCGGATGCCGCGGAAAGCGCGCCGTGAACTCTGCCCCCGAGCCGTTCATGTTGTTCCCCGCGCGGATGTCGCCACCATGCAGCTCCACGAGATCCCGGACGAGCGACAGGCCGACGCCGAGTCCGCCGGCGGTCCGCGTCGGCGATCCGTCTTCCTGCGTGAATCGTTCGAAGATGCGCGGCAGGAATTCCGGATCGATCCCCGGACCGCTGTCCGAGACCCTCAAAACGACGTCGTTCTTCGATTGTTCGAGCGTCAATCCGACACCACCGCCACCGGCCGTGAACTTCACGGCGTTGGCGAGGAGGTGCCACACGATCTGCCGCAGGCGTGTCGGATCGCCGAGTACCGGAACGTCGGTCTCGGGGATGCTCGACGTCACCACCACGCCCTTGGCCCGCGCCGCGGGGGCGGTCGAGACCAGCGCCTGACGGACGACGTCACCCAGTGAGACCGGACGGCTGTCGAGGTGCAGCTGACCGGTCAGGACCCGGGACACGTCGAGGAGATCGCTCGTCAACTGCGCCTGCAGGCGGACGTTGCGCTCCACCGACTCGAAGCCGCGCCGCGAGGTCGGCGCATCCAGCTTGCCGGTCCTGAGCAGGTGCAGCCACCCGAGCACGGAGTTCAGCGGGGTGCGGAGCTCGTGCGAGATCGTCGCGAGAAACTCGTCCTTCATCCGGCCCGCGGCCTCGGTCTCGCGACGGGCTTCCCGGGCGACGTTCGCCTCGTGCTCCGCAGCGCGGCGGGCGCGGCGGAGTTCGGAGACCAGCGCCGTCAGCAACAGGCCCTGGATGACGAAGAGCGCGAGGTGCGCCTGTGTGGCGCGCACGTTCCCGAGTGACGATGGTCCTTCCCATGCGCCAACAACGGCACCGGCGACCGTGGCGGCGAGGGCCGGCCCCGTCCCCGCGAACCAGGCGCTGGCCATCACCGCCGTACCCAACAGCAGGAAGTGGCTGCCGTCGTCGATCAGCGGTCCGAAGAAATAGTCGATGAGGAAGACTGCGCCCACGGAGGCAAGCGCCACCGCAAACCGCAATGGGGCCGGCTGCGCCGGAAACGGGTAGGCATCTGCAGTGGCCATCGTAAACAGTCCAGCTCCCCAGCCGCGGGCGCACCTCGTGCGTAGAAGCGAGCCCGTGCTCCATCGAACTCCGTCACGCGGGTCTAACTCGCAACCCACATGCCACGGAGCGACGCGTCAGGGGCGGCGAGGATCGTCGGCCGGCGGCGGCTGAGGTGCGGGGGGGACCGGCTCGGTCGTCGTGATAACGGAGGTCGGGGTAGACGGGGGGCGATCCGGCGCGGCTGCCGCTTCGGCGAGCGCGGCGCGTTCGTCCGGACGCGGGGCAGGATCGAGCGGCCCGAGTACTTCGTCGATGAGACCGTATTCCTTGGCCTTCGCCGCGTCGAGGTAGAAGTCGGTTCGCTTGGTGTCCTTGATGATCTGGCGGAGTGGTTTGCCGGATCGTTCGGCGAGGATCCGGTAGATCTGACCCTGCATCTGCTTCAAGCGATCGAGATGCTGAGCCGCCGCCGTGGTCGACTGCCAGCCTGCCCACTTGGCGGGCTCGTGAATCATGATCCAGGAATGCGGGAAGGCCAGGCGGCGTCCCGGGCTCGCAGCCTGGAGCACCACCGAGCCCATCGAGTAGGCCATGCCCTGCACGACCACCGTGATCTGGATGCCCTGCGTGACGAGGTGGCGGACCGTATCGTGGATGGCAAGGCCGTCGGTGACATTCCCTCCGGCCGTGTTCATGTAGAGCATGATGGGCTTCCGGCTGTCGTTGGCCATCTCGCGGAGCCGTTCGATGACCGCCCGCGCGCTGTCCTTGTCGATGTCGCCCACCAGATAGATGTCGCGAAGCCGGTCCGACTGCTCTTTGCGGAGGATGTCCTTGACCGCATCGACGAGCTCGTTCAACAGCCGATCGCTGATGTCACTCATGTTGGTCCTGTCCGATGGTCACGCCCGCCTCCGCTGAAGCTACGGCGAGGCAGGCCCCGCCTCCGCTAAAGCTACGGCGAGGCAGGCCCTGCCTCCGCTGAAGCTCCGGCGAGACGAGCGAACCCAAAGAAGACCAGATGATGGTGGCGCGCGTCAACGTCACGCTCTCGGCCGCTTTGCCGTTGCCGATCCTTTCGGACGCTTTGCGACCGGGATGACGTACTTCTCGGCACTTTGGGTTTCCGAGTAGCTGACGACCTTCACGTCGACGAGGCCGGCGCGTTTGGCCGCCGCCATCGAGGCCGATTCGGCGATCGGCGCCCCGCGTCCCTTCGTCCGCACCAGCCAGATGGCCCCTGCAGGATGAATCCGCGCGCCGAGCGCAGCAAGCCGCTTCAGGTCCGCCGCGGCGCTCGCGCCAAAGAACAGTATGTCGAGGCCACTCGCACGCGTGCTGCGCTCGAGCGTCGCACCGCGAGCTTCGATGTCCTCTATGAGCGCCGGGTCGTCGATGCCGACCAGGCCCACGCGCATCCCGGCTTTGACGCCCAGCTTCTCCACGCGCGAGGGCGGACTCGTGATGCGCCTGGCCCAGTTCTGTGCCGCCGCGCCGAGCTCGAGCATCATCGGGCGGCCACCAGCGGTGAAGTGCAGCCGGCCGTCCTTGACCTTCACCCCGTCGATGATCGCCAACGGGATCGCGAGCCGTGCGTCGCCTCGAAACGTCAGCGCCTTCTCTTCGAGCCTTGCGGTCCCGGCAAACGTGCGGCCCTCAGTGGTCAGCGTACAAGTGGAGTCGTAACCCATCTCAGTTTCCAGCTGGCAGTTTCCAGTATCCAGTCATGCGAGTCTCCAGTCGCTGTCGAGGTGCGTCAGCAGCGGCGCTGGTCAGCGCAGAGGGCCGACTGGAAACTGGCTACTGGCAAATGGAAACTGAAGATTGTTCTAAACCGGACAGCTCCGTTTTCCGTCCAATGGTCCGTTATCGTAGCCGACTGGACACGAGGCTCCACAACCGGGTGTCCGTTCTTGGGACGCCGCGGTTCCGCAAGCGGGCAAGCGAACGTTCATAAGTGACGACTGAATCGGCCATAAACATCAGAATCATAGAGCGTTACACATCGAAATGAATCTGGCACAGCTTCGGCTTATCTGTACTGAGCGGGAGTCTCTCCCACCCGAGTCAGCACAGAGGCAGCTCAATGGTTGATATTGCTCGTCCGCCCAGCGTCATCCGCAAGAAAAAGATTCGCCGAGCCATTTATGGGGCGGTTGCCCTCGTCGCCGTCGGCGCCATTACCGTCGGCGTGTCCCGGCTCAAGCCCGCGGCTCCCAGCGTCGATCGCGCCACGGTGTGGGTCGATACCGTCAAGCGCGGCCAGATGCTGCGCCAGGTTCGCGGGTCAGGCACGCTGGTTCCTGAGGACATCCGGTGGATCTCGGCGACGACGGCCGGCAGGGTCGAGCGCATCATGTTGCGTGCCGGCGCGATTGTCGAGCCGAACACGGTCATCCTGGAACTGAGCAGTCCGAGCGTCGAACAGGCGCATCGCGAAGCGCAGCTCGGCTACCAGTCGGCGCTCGCCGCGTACGAGAACCGCAGAGCGGATCTCGAGAGCGCCCTCCTCACGCAGGAAGCGTCGCTCGCGACAATCGAATCGAACTACAAGCAGGCGGTCCTCGATCTGAACTCGAACGAGGAACTTCAGAAGGCCGGCCTGGTTGCCGAACTGGTGATCAAGCAGAAGCAGGGTGCGGTCGCCGACTTAAAGAACCGCCTCTCGGTCGAGACCAAGCGGCTCGAGATCAGCCGGGCCGGGATGAAGTCGCAGCTGGCGCCGCAGGAATCGGACATTGCGCAGAGAAAGGCGGCCGCCGATCTGCAGGCGCGAAACCTCGACGACCTCAAAGTCAAAGCGGGCATGCACGGGGTGCTGCAGTGTGTCTGCTCCAACCCGACGACCCAGGTCGAGCGCGGCGCCCAGGTCAATCCGGGCAGCAACCTCGCGCGCGTCGCCGATCCGAGCGTGCTGAAGGCGGAACTGCGCATCGCGGAAACACAGACCAAGGACATCCGCATCGGACAGTACGCCGAAGTGGATACCCGCAACGGCCGCGTCAAGGGCAAGGTCTCGCGGATCGACCCGGCCTCGTCCAACGGCACCGTGGGCGTCGACATCGTGCTCGAAGGCGCGCTGCCCCCCGGCGCCCGTCCCGACCTGAGCGTGGACGGCGAGGTGCGGCTCGAAGAACTGAACAACATCATCTACGTCGGCCGGCCTGCGTTCGGCCAGGAGAACAGCTCGGTGAGCCTGTTCAAAGTGGGCGCGGACGGCGAGGCGGTCCGGACCACCGTGAAGCTCGGACGCAGCTCGGTGAGCACGATCGAAGTCGTCGAAGGCCTGAACCCGGGCGACCAGGTCATCTTGTCGGACATGTCGACCTACGACGAGTACCAGCGCGTGAGGTTGTCGAACTGACCCCAGCTTGAAGAATGTTCCGGGCTGCAGAGGGCGGCCCCGATAGTCGCCGTGAGAATGTCCCAGGCTGCAACAGGCCGCCCGGGTAGTCGCCGCAAGAATGTCCCAGGGCTGCAACGGGCCGCCCGGGTAGTCGCCGCAAGAATGTCCCAGGGCTGCAACGGGCCGCCCGGGTAGTCGCCGCAAGAATGTCCCAGGGCTGCAGCAGGCCGCCCGGGTAGTCGCCGCAAGAATGTCCCAGGGCTGCTAAAGGCCGCCCCGCGAGGAGAGAAAATGACGAACGCTGCCGGCCAACCCCTCATTCACCTCGATGGCGTCACCAAGGTGTTCTTCACTGACGAAGTCGAGACGCACGCGCTCGCGGGCATCCACCTCGAGATCCGGAGCGGCGAGTACATCGCGATCGCCGGCCCGTCAGGGTGCGGGAAATCGACCCTGTTGTCGATCCTCGGCCTGCTCGACTCGCCGACCGAGGGCAAGTACACCCTCAACGGCAAGTCGGTCGCTGATCTGCCGCTGTCGGAGCGCGCGCGCGTCCGCAACCGCGAGATCGGCTTCATCTTCCAGAGCTTCAACTTGATTGGCGATCTCAACGTGTACGAGAACGTCGAGCTGCCGCTCACCTACCGCGGCATGAAGTCGGCCGAGCGCAAGGAGCGCGTCATGGCGGCGCTCGAGAAGGTCGGCATGGCGCACCGCGCCAAGCACCTGCCCAGCCAGCTCTCGGGTGGTCAGCAGCAGCGCGTCGCGGTGGCGCGCGCGGTGGCCGGTGCGCCGTCGATCCTGCTCGCGGACGAGCCGACCGGAAACCTCGACTCGAAGAACGGCGAGGCCGTGATGGAGCTGCTCCGTGAGCTGCATCGCGAAGGCGCCACGATCTGCATGGTCACGCACGATCCGCGCTACGCCCGCCACGCCGACCGATCGATCCATCTGTTCGACGGCCGCGTAGTCGAAGAGGACGGCAGCAAGCGGGCCGAGAAAGAGCTCGAAGACAGCGGCTTCAAGATCGAGCACTAAGCTCGAGGCTCGGGGCTCGGGGCGCCGAGTCCCGAGCCCCGATCCTCGAGCCCCGATATGTTTCAGGATCTGCGCTACGGCCTTCGCATGCTTGCGAAGAGCCCCGCCTTCACCGTCATCGCGGCCCTCTCGCTGGCGCTGGGCATCGGGGCCAACACCGCCATCTTCAGCATGGTCAACGTCATCCTGCTGAGGCCGGTGCCGGTGCAGGAGCCGTCGCGTCTCGCGTCGGTCTTCATGCTCGACCAGCGCAACCCTGGCAACCTGCCGCTCTCACATCTCAACTACAAGGACCTGCGCGATCAGAACAAGGTGTTCAGCGGGATGGCCGCGTTCGCCTTCACGCAGTTGAACTGGAGCAGCGGGCGCGAGTCCGAGCAGATCCCGGCGCAGGTCGTCGCCGGGAACTATTTCGCGCTGCTCGGCGCCGAGCCGGCGCTCGGCCGGGGCTTCCTCCCGGAGGAGGACGAGAGACCCACGCCAGTGGCGATCGTGAGCCACGGCTTCTGGGAACGCAGCCTCGGGAGCGATCCCGGCATCGTCGGAAAGACGCTGACACTCAATCGCACGGCGTTCACGGTGATTGGCGTGGCGCGCAAGGGATTCTCCGGAACGCTGCTCGGCGGCGGGCCGTCAGTCTGGGTCCCGATGTCCATGCACGCGGTGGCGCAGCCGAATTTCGACTGGTACGAGCAACGCCGGGGACTCTTCCTGTTTGCGTTCGGCCGGCTGGCGCCGGGCGTCTCGGTCGCGCAGGCGTCCGCGAACCTCGAGACGATCTTCGGACAGCTCGAGCAAGCCTTTCCGAACGACAACAAGGGGCGCAGCGCGGGCGCGGTTCCGTTGCTGCAGGCGAGGCTGAATCCCCAGGGCGGCAACGACGGCGGCATCGTGCAGATCTCGGCGATCCTCATGACGGTGGTTGGCATCGTGTTGTTGATCGCCTGCGCGAACATCGCCAACCTGCTGCTCGCGCGCGCCAGCAGGCGCCGCCGCGAGATTGCGGTCCGGCTCGCGCTCGGCGCGAACCGGATCCGGCTGATCCGCCAGCTGCTGACGGAAAGCACACTGCTCTCGCTCTTCGGAGCCGGCCTCGGCCTGGTGCTGGCCAACTGGCTCCTCAACGTCCTGGTCAGCGCCGACCTGCAGCTGCCGCTCCCGGTCGGCGACGAGTTGACGCTGGACGCGCGCGTCCTGACGTTCACTGCGGTGCTGGGGGTCGCCACGGGAGTGCTCTTTGGTCTCGCACCGGCGCTCCAGGCCTCGAGGGCGGATGTCGTTCCCATCCTGAAGCACGAATCGATGCCGGCAGGATCCAGCCGTCGCGGCCTTGGCACGTTGCTCAGCCTGCGTCAGGGTCTGGTTGTCGCGCAGATCGCGCTGTCGCTCATCTCCCTGGTCGCCGCGGGACTGTTTTTGCGCAGCCTGCGTGAATCACAGGCCATCGACACGGGCTTCGAGACCCGCGGGGTGCTGGTGATGAACTTCAACCTGGGACGCGAGGGCTACACACCCGCACGCGGGCAGGTGTTCTATCAGCAGATTGCAGAGCGGGCGGCGGCCCTGCCTGGAGTGCGCCGGAGCGCGGTCGCGCAGAATGCGCCGCTCGGCGGCGGCTTCCTGCGCAGCGTGATGCCGGAAGGCGTCGACACGACAACGCGGGATCGGATCCTCGTGCAGGTCAACTCGGTGAGCCCCGGCTATCTCGAGACCCTCGGGGTGCCGCTCCAGCGAGGACGGGATTTCACGAATACCGACGTCGATGGCGCGCCGAAGGTCGTCATCGTGAACGAGACGATGGCGGGGCGGTTCTGGCCGGGGCAGGACGCGCTCGGCAAACGCTTCAAGTTCTTCGGAGACGACGATTTCACGACCGTGATTGGCGTGGCTCGCGATGCCAAGTACAACGCCGTTGCGGAAGACCCGACGCCGTTCATCTATCAACCGCTCCGGCAAAACTACAGCCCTGCGGCCGTGCTGCACGTGCACGCCGCGGCGGACGCCGCCTCTCTCGCGGGCGCGGTCCGGCGAGAGGTTCAACAACTGGACCCGACCTTGTCGGTGTTCGACATCAGGACGCTCGAAGATCAGGTGTCGGAGTCGCTCGCGCCGGTCCGGACGAACGTGATCATGCTGTCGGCCTTCGGCATGCTCGCGCTGCTGCTGGCCGCGATCGGCCTGTACGGCGTCGCGAGCTACTCAGTCGCGCAGCGCACTCGCGAGATCGGCGTGCGCATGGCGCTCGGCGCGCAATCCGGCTCGGTGCTGCGGCTGGTGCTGCTGCACGGCCTTCTCCTCGTCGCCGTTGGACTGGTGCTGGGCGTTCTCGCCGCACTCGCCTTGACGTCCGCAATTCCACCGGAGCTGCTCCCCAGGGTCAGCGTCCGCGATCCGCTCACGTTCGCTGCGACACCGGCGCTCCTCGCGGCCGTCGCGCTCGTGGCCAGCTATATCCCGGCCTGGCGCGCGACCCGCATCGATCCGCTGATCGCGCTGCGGACCGAGTAACGGTACAAGTATGCTCATTACTGATCACTTGAAGGACCGGAACGCGGCGGAGTCACCGCGAGCGGCGCGGACGGCGGATCCCCGCGTGCTCATTGCCGACGATCAGGCCGATGTGCTCGAGGCGCTGCGGTTGCTCCTCAAAGCGGAAGGCTTCCAGCTCGAGACGGCATCGTCGCCCGCCGGGGTACTCGCCGCGATCGAGGCGCGGGAATTCGACGTCGCGCTGATCGATCTGAACTACGCGCGCGATACGACCTCGGGTGAAGAAGGGCTCAACCTGCTGTCCCGCATCCAGGGCGTCGATCCGACATTGCCGGTCGTGGTCATGACCGCCTGGGGCAGCGTGGAAGTCGCGGTCGAGGCGATGCGCCGCGGCGCGCGGGACTTCATTCAAAAGCCCTGGGACAATGCCCGGCTGCTCGCGATCATCCGGACACAGATCGAGCTGAGTCAGGCCCTTCGCAAGGGCCAGCGGCTCGAAGCCGAGAACTCGCTGCTTCGTGGCGAAGGGATGCCGAGCCTCGTGACCGAATCACCGTCCATGCAGAACGTGCTGCAGGTGATCTCGAGGGTCGGGCCGTCGGATGCGAACGTGCTGATCCTCGGGGAGAACGGCACCGGCAAGGGCGTCGTCGCTCGGGCCCTCCACAGTGTGTCCAGCCGGGCATCGCGGCCGATGGTCGTGGTGAACTCGGGCGGCGTGTCGGAAGGCGTGTTCGAGAGCGAGCTCTTCGGCCACGTCCGCGGCGCCTTCACCGATGCCAAAGCGGACCGCGTCGGCCGCTTCGAGCTCGCCGACCAGGGCACGCTGTTCCTCGACGAGATCGCCAACGTGCCGCTCAGCCAGCAGGCCAAGCTGCTCCGGGTCATCGAGACCGGCGAGTTCGAGCGGCTCGGCTCGTCGCGGACGCGCCGGGTCGATACCCGCGTCATCACCGCCACCAATGCCGATCTGAACGAAGAAGTCGTGGCGGGGCGCTTCCGCCAGGACCTGCTCTTCCGGCTCAACACGATCGAGATCCGGCTGCCCCCGCTTCGCGATCGCCGGGAGGATCTGCCGCTGCTCGCCCAGCACTTCCTGCGCCAGCACGCGCAACGCTACCGGAAGCGCGTGAACGGCTTCGAGAGCGCCGCCATGCAGCTGCTGCTGGAACACTCGTGGCCCGGGAACGTCCGCGAGCTCGATCACGCGGTCGAGCGTTCAGTGCTGATGTCGCAGGGGCCGATGGTGAAGCCCACGGACCTGGGCCTGCGAAGTGCCCGCGACGCGGGCGGCGGCCGGCTCGAGGACATGAGCCTCGAGGACGTCGAGTGCTTCCTGATCAAGAAGGCGATGACCCGCTACGACGGCAACGTCAGCCAGGCAGCCAAGGCGCTCGGCCTGAGCCGCAGCGCGCTGTATCGCCGTCTGCAGCGCTACGGGCTCTAGCTGCCTCCAGACCGCGGTCGACGAAAGACTTCACAGGAGGGCCAAGAGTTTAGGAGGTTTTTTGGGGCAAAACCAAAAAAGACCTCCTGAACTCCTGGCCCTCCTGTTAGATCTTTTGTGAATCCTTATGCCGCCTCCCCGCGAACCGCGCCTGAGCCACGACCGCCGCATCCTCTTGATGGCGCTGGCCTCAGCGCTGCCGGGGGCCCTGATTTCACTCATCTTCCTGTGGACGGGCGACTACACCCCCAAGGTGCAGTGGACGCTGACCGTCGTGATCGTGACCGTCTGCCTCGGCTTCGCCTTCGCGCTCCGCGAACGGGTCGTCCTGCCGCTCCAGACGCTGTCGAACCTCCTCGCTGCCCTCGGCGAGGGCGACTTCTCCATCCGGGCGCGCGGCGCGAGAGGCGGCGACCCGCTCGGCCAGGTGATGATCGAGGTCAATGCGCTGGTCGAGACCCTGCGCCATCAGCGGCTGGATGCGCTCGAAGCCACGACGCTCCTGCGGAAGGTGATGGCGGAAATCGACGTCGCGGTATTCACCTTCGACGAACACAAGGAGCTCAAGTTCGTGAACCGGGCGGGGACCCGGCTGCTGAACCAGGCTGCCGAGCGGCTGCTCGGCCGCGATGCCGACGAGATTGGGCTCTCCGACTGCCTCAGTGGCGAAGTCCCGCGCGTGATCAACACGGTGTTCCCGGGCGGTGTCGGCCGCTGGGAGATCCGCCGCAGCCAGTTCCGGCAGGGTGGACGGCCGCACGAGCTGCTGGTCCTGTCGGATCTCAGTCAGCCGCTGCGCGAAGAGGAGCGTCAGGCCTGGCAGCGCCTGATTCGGGTCATCGGCCACGAGATGAACAACTCGCTCGCCCCGATCAAGTCGATCGCCGGGAGCCTCTCGACGATCGTCGAGCGCGAGCCGCCGCCGGCCGACTGGCGTGAAGACATGCAGCGAGGGCTCAACGTGATCGCGTCGCGCTCGGAGGCCCTCAGCCGGTTCATGAGCGCGTACGCGCGCCTCGCGAAGCTGCCGCCGCCCAAGCTGGCGCCGATCGATGTCGGCGGCTTCGTCGATCGCGTCGCGACCTTCGAAAAAGCGCACGACATCAAGGTCGCCGCCGGCCCGCCGCTGACGATCCAGGGCGATGGCGACCAGCTCGAGCAGCTGTTGATCAACCTGATTCGGAACGCGGTGGACGCGGTCACCGAGACCGGCGGCGGCAAGGTACGCGTCGGCTGGCAGCGCGTGCCGGGCTCATCACCACCGACCGTGGAGCTCTGGGTGGACGACGAAGGGCCCGGCCTGTCGAACACCGGCAACCTGTTCGTGCCGTTCTTCACGACCAAGCCGGGTGGGTCCGGGATCGGCCTGGTCCTGTGCCGGCAGATCGCGGAAGCTCACGGCGGCAGCCTGCAGCTCGAGAACCGCGCTGACCGGCGCGGCGTTCGAGCCACGTTGCGACTGCCGGTGCAGCAGGCCCAGGCAGCGGCCCTGCTATCCGCCGCATCGCGCTGACGGCAGGTCGACCCGGCCGGCCGCGAGGTAACGTTTAAGGATGTGGAAGCGACTTTTCGATGGCCAGGCCAGCTGGCAGTACGTGCTCGCCGCGCTGATCGTCACCCTGCTGGTGGCCTGGGTCGGCGCGCGGCTCGCCCGCCGCTTCACCGCGGCCGCGATGAAGGGAGCGATCGCCGACACGCTGGTGCCGACCAGCCCGCTGGTGCGCGGGCCTCTCCGGCTGGTTGGAGGTACGGCCTTCGTGCTGATCTTTGCGGTGCTGATCTTCCCCGCCTTCGAACTGGCCGGCCTCAAACCGCGAACCGGCGTGCACCTGGAGAAGCTCTCGGAATGGTCGTTCAACCACGGCCTCACGCTGCTCGCGACGATCGTCTTCTGTTATGCGCTGGTCCGCATCACGGCACTGCTGGTGACGCGCTTCGAGTACGAGCTGGATCGCGGCACGACGCTCGATGCGCTCGAGCGGGCCAAGCGGGCCAGGACACTCGGAACGGTCATCAACAAGGTCGTCACGGTCACGCTGAGCGGCGTGGTCGTGCTCGTGATGCTGCACTCCTTCGGATTGAACATCACGCCGTTCCTGACCGGGGCCGGCATTCTCGGGCTGGCCGTCGGCTTCGGCGCCCAGACCCTGGTGCGCGACGTGATCAGCGGTTTTTTCCTGATTCTCGAAGATCAGGTGCGGGTCGGCGACTCGGCGGCTATCAACGGCGTCGGCGGTCTGGTCGAGGCCATCAACCTCCGCACCATCGTCCTTCGCGACGCCGAGGGGACGGTTCACGTGTTTCCGAACGGCGCAATCACGACCCTTGCCAACCGCAGCAAGGATTTCTCGTACTACGTCATCGATCTCCCGATGTCCTACCGTGAGGATCCCGATCGCGTCTCGGCAGTGCTGAAGGAAATCGGCGCCGAGATGCAGGCCGATCCGGCCTTCGCGCCGTGGATTCTCGAGCCGCTGGAAATCCAGGGCGTGGACGCGTTCCGCGACTGGTCGGTCGTGCTCAAGATGCGGATCAAGACGGTCCCGCTGAAGCAGTGGGACATAGGACGGGAGTTCAGGAAGCGGCTGCGGCGCCGGTTCAACGAGCATGGGATCGAGGTTCCTTATCCGGTGCTCCGCGCCGATGAGGTGAATCGCCCCGACGCCGCGGCCTGGACAGCCGATCAGTAGCCCGACGGTGCGCTGGCCGCCGGCTTCTGTCCTTTCGACTCCTGCACGATCTTGACGCCGGCGCTGGCCCCGACCCGGGTCGCGCCGGCCGCCACCATCGCCTGGAGCCCTTCGAGATCGCGGACACCGCCCGCAGCCTTGACGCCCATTTCGGCGCCAACCACGCGGCGCATCAGCGCGACGTCAGCCGCCGTCGCGCCGCCAGGGCCGAAACCGGTCGACGTTTTCACGAAATCGGCACCGGCGGCTTTCGACAACGTGCACGCGGTGATCTTTTCCTCGTCGGTCAGGAGCGCGGCCTCGATGATCACCTTGCTGATCGCCCCGCATTGCCGGCAGGGTTCGACGACGGCCTCGATGTCGCGCTCGACGGTGCGGAGATCCCCTGATTTGAGTGCGCCGACGTTGATGACCATGTCGATCTCGACCGCTCCGTCGAAAATCGCGCGGCGTGTCTCGTAGTGCTTGACGTCGGCGGTCGTCGCTCCAAGCGGAAATCCGACAACGGAACAGACACCGACGCCAGAGCCGCGGAGCAGGCGTGCCGCTTCCGCAACCCAGACAGGGTTCACGCAGACCGTCGCGAACCTGAACTCGGCGGCCTCCCGGCACAGTTTTTCGATCTCGGTGCGCGTGGCGTCAGGCTTCAGCAGAGTGTGATCGATCATCCCGGCGACGCCGTCGGGAAGACCCCCGGCCGCGTGCATCCCGAGACGCGTGGCGCCCGCGTCGACCACGACCCGCAGCCGGTCGGGACAGCAATCGCTGCTCACGGCGTGGCAGGCACACCGGCTCGAGGCCGGCCGTGCCTGCTGCGCCGCAATCACCTCCTCGGTGACGAGCTCGATGAGCCGCTGGAGATCCTGCGCGTTCAGCATACGGTGGTCATTCGCGCCCGGCCCGCTCTTCAAGGGCCTTGATCTTGATCAGCCGTCGGATATATCTCTCCTCGCGCATGGCTGTGCCGAGCCAGACCTCGACGATCCGAATCGCCGCATCGGATCCGGGCAGGAGCGTCGAGCCCAGGGTGATCACGTTCGCGCCGTTATGTTCGCGCGAATAGCGCGCGATCGTCTCATCGGTGCACATCGCGGCCCGAATACCCCGTACCTTATTGGCCGCAATCGCGGAGCCGATTCCCGCGCCGTCGATCACGATTCCGGCGTCGGCCTCCCGGCGCGCCACGGCCAGGGCGACCGCCCCCGCAATGTCCGGGTAGTCCACGGCGGCTGTGCCATCCGTGCCCAGATCCGTAACCGCCAGCCCGCGGCCCCGCAAATGCTGCACGAGCGTACGCCTCAACGCGACGCCGGTGTGATCGCTCCCGATCGCCACGCGACGGATGTCGCTCGTGGGCACCAGCTCAGCCGCCGCACCAACATCGCGCGATCCCTCGCCCACGACCGTTACGCGCCGGGCCGCCAACGTGTCGCGCGCGAGCGGCGTGACATGGCCGCCCTTCGCGAGCTCGACCGTCGATCCAATATCGAGCGTTCGGGCATCGGCTTCGGTGATGATGGAGAATTTCTGCATCTCTTATGGGCCGCGGGTTCGCGGGGTCGCGGGTTCGGCACGAATGGGTACTAGTTAGAGCTAACGGTTGCTTGTATCTCCTTCAGTCGCCTCTGATTAGGACCAGGCCCGAACCCGCGAGCCCCCGAACCCGCGAGCCGTCTCAATTTCACGCCTCATCCATGACCGCGATATGCGGCAGATTGCGGTATTTTTCCGCAAAATCCAACCCGTATCCGATCACGAACCTGTCCTCGATCGTGAAGCCGATGTAATCGACCTTGACGTCGACCAGCCGGCGCGAGGGCTTGCTCAGGAGACACGCGGTCCGCAACGTCTTCGGCGCCCGGGCCCGAAGAATATCCTGCAAGTAGGTCAGCGTCAGGCCCGTGTCCACGATGTCCTCGACGATGATGACGTGGCGGCCCTCGAGCCGGGTGTCGACGTCCTTGATCAGGCGGACCTCGCCAGACGATTTCGTGCTCTGCTGATAGCTCGAGACGGCGATGAAATCGAGGGTCACCCGGGCGCTCATCGCGCGGACGAGATCCGCCATGAAAACGAAGCCACCCTTCAGCACGCCGACGAGGTGCACCTCCTCGTCAGGCGGGTAGTCGGCTTCGATCTGCGCGGCGAGTTCCGTGATCCGCCGTTGAATCTGATCGGCTTCAATGAGGACGTTCATTTGGCGACCGCCTGCCGCACCTCAGCAGCGAGCTTGCGGGCTTCGGCGAGCACGGCCGGTTCGTTCAGGGTCAGCACCCTACCCTCGCGCATCAGGATTTTCCCATTCACAATCGTTGTCCGCACGTCGTCTCCGCGCGTCGTATAGACCAGGTGCGAAAGGGGATCGTACATCGGGGTCTGCCGGGCAGCACTCATCGAGACGACGATCAGGTCCGCGCGCTTGCCGGGCTCGAGCGACCCGATCATCCGCTCCATCCCCAGGGCCGCAGCCCCCTCCCGCGTCGCCATCGCCAGGACGTCGGCCGCCGGCAGCGTCCGCGGGTCACCGGACTCGAGCTTGTGCAGCAGGGCCGCCTGGCGCATCGACTCGAACATGTCGAGATCGTTGTTGCTGGCGGCGCCGTCGGTACCGAGGCCGACCGGCACACCCGCCCGCCTGAGCGCGGGCACCGGCGCGGTGCCGCTCGCCAGCTTCATGTTGCTCTCCGGATTGTGCGAGACGCCGACGCCGCGCTTCTGGAGGATGCCGATGTCCTGAGCGGTTAGGTGCACCGCGTGCGCCGCAAGCGTCCGTGGGCCGAAGAATCCCAGCGACTCGAGGTAGCCGACCGGTGTGGCCTTGTGCTGTTCCTGCGCGATCTTCACTTCGTCCTGCGTCTCTGCCAGATGCAGGATGACGGGCACCCGTTCGCGATCGGCCAGTTGTCTCGCGCTCTTCAAGGTCTCCGCCTCGAGCGTATACATCGCGTGCGGCGCCACGGCCGGCACGATCAGGTCGTCGGAGGCGAACTCCCTGATGTAGCGTTCGGTGCGCGACAGCCCCTCTTCGGGTGTTTTCGCGTCGGGCACCGGGAACTTGATGATCGTCTGACCGAGCACACCACGAAGGCCGGCCGCCTTCGTCACGCGGGCGATCTCCTCCTCGAAGTAATACATGTCCGCGTAGGTCGTGGTGCCCGAGCGGATCATCTCGAGCGCGGCCAGCCGCGTGCCGGCGCGAACGAATGCCGGGTTCACCGTCTTGGCTTCCGCCGGGAAGATGTAGTTCTGGAGCCAGTCCATCAGCGCCAGATCGTCGGCCAGGCCGCGATACAGCACCATCGGGGCGTGCGTGTGGGTGTTGATCAGGCCCGGCATGACCACGGCCCCGCGGGCGTCGATCGAGTCTTTCGCCCGGTATCCAGCGGCGATCGCCGCCACGGTGCCGACCGCAACGATGTCGCGGCCATCAATGGCCACGGCGCCCGGCGTCAGGATGCGGCGGTCAGCGTCCATGGTGACCACGATGCCGTTGGTCACGACCAGCGTCACTGCCGTCACTGATTGCGGGGCCGCCTGTCCGAGAACCACGGCGCCGGTCAGGAGCAGAATCGCCGCGCGTGCAAGCATGTGAAACCTGATTGTATATATAGTTGTCGCGTGCCATTGCATGTCGTCGAACACCCTGTCGTCCATGATGCGCTGGCGACGCTGCGCGACGGGTCGACGCCGCCTGAAGTCTTCCGGCGGATGGCAATTCGCATCAGCCTGCTCCTCGCGGCCGAGGCCACCCGCGACGTGCCCTCGGAAGCGGTTACCGTGCACACACCGCTCGGACCGGCCAGCGGCCGCCGCGTCGGTGCGGGCGTCGTCGTGGTCCCGGTGCTGCGTGCCGGGCTCGGTATGCTCGACGCCGTCCTGGAGCTGCTGCCGAACGCGCGGGTCGGCCACATCGGGCTGCAGCGGGACGAGATGACCGCGGTCGCGTCGCAGTACTATTCCAAGCTGCCGCGGGACCTGACCGGGTCATACGTGCTGATGATCGACCCGATGCTCGCAACCGGTGGCAGCGCCGTGGCCGGCCTCGATCTGTTGAAGACCGCCGGCGCGACCGACATCCGAATGATTTGCATCGTCGCGGCGCCCGAAGGCATTGCCCTGGTCGAGCGTCATCACCCCAGCGTGCACATCTACACGCCTGCGGTGGATCAGGGCCTGAACGCTCACAAATTCATCGTCCCGGGGCTGGGTGATTTCGGCGATCGCCTCTACGGAACGGCATAGCAGAACCGATACAATCCGGGTCCGGGATCCGCGGTCCGGGATCCGATGCACCGCTAGTCAGAATCGGAACCGTGGCTCCCCGGATCCCGGGCCGCGGATCCCGGACCCCGGATCCCGACCAAGAGTGAGGTAGGCCATGCCCGCACGAGACAAAGCCGGAAGCGTAGCGGAACCGCGGCGCGACCGTCGCCGCACCGATGCGAAGTGGCGCACCGCGCTCACCTGCATCGAGCCGAACAAAATCCTGGTCCGTGGCTATCCGCTCGACGAGGTGATGGGCCGGCTCACCTTCGGCGAAGCCATCTACCTGCTGTTCATGGGCGAAGTGCCATCGCCCGGAATCGGCCGCCTGATGGAGGCGATCCTCGTCTCCTTCATCGATCATGGGGCGACGCCCCCCTCGACGCTGGCGGCACGGAATACGGCAACCACAGGCGCGGCGACGCGCGCCTGTGTCGCGGCGGGCCTGCTCGGGTTCGGCAAGTATCACGGTGGCGACATCGAGAGCTGCATGCACTTCCTCGACGTCGGCCTCGACATGGTGCGAAAGGGGGCCTCGTACCAGGAGGCCGCCGAGCGGCTGGTCGAACAGACCGCGAGCGGCGACGAACCGCGCCCGGGGTTCGGGCACCGGTTCCATACCCGCGACCCGCGTGCCGGGCGGCTGTTTCAGATGGCGCTCGAGCTCGAAGTCGAGGCCGAGCACATCCAGATGATCCGCGCCATCGAAATGGTGATCAACGAGAACATCCCGGACGGCGAGCACGTGCCGGTCAACATCGACGGCGCGATCGCCGCTGTCTGCGGGGATATCGGCATCCCGCCGAGCGTCGCCAACGCGCTGTTCATCGTCTCGCGGGCCCCCGGCATCGCGGCCCATGCCGAGGAAGAAAAGGTCCGGCAGATGCCCATGCGCCAGATTGATCCGAAGGACCACGTCTACGACGGCCCGTCGGAACGGCGGCTGCCTGAACGGCGAAAATAGAATCGCAGTCCGCAGTCCGCGGCCCGCAGTGCCGGGCGGCGGGCTGCGGTCCGCGGACGGCGTTCCTTTTCTTTAGAAATCCAGCTGTTTCAGGTAGGTATAACTGGCCTTCAAGCTGGCGTAGGGATCCTTCGGAACATCGTGCTCGACGAAGTAGTGCTGGATGCCGGCCTGCTTGCTCTGGGCGAAGATCCGTTTCCAGTTGACGATGTCGTGGGTGCCGACGTCGGTGATGGCCGGCATGATCGATTGGATTGGTGCCGCGCCGCCCGCCTCCGGCTTGTTCGCCAGTCCTTTCACGTGCACCAGCGGGAACCGGCCCGGATACTTCTTGAAGTACTCCAATGGATCCTTGCCCGCCGCCGTGATCCAGCACAGATCCAATTCCATCTTCACCAGTGCGGGATCGCACTGCTCGAGCAGCAGCTCGTACGGGAGCTTGCCGTCGACCGGTGCGAACTCGAAATGGTGATTGTGATAAGCGAACTGGATTCCGGCCTTCCGGCTCGCCTCCCCTGCTCGATTGAAGGTGTCGGCGACGCGCTTCCAGATGTCCGGCTCCTTGCGCAGGGTTTCGTCGATCCAGGGGTTCACCAGGAACTGGTGACCAATCGTGCGCGCTGATTCGAGCACGGCTGGCAGCTTGTCGGCCGCGAGGCTCGGATAATCGACGTGCGCCGCCGGCGCGGCCAGGCCGGCTTTCTTCAGCGCATCGCGCACCTGTTCCGGCGTTCGCTTGAAGTACCCGGCGAACTCGACTTCCTGGTAGCCAATCGCCGCCACCTTCGCGAGCGTGCCCTCGAAGTCCTTCTCCATGTCGTCGCGGACGGTATAGAGCTGCATGCCAAGGCGGTCGAGGCGCTTCGCCTCGAGCCGCATGCCAGCCACGGCGGCAGCGGTCATGGTGGTGATGAATACGCGGCGATCAATCATCTGGATCCTTTGTGGCGGTTGTCTTCTGGGCCGGGCAGCTTTTCGCGCTGGCAGGGTTTCCTGGCGGTTCTGCTTCGGTTCGTGCGGGCCCTGAACAGGGGCCGCGCTGCAGGTCGGTCCGCCGTCGCGCCGCTTCGCGGCGCTTTGGCGCGACAGCCTTCGCCGGTGAGTCATGAGCGAAGGCTGGCCTGCCGAGCCGAAGCTCGTTCAATGCGTCAGGGGCCCACCTACGCGCCGCGTCGCGGCGCTACGGTGGGCAACCTTCGCCTGCGATCATGAGCGAAGGTTGGTGGGCGCTAGTGGATTCGAACCACTGACCCCCGCCGTGTGAAGGCGATGCTCTACCACTGAGCCAAGCGCCCGACGTGCGAAACACCAATCTTACCCGAACCGCCGCTGAGCGGCAATCCGCTCTGGGCCCGGGCTCCGAGTCGTTTTCACCGTCAATACACGACGCTCTGCCCCGTTCGCAGAATCCCCAGCGCCCAGAGCACGATCACGATGATCACCAGACTGATTGCGCGAACGGCGAACCTGAGGGACTTGTCCTCTATCTCCGGTGTTCGCATCGACTGACTCCGAATCGCTCCGAACTATGACCCGCTCTTTCGGGCCTGGTCGGCGAGCAGTGTCAGGATCCGCGAGTACCTTTCGTCCGCCCCCGCAAACGCCTTCGTGTACTCGTCCTCTGTGATCTTGGCCTTCTTCCAGTCCCCGTCGAACACCGTGGTTTTCGTCCCCTCCTCCCACGTGTCGGGAGCGTTGTCACCCGGCTTGGCCACCAGCCCGTCGCACGTCTGATCCATCACGAAGATCTTCGACCCGGCCACGGACGCGGCATTCAGATCGATGTAGACGTCGCGATAATCCTTCTTCGCCAGCTTGGCGGTCAGCAGCGTCGGCGCAGAGTACTTGGCCGAGACGACCAGGAGCTGGCCACCCTGGAAATAGAGCGCGGCCACGAAAGTGCCGGCATCGGCCGGATCGGGCGCCGCGATGGCGTCCAGCTTCAGCCTGTCGAGCACCTCGGTGAGTTGTTTGGCAGCAGCCATCGACTTGCTCCCGTTTTGGGCAATGGCGACGGCAGGCGCGAGGAGGAGAGCGCAGCTGACGGAACAGGCGGCAAGGCAGCGACCGGCACGATGAATCGTGGGCATGGGCAACCTCGAGCGTAAGTGTGCCCACGTTCTACCACCGCCGCCTGCCGGCGTCAACCGATGAACAGGGGATCTTCTTCTTCGGATCGGCTGGTGCGACGCCGCCAGTCGGCGCCCGCACGGAGCGCTCCGAGCGTGGCCTTGACGGCGGCGATGATCGCCAGCCCTTCACGCGCCGGCGTGATGATGGCCTGTTGCACCAGAGTTGACGTCTCGTCGACTCGGGACGTGAGATCCGTCACCAGCCGATCGACCTTGTGGACCTGTGCGGTCGCCAGCGTCGCGGCTCTGGAGGCTTCCTCGGCAATCGCGCTGGCGCTGGAAATGAGCGGACGAATCTCCTCGCGGACAGACGTGATCGCCTGCTGCGCCGTCGTCAGCGTTTCCTGCGCCTTTGCCATGGCCTGCTGGGTCTGCCTGGCAATCCTGGCGACGGCGACGATGACGCCCACCTGAATCATCGCCATCACAAGGGTCGCGAGGGCGATGACGCCGAGAAAAACGAGACCCCAATCGCTCACAACGTACCCGGCGTCCCCGGCGCCTGCGGCGGCGTTGCGGTGCGCGCCTGGTTATAGGCCTCGCGGCCGCGCTCGACTGCGGAGGTCAAGGTGTCGCGCTGGCGATTCAGGAACTCTCGTCCTTGCCGCGCAGCCTCTTCCGCACGCTCGCGCCCGTCGCGGGCCCGTTCGCCCAGGATCCGTCGTGCTTCTTCGCCGGACATCGGCGTCATCAGCAGCGCCACGGCAGCGCCGGTGACCGCCCCCAGGACGAAGGCCAGAATCACCGTGCCCGCCGCCGCTCCGTCGTCCCTCGACATGTGCTCTCCTCTTTTGCCGGGGCTCCGCCCCGGACCCCGGCTCGGTCGCTTGCGTCCTTCGACTGCGCTCACGACGCCCCGAGCGCCGTCGAGGGGCGGGGCCCCTTTGCCCCGCGCCGCTCCCTCGCTCTTCGACGCCGCTCAGAGCGACCCTGAGCCTGTCGAAGGGTCGCAGGCGCGCCGTGCGCGCCTCTAGAAGATGCTCACCCGAACGTTCAGATACTTCTTAGGGTCCTTACGAATATCACCAATGAGTTGCCGCAGTTCGCTCGCCGCCGCGTTCATGTGATCATACAACTCCTTATCTTTCAGGAGCCGTCCCGCGCTGCCCTCTCCCTCCTGCAGCCCGGTGGTGATCCCCTCGAGCCGGGTCGTGAGCGCGCTTATCTTGTCGTACAACTCGCGCTCAGTCAGCAGCCGGCCCATAGTGTTGTCGTTGCGGTTCAAACGGGCGCCAATCTGGTCGAAGTTCGCGGTCGCCGACGTCAGTGACTTCGAGAAGGCTTCGTCCTTGAGGAGCTTGCCCAGGCTCCCCTCTCCCGCATTGATCCGCGCCAGCGATTCCTGGAGCGAGCCAAGCGCCCCGTTCAGCCGGTTGTACGCGCCAGGATCCCGGATCAGCATCGCCATGGTGCCACGGCCGCGGCCCAGCTCGGTGGCGACGACGCCGGCCGAGGCGATCATGCTGTTCACTTCGCGATAGACCTGGTCGTCGGTGAACAGCTTGCCGACGGTTCCTTTGCCGCTGCGGATGTCTTTCAGGATGCCCGTGACCTGCTGCAGCGACTGGGTGGCCCCTTCAGCGACGTCTGCGAGCTGCCCCGGGGCCCGGCCGGGCGGCAGGAAATCCCCATCCTTCAGCGGAGTGCCCTGGGTCGACGGCGAGATGTCGATGACCGGCTCGCCGAGCAGGCTCAACGACCCGATCGAGGCGCGCGACTCGCTGGTGATCCGCGACTTGTTCTCCTCATTGACCTTGAGCCTGACCTCGACCTCCGACCCCGACAGCTTGACCTCGTCGACCTTGCCGACCTCGACGCCGGCGACGCGGACGACCGCGCCGCTCTTCAAGCCCTTCACGTCGGCGAACTTGGTCACCAGCGTGTACTGCTGCCAGGAAAAGCCACCCTGGCCGCCGACCGCGATGATGAACATCACCGCGAGCGCAATCGCGGCGACCGCGATGATGCCGATTTTCAGCTCAGACCAGGCGAGCGATCGTGTGCGTGGCATAAGTCCAGTCCTTCACGAGAGAAACGCTTGGATGTAAGGGTCGCGGGCAGCCACCGCGCGCAGCTCGCCGGCATTGCCTTCGAACGCGATCCCCCCGTCCCGAAGCATGATGAACTCGGCCTCGTCGGACTTTTCCGGCGACGCCCGCTCGAACGTCACCTCGCCGCCGTTCCGGTTCGCGGTGTGCTCGGCAACATAGAACGCATCCCGCAGCTGATGGGTGACGAGGATCGAGCTGACCCCCTCCAGGTCCCGCAGCTTGAGGATCTCGTCGTCCACGGTGATCGACGTGATCGGATCGAGACCGGTCGTCGGCTCGTCGTACAAGAGGATCCGCGGCTTCGCGGCCATGGCCCGGGCAATCGCCACGCGCCGCCGCTGGCCCCCGGAGAGCTCCGACGGCCGTCGATCGATGAACTCGGCAAGCCCGATGAACCCGAGCACCTCTTCGACCCGCTGGTTGGCTTCAGCCGGCTTCCAGTTGAGCTCTTCGAAGAGCTTGTAGCCCACATTCTCCCGGACGGACAACGAGTCGAACAGGGCGCCCTCCTGGAACACCATCCCGAGGTCGTGGCGCACGCCCATGAGGTCGTCCTCGGACATGTTGTCGACCTGCTCGCCGTTGACGAAGATCTGCCCGGCATCCGGCTTCAGCAAGCCCAGAATCAGCCGCAGGATCGTGCTCTTCCCCGCTCCGCTCGCACCAAGAAAGATCTTGGTATGCCCGGTCCTCAGCGTGAAGCTGACATCCCGCAGGATGACCTTGTCGTCGAACGACAGGTGAACCTGATCGAAGACGACGATCGGCCCGCCGGGGCCGAGAGCTTCGTCGAGGAGCGGCGGACGGGCGATGGGCAGCGAGCGAGCCATCAATACATCAACGTGATGAGGAGCTGAGTCACGAAGTAATCCACGGCAATCACGGCAACCGAACTGGCCACGACCGCGTTCGTCGTCGCCCGGCCGACCCCCTGCGTTCCGCCCTTCGTGCGCAGCCCGACGTGGCAGCCAATACTGACGATCGCGAAGCCGAGGAAGAATGGCTTGATCAGGCCCATCCAGACGTCCTGGATGTAAAGCCCCTGCACCACCGAATTCCAGTAGACCGAGGAGGCGACGCGCAGCACACCGAAGGTCACGATCCAGCCGCCGACCATGCCCACGGCACTCGAGATGATCGTGAGCACCGGGACCATGATCAGGCCGGCGAGGATTCGTGGGACCACCAGCTTCCGGATCGGATCCGTGCCGAGCGCGCGCAACGCCGCGATCTGATCGGTCACCATCATCGAGCCCAGCTCCGCGGCGATGCCAGAGCCAACACGCCCTGCCACCATCAGCCCGGTCAGCACCGGCCCGAGCTCCTTCACGATCGAGGCGCTGACCAGACGGCCAACCATCGACCGTGCGCCAAATTGATCCAGCGTGATACCCGACTGCAGAGCGAGCACCATCCCCGTGAAAGTTCCGGTCAACAGCACCACCGTCAGCGACCCGACGCCAATCGCGTCGAACTGGAACACAACGTCGCGGTAATAGAACGGCCGGGTGACGACGCCGCGACCTGTCTTCGCGAGCATCCGTACGTACTCCTGGACCTCGAGGAGCGCGGCTTTGATCCACTCGACAGCGCGGGGCACTAATTGCGGCTCCCGGCCAGCCCGAGGTCGCGCGTGCGCAGCTGCTTGATCCGATCCCGCAGCTTGGCGGCCTTTTCAAACTCGAGATTCGCCGCCGCCGACTTCATCTGCGACTGCAATTGCGTGATGTGGGCCTCGAGCTCGCCGTGGGTGCGGAAGGTCTCGCCCTCGGCGACCGCGCCAACGGTCACGTAATCGCGTTCGTAGACGCTGCTCATCACCTCGTCGATGCTCTTGATGATCGACGCCGGCGTAATGCCGTGTTCCTGGTTGTAGGCCCGCTGAATGGCCCGCCGGCGGTCCGTCTCGCCGATCGCCTGCCGCATCGAGTCGGTCATCTTGTCCGCGTACATGATGGCGCGCCCGTTCACGTTGCGGGCCGCGCGTCCGACGGTCTGAATGAGCGATCCTCCAGACCGCAGGAAGCCTTCCTTGTCGGCGTCGAGGATCGCCACCAGCGACACCTCGGGCAGGTCCAGTCCTTCACGCAGCAGGTTGATGCCCACCAGGACGTCGAACTCCCCCTTGCGCAAATCCCGGAGGATCTGAATGCGCTCGAGCGTGTCGATATCGGAGTGCAGGTAGCGCACCTTCACGCCGAGCTCCTGGTAGTACTGCGTCAGGTCCTCTGCCATCCGCTTGGTCAACGTCGTGACCAGGACGCGTTCCCGTTTCTCGACCCGGGTGCGGATCTCCGCGAGCAGGTCGTCGACCTGGCCGCGCACCGGCCGGACCTCGATTTCCGGATCTACGAGTCCCGTGGGCCGGATGATCTGCTCGACGACCGCCCCACCCGAGTCGCGGAGCTCATAGGGCCCGGGCGTCGCCGACACGAACAGCAGCTGCCCCACCCGCTTCTGCCACTCTTCGAAATTCAGCGGCCGGTTGTCGAGCGCCGACGGAAGACGGAAACCATAGGCGACCAGCACTTCCTTCCTGGATCGATCACCGTGATACATGCCCCGGATCTGCGGAACGGACTGATGGCTCTCGTCGACGATGATGAGCGCGTCGCCAGGCAGGTAGTCGAGCAGCGTCGGCGGCGGCTCGCCAGGGGCGCGCCCCGTCAGATGCCGGGCGTAGTTCTCGATCCCGTGGCAGTAGCCGATCTCCTTGATCATCTCCAGGTCGAACATCGTCCGCTGGTGCAGCCGGTGCGCCTCGAGCACCTTGCCTTCCGACTCCAGCTGACCCCGATACCACGTCAGCTCCGCCTTGATGCTCTCCACCGCCTGCTTCGTCCGGTCGCGCGACGTCACGAAGTGCGTCTTCGGATAGACCGCTACCTTGTCGTGCCGCCGGATCGTCTTTCCCGTCAGCGGATCGAACGAGATCAGCTCGTCGACCTCGTCGCCGAACAGCTCGATCCGCAGCGCCTGATCGTCGTACGACGGGATGACCTCGACGATGTCGCCGCGGACACGGAAGGTGCCGCGGGCGAACTCGTGGTCGTTGCGCTCGTACTGGATTTCCACCAGCTTGCGCAGGATCTGATCGCGCTCGATCCGCTGCCCTCGTTCGAGCGGCAGCATCATCCCGTAGTAGGCCTCCGGTGACCCGAGGCCGTAAATACATGAGACGCTGGCGACGATGATGACGTCCCGGCGTTCGAAGAGCGACCGCGTCGCCGACAGCCGCATCCGATCGATCTCGTCGTTGATGATCGCCTCCTTCTCGATGTAGGAGTCGGTCGTCGGGACGTAGGCTTCCGGCTGGTAGTAGTCGTAGTAGCTGACGAAATACTCGACCGCGTTCTCCGGGAAGAACCGGCGGAACTCCTGGTACAGTTGGGCCGCCAGCGTTTTGTTGTGCGCCATGACCAGGGTCGGACGATTGACCCGGGCGATGCACTGCGCCATCGTGAAGGTCTTGCCCGACCCGGTCACGCCGAGCAGCACCTGGGACTTGTCGCCGCGCTGCAGTCCGTCGACGAGCTCGTCGATGGCGCGGGCCTGATCGCCGCGCAATTCGAAATCAGTCACCAGCGTGAAGCGGTCGTACTTCGAGGCCATGAGCGTTCTGCGGGTCGCACCTGCCGTCGTGCCGCGTCCCCCCGCCGCCAGGCTGGGACGAACGGGCCCTTCACGCGGGTCCGGGCGTAAAGAAAACGTCGGAGTTGATGACGCCGATCCGTCATCGTACCACGGGCAAGGCCGGGGTCAGCGGGTGGGGTCGGAGCCCGGGGCGAGCGGGGCGAAGTAGCCGGGACGCGTGCGCAGTTTGACGCCCTTGAGGTCAGCACGCTTCAGTTTGATTTCGACCGGACGCCAGGAACCGTCGGCTTTCTGGTCGGTCGAGGTATAGCCCAGGATGTAGCGGGCGTCCATCTCGCGCACGATCTTCTCGTACATCGCATCGAGCTCCTTGAGACTCGACGGGAAGAAGGCCTGCCCGCCGGTCATCTGCGAGAACCGCTGCAGCTCCATCTGCGCCGAGCTGCGATAGGAACTCGACTGGTGCTCGAGGTATCCAAGCGTGTACATCGTGACGTCCGAAGCCTTCAGGAGGTCGGTGACGTCGCTTGCGGTGATGGTACTGCGCGTGTCGCCGCCGTCGGTGTAGACGACCATGATCTTCTGACCGTCCTGGACCGAGGCGTTCCGGAGGTAGACCGCCATGGCGTCGTAGAAGGCGGTCATGCCCCCGGCCCGGCGCATGCGGATGCGCTCGACCAGGCGCTCGTAGTTGTCGCCGCGGAAGATGGTGGTGCGGATTTCAGTGTCGAAGTCGACGAGCGTCGTGTCGACCGCGTGCTCGTTCTGGCCGAGGAACTTGATCGCGGCCGTCTGCACGTCGCGGAGGTCCTGGTCCATGCTGCCGCTGGCGTCGAGCAGAAAGCCGAGATGGAGCGGCGGGGAGACCGCCTCGCCTCCCGCGCTGAAGAACTGGATCTGCTGGGGCTTCCCCCGTTCGATCACTTCGAAGTCGTCTTTGGTCAGCCCCGAGATCGGGGCTCCGCGGCGATCGGTGACGACCACACCGAAGTTGACGAGATCGACACCGATGCGAATCGGCTGCTGCCCGGGCAGGACGGCCGGGGCAACGGTGACCAGGACAGCGATGGCGGCAGCGCAAGCGATGTGTGTCACCGGACCTCCCAGGGACGGCACGAGTCAGAAGATTTTATACCCGCTGATGCGGAACACCTGAGTCCCGCGCCGGCCGTCCGTATCGATGCCCTGAAAGCCGTAGCCCCACTCGATTGCGAGGAGGGTACCGAACGGTGCCGGCGCCTCCAGGGCCGCGCCGACTCCCGTATAGCTCCGTCCGCCGCGGCCGAACGCCGGATCCCGGACGTAGGCGGAATCCAGAAAACCGTCGAGCCGGACGAATCGTCCGGTAGACCACGCCGCCGTCCCGCGCACGACCGCACCATGGTCGTACCGGATCAGGGCTGATGGATAGCCGCGGAGCCGGTTGTCGAAGCTGCCAAAGGTATACCGGCTGAACCGATCGAGATCGCGGCCCGTCATCCACGAACCCTCGATCCGGCCGACGAGTCGCGGCGAGACCACGATCGACCGTGCCAGCAGCGTGCCGAACCGCTGGTAGTCACGATGTCGCGGATCGTATTCCCCTACACCGACCAGTCCTTCGTGGTCCGCGACGTCGCCCCAGGGTCGCCAGCCGGCGCGACGCGCGCCCGACCACCATGCCGAGCTGGTCCAGCCTGCCCACTGGCCGTCCAGTGCTACACGGATGCCGTGGGAGACCTGGGAAACCGGGACGGCAAAAGACGGAGCCGTCGAGCTCGCCCGGTCGAAGCCTGTGTACTCTAGCTCGTAGCCGGTTCGCAGGGTGAACCTGGAAGAGAGCGGTCGCAACACCCAGGCCGACGCGTACGCGGGCCGCTGTGAGATGTTCCAGTCGTACTGTTCACGCCCGTTCACGAACGCCCGATCGTTGTAGGAGGTGGCGATGGCAAAGGCCCGGCCGGCCAGCTGCCAGCGGCTGCCGCCGAGCGACGGCACGGACATCGCGAGCTGACCGTAGGTCCCCCCGAAGAAGCCGTTCATCTGGGTGCCGGTGCCGAAGAGATTGAAATCAACGTAGCTGAGACCCGCGAACGGCAGCGGGGTACTGATGTTCGGATCGATGATGACGCCGAGAGCGACGGTCCGTACCCGCTGAGAGGGCGGAGTCAGAACCGGCGTGACCGGGGAAGCAGGGTCCGTGCTCGTGGTCTCGGGATCGGTGCGCTCGCGCTTCAGGTACCGGAAACCCTCCGGCGTGTCGCGCAGCATGACGTGCGGCGACGCGTAGGCCTGCGCCCGCCGCGCCGCAAAGGACTCGGGGTTCACTTCCTGCCGATCGATCACCAGCACGCGATGGATCGGCGTGCGATGGCCCGGCCCTTCGTAGAGCTGACGAATCTCCGACCGCGCCAGCAGCCACGAGCCCGCCTCGTCCGATCGGAATTGATCGATCTGCTCCGACGACACGATGGGTCCGCGCAGTGCGGTCTGCACTGCCGAGACCTTCACCATTCCAAACGTGTCCTCCGCGATCCACACCGTGCCGGCAAACAGGCTGCGCGTGCGGTCGATGGGTGAGAAGGATACGACGTAGCACGGGACACCGTCGATCGCCTCGCGCCTTTCGAGCGAGTAGGTATACACATCGCTCAAGGCAATCGCGAGCGGAGGCGAGGCGACCCGCTCGGGCTCGAGCAGCGGCAACCGCGGCACCTGCCCGCCCGCGAAGGCGATCCCGTTGACACGAACGTCGCGCTGTTCGATCTCGACGGCATCCGGCGCGCGATAGATGATGGCCTGCGAGGTGATTGCCATCGGCGCGGGAAAGCCAGGCGCCTCGAACGTCAAGGTCATGTTCCCCGACGAAATCAGCTGCCGGATCGCCCGGCGCTGCCGTGCGGCGGCTGCCTGATGGCGGGCGATGATTTCCCGGATGGTCAGCGTCCGCGCACCGGTGACGCGGACACCTTCGGCAAACCGTCCCTCGGCAGGAGGCACGCGGATCACCATCTCCCCACCCGACAACCGCTGCTGCTGCACGCCGGGCATCTCCGGCTGGATCGCGAGCGGGGTCCCGCACGCGTCGCCGATCGCAATCGTGGCGAGCGAATCGGGATCGAGGTAGGTCGGGAGCCTGACCGTCCCGCAACGCACGTCACTCATCCCGCCCGGTACGAGGCCATCCGGGACGAGGGGAGCCGCCCGGCGCAGATCGGTCAGGAGCGCCGCCGCCGCGATCACGTCCGCCGGCAGCGGCACAATCCAGCGCCGCATGCTCCCCGGTTTCAACGGTCCGCCTCCGGCCTCGCCCATCGCGACCGCACCTGGAACCATCGCCGCCGTCCGCGGAAACGCGGGCCGCTCGGTGCTCATGGACGTGTGAAAGTCGACGTATGCGCCCAGGTCCCGGGCGAGCAGCAACGCGAACTGTCCGGGGTTGGCGTGCACGCCGATCAGCAGCCGGGGTGCAGCACTCCTGAGTTCCACGGCACGGGTTTTCAGGACGAACGACAGTTCGCCGGGGTCGGCTGCGTCGCTCGACACATCGATGACGATCCGGTGGAGCCCCTCCGAAAGCGCCGGGTCGACGGTCACCGCCGGCCCGGGCAGCCAGAGCCCTGGCCGGCCGCCGGCCCGCCGCACGGCTTCGACCGCGGCCCGCACATCCGCCGGCGCGGCCCCGGCCTGCACGAGCACTTCCAGGCCTCCGAGCGGTGCGCCAATCAACACGGACTGGCCCGGAGTCATGGAAAGGACGATACAGGCAGCACAGGGCACGCGGTCAGGCGACTGGCCGCGGGCGCCACTGGCCACGCAGACGAGCGTCGCGGCGACGAGCAGGGTAAACGCTCGATCCGGCAAGGCGTATAATGAGCGTTCGGTCATGAGGTTACTGCCATCGTTGAAGGCAGTTCGGACGGCCTGGGAAGGACTCGCCTGACATGCGCGTGTACGCCGTGTGTCAGGATGAACTGGTCATACGGTCGCTGGACGAGGTCCTCCAGCCCAGTTTCGAAGTCGATTTCCTTGTCGAGAGCCGCCCCGTGGCGCGGCGGCTCCACGAATCGGGGATCCAGATCACCGCCGGCGATCCCCGGAGAGTCGACACCTACCTCAAAGCCGATATCTCCCCCAGCACCTGTTTCATCGTCCAGAACAACGGCCGGAAAAGCGTCCGCAAGATCCTCGCGGCGATCCGGGATGCCGGCGGCACGCTGACCTACGTGCTCCACACCGGCCCGCGCAACCAGAAGGCGGCCGACGAGCTCAAGGCGGAGTTTACCGATCTCGCGGACCTCGAACTGTCCGAACTCATCAGGCCAACGCTCGTGACCGAGCTCAGCCGGTCCATGACGCGCGCGCGGGTGCAGCAGTACCAACGCTACTTCGCCGATGCAGATCGCGTGCTCATCCTCCTCCATAACGATCCGGACCCGGACGCGCTGGCGAGCGGCCTCGCCCTGCGCAACCTCCTGCGGCGGAACAAGTCCACCGCGATCATCGGGGCCGTCCAGGGGGTGACCCGGCCGGAGAACCTCAGGATGGCGAACATGCTCGACATCCACGTCGAGCCGATTACCCCGGCGTCGTTCGAGGAATTCGAACGCATCGCGACCGTCGACGTGCAGCCGCACTATTTCGGCGGGCGGCTCGAGCGCGCCGATCTCGTCATCGACCATCATCCCGAGCAGCCCGGCTACAGCGCGGTCTTCAAGGACATCCGCGCCGACTACGGGTCCACCTGCACCATCCTGACCGAGCATCTCCGCGCCGTCGACGTGAACATCTCCGAGCGCACGGCGACGGCGATGCTCTATGCCATCAAGTCGGACACGCTGTTCTTCGCGCGGCACACCAACCGGGTCGACCTGGAGGCGTTCACCTTCCTCTACCCGCTCGCCGATGCCGCGTTGATCCGCAAGATGGAAGGCGCGGAAATCACGCTCGAGCGGCTCGACTACGTGAACCGCGCCAGTCAATCCGGCGTCATGCGCGAACAGGTGTTCACCGCCTTCGTCGGCGAGGCGCCGCGCGAGGACTTCATCCCCTACACCGCGGACTTCTTCCTGCAGCTCGAAGACATCAAGTGGACGATCGTCGCCGGCGTAGTCGGCTCGACCTTGATCGTCAGTGTGCGGAACCTCGGATACTCGCGCAACGCCGGCGAGTTCGTGAAGCGGTGGTTCGGCGATATCGGCAACGCCGGCGGTCACCGCGCCATGGCGAAAGCGGTGGTGCCGATGCCGCGGTTCCAGGAGAAGTTCGGCCCGCTCGAGGGGCCGGCGATCAGCGTGCGGATTGCCGACATGGCGGAGCAGTTTCTGCACGAAGCCGTCGGGCCGAGAAGTCCTACGGGGATGCTGGCGCGATAACGCGATCTGAGGCAGGCCTGAAGGCCTGCGCTACGACGCCAGCGCCTGATCGAGGTCCGCGATCAGATCCTCAGGCGCTTCCAATCCAATCGACAACCGTGCCATGCTGCGCGTGATGCCCGCGTCCCGCAGTTCTTCGTCGGTGTGTCCCCACTGGGACGTCAAGACCGGCAGGCTGCACAGGCTTTCGACGCCGCCAAGGCTCGCGGCGCGCTGGAACACCTGCAGGCGGTCGAAGAAGCGCGCGGCCCGCTCATAGCCCCCGCCCACGTCGACGCAGACCATGCCGCCGAAGCCGCGCATCTGGCGTTTCGCGATCTCGTGATCAGGATGACCGGGTAGACCGGGATAGTGGACCGCCGCAACCCGGCGATCACGACTGAGCCAGTCGGCGATGGCGGTTGCCGTGGCATTCTGCCGCTCGACCCGGACCGCGAGGGTCTTGAGGCCGCGCCCGAGCGCATAGGCCGGCTGCGGATCGATGATGCCGCCGACCCGGCGGCGCGCCTTCTCAATCTGACCGATCAGCGCCGCGTCACCGGCGAGAACGCCCGCGGTGACGTCGGTATGGCCATTCAGGTACTTGGTCGCGCTGTGCATGACCAGGTTGACGCCAAGCGAGAGCGGCTGCTGGTTGATCGGGCTGGCGAACGTATTGTCGATTGCCGACAGGACGTTCCGGGCCCGGCACGCCGCGGCAACGGCTGCGACATCGATGCAGCGCAGCGTCGGATTGATGGGGGACTCGAACCAGACCAGCCTGGTGCGTTCGGTCAGCAGTTTCTCTGGCTCGCGGAATGCCTCGACTCGCGCGAACCGCACGACCACGCCGAGCCGCGCGAAGATCTCGGTCAGGAGATGCAGCGTCCCGCCATAAATCGCCGCACTGCACACCACCTCGTCGCCCGCCGACACGAGCGCCAGGAGCGCCGTCGTGGTCGCGGCCTGCCCGCTCGACAGGAGGATTGCCGCCTCGGCCCCTTCGAGTGCCGCCAGCGTCTGCTCCACCGCCACGACCGTGGGATTCTCGTAGCGGGAATACAGGTATTTGCCGCCCTTCCCTTCGTTGTACTCGCAGACCTGCCGGGCGTTCTCGAAGACGAACGTGGTGGTTTCGTAGATGGGGAGCGTCAGCGAATCAACGTTCGCGAGCGGCGCCTTCGCGCGCTGGACGAGCCGTGTCGGAAGCTTCATTCCTGATCCTCGCACGAACACTCGCAGCCCGCGGTCCGCAGCCCGCGGTCCGGCAACCCCATACATTGAACCGGGCCGCGGACGGCGGGATGCGGACCGCGATCTTAACTAGTAGTCACCGACTGGATACGTTCGCCGCTCGCCCCGATGACCGGATCGATGAACTGGCGGTACGCGTCCTCGTAGCCGCGATCCACGAGCTCGGGGATGGTGTAGCGACGGTCGGAACGCTCGTCGTAGACACCGGCAAAATCGAAAGGCCCGACCGGGTTGTGCTCCGGGCGAATCAGGTAGAGGCCGGCGAATCGCCCGGCGAACTGTTCGAGCACGTCGCGAAGTCCGGCCGTTTCGAATGCCGCCAGCTGCTCGCCGGTGTAGCCGCGGACGTCGCCGCGCCCGGCGGTGAGCTCATGCGGTCGGGCCACGCGCGGGGTTGCGGCGAGCACGATGACCTGCTCCGCCCCGGCGCTCGCCAGTTCCTCGAAGACCCGTATCAGCGCCCCCGGCCGATCGCAGAGCCGATGCGTCTCCCCGCGCCACGGACCTTCGGAGGCGAACGTGATGAGATGCGGCTCGGTACCAACCGGCAGCGTGAGCGCGGCCGACATCACGTCGATGGCGTGCTCGCGGGCCACGCCGGCAAGATCGAGGGCTTCACCGGCACGCACGGTGGCCGCACCAAGCAGTCGTCCAAAAAACCGTGGCCGATGCTGATCGCGGAGGAACGCCGCCACCAGGTCCTGGCGGGCATCGAGGTCGTGCACCACGATGAGCAGCTCACGAAACCCGGGCTGACCGAGATTGTCGGCGAGCAGCTCGACGTACTTCTTTCCGAGCTCGGCGTTGCGCGGCCGTTGCACAGGCGCGGCACCGCGAATCAACGACCACAACTGACCGGCAAACGTGTCGCACGTGTGGACCGACGTGAACGGATGTCCGATCAACCGCCACAGCAGTCCACGAGACGTGCGGCGCCGGGACCCCCGGCGTGCCACCTGGCCCGCGAGCCTGGCGGCGACAGCCACGGCAGCCACCAGAACTCCGAGGAGCACCAGGCGAGGCACCACCAGCGGCAGGCCCCCCGGTGAGAACCAGCCCCCGAGGCGGGCGGCAAAACCTCCGGTCAGCGCGCTGCCCATCTCGGTCAACCCGACGAGCGTGAGTGCGAACCCGACCAGGCCGACGAGCACGGCCAGTGCGAACAGCAGGAGCGGGAACAACAGGACGGCACCGGCCGTCAGCAGCGCGACGGTCGCGACCCGCAGCCCGCGCCGCCACTCGTAGAGCCGCGCCACGGCGTGGCTCTTCCAGATACCCGAGGGTTCCCAGAGGCGCGCGCCGCCGTCGATCGCGGCGAACATCGCGCTGACCGCGCCCATGCCCCGGCCAGCCACGAGATCGATGCGCACTCCCGCCTCGTGCAGCGCTCGCAGCACGCCGGCGTGATAGGCGCCCGCGGTACCCGACCCGGCCAGCACGAGCGCCGTGCGGAGCCTCGTCGAGTAGAGCCGGTCCGGGCTGTTCGGGGTGATCACGGACGGATGGAGACTCTAGCCTTCTTCGTCATGGATGGTCAGCAGCTTCACCACTTCGAACCGCCGGCTGCCATTGGGCGCCGTGACGGTAACCTCGTCGCCTTCCTCCTTGTTGAGGAGCGCGCGGCCGATCGGCGAGGCCGTGGAAATCAGCCCGTGCTCGACGTCGGCGTCCTCTGGCATCACCAGCTGATACACGGTCACAGCCGCGGTAGCGCCATCCTTCAAATGGACGGTCGACCCGAACCCCACCTTGTCGTGCGGTATCTTCTCGAGATTCATCAGGTGAATCTCGCTGACCCGCTTCTTGAGCAGGCTGATGCGCGCTTCGACCAGACGCTGCCGCTCCTTCGCGGCATGATACTCCGCGTTCTCACGAAGATCGCCCAGCTCCCGCGCCCGCTTGATCTCCTGCGGCAGCTCGGTCTTGAGCTCCTTTTCCAGCACCATCAGCTCGTCTTCGAACTTCTTAATCAGTCGCGCCTTCATCGGGTGAATGGTACCTCAAGGACGGACGCGAGGAACCGGCTGTCGGACAGACGGCTGTGTGGAGGGACTCTGTCAGCCCAGCGCCTCGCTGCGCTCGGCGCCGTTGGTCAGCAGCCCTTCGCCGCTTGGATCGGCATTCTGTGGGTGGCCTGTTCGGACGGATTTGCTACTCCAAGCAGCTTGATGCTGCTCAAGACCGGCGCGAGAGTGAAGCGAGCGCTGGCAGCTGGCGGGGGTGCCCGCCTCCGCTGGTCGCGGGGAATGCGGGCCAGCTACGGCGAGGTCTCGCCGTAGCGCGCGGGATATCAAGCGCGCGCGGAGGCGGAGGGGCCCGAAACAAACAAAAAAATGCTGATACAGCCCTCCACTTAACCCCACTATCCGACCATCGATAAGATTGGCCAGTGGAGACCATCACCAGCCGCCAAAACCCGACGGTCCGCCGGTTTCGAGCGGCCGCCGATGGTGCTGGCGAAAGTGTGCTTCTGGACGGCCCCCACCTGCTCGAGGAGGCGCTGGGGGCGTCGGTTCCCATCGAGCTGGTGGCGATCGATGAGAGCGCCCAAACGCACGTCGCCCTCGCCCGCCGTGCCGAGACCGCCGGTGCCAGAGTGATCAGCGTGCCTTCCAAAGTCCTGTCCGCAATGACGCCGGTCCGACAGCCCTCCGGCATTGTTGCCATCGCGCGCCGGCAGGAACGCTCGCTGGCCGAGGCGCTCGCGGACGCGCCGCAGATGGTCTTGATGCTGGATGAAGTTCAGGACCCGGGCAATGTCGGTGCGATCGTGCGTGCGGCAGAGGCGTGTGGCGCGACCGGCGTCATCGCAGGTCAGGGCACCGCCGACCCGATGGGCTGGAAAGCGCTCCGTGGTTCGATGGGCAGCATCTTCAGGCTGCCCGTCGCAGTGCGGCAGTCGTTGCCCGAGGCGGTGGGCGCCGCACGCGCGATGGGAATCGAGATCGTCGCCGCAGTGCCCCGTGACGGCGTGCTCCTCCCGGACTGCGATCTTCGCCGCCCCGTGGCGGTGCTGCTCGGTGGTGAAGGCGGCGGGTTGCCGGATTCCCTCGTCGCGCTCGCGACTACGCGGCTCAGCATCCCGATGCGGCCGCCGGTGGAATCGCTCAATGTCGCGACGGCTGCCGCGCTGATTGCCTACGAAGCGCAACGGCAGCGAGGAGGCGCGTCCTCATGACGGGATCGCTCTTCGAAGACGACAACCGGGAACCGGGAAAGCAACCTGCGGCTGCGCCGCTTGCGGAACGGATGCGTCCCAGGACGCTCGACGAGTTCGTTGGCCAGGAGGCCCTGATCGGATCCGGGCGGCCGCTCAGGCGCGCAATCGAGCAGGACCGCCTCCAATCAGTGATCCTCTGGGGACCCCCCGGCACCGGCAAGACCACGCTCGCGCGGCTGATTGCCGGCGCGACCCGCGCCCATTTCATCTCGTTCAGCGCCGTCCTGTCGGGCATCAAGGAAATCCGCACGGTGATGACCGAGGCGGAGGAAGCCCGCCGGCGCCTCGGCCGCCGTACGATCCTGTTCATCGACGAAATCCATCGTTTCAACAAGGCGCAACAGGATGCCTTCCTGCCGCGCGTCGAAGCCGGGGACATCGTCCTCATCGGCGCGACGACCGAGAACCCTTCGTTCGAAGTCAACTCGGCCCTGCTGTCCAGATCGAAGGTCTATGTCCTGAAGGCGCTCGAGCCCGAAGAGGTCGTGCTGATCCTGCGCAACACGCTTGCCGATCCGGAGCGCGGGCTCGGGACGCTGAGCATTCAGGCCGACGATGATGCGGTGATGGGGATCGCGCGCTTCGCGAACGGGGATGCGCGGGTCGCGTTGAACATGCTGGAACTGGCGGCCGCAACCGCAGCGACGACCGGGAAAATCGACGCCTCGCTCGTTGCCGAGCTCGCACAGCACCGGGCGCTGCTCTATGACAAGTCGGGCGAGGAACACTACAACCTGATTTCCGCGCTGCACAAGTCGATGCGCAACAGCGATCCCGACGCGTCGGTCTACTGGCTCGCCCGGATGCTGGAGGCTGGCGAGGATCCACTGTACGTCGCCCGGAGGCTGGTCCGGTTCGCGTCGGAGGATATCGGCAACGCAGATCCCCGGGCGTTGACCGTCGCCGTCGCGGCGAAGGACGCCGTGCACTTCATCGGGATGCCTGAGGGAAACACCGCGCTGGCGCAGGCGGCCATCTACCTGGCGACCGCTCCGAAAAGCAATGCGGTCTATCGGGCGTACCTGGATGCGGCGGCTGCCGCTTCACAAGAGATTGCCGAGCCGGTACCGCTGCACCTGCGCAACGCCCCGACCCGGCTCATGAAGGACTTGGATTACGGAAAGGGCTACCAGTATGCCCACGATGACCCCGCAGGCATCGCTGACATGCAGTGCCTGCCGGACGCCCATCGCGGGAGGCGATTCTACGAGCCTGTGGATCGCGGCTTCGAATCGACGATTCGCGAACGGCTCAGGGAGTGGCGCCGCTCTCGGACTGCTCGGAGCGCACCCGGCGGAACATCTCCTCCCGCAAAGGAAGAATGAACGAGAAGCGGTAGTCCCCCTGCATCCGGCCGATCGGAATACCGACGAGCTCCCCCTCGGCGTTCAGCACGCCGCCGCCCGAGACACCAGGATGCCCGTCGGTGAGGCAGGTCACCAGCTTGTTCGACGTGACCTGGCCGACGTATCCCGTCGACACGATGATGCCCTTCGAGTAGTCGTTTCCGAGCCGGAAGATCGGGTCGGCAAACTCGAACTGATAGCTCAGGTTCGCGTTCAGGGCCGGCAGACTGATCTGTTCCTTGACCTTGAGGATCGCCCAGTCGCCCGGGTCGACTTCCACCTTCGCGTCGCCGGCGTCGACGAGCCGCGCATTGATGGCGCGGCCTTCGTACATCAACTTGATCGAGGTGATCTTGCGCGGCTCGATGGCGCCTTCCTGGCCGAGGGCGATGACGCCGTGCTTGACGGTGATGAAGTAGCCGTTGCCGAGGTAGCCCGCCGTTCCATAGCTGCTCGATCCCTTGTCGTCGTACGAATAGAGCTCGACGAAGCTCTGACGGCGATCGCGAATGAGGTTGATGGGCAGCAGTCCCATCTCGCTTCGCAGCTGGCGTTTCACGTCCTCCACGATTGCCTCGCGATTGGTTGCGGTCGCGTGGCTGATGGTGAGGGCATCGACGCCCGAGGTGCCGGTCGGTGTCGGGGGTTGAATTTTCAGTCGTTCGACTTCAGCGCGGAGAGCTGCGATCTCTTCAGACTCCGCACCGGGACGCGCCGCGAGGAAGCTGCCTAGTCCGAAGAAAAGGAATGCAAACGCCGTGGCGACGACCGCAGGAACCGCAAGACGAGGGTGAGACATCACGCACTCCAAGTTCGGCAGCTGAAGCAGCGATGCCTTGCGGTGTGCGCAACGAATCACCTTCCAGCTTTGCGCCCCCCGTAATGGGGTTTGCCTTTATCGCTTGGAACAAGCAACCGAGACTAACGGGATAGACAAAACTGTAAACCTAAGTGCCTTTTCAGTCAAGCGTAAATCTTACGCAGTCATGCACTTATGAAACCGTTGCGACAGATTATGGAGACCAGCCCTGCTGAGCTGAGCGCCGAAACGCGCGCGGCTTGCACCATCGACGGGTCAGATCCCCTTCCTTCTCGTCCCTCGCTTTTCTTTCTTGGACGTCAATCGGTCGGTCGCAGGTTCGCGAGTTGCAAAAGAGTGGCCTTGCTACAATGCGCGTCGTATGCGCATCAAATCATCCCGTCTTCTCGCGCTCCCGTTGCTCGGAGTGCTCACGATCTCTCTGGCCGCACAGCAGGCGCCATCTACTCAGAAGCCCCGTCCCGAAGATACCGAGGTCTGGGAACCGGTCCCGAAAATCGTCGCGCCCGGCACGAGCACCTGGAGTGCGCCGGCGGACGCCATCGTCCTGTTCGACGGCAAGAATCTCGACGAGTGGGTCGCCACCAAGGACAAGTCGCCGGCGAAGTGGACCATCGCCGACGGTGTGATGACTGTCAACAAGCCGGCAGGAAACATCGAGACCAAGCGAAGCTTCAAGAACTATCAGCTGCATCTCGAGTGGCGGATCCCGGAGAAGATTTCCGGCACCGGCCAGGGTCGCGGCAACAGCGGCCTGTTCCTCGCGTCCACGGGCCCGGGCGATGCCGGCTACGAGCTGCAGATCGTCGACTGCTATCAGAACAAGACCTACGTGAACGGCCAGGCCGGCAGCATCTACAAGCAGTCGATCCCGCTCGTGAATGCGTGCCGGAAGCCGGGAGAATGGCAGTCGTACGACGTGGTCTGGGTGGCGCCGACGTTCAACGCCGACGGCTCAATGAAGACGCCCGCCACGGTGACGGCGTTCCACAACGGCGTGCTGATCCAGAACAACTTCCAGCTCAAGGGCGAGACGGTCTATATCGGTCAGCCGACGTACAAGAAGTACGACTCGGCGCCGATCAAGCTTCAGTCACACGGCGATCCGAGTGAGCCGATTAGTTTCAGGAATATCTGGATCAGGGAGCTCTAGACCCGCGGGCTCGCGGGTTCGCAGGTTCGCGGGCTCGGAGCCGGTGGTACTCAGAGGCAACAGGCACAACTCCAGGCAGCTAGTTGCCTCTGAGTACGACCGGCTTTCCGAACCCGCGAGCCCGCGAACCGGCGAACCCCCGATCGAGCTACTTCGCCAACGGATCCGGCCGAATCTGCATCTTGTAGACCTTGCTGGTCGTCCCCTTCCCGGTCTCCATGTGAAACGGCGTCCGGGAGCTGTAGGTGGCCCACAGGCCGCGTCCCTTCCACCCGGCTTTCGGATCGTCGATGCGACCGTCCAGCCACTTTGTATAGAACCCGAGCGGATAGGGCACCCGCAGGACGACCCACTTCCCGTCCTTCAGCGCCAGGAGACCCTCCGAGAGGTTGCCGGTGTTGATCGGCGTGTTCGGGCCGAGACCTGACGTATCGAACCAGTCGACCCACGTGTAGTAGCTGCCTTCGGCGCTACCGGGGGTCGCGACTCCCTGGATCTGGGGCAGCGGCTCGGGATAGAAGGTCCAACCCTCCGGACAGTGCAGGCCGGTGGCCTTCGGACCGTTCAGCGGGCCCTTGCACTTTCGCCGATCGAAGCTGCCCATGTGACCACTCGCCATCGCCGCCCAGTAGACGCCATTGCGATCGACGTCGCCGCCACGCGGCGAGAACGCTCCCGTTTCGACCGGCGGCTGATAGATCTCGGCGAGCGCCGTCTCGGGGGGATTCCTGCCGGGGTCGAGCCGTACCACGGTGCCAGGGAAGCCGAGCACCGTTCCCCAGATCGCGCCGTCTGGTGCCGGCGCGACGGCATAGAATCCGCCGCCGAACCGCATGTCCTTCGCCGGATCCGTCGGCTGGTTCGGCTCCGTGTACGCGTCGCGCTTGCCGTTGCCGTTGGTGTCGACGATGAGCGCTGTCCAGCCCTGGGACTTCTCTTCGTCGCCCGTCTCGTCGAACATCTTGCGATTGAGCCAGCCGACGACCTGGCCGCCGCCGCTCGTCCACAAGGTGTTGTTCGCGTCGTTGGCGAACATCAGGTGATGCGTGCCGTAGCATGTGCTGATGTGCGTCAGCTTCTGGGTCTTGGGATCGTAGACGGCGAGATGGCGTCCCGCCCGCTCGATCGGGAAGAGCTTTGCGGAGGGATGGGTCGAGCCTTCCTTACAGTAGGCAGGATTGTCCGCCGGCCGCACCGTCGACGTGATCCAGACGCGTCCCTTCTCGTCGAGCATCGGGTTGTGGACGTTGTTCTTGCTCGTCCAAATCGCCTCCTCCCCCCAGTACGGAGACGGCGCGGCAATCTTCGGATTCGTCGGCGGCGTCGCCGGGTCGCGGACCGTCAACGGCACCCGCCCCGCCTCGTTGCCCTTCGGATCGAGAACCGGGAGGTAGTCGGCGCTCAGCTCGAGGGCGCCGTAAAGCAATCCGTTGGGGTTGAGTGTCGGATTGCGGCGGTCGGTCGAGACCAGATCGTGTAGATAGGCCTTGGGATCCGCCCAATCCCACACAGTGATCACGACGTTCCGTTCGACCCCCTGCGGGCGCGGCGGCACCGGCGGGAGCTCGCCGGCCTTGATGCGATCGGTCCAATCGGCGAGCACCGAGAGAAACCGCTCACGGCCGATCTGATTCATCGACGGGATCATGTTCAACCCCGCCTGACCCGACGCGATCCGCCGTTCCCATGCCTGCGCGCTCGACGAGAACGTGCCGAGCTCGGCGGGAACTTCGCGGGTCGCCTTGTTGCCGAGCTGATGACACGCGAGGCAGGTGCCGTTTTTCATCTGCCGGAGCCACTCGGCCTGGCTGCGCATGCCTGTCGCGATGCCGTTACCCGACGGCCCGGTTCCGGGGAACTCCTTCGGGTCGGGCGCCTTCATCATCGAGAACCAGTAGCCGGCAGGGTAGTACTCGGCCGCCGCTTTCGCGTTGGGCGCGATCACCGCGTTCAGGTTCAGGCTCGTCCCCGGCGACGCCTGCACTTTCGCCGAATCCACCAGCCCGTACCCCCGCACCCAGACGTTGTACTTGACCATGGGCATGTCGGGGATCAGGTAGCGGCCGCGATCGTCAGTGACAACGATCTTGGCGAATTTCGTCGGCAGCTCGGACGACTCGGCGATGACCCAGACGCCGGCCTCGGGCCCCTTCGCGCTGGTGACCACGCCGCCCAGATCGTCCTTGTCGACGGGCACGGGTGCGCCCTGTGGCTGCCGGGCCGCAATCCCGGCGATGGTCATGGCGAGCAGGGCGGTCAAGACAGCGACCAGCCTTGGGAAGACGCGCGGCGGTTGGGCTCTCATTGTCCCCATCCTTTCCTTTCCAGGTGTTGGTGTGCCCTGACTGACGATCACTTCTTGGCGTCGGGTGCGCCAGCAGTCGCGGGCCAGCGGCCATCCGGCATCGGCAGCGTCTGCAGGCGCCCGGGATGTATCACCACGTGCTTGATGCGGAGGCGCTTCCACGTGTATGTCACGTGCACCAGGCCGTCCGCGGTCTGAATCACCGCAGGATACGAGTATTCTCCTGGCTCGTTCTCCAGGACGAGCGCCGCCTCCCACAGCTTCCCATCGCGGGTGACCGCGATGTTGAGGGGCGACCGTCCCTTCGGCGTATGGTTATAAACGATCAGCTGACGGCCGTCAGCCAGCGTGACCGCATCGGTGCCTGCACTCGGGTTCGGGAGCACCGTGAGCGTCATCGGTGTCCACGTCCGGCCTCCATCGCTCGACCAGGTCTCGAAGACACGCTCCGACCGGGTACGGCCCACCGCCTGTAGCCGGCCGCCCCCGTGAATCAGGACGCTCGGCTGAATCGCGTCGATCGGCGTGCCGTCCGCAGCCGGCAACTGCACCAGGCTCCAGGTCTTGCCCTCGTCGGTGCTGCGTTCGAAATGGACGCGCCATTTGCTCGGCTGCTCCGGCGATTCCGTGCTGGCCGGGCTGATGAGGGTGCCGTCGGCAAGGCGGACCGGCTTGTTCTTGATCGGCCCGAGGATGCCGTCGGGCAGACGCTGCGCGTCGGCCCATGTACGGCCGGCATCTCGCGAGGTGCGGGTCACGCCCCACCACCGCTGCGGGCTCGGACCGACCTTGTAGAAGAGGGTCAGGACACCAGGCGTCGTTTCGAAGAGTACCGGGTTCCAGCAGGGATGCCGCGTGCCGTCCGGCTGAATACCATTGGCAACTTCCGTCGGCTCGGACCACGTGCCGCCGGTCTCGCGCGAGGTCCAGATGCCGACGTCGGGCGCTCCTTCGCGCGTGCCTGCGAACCACGCCGTGACCAGGCCTTCCTTCGTCCGGACGATCGTCGACGCGTGAGCACTGGCGAAGGGAACCTTCTCGAAGACGAACTCCGACTTCAGGATCGGCGTCGCCTGGTTCGACGTGCCCTGGAAGGTAGCAGCGATGCCGGGCGCTGCGGCCAGCATCAGGCTCAATACGGATGTCTGCAATCTCATGCGAACCGCCGCTGCGAGCGTTCCTGGGCCTTGCGCCTTTCCTCTTCCCGGTTCCGTGGGTTCGATGGCGTCACCAGTGATTCGATCAGCTTCGTCGCCGCCGCCGTCACCTCTTCGACTGCCCGATCGAACACTTCTTCATTGGCACGGGACGGCCGGGTCGTACCGCTCAATTTGCGGACGAACTGCAAAGCCGAGGCGCGGATCTCGTCGTCGGTGGCCGGCGGATCGAAGTTCGCCAGGACCTTGATGTTGCGGCACATCCGGCAGATGTTATCTCCGCCCGCCCCTCGGAATCCACCTGCCGACGGTCCGCAGGTACTCTTCGTACGGTGCCCCGAACTGCACGCGCAGCGTCGGTTCCTCGTAGCCGATGACGAACGCGTTCACCACGACAAACCAGATCAGCCAATACATGGCGAGCGCACTGGACCGCATGAGCAGCACCTCGCCGAGCAGGACGGCGGTCACGCCCAGATACATCGGATTCCGGACATACCGGTAGAGGCCGCGCACGACCAGGTGTTTCGGCGGGTCGACCGGCGACAGTGTTCCTCGACCGCTGCGCGCGAACTCGAAGATGCACGCGGCGAGGAGAGCGGCCCCGGCGAGGATGAAGAACAGGCCGAGAAGCTGTACTGGACGCGCCAGGTCGATAACCGTGTCGCGCAGGCGGAAGAACGTCCAGGGCACGTAGCCAGCGACCAGCCCCGGCAGCAGGATCGTCCAGAGCAGGCTGCTCAGCGTGAGCGATACCGCCGAGCGTGGAGCGTCAGTGTCCATCATGTGCGCTGAGTCCAGAACGCTTCTCGAGCACGCACATCCCGACGGGAACGCCGTCCTCGGCAGCGACGAACGTCGGATGCTCGGCGATGTAGGCCAGCGTGATCGTCAGCTCGTCCCTCCACAGATCGATCCAGTCGGGAGGATACCCCCAGTGGCTTTTCGCCTGTCGCGCGAGCTCCGTCAACCGAGGCGCATCATCGGCCGTGGCCAGCCGCGCCCAGACGCTCACGGGCCGTCGTCTGGAGATTTCCCGGCCAGGATCCTGGCGGTGGTCATGATCTGGCCCAGATGGCGCTGCGTGTGTTCCGCCGCATGGAAGAGCAGCCCAATCACCGTCGACGGCAGTTGCGCGCGTCCCACGCCGCGGAACTCCAGCAGTGTCTTTTCGTCGGTCGCCTTCAGCTGCTCCAGCGCCCGGTCGACGACGCTGTCGAAATCCGCCAGCAGGACTGCCAGCATCCGCGGACGGACATCCGCCGCCCCTTCAGCGGCGAGCGCCGCACGCTGGGCCGTCGTCAGCTGCCCTCCCCGCGCGTAGGTGAACAACCGATCGAGGCTGCCGGCCGCATGACGCGCGTGAAATCCGATCGAGGCCGCTCCTGACGGCGTCACCCACAGGTCGTCGGGAGACAACCCGTTCAAGACGGCGCGGAGTTCCTCGCGCGACTGAAGGAGCGAGTGAGCCACCGGCTGGAGCGTCGGTGGAATGTCCGGCAGCGCCCCGCGGAGCCATACTTCTGGCGTCTCTGACATGGGTTCTAGAGCTCCCTTCGGGGTCCGGGGTCCGGGATCCGGGGTCCGGATGCCGGTGCTATTCAGAGGCAACCGGGCGCACATAGAAGCGGCTGGTTGCCTCTGGCTAGCACGGCCTCCGGATCCCGGACCCCGGATCCCGGATCCCGGTTAGATCCACCTATCGTGAGCGCAGCGAGGTCAGCCCGCCCAGCAGCCACACGAGAAACCCCACCGTCATTGTCAACGCGATCCAGTCGAGCCGGCGCCGGGGACGCACGCCCAGCACGTAGGGTCCGGCGACGCAGACTGCCAACAACGCCGCAAGCCAACCGTACGCAGTGCCCATCGACCTACCTCTCCGCTTTCGACGCCGGGAGCCGACTGCAGGCCGGATCAGATCCGTTGAAAGTTCTTCTCCACTTCACGCCGAGTGATGCGTAGCACCACGGGGCGTCCGTGCGGGCACACGCTCGAGTACGCGGTACGCCGCAGTTCGGACAGGATGTAGCGCATCTTCTCCTGGGTCAGCGGATAGTTCGCCTTTACCGCGGCGTGGCATGCCATGGTTGCCGCAATCCGCCGCAGCGCATCTTCGACTCGTGCCCCGGGCTCGCCCCCCTCGAGATCCTCGGCGAGCGCGCGAATCGCGGCTTCACACTCGCCCGGCTCGAGCAGCGCCGGCACCGCCGTCAATCGCACGGTGTCGCCGCCGAAGTGCTCGACCTCGAGCCCGAATCGCTGCAGCACCGCGGCGTGCCGGGTGAGCGCCTGGCGCTGCGGCGGTGACAGCTCCAGCACGATCGGCGCGAGCAGCCGCTGGCTTTCGAGCGTGTCCGACGTCAGCCTTTCCATCACCTGCTCGAACAGCACGCGCTCGTGGGCGACGTGCTGGTCGATAATCGCAATCCCCTCGTCATCGATCGCGATGATGTAGGTATCGCGAAACTGTCCGAGGGGAATCATCGGCCGGATCTCGGGCGACCCGGCCGGGGATGCGACCGGCTCCGGGATCGTGGTCGCCGTCGCGGGTTCGGTCGCGAGGCCCGTACTCTGCGTATCCGACCACCGGCTTCCGTCGGGCCGGTACTGCCAGGTCGCTGACGCCGACGGGATCGGCCGATCGATGGGATACGGCTCGGGCGACCATCGGCTGCCGACCGTCGCCCCGGCCAGCACGCCCGGGATCGTCATGGGCTGCGGTTCGCCGGGCCGGCCCGCGAAGGGCGTGAGCTGCAGCTCCGGCGCCGGCCCCCGCCCGAGCGCGTCCGCGAGACCGCGCCGCAGCACCTCGTGCACGAGCGACTGCTCGAGGAACCGCACCTCCGCCTTGGTCGGATGGACGTTCACATCCACGCGGTCCGGCGGAATCTCGATGAACAGGTGCACCTCGGGGCTGCGCTCCTTGATGGTCGCGACGCTGTAGGCCTCCGAGATCGCATGCGCGATGGTGCGATCCTTCACGATGCGACGGTTGACGAACACGTTCTGCGATCCTCGGACCGGACCGTGCTCGCCGAGCGCCGCAACGTATCCGTGAACGGAAATGCCCGCGGCGTCCTTATGGATCTCGAGCAGGTCGGGACGATCGCCGAACAGCTGGAAGAACCGCTCGGGCAGCCCTGCGGCCGGCGGACACTCGAGTGCCCTGCGCCCGCTCGACGTCAAAGACCAGCCGATCTCCGGATAACCAAGCGCCAGCTGCGTGATCAGCCGCGAGACCTGCGTCGCTTCCGCGACGTCGGACTTGAGGAACTTGCGGCGCGCCGGCAGGTTGAAGAACAGATCCGCCACCTCGATACACGTGCCCTCGCTGGTGCCGACCTCCCGCACCGACGCCATCCTTCCGCCATCGATCCGGATCTCGGTGCCGCTCTGGGCGCCGCGGACCCGGGTGCGCAGGACGAAATGCGAGACCGATGCGATGCTGGGCAGCGCCTCGCCGCGAAACCCGAGCGTCCGGATCGCGCCGAGATCGTCCGGCGTCCTGATCTTGCTGGTGGCGTGCCGCTCGACCGCGAGCTGCGCGTCTTCACCGTCCATCCCGTCGCCGTCGTCTTCCACCCGAATCAGCTTCTTGCCGCCGAGCTCGATCGTCACGCCGATGCGGCTCGCCGCCGCGTCGAGCGCGTTCTCGACGAGTTCCTTGACGACCGAGGCCGGACGCTCGACGACTTCGCCGGCGGCGATCTGGTTGGCGAGGTGAAGGGGGAGACGGTGAATTCGCCCCATTCAGATCCAGCCCCGCCTCTTGAAATAAAAAATCATCCCGCCCGACAGTCCCACCATGATCCCGACGACCCACCAGAATTGGTAAGCCTGCCCGCCCGGCATGTGCGGAAGGTCCACGTTCATGCCGTACATCCCTGTGAGCACCGTCAAGGGCAGGAAGATGGTCGAAATCAGCGTGAGCACCTTCATCACCGCGTTCAGCTGATTCGACACCGCTGACAGGTGTGCGTCGAGGATCCCCGAGATCCGATCCTGGAAGAACAGCGCTTCATCCGACAGGCGCACCAGATGGTCGTGGACATCGCGAAAGCGATAGGCCAGCTGTTCGGTGATCACCGGAAACTCCCGCCGGGCCAGTCGGCCGACGGCATCGCGCTCGGGCAGCACGACCTTCCGCAGTGAGGCCACATCGCGCTTGAAATCGAGGATTTGACGGGCCAGCTTGGGATTCGGCTTCTCGAAGACCTCCGTTTCCAGGGTGTCGAGCCGTTCCTGCAGCTTCTCGATTTCCGGCCGGTAGTTGTCGACCATCGTGTCGATCAGCCGGTGCAACAGCGCCGCCGTTCCTTCCGCGAGCAACTGGTTGTTGCGCTCGCAGACCTGCTCGACCTTCGCGATCGATCGCGACGCACCGTGATGAACCGTGATGAGAAACTGCGGCGCGAGAAAGAAGTCCACGTCCTTGGTCCTGAACGTGTGCTGCCGGGCCTGGAAATCGATCCCGTGCAGCACCAGGTAGAGGTACTCGCCGTACGATTCGATCTTCGGGTGATGAATCTCCGCGAGCGCATCCTCGATCGCGAGCTCGTGGATGTGAAACACCTCGCCGAGGATTTTTGCTTCCTCGGTGGTCGGGTTGTCCATGACGACCCAGATCACGATGCCGCTTCCAGGCCGCAGCCAGGCAGGATCTACCGACTCGACGGCCTTCGTGGCCCCGGCCTCGTGTTTGTAGATCTTGACCAAGCCTGCGATCTTATCGCAGCGTTCCCGCTCGAATCGTCACGATCGAACCGCGATCCTGCATCGGCCTCCTGAAGCTACGGCCTCCTGAAGCGCGACCCGGCTCGGGTATGATGGCCCCTGGCCGGAGGGCGGCCTTCAGTCCGCGTAAAGGGGTTCAACCCCGCCCTGCAGTGTTCCTGCGGTCAGCAACCCTGACTTCCAGCCCGAGAGACGCGGACGCCGGGCACAGATGGAAGGAAGGGTCATGTCTCACGCTCAACTTCCCGATCGTCCCTCGCTCGAGTATCTGAAGCGCCAGGCCAGGAGCCGGCTGCAGGATCTGAGGCGCACCGATCTGCGCGCGAAGCTCTCGGATGCGCTGCTCTCGGTCGCCCGTGAGTACGGCTTCTCCAGCTGGCGCGCCCTCAAGGCGGAGATCGAGCGCCGGCAGCATGCCAGCATGTCCGACTTCTTCGCTGCGTGCCGTCGAGGCGATAGCGATCAGGTCGTGCGGCTGCTCGAGATCGACGCGACGCTGGCGAGCGTCGCTGATCCCGGCGCCCAGCACGGCGGATGGACGGGACTTCATGCAGCCGCCCAGGCGGGACACGTCCCACTCGTTGAGCTGCTGCTCGAGAACGGCGCTGACGTTCAGGCCCGCGAGGCCGGCGACAATACCACCGCGCTCCACTGGGCGGCTGCGCGCGCGGAACAGCCGCTGGTGCGGGTACTGCTCGATGCCGGCGCCGACGTCCACGGCGCCGGCGACCTGCACGTCCTCGACGTGATCGGCTGGGCGGCGTTTTTCCGGGCCCCAGGCACCGAAGACATCACCGTGATGGACAACGAGCGGCGCGCCTGCGTGGAGTATCTCGCTCAGCGTGGGGCGCGGCACCACATCTTCTCGGCGATGTGCGTCGGCGATCTCGGGCTGATTCGAGAGGTCGCGGAACAGAACCCCGATGCGCTCGACCGCCGCATGTCCCGGTTCGAGCGCAGCCTGACCGCGCTGCACTTCGCCATCGTCCGCAAGCGCTACGACATCCTGGACCTGCTCATCGAGCTCGGTGCCGACCTCGAAGCCACCGACGGCAGCGGACAGACCGCACTCGCCGCCGCCATGGTGCACGGCGATCGGGAAGCCGCGCTGCGGTTGCGGGCCGCCGGCGCCAGACCGCCCGAGACCATCCCTGCGGCCACGGCCCAGGCCGGCATGGCATCGCTCGGACGATCAATCCGCAAGGGCGTGCCGATGCTGAAGGTCCCGGACATCGCGCGCACGATCGACTGGTATGTCTCGATTGGATTCCGCGAGCTGGCGCGCTTCGAGGACGGCGGTATCGTGAACTTCGGTATGGTGGGATTCGGCAACGCGGAGTTGATGCTCAATATCCACGGCACGGCCGGCCCGCACGATGTGAGCCTGTGGTTCTACACCGACGCGGTGGACCGTCTGTATCAGATTCTCAAGGCCCGTCAGCTCGAGGCCGCCCAGGCGTCCCTCGACGGAAAGCCCGTCCCTGACCTGCCGGTGGTGTTCGAACAGGACATCGAGGACATGTTCTACGGCGCTCGGCAGTTCTGTATCCGCGACCCGAATGGGTACGAGATCTATTTCATTCAGGACGGTCCGCCCACGTGAGACCTGGGGCTTGCGGTTTTTCTAATTGAGACTGGGTGGCTTCCGGCTTCAGCCGGAAGGCAACGGCCGTCGTTCGAAATTTGTTCCCACAGCCGCATCCTTCCGTCCAAAGGCGGAAGCCAGCCAGCCGAAGCTGCCGGCAGACTTGCCTCATCAGTATGGCGCGCGTAGCATCTGACACACATGGGCCGAGCCAGAAAGTCGTTGATTGCGATCGGAGTCGCCGCTCTTTCTGCGTGCTCTGATTCCCCCCCGCCGCCAGCCGCACCTACGACGCCGACAACCGTCACCCCACCTACCCCTCAGGTGCGAGAGGTGACCATCATCGGCGCGCCATCGAACGTGCAGCCTGGCGATCGAGCACAACTTCGGGCGATTTCCCGCGCCGACGACGGCGGCTTGCAGGATGTCAGCCAGCTGGCGACGTGGCGTTCGTCCGATGACACGGCCTGCACTGTCAGCGCGCAGGGAATGGTCGAGGGTCGCGGGGCGGGAACAGCGACGTTGACCGCGAGCTACTCAGGGATGTCGGCGGTCGCGACCGTGACCTGTGGGTACATCATCACCGCACTGGTTCACGAGAATGCGCCGACCACGAATGTGACCATTGCCGGCGCGCGCGTCGAAGTGGAAGGCGGGATCCTGAATGGCCGGACGTTCGAGGCGGACGCGAATGGACGCGTCACTCTGCCACCGGTCGCCGGCCCGGGCTTCGCCCTCAATTTCAAGCATCGCAATTACGACGACGTCCGGCTCCGCAACATCGAGCTGCCGCGGCAGACAGCAGTTGATGTCGGACTGCTGCCGGCCATGAGCATCCGCTTCGAGGATGGCGGCTCTTGCTCCCCCGAGCGCCTGCGCGTTCACACTTTTCGCACCACTCGGGAGTCACGCATGCGGGTCTCGCTCTCGACGAATTCGTCGACTTCGACGGCGCGGGCGGGATTGTCCTGGGTCGACCCGCAAGGGCGCCAACAGAGCACCAACTGGTTCCCGGAGCCTTCCTTCGAGATGGTCGGGCCTCCCGCTGAGTACACGCTCGTCTACGAAGGATGGTGCGCCTCTGGCGCCTGGCAGGTCATTCTGGAGCACGCGCGATGACGCTGTCACCCTGCCGTTCCATTCTCATGGCGCTTGCCCCGGTCGCCCTGGCATGTCTCGGCTGCAGCGAACCCGCCACGGCCCCGTCCGGAGGCGCCACCGGCGGCCAGGCGACCATCTCGAGTGTGTCGATCACCGGGTTGCCTTCGACCTTCAGTGTTGGAGACTCGGTGCGACTGCAGGTGCGCGCGACATGGACTGACGGCAGGAGCGAGGACGTCACGGCGCGAGCCCGGCTCACCTCGAAATCGCTGGCCTGCGTCGTGACACCTGAGGGGCTCGTCAGCGCTCTCGAACCTGGAGAGTGTTTCGTCACTGCCACGGTGGAGTCGAGCACGGGCGTTGCGAATGTCGTCGTCGCGGCCGCGCCATTTGTCACGCTCACCGGCGTCGTCCGCGAACGGTTCGAGAGCGGTGAGCCGCCGATCCCTGGCGCGATCGTCACGGTGAAATCCGGTCCCGAGGCGGGCCGCCGGATCATCGCCGATGACCGCGGCCGATACGTGCTCGAGCGGATGCCAAAGGCGTCGGTCACGGTCGAATTCGGTGGGACCGGCTTCGAGTCGCTTCCGATCGTCCTGAATCCGGATTCGCCCTCGCGCGACGTCATGCTGATGCCTGAAGACGTTCTGATCGAGTGGAGCGATCGCCCGGGTCTAGCTGGAGACCGCGTCGTCTTTCCGTTCGAGGTCACACATCGGGGACCGTTCGTGCTCTCGACTCGATCAGAGGGTTTCGAATGCGGCACCATCGAGTGGTTCGGCGCGTTCGTCCGGAGAGTGGACCAGGCTGGACTTGTCGCCTTCATCTCCCGTGCAACCCGCGGCGTCGTGGCCTCGACGAGCGGCTATCTCGACCGCGGACGCTATGAGTTCGTCGCCTGGACGCAGTTCGGCCTTGGCGGCACTGGCCGGTCGGCCAGCCTCACCTACCCGCGCTGACGCAAAACACCAAGGGCCGCTCGAAATCAGAGCGGCCCTTGATCTTCCGGCGGGGCCTGAAGGCCCCGCCCTACAAGACTGGCAACTGGAAACTGGAGACTGAGAGCTAGTCCGCCTGCTTGCCCTGCAGCGACGCCTGCGCCGCCGCCAGCCGCGCCACCGGCACGCGATACGGTGAGCAGCTGACGTAATCGAGCCCGACCTTCTCGAAGAACTGGATCGACGCCGGGTCGCCGCCGTGCTCGCCGCAGATCCCGAGCTTGATGTTCGGGCGCGAGGCACGCCCCTTCTTCACCGCGATGTCGACGAGCTGACCGACGCCCGTGGCGTCGATCGTGGCAAACGGGTTCTTCTTGACGATCTCGAGCTCCGCGTACTGCGGCAGGAACGAGCCCGAGTCGTCGCGCGACATGCCGAGGCCGGTCTGGGTCAGGTCGTTGGTGCCGAAGCTGAAGAACTCGGCCGACTGGGCGATCTCGTCGGCGGTGAGCGCGCCGCGCGGGATCTCGATCATCGTGCCGACCATGTAATTCAGCTTGACCTTCTTCTCCTTCTCGACTTCGCGCGCTGCCTTGTGCACGACCTCGATCTGGAGATCCAGCTCCTTCTTGAACCCGACGAGCGGGATCATGATCTCGGGCCGGACCTTGATGCCTTCCTTCTGGACGTCCGCGGCGGCCTCGAAGACCGCGCGCGCCTGCATCTCAGAGATTTCCGGATAGCCGATCCCGAGGCGGCACCCCCGGAACCCGAGCATCGGGTTGAACTCATGGAGTTGCGACACGCGCTGCTGGAGACGCGAGGCGGGCACCCGCATCTTCCCGGCCAGCTCCTCCTGCTGCTCCTTCGTGTGCGGCAGGAACTCGTGGAGCGGCGGATCGAGGAACCGGATTGTCGCCGGGTACCCCTTCAGGGCGCGGAAGATACCGGCGAAGTCTTCGCGCTGGTACGGCAGCAGCTTCGCGAGCGCCGCTTTCCGCTCTTCGACGGTTTCCGAGAGAATCATCTCCCGCATCGCGTCGATGCGATCGCCCTCGAAGAACATGTGCTCGGTGCGGGTGAGGCCGATGCCGACGGCGCCGAACGCGACGGCGTTCTCGGTCTGCTCCGGCGTGTCGGCATTGGTGCGCACGACCATCCGCGACGCCTCCGAGCACCACTTCATCAGCTGCTGGAAGTGCTTGAACTTCTCGGTCTTCTTCGCCGCCTCGTCGCCGTTGATCAGGCCGGCCACGATCTCCGACGGCGCGGTCTTGACCTGTCCGGCGAAAACCTTGCCGGCGGTCCCGTCGATCGACATCCAGTCGCCTTCCTTGAACTTCTGGCCCTGGACCGTCACCGTTCGCGAGTTGTAGTCCACTTCAACCGCGGCCGCGCCGCACACGCACACCTTGCCCATCTGCCTGGCAACCAGCGCTGCGTGCGACGAGACCCCCCCGCGCGCGGTGAGGATGCCTTCCGCCGCGATCATGCCGCGCAGATCCTCGGGCGAGGTTTCGACGCGGACGAGCAGGACTTTCTCGCCCTTGTCGGCCGCCACGACCGCGCGGTCGGCGTTCAGGTAGATCTGGCCTGAGGCCGCGCCCGGCCCGGCGGGCAGCCCCGTAGCGATCGCCTTGGCTTTGGCCACTTCTGCCGTATCGAATACCGGCGCCAGCAGCTGTTCCAGCTGGTCGGCCGGATTGCGCATGACCGCGGTCTTCCAGTCGATCAGCTTCTCCTTGAACATGTCCATCGAGATCTTCAACGCCGCCATCGCGGTACGCTTGCCGTTGCGCGTCTGCAGCATGTAGACGACGCCGTCCTCGATGGTGAACTCGAAGTCCTGCATGTCCTTGAAGTGCTTCTCGAGCGTGGCACGGATGCGCTCGAGCTCGGCATGGGCCTTCGGCATCTCCTTCTTGAGCTCCGACACCGGCTCCGGCGTGCGCACGCCGGCGACAACGTCCTCGCCCTGCGCGTTGATCAGGAACTCGCCGTAGAACTCCTTGACACCGTTGGCGGGGTTGCGGGTGAACGCGACGCCGGATCCTGACTCGTCGCCGGTATTGCCATAGACCATCGCCTGGACGTTGACGGCGGTCCCCCATTCGGTCGGGATGTTGTACTTGCGGCGGTAGACAATCGCGCGATCGTTCATCCACGAACCGAACACCGCGCCGACCGCCCCCAGCAGCTGATCCCAGGGCGACTCCGGGAACTGCTTGCCTGCGCGCTCCTTGACCAGGGCCTTGAAGCGGGCGACCAGCTCCTTGAGATCGTCGACGGTCAGCTTCGTGTCCTCGACGTCCTCGTGATACCGCTCGTGCTTGAGCTCGTGAATCACGGTCTCGAACGGCTCGTGATCCTCATCCGGCCGCTTCTGCACGCCAAGGACGACGTCGCCGTACATCTGCACGAAGCGGCGATAGCAGTCCCATGCGAACCGCGGATTGTTGGTTTTCGCCGCCAGCGCGTCGACGGTCTTGTCGTTCAAGCCGAGGTTGAGGATCGTGTCCATCATGCCGGGCATCGAGTCGCGCGCGCCCGACCGCACCGAGACGAGCAGCGGGTTCTTCAGGTCGCCGAACTTCTTGCCGGTCTGCTGTTCGATCGAGGTGATGCCCGTCTCCATCTGCGAACGCAGCGCCGGCGGATACGTCCGCTTGTTGTCGTAGTAGTAGGTACAGACCTCGGTGGTGATCGTGAAGCCTGGCGGCACCGGCAGCCCGATCCGGCACATCTCGGCGAGATTCGCACCCTTGCCGCCGAGCAGCGGCTTCATCGTCCCGTTGCCATCAGTCTTCTTGCCGAACAGATAGACGTACCTGGTGCCCTTTGCTGCCTTCAGGCTCTTGGACGTCTTGCCATTCGGCGCGACGGCCTTCGCCCTCGCCGCAGACGAACCCTTGGCCGACGACTTCTGTGCTGCTGACTTTCGAGCCTGTTGCTTCTTTGCCATTTCGACTGCCTACTCCGTGTGAGGAACGATTTCAGAGATGTCCGCGAGCGCGAGAATCATGTCGCGCAGGGTGGCCATGAGCGTCAGCCGCGCGGTCCTCACGCGCGCGTCCTCGGCCATGACGAAGACTTCGGTGAAGAACCGATCGACGACCGGGCGGACCGCCGCGATCTCGGTGAACGCCCGGGTATAGTCCGCGCCTGCGGCGGCCGCTTCCACCCGCGGGCGGGCCGCATCGAGCGCGGCGAGCAGTGCGCGCTCCGCCGGCTCGTTCAACGCATCACGGTCGAGCGCCGGCACGTCCGGCAACTCCTTCGCGATGTTCTTGACGCGCTTGAACAGCACCGCGAGGGCCTGGAAATCTTCAGAGGTCCTCATGCGCTGCAGGGCCTCGGCGAGGCGGCGAGCCCGTAGCGGTGCAACGTCGGGCGCCGCCGTCACGGCGCGGACGATTTCGACCGGATAGCCCCGTTGCTCGAGCGCGAAGCGGACGCGCTCGACCGCGAACGCCGCAGCCTGATCGCTCACGGCCTCGTTCGCGGCAAAGCCCTGACGCGCGCGATCGGCGAGCGGACCGACCCCGAGTTCGCGCTCGATGCCGGTGAGCTCCGGCAGATCCATCAGGATCCGCACGATCCCGTGCATCTGGCGCCGTAGCCCGAACGGATCGCGGGAGCCGGTTGCGCGCTCGCCGGCATGCATCAGCCCGGTGACGGTATCCAGCTTGTCGGCGAGCGACACCGCCGACCACGTGACCGCCGCCGCGCCGAGGTCCGCCCTGGCCGGCGGCGCCTCAGCCTCCACACCCACCGGCTGGTAGTGGTGATAGATGGTTTTCCAGACCTGCTCCGGCTGCCCCTCCTCACGGGCGTAGACCCCGCCCATCGTGCCCTGCAGCTCGGGAAATTCGAACACCATCTCGGTCGTCAGGTCCGCCTTGGCCAGGCGCGCGGCCAGTGCCGCGTGCCCCGCCGCCTCCGGTTGTCCAAGCACATCCGTCGCAATCCACCCCGCGAGCCGTTCGATGCGCTCCGCCTTGTCGCGGTAACTCCCCAGTTTCTTGTGAAACAGCAGCGTGTGCAACCGGTCCAGCCGGGACTCCAGCGTGGTTCGCCGGTCGCTCTCCCAGAAGAACCGCGCGTCACGCAGGCGTCCCGTCACCACTCGTTCAGCATTTTTCGCGATCAGGCGCTCGTCTTTGGGCTGCGTGTTCACGACCGCGAGAAAGGCTTCCTTGACCTCGCCGCGATCGGAGAGCACAGGGAAATAGTGCTGATGGTGGACCAGCGTGGTGGCGAGCACCTCCGCGGGCAGCGCGAGAAACGCGCGATCGAAAAAGCCGGCGACCACACCGGGGAATTCGACCAGATCGGCGACCTCATCGAGGAGCCGCTGGTGGTCCTTCAGGGCGACACGGCCATTCAGCCGGCGCGCATGACCCTCGAGATCGCGCGCGATCCGATCGCGCCGCTCCGCGTGGTCGAGCACGATGAAGTGCTCCTTGAGGCGAAGCTGGTATTCGTCGAAGCTGCGGACCTTGATCGAGCGGCCGGCCCGGCCGCTGGTCGCGAGAAACCGGTGACCGTAGGTCAACGCGGCGGATGGGACTTCCTGCACCGATGAGCCGGCCGCGTTGGCGGCCCGTCCGATAGTGAAGGGCACGACCCGCCCGCCGTAGAGGAACAGCAGCCATCGAATCGGCCGGCCGAACACGAATTCACCGCGCCCGTCGTCGAGGGTCGCGTCCCACTTCATCTGCTTGGGGAACGTGAGGTCGCGAAGCACACCGCCGAGCACGTCGGGGAGCGCGTCGATCGCGCTCTTGCCGCGCTGGCGCTTCAGGAATGTCAGGTACTCGCCGCGCGGCGAGGATGCCCGTGCGAGCTCCTCGACGGTGACCCCCTGCTTCTTCGCGAAGCCGACCGCGGCGGACGTTGGCCGCCCTTCGGCATCGAACGCTGCCGATACGGGCGGGCCGGTCACGACTTCCTCGAGGTCCTCCTGACGCTCGGCGATCTTCGCAAGCCGCGCGGTCAGACGGCGCGGGGTGCTGTAGCTCTCGACCGGCGCCCCGGGCGCGATGCGCGCCTCTTTGAGGCGGGCCTCGAGCCGCTCGCCGAGCTGACGGGTCAGGCCCGGCATCCACGCGGCGGGGAGCTCTTCGACGCCGATTTCTATGAGGAGTTCTCTATCCATTTTTTATCGGGGCTCCGCCCCGAACCCCGGCTCGGTTCCGCCTCCGCCAAGGCTTCGGCGAGACCTCGCCGTAGCTCGAAGAGCGAAGGCGGGCGCTCGCGGGGGCCCCGTGCCCCGCTCCGCTCTCTCGCGGGCGCGCCGTGCGCGCCGCCGTGATGCGGCTGAGAGCAGGTGATTCTGTCGGAGGCCTCATCACGGCCTCTATGCGAGAGACTTCGGGGGTCGTCGGCACTGCGTTCGGGTCATTTCCCATCTGTTGCCGTCGTGTCGTCGTGTCGTCGTGTCGTCGCCCTTCGGCATGGCTCAGGGCGACCCTGAGCTTGTCGAATGGGTCGTGGAGGTCGAAGGCCCAGCCGTGGGCGCGTGATCTTTGGAGCGGCTGTCGCCCGACCCATCCTCCCCGACCCACGCCTTCGCAATCGCCACCGCCAGCTGCCGCACCTTGAGGATGTAGGCCATCCGCTCGGTGACGCCGATCCCGCCGCTCGCATCCAGCAGGTTGAACATGTGTGAGCACTTCAGGCAGTAGTCGAGCGCCGGCAGCAGGAGATTGGAGCGCAGCAGCGTTTCACCGAGGTAGTAGTACTGATCGAACAGGTTGCGGTGAAGCGTATGAAGCTCGGCCGCGGGCATGTCGATCTGCCCGAACGCGTACTTCGACTGCTCGACTTCGTCGCGATGACGCACGTCGCGGTATTTCACGCCCGGTGCCCACTCCAAATCGTAGACGTCGTCCACGTCCTGGAGGGCCATCGCGAAGCGCTCGATCCCGTAGGTCAGCTCCACGGAAATCGGCGACAGATCGACACCGCCGGCCTGCTGGAAATAGGTGAACTGCGTGATCTCCTGGCCGTCGAACAGCACCTGCCAGCCGATGCCCCACGCGCCGAGCGTCGGCGACTCCCAGTTGTCCTCCTCGAACCGCACATCGTGTGCGCGCAGGTCGATGCCGCACGCCTCCAGACTTTGCAGGTACAGCTGCTGCACATCGTCGGGCGCCGGCTTGAGGATCACCTGGTACTGCTGGTGCTTGAACAGGCGATATGGATTCTCGCCGAACCGGCCGTCGGCCGGCCGCCGTGACGGCTGGACGTACGCCACGTTCCAGTGATCGGGTCCGAGCACCCGCAGGAACGTCTCGGGATGCATCGTGCCCGCGCCCATCTCGATGTCGAGTGGCTGCTGCAGCAGGCAGCCTCGGGAAACCCAGAACTCGGACAGCTTGAAGATCAGTTGCTGAAGAGTAACCATGCAGACGGAGGTTGAAACGTCTCCCTTTCCCTTCTGAGCTTGTTCGGATGCCTCGTGATCCTCGAGTCCCGCGCCCGGGACCCTAGCGCGGCTGGCGCATTTCGCGCAGCACGCGCGCCGACTTCAGGTCCTTGTCGAGGTGGACGCTGATCAGCTGTCTGTGCGCCGTTTCGAGCTCGCGCGCCGCGTGAGCGGCAAGCGCCAGCGTGGCAACGTTGTCGGGGCCCACCGCCGTCGCGCTCCTGAGAAACATCATCGCTTCCGGCGACAACCGCGTGCCCGCGATGCCCGGTGCGCACGCGCGGCACAGGAGCACGGCATCCTTCGCCGGCATCGCTGCTCCGTCGCTCAGTGCCGCCCCGCAGGCCGGACATTGCCGGATCGACGGATACACGCCCTGCAACCGCAATAACCAGAACTCGAAATAGCGCGCCAGCAGCTCCACCGGCGCGCCGGCGGTCATCGCCTCCACCACTGCCGATCCCAGCCGGTAGAGCCGCTCGTCGGCGTGTGCCTCGGGCGCCCACTCGTCGATCAACTCGGCGAAGTACCCGACGTAGCCGAGCGCCTCCCCTGATGCGGCCGAGAGCGGCGAGCGCGTGGGCTCCACATAGTTGAGCCTGACCAGTTCCCGCTGTTCCCGCTCGTAATACGCCACCCCCGCCCGCGTCATCGGCTCGAGTGCCCCCGTATACCGCGAACGCACCCGCCGCGCCCCCTTGGCCACCCCGCGCTTCTTGCCCCGATCGCGCGTGAGAAACACCACAATCCTGTCGGCTTCGCCAAGCTTGTAGGTCCGAAGGATCAGCGCCTCGGACTTGTAGACGGGCACGGATACATTCTATTCGTGTCGCCCCTCGACAATGCTCGGGGCGGCCCTGAGCGCAGTCGAAGGGTCGGGGCTCGCCCCGACTCTATCCCCAGTGTCTCAACACCAGCGTCCCCAACCCCAGGAACGACAGGAATCCGAAGACGTCCGTGAGCGTCGTGATGAACACCGATGACGCCAGCGCCGGGTCGACCTTCAATGCCCGCAGCGCGAGCGGAATCAATGTGCCCGCGGTCGCCGCGACGAACATGTTGATGACCATCGCCGCCCCGATGATCACGCCGAGAGCGGGACTGCCCTTCCAGATCCAGACCACCACTCCCGCAACCAGGCCGCAGCCGATCCCGTTGGCGATGCCGACCGCCGCCTCTTTCAACAGCGCTTTTCGGGTGTTCGCCCAGGTCAGCTCGCCGAGCGCGATGCCGCGGACGATCACGGTCAAGGTCTGTGTGGCGGCGTTGCCGCCCATACCGGCCACCACGGGCATGAACACCGCGAGCGCGCTCCATCGCCCGATCGTGCCTTCGAACATCGCCACCACGGATGCGGCGATAAACGCGGTGACCAGGTTCACCTGCAGCCACGGTAGCCGCTTCCTCAGCGACTCGGAGGCCTTCGTAAAGACGCGGTCGTCGCCGGTCACGCCGGCCAGGCGATACACGTCCTCCGTCGCTTCATCCTTGATGACATCGATCACGTCGTCGACCGTGATGACCCCGACCAGCTTGTTTTCTTCGTCGACGACCGGGATCGCCAGCAGGTTGTAGGACGCGACCAGGCGCGCGACCTCTTCCTGGTCCATGTCCACGCGTGCGCTGATCAAATCCGTGGTCATGATCCGCTTCAGCGGCGTGCCGGGAGGCACCAGCAGCAGCCGTCGCAACGAGACGACGCCGACCAGGTGCCGGCGAACGTCGATCACGTAGAGGTAGAAGACCATCTCGACGTCGCGCGATCCCTGCAGCGCCGTGATCGCCTCGGACGCGGTCATGTCCTCCGAAAGCGCAAAGACCTTCGGGTTCATGATGCGGCCGGCTGTCTGTTCGGGGTACTCGAGGAGCTCGCCGACCTCGCCGCCGGCAGGCCGCTTCTGCATCAACTCGAGGACCTTCGCCGACACATCCTCCGGCAGGTAGTCGATGATGGCGGCCGCGTCGTCTGAAGGCAGTTCCTGGAGCAGCTTGCCGATCTCTTCGACGGACCGCCCCGCCAGCAGCGCCGCGCCTTTTTCGGGCCCGAGCTCGCTGAGCGCTTCCATGGCGAGCCGGCTGTTGCGCTCGACGAGCACCGCGAAGGTGGATTGCCGATCCTTGTCGGGCAACTCCGAGAACACCTGGGCCAGGTCGGCAGGGTGCTGTTTCTGGAGCAGATTGACGAGGTTCGCCGTCGCGCCTACGCGAAGGAGGCGTTTGACGGAGTCCAGCACGACATCGAGCTTGCGCTGCGCCATGTGAAAAGGTTCGGCCCGTACGTGAACTGCTCAATGTAGCACGGCCGTGAGGCGTTCAGAGAAACATCCGTCGATTTCGGACGTAGTTAGCAGCCAGATCGCAGAGTGCCGGCGGGGGCGGCAGAGTGTCCGGCAATTCCATTTCCGGACGCACAAACGCTACTTGCTACGGGGATGGTGACGCATGAATGGACGAATGGTGTGTGGAGCAGGTCTTGTTCTCGCCAGTCTGATGACGACGCCTGCGGCAGCGCAGGAGAAGGGCGACATCGGACTCACGATCTCGGCGCCGTCGGCGATCGGAGCGATCTGGCATGTCTCGGAGCGAGTGGCGATCAGGCCGGAGGTGTCGTTCTCGTTCAGCGAGACCGACGCGGACAACTCCAGCGTATCCGACATCAGCGCCCACTCCTTCACGCTTGCGGGGAGCGCCTTGTTCTACATGGGACGGTGGGACAGTCTCCAGACGTACTTCAGTCCAAGACTCACGTACTCCTGGGCAGGATCGAGTACGGAGGCGTCAGGACTCGACATCGAGTCTACTCAGAGCGGGTGGGGGTTATCAGGATCCCTGGGTGCTCAATACACACTCGGTACCCGGTTCGCCGTCTTTGCTGAAGCCGGGTTGATGTACGCGAGCAGCGAATCGAAGATCACCACGATCCTGTCCACCGATCGAACCTCCTGGGCCTTCGGCTCGAGGACCGCGATCGGCGGCACGCTGTACTTTTGAATCGATTCGCCCGGAAAAGCGCGCGGCCCCCGAGGAGGAAGAGGCCGCGCACACGAACGGGGCCTAGCGCGCGGGTTCCTTGTAGGGAGATTCGAGAATCGTGTAGTCCGCGGGCACGTCGAACAGGCTGGCCTGCGGCTCGGCGCGGACGACGTTGGTGAGGGTGTAAGTCGTGTCGCCCGATCGCGGATCGGTGTGCCTGGTCATCATCAGGATTTCCAGATCCGGCGAGAACCACTGTTCCGTAAGCACCGTGATTGGCTGCTGGTTGCCGATTGCGCCGGCTGCCAGCACGGTGGTCACTCGCTTTCCATCTGCCATCACGCCTTCGACCACTTTCTGGCCGAGCGATTCTTCTTTCGCGTCCGCGGGCGCAGTCCGGGCCACTTGAACTCCGCGGCCCCGGCCACCGGCGCCCGCGACGACGACCTCTGCCTGCTGTCGTTTCCGCAGTTCCTCGGCGATAGCCTGTGATGGCGCGTCCGCCGGTGCCACAAGGGTGATCGTCCCAGCCTCAATCGATCCGCGGTCAAGCGCTTTCCTTGCCTCGATCCTTTTCTTGTCCTCATCGCTCAGCGTCGCAGCCGAGGCCGGGTACACGATGCGCACCGCCGATTTGCGGGCCGTGCGGGTGGACGGGTCGAGCACGTAGCTGACGTGCGCCACCGGGTCGTAGATGCTGACGGCCCGGACGGTGCCGTCAGTTCCAAGCTCTTCGCGACGAGTCCGGCCATCGCTATCGCGATAGATGCGGACCGCGGACTTTCGAGCGATCTTGTTGCCGTCGCCCAGAACTTGCACGAACTCGGTCGTGGCCTCGGCGGAGTACGGCCGGCCGGTTGTGACGCGGGTTTCCACGAAGGCCGTTGCCCGCGTGACCGGCACCGCCGGCTGCCCCTCCGTCATGACGACGCCGGTCACAGCGGGTGACGGCACCCTCTCCCGAACCTGCGCCCCGGCACCGGTCGCCGCCAAAGCGATC
>Ga0209382_10000542_pt1 | contig 62372 bp, 59 predicted proteins | sample SoiMetdeltSBSDD5_FD_187599 | JGI IMG/M metagenome (GOLD analysis project Ga0209382, IMG submission 187599) | Bulk soil microbial communities from a Populus tree surrounding site in Tennessee, USA - Soil MetaG P. deltoides SBSDD5 (SPAdes) (version 2) | ecosystem: Environmental > Terrestrial >...
GCCCAGCAAGGAACGGCACGACAACGGTGACGAACGCGTGGGTCATGATCCTGGCTTGATCTTGACGTGGAGGTGCAGCGGAAAAACGTTGTACCGCTTCATGCGGCCCTGCCTGCCATCGGCCCGCTCGAACGCCGCATTCAAGAGCGGCTTGAAGGTTTGCGTGATCTGGGCGATCGCGATATAGGCGCCGAGGCACCAGTGCTGCCCGACGCTGAATACCAAGTAGTCCTCGTCGCGCCGGTCCGGGTCGAATACGTGCGGGCGTTCGATGCGGCGCGGGTCGAACATGGCGGCTTGCGTGCTGGCGAGGACCCGGGCGCCGCGCGGAATGCGGACTTCACTCGAGCGGCCGACGGGGATGGTGTAGCCATTGCGACAAATTCGCCAGGGGCCCAGGTTGATGTTGCGGAAGCGAAGCGCCTCTCGCAGGCAGCGCCACAGCAAATCGTCGTCCCCGGCAATCGCAGCGGCGCGCGCACGCGCCCGAAATTCCGGCCGCAGCAGCAGCGTCTCGAGGATATTGCCGCCGGCGAGGACGTTGGTCGGAATGAAGCCCATCACCATGCCGAACAATTGAGCGTGGATCACATCGTCGGTGAGTCGCGGATCCCTGCGCTGCATCTCGAGCAGGCGCGGCAGCACGATGCCAAGTTTCTTGCCCCCGACTCGCCTGGCAAGTTTGATTGAGTCGCGGATTGTCTTGCGCAGGCACGCAGCGGCTGCGTCTACCAGTCCTGGGTCGGCGGGCGGCGCGCTCGCGGGTGTCCCGAAAGGCGGGCCGAACAAATAGGAGCTCACCGGCAGAGTCCACCTCGCGAACGCCACCTTGTCGGGTATGTCGATGCCGTAGTAGGTCTCGCAGAGTTCGGTCGGGACCGCAGTGATCAGCCCTGCGACTGCGTCGAACGTGACCTGCTCCACACCGCCTCGTGGCGCCAGAATGCGCTCCGCCGCTTTCTTCGAAAGGGGAGAGACGTGTTTCGCCACATCGGCAAGCGGAAATGCTTCGGCCAGCTGCTCATAGCTGAGGCGGTACTCGTCGTCGCGCGGCATGCCGAGGACGAAATTCTTTCCACCCCCATTCGGCCCGCCCGTGACCTGCACCATTTTTTCCCCCCAGGGCACGGGAAAATCCTTGTCCTTGGAGAGGACTTCGCGGACCAGGTCGTAGCGAATCACGATCCGGCCGACGAAAGGCACCCACAAAACGGGCGTGATGAAACGCATGACCGGCAGGAACCACCGAAACACGGCGTAACTGGAGAACCAGGACACGACAGCGGCAAGCAAGCTGAAGGCTTCCAGCTTCTTGTCGTCGAAACCGCTGCAAGCGCCAGCGGTTTCGCGCGCCCCTATCGCGCGTGGCTCCATACCGTCCCCCCTAGAGCGCCCCGGGCCGCAGGGCGCTAGACGCCAGCACTCTACTCCACGAGCGTGCAAGGTGGGGGAATGCGTGCAATTTGGACCGGACTGCGCTAACGTTTGCGCCAGCATTGATGGCATCCGAGGGGCCCGCCAATGCAGCTGAACGTTCGCGCGTGGCTGGAAACAGGCGGCTTCGGTCAGTACGCCGAGCTGTTCGAGTCGCGCCAGATCGACGCCAGTGCTCTGCCGCTGCTGACCGACGCCCACTTGAGGGAGCTGGGGGTCCCGCTCGGCCCCCGCGTCAAGATGCTCGCGGCGATCATGAAGCTGGCGGCGAGCACTGCCGGGAGTCAGGTGGCCGCAGAACGGCGCCGGCTGACGGTCATGTTCGCCGATCTGGTTGGCTCGACGACGCTGTCGAGCGGGCTCGATCCGGAGGATCTGCGCCACCTGATCCGCTCGTACCAGCAAGCGATCGTCACTGAGGTCGCGCGCTACGACGCGCATGTCGCGCAGTACCTGGGCGACGGGGTGCTGGTCTACTTCGGCTATCCGAGGGCACACGAGGACGACCCGGAGCGCGCGGTGCGGGCTGCGCTGGCGATCCTGCGCGTCATCGCGGCGCAGCGCACGCCCGCAGGAGTACCGCTCGCGGCGCATATCGGAATCGCCACCGGGCTGGTCGTGGTTGGCGACCTGCTGGGCGCAGGCGCTGCGAAGGAACATGCGGTCGGCGAAACACCCAACCTCGCGAAGCGGCTCCAGGAGCTTGCGGCTCCGGGCGAGGTCATGGTCAGTGCCCAGACTCGCGCCCTGATCGGCAACGTGTTCGAAGTGCGCGATCTCGGTCCGCAGACGTTCAAGGGCATGGCCACGCCCGTCGTCGCCTACTCGGTATTGTCCGAGCGCGCCGTGGAGACCCGCTTCGAAGCACATCGAGGCGCGCATGTGACGGCGATGGTCGGGCGCGATGGCGAGCTCGCGCTGCTCGCCGAGCGCTGGCAGCGCGCCGCGAAAGGCGAGGGGCAGGTCGTGCTGGTGACCGGGGAAGCTGGAATCGGCAAGTCGCGCATCATCCGCGCATTGGAGGACGCGCTCGCCTCCGAACCGCACGTGCGGATCAACAACCAGTGCTCTCCCTACCATTCCGACAGCGCTCTGCATCCGATGATCCAGCAGCTGCTGCGGGCGGCGAGCATAGGGCTTGCCGAAGGGGTCGAGCTCCAGCTGGATCGGCTGGAAGCGCTGCTAGAAGGCGCCGATCGAGCCGAGGTTGCGCTGATCGCGGCGTTGCTCGGCATCGACGGCGTGGGCCGCTATGGGAGTCTCGGCCTTACGCCGGAGCAGCAGCGCGCACGCACGTTCGACGCGCTGTTGAACCAGGTCGTTCGCGTCAGCAGGCGCGAGCCGGTTTTCTGGGTGCTCGAGGATGCGCACTGGATCGATCCCACGACGCTGGAGCTCGTCGCACTCTGCCTCGATCGCGTCGCGGACATCCCGGTGCTCGCGATCATCACTGCACGGCCCGATTTCCTGCACGATTTCGGCAAGCGCAAGCACATCACCCGGATGTCCCTCGAGCGGCTCGGGCGCAACCAGATCGCGGCGATGGTAAGCAATCTGGCGCACGGCAAGTCGCTGCCGGAGGCGGTGTTGAGCGAGATCGCGACCAAGACCGACGGCGTGCCGTTGTTCGTCGAGGAGCTGACGAAGACCGTGCTGGAGTCGGGCGTCCTGCAGGAGACGGACGACGCTTTCGTGCTCGACGGCCCGCTGCAGCGGCTTTCAGTTCCCGCGTCGCTGCATGACAGCATGATGGCGCGCCTGGATCGTCACCAGGCGCTGAAGGAGGTGGCCCAGACCGCCGCCTGCATCGGCCGTGAATTCAGTCACGACCTGTTGGCAGCCATCTCCAGCGTGCCGGAGGCGACGTTGCGCGTTGCGCTTGCCCGGCTCGAGGAAGCCGAGCTGATCTTTCGCCGCGCGCCGGCCAAGGAGCAGCAGTACGTGTTCAAGCACGCGCTGGTGCGCGATGCCGCGTACGAAAGCCTGCTCAACGCGAGGCGGCAGCAGATCCATACGCGGATACTGGCGGCGCTCGAGGGCGCGCCGGAAACATCGCCTGAAATCCTCGCGCTGCACGCGGCGGAGGCGGGCCTCGTGGAAAAGGCGATCGATTACTGGCAGAAGGCGGGCGCGCTGGCGATCGCCAGGCCCGCGTATCAGGAAGCCATCTCGCACATCAATCAGGCGCTGAGGCTCGCCGAGCGGATGCCGGACAGCCGCGCGTGGCAGGAACGACGCGTTCAGCTCATGGTGCTGCTCGGGCAGGCCATGATCCCGCTGCGCGGCTATAGCCACTCGCAGACGGTAGCGGTGTTTGCCCGAGCCCAGGCGCTGGTCGGGTCCATGGGGGACGCGCCGCACAGTTTTTCGGTTTCGTACGCGATGTGGGTCGCGTACTACGTGCGCGGCGAGCACGCCAAGGCTATCGAAGTCGCGCAAAGCATGCAGGCGCGCGCGCAACGCGAGCGAAGCGACAGCCGGATGCTGACCGCACTGCGCGCGCTCGGCATCAGCCAGATGATCACCGGCGAACCGGTAACCGCGCATGCGACGTTCGCGCAGGCGCAGCAGCTCGCCCAGGTCGTGCATCTGCAGTCGCGCGAGCACCGGATCGCGGTGGCACACCGCTTTGCGGCCGATCCCGAGATCGCGACCCAATTTCACGTCGCGCTCACGCTCTGGGCGCTGGGCCATATCGATCAGGCCTGCGAACTTGCCGCCCGGACGGTCGACGCCGCGCGGTCCATGGGGCATGCGCACACGCTCGGCCACGCGCTCGCACACGGCGCTATTTTTGCGGTCGTAGTGCGGGACGTCGGCGCAGCGCTGCGCCTGAGCAGCGAGACCATCGCGTTCGCCGACGAGCACGACATGGACCTGTGGCGCGGCTACGGGTCGATCCTCAATGGCTATGCGCTGGTGCTCGCAGGGGAGACGGCGCACTCGATCCCCGTCATGGAGACCGGTTTCAAGCACCTCGCGCGAACGCAGACCGGCACCATGGTCCCGGTGCACCATGCCGTCCACGCGTATGCGCTTGCGAGGCTCGAGCGCTTCGAAGAGGCCGCTCGCGAGGCGCTGCTGGTGCAGAACGAATTGAGTTCAGGCTCGGAACAATACTGGTGGCCGGAGTGCCTGCGATGGCTTGGAGACTATCGGCGGCTCGTGCCGGGGGGAAGCCTGCCGGAGGTGGAGTCCGCCTACGCGGACGCCCTGTCGCATGCGCGCTCGCAGCGGGCAAAGTCCTGGGAACTGTGCGCCGCCACCAGCCTGGCGCGATTTTGGGCGGACCAAGGAGAGCGGCACAAGGCGTTCGACCTGCTCGCGCCTCTGCACGCTGGATTTAGGGAAGGGGCCGGCACGCACGCCCTGCGCGACGCCTCCGCGCTGCTCGCAAGCCTTCGTTAGCGCCACCTGCCGGCACCGATGAAGCTTTTGTCCTATGCGGCGAAAGGCAACGCCTCCTACGGCGCGGTGGCCGGCGGCGGCGTCGTCGACCTCGGCGCTCGCCTCGGCAAGGATTTTCCGACCCTGCGCGACCTGATCGCGGGCGATGGGTTCGGCCGGGCGGCTGAGATCGCTGCGCGCACTGCGCCGGACGTAGCGCTCACCGAAGTCCGCTTTTTGCCTCCAGTGCCGAACGCGGAAAAAATCCTCTGCGTAGGCGTCAACTACGGCAACCGCAACGCCGAGTACAAGGACGGATCGGACCAGCCGAAATATCCGAGCCTGTTTCCGCGCTTCCCGGGCTCGCTCGCCGGACATCGCGAGCCGCTGCTCCGCCCGCCCGAGTCGCCGCAGCTCGATTACGAGGGCGAAATCGCGATCGTCATCGGCAAGGGTGGCAGGCGCATCCCGGAGGCCACGGCGCAAAGCCACATCGCCGGCCTCACGATCATGAACGAGGGCACGATCCGCGACTGGACCCGCCACGGCAAGTTCAACGTCACGCAGGGCAAGAACTGGGACTCGAGCGGAGCGATCGGTCCGTGGATGGTCACCGCGGACGAATTCAATGATTACGGCAACCTGACGGTCACGACGCGCGTCAACGGCGAGGTGCGCCAGAACGATACGACGGCGAACCTGCTGTTTCCGTTCCGCTATCTGCTGCGCTACATCTCGACCTGGACGACGCTCAAGCCCGGCGACGTGATCTCGACCGGAACGCCGGTCGGCTCCGGCGCGCGCTTCGATCCGCCGCGCTACCTGAAGCCCGGGGACACGGTCGAAGTCGAAGTGTCCGGGATCGGCACGCTAGCGAATACGGTCGCGGACGAAAAATAGGGACGGACCCCGTTTTTACGGGGTGCGTCCCTATCTATTGCTTGGCTATTTCTCGTAGACCGTTACGTTGTTGACCTTCTCGCCCTTGGCGTTGACGCCGGTGGTGGTTCCGGTTCTGGTCTTTCCGTCCTTGGAAAAGACGTGTCGTCCCGTGGTCGTGACCTTGCCGTCCTTCTTGTTGACGATCTCGATCGTGTGGTCGTTGATCTTCTTCAGCGCGGCGGTATCCCGGTTCGGATCGCCTTTGACCGGATTGTCCTTGCCGTCGAACTTGCCGCTCCACTCGTTGTGCGTCGGCTTGCCTTCCGCGTTGACGCCATCGTTGGTGAATTTCAGCCCGCCCGGCATCGCGTCGATCTTGCTGAAGTTCGGCCCCTTGGGCGCCGGGCCCGGACTGTACTTCGACTTCGCCAGGTTTACTTTCCAGTTTCCACTGAATACGTCTGCTGCAGACGCCCCGTTCACCGCGAAACAGAAAACCATCGTTGCCAAAGCAAGCATTGCGCGTTGCATGAGTGACCCCCCCCTTGTCTTGAACCGATCGAGTGAAATGCGCCGGCCACGGCAAGTTTGTAGTTGGAAAGCCGGCGCGAGAAACACGCTACGCTTGGCGCAGGACGCCGTCAACCAAAGCTTCTGTCTAATCCTTCAGGCTGCCGAGCACCCGGTCGACCATCACGCCGGACAATCCCAGGTAGTTCGCCGGGTCGCACAACGCCGCGAGCTTGTTGCGGTCGCAGTGCTTGCCGATCTCGGCATTCTCGGCGAGCAGCTCGAGTAGCGGCCGGTTCTGGCCGATCGCGTCGCGGCAGATGTCGTAGACGAGATCGTGCGCGCGCTCGCGGCCGAGAAACGGCGCGAGTCCCATCATCACCGCTTCCGACACGACGAGGCCGTTCGTCAGGTCGAGATTGGCGCGCATGCGCTTTTCGTCCACTTCGAGCCCGGCGAGGATGAAATTCGTCTGCCGCAGCGCACCCGCAGCGAGGCAGAACGCTTCCGGCAGCGCGATCCATTCGATTTCCCAGGGGCCGGTCGAGCGCTCGTGGTCGGCGACCATCGCCTCCGCGAGCGCGGCGGCGTGCTGGCGCACCATCGCGGCCGCCGCGTGGATGTACAGGCACGAGACCGGGTTGCGCTTCTGCGGCATCGTCGACGACGATCCGCGCCCGGGCGCGAACGGCTCGTACACTTCCGCAACCTCGGTCTGCATCAGCAGCTTCACGTCCATCGCGATCTTGCCGAGCGAGCCGGCGACGAGCGCGAGGAACGCGCCGGTCTCGGCGATCGTGTCGCGCACCGTATGCCAGGCGATCACCGGCTGCGCCAGGCCGAGCTCGTGCATCAACCCTGTTTGAGTCTCCAGCGCGCCGCGCTCGAGCGACGCGAGCGTGCCCGAGGCGCCGGCGAATTCGCCCATCAGCACGCGCGCCTTCAGCTGCGCGAGACGCTCGCGGTGGCGCTCGATGCCGGCGAGGATCGTCGCCATCTTGTAGCCGAACGTGATCGGGGTCGCCTGCTGCAGGTTCGAGCGGCCGGCCATCGGCGTATCGCGATACTTCCGTGCCAGGGCGGCGAGCGCGCCGGAGAGCGCCTTCAGCTCTTCTTCCACGATCGCCAGGCTCTCGCGGATCTGCAGCACCGTCGCGGTATCGGTGATGTCCTGCGTCGTCGCGCCCCAATGGCACCACTCGCCGAGCCCGTCGCGGCACAGCGCATTCAGCTGCGAAACGACGCCGAGCACCGGGTAGCCGATCTGCTCGGTGCGCGCGCGCAGCTTTTCCATGTCGATCTTGGCGAGGTCGCAATTGCGCACGATCTCGTCTGCCGCGTCCTGCGGAATGATCCCGAGCCGCGCCTGCACGCGAGCGAGCGCCGCCTCGATCTCCAGGTACTTGCGCGTGCGGCTTTCGTCCGACCAGACGTCGCGCATCGCCGCGGTGCTGAACAGATTGCCGAAGATCCGTGAATCGATGACGGTGGCGGGCATTTTGGGCTTCCTGCGTAACCTGGGTCTGGATCGAGTATCGTAGTCGATCATGCGCGTCTACGCCCTTTCGTGCGGTTCGCTGGAATTCGACCGCAGCCTGTTCTTTCCCGCGGCGCAACCGGGGACGAAGCTCGTGTCTCCGGTCTCGAGCTATCTGATCGTGCATCCGCGCGGCAAAGTGCTTTTCGATACCGGGATTCATTGCGATGCGCTGACCGATCCGGTCGCCCGACTGGGCAAGCGCGTGGCGGGGCTGTTCGCGATCCGCTCGCGGGCCGGGGAGGACGTCGTCAGCCAGCTGGCGATCCTCGGGGTGCGCCCCGAGGAAATCCAGTACGTCGTAGCATCCCATTTTCACTTCGACCATTGCGGCTGCAACACCTCGTTTCCGCGCGCGACGTTCCTGGTGCAGCGCGCCGAGATGGAGATCGCGCGTGCCGAACGGAATCGCTACAACCCGAAGGACTGGGACCATCCGCTCGACTACCGGCTGATCGACGGCGAGCTCGACGTGTTCGGCGACGGCGCGGTCGTCGTGCTTCCCACGCCGGGCCATACCGCCGGGCACCAGTCGCTGTGGATCCGCTCGGGGACGACGCAGTTCGTCCTCACCTCCGACGCGGCCTACACCAAGGAGCACCTCGACCAGACGATCCTGCCGGGGAACGTGCACGACGCGGGCGAGATGACGCACTCGCTTTCCGTGCTGCGCGACCTTCGGGACCGCCGCGGGGTCGTCCTGCTGTACGGCCACGATGCGGAACAGTGGAACTCGATACCCCACGCTCCTCAGGCTCTGGTCTAATAGCGGCAAGGAGGCACGCATGAAGCTCGTATCCCCGAAGACAAAACGCAACGGCGACGCGCGGACGGACAGCGCCGAGTGGCGCACCCGCGTCGATCTCGCGGCCGCCCATCGCATCGCGCATCACCACGGCCTCTCCGAAGGGATCTTCAATCACCTGACGTGCGCGGTCCCCGGCAAGAACGACCGCTACCTGCAGATTCCGTTCGGCCTGCACTGGTCGGAGATCACGGCGAGCTGTTTTCTCGAGATCAGCTACGACGGCAAGATCCTCAAAGGCGAGGGCGAGATGGAACGCTCGGCGTTCTGCATCCACGCGCCGATTCATCGGCTGAATCCGGACGCAGCCTGCGTGATGCACACGCACATGCCGCACGCGTCGGCGCTGGCGCGGCTGGAGGATCCGCAGATCAAGCCGATCGGCCAGACCGAGTGCGGGCTGATGAACCACCTCGTCTACGACGACCTCTATACCGGCCCGGCGTTCGATCCCAAGGAAGGCGAGCGCCTTGCGCGCGCGCTCGGCGACAAGAAGGCGATGCTGATGGCGAATCACGGCGCGCTGACCGTCGGCAAGTCGGTCGCCGAAGCCTATGACCTTCTTTATTACCTGGAGCGCGCCGCGCAGGTGCAGCTGTACGCGATGTGGACCGGGCAGAAGATCAAGCGTATCCCGCAGCCGGTCGTCGACCTCACCATGCGCACGATCGGCGGCCCCCAATACGGCGGCAAGCCGCACTGGGAGCACCACTTCGACGCGTTGAAGCGGATGCTCGAGCGCCGCGAGCCCGAGTACAAGCACTAGCCGGCAAACCGCGTGGGCCACGCAGAGTCCGTCGGCGCGACGCAGGCGCGCGAGCTGCTCGTGGAAACGACCACGCGGATGTTCCGCGACCTCGCCGATCCGCAGGCCGTCGTCAACGCCAGCGACGAGGCGTGGAAGACGGCGCTCTGGCGTGCGCTCGAAGAAGCAGGACTGACTCGCGCCTGGGTGCCGGAAGCGCTCGATGGCGCCGGCGCGTCGATCGGCGACGGCTTCGAAATTCTGCGGGTCGCGGGCGCGTTCGCGGTGGCCGTGCCGCTCGCCGAGACGCTGCTCGCCGGGTGGCTGCTTTCGCAGGCCGGAATGCGGGTTCCCGCGGGCACGCTGAGCGTCGCGCCGGTGGGCGAGGGCGAGAAGCTGCTGCTCGACCCGAAGGGCAACATCACCGGCCGCGCGTACGCGGTTCCTTTCGCCCGCGACGCTGCGCATTTCGCGTTCATCGCGCACAAGGTGCACGGGCGCGTCGTTGCACTGGTCCCGCGCGAGAATTGCCGGATCGAGCAGCGCGCGAACATCGCGGGCGAGCCGCGCGATGACGTTCTCTGTGTCGGTGCGAAACCCGTAGCGGTCGGCGACGCGCCCGAGAACGCGAACGAGGAAGCGCTGCGGACGATGGGCGCCGCGGTGCGCGCTGCGCAGATGAGCGGAGCGCTGCAGGCGATCCTCCAGCGCTCGGTCGCGTACGCCAACGAGCGCGTCGCGTTCGAGCGGCCGATCAGCAAGTTCCAGGTGATCCAGCACGCGCTCGCGCGGCTGGCGGGTGAGTCCGCGGCGGCGCTCGCCGCTTCGGGCTCGGCGGCGGATACGATCGACCACGCCGAATCGTTCGACGAGACCGTGTTCCTCGAAGTCGCCGCTGCGAAGATCCGCGTCGGCGAGGCGGCGGGCGAGGGCGCGGCGATCGCGCACCAGGTCCACGGCGCGATCGGATTTTCCGGCGAGCACGCGCTGCACCGCTTCACCCAGCGGCTATGGGCGTGGCGCGACGATTTCGGTACTGAGAGCGCGTGGGCCGTGCGGCTCGGGAAGCTCGTCGCCGCGAAGGGCGCCGACGCGCTCTGGCCGATGCTGGCGGCGCGCTAGCGCATGAGCACGCCGATCCGTTTCGACCAGATCCGGCTCGCGCCCGAGATCCAGGCGTTGCGAGCCGAGGTGCGCGCATTCCTGCATGGCGAGATTGCCGCCGGCACGTTCGATCCGCGCGTATCGGACCGTGAGTCCGGCTACAACCCCGCATTCAGCCGCCGGCTGGGCGAACGCGGCTGGATCGGCATGACGTGGCCGAAGCGCTACGGCGGTCGCGAGCGCAGCTTCCTCGAGCGCTACGTCGTCACCGAGGAATGCCGTGTCGCGAACGCTCCGGTCGGGCTGCATTTCACGGCCGACCGGCAGAGCGGGCCGATCCTGCTCAAGTATGCGAACGAGCGGATCAAGTCGGACATCCTGCCGCGGATCACGCGCGGCGAATGCTGCTTCTGCATCGGCATGAGCGAGCCGGGGTCGGGGTCGGACCTTTTTGCCGCGCGCACCAAGGCGACGCCGGCCAAGGGTGGCTTCCTCGTCAACGGCACGAAGGTCTGGACGACCGGCGCGAACCACGCGGACTACATGATCGGTCTCTTTCGCACCTCTGTGCCGACGAAGGAAAACCGCCGCCACGGCCTGACGCAATTCCTCGTCGACCTGAAGACGCCCGGGATCCAGGTGAACCCGATCGCCGACATGAGCGGCACGCGCCACTTCAACGAGGTGGTGTTCGAGGACGCTTTCATGCCCGAGGACCACGTGATGGGCAAGGTCGACCTCGCGTGGCAGCAGGCGACGAGCGAACTCGCCTACGAGCGCAGCGGCCCGGAGCGCTTCCTCGAGACTGCGAGCGTGCTGTTCGAGCTGGTGCGCGTGCTCGGCAACGCGCCCGACCTGCGTGGCGCCGAAGGCCTCGGTCGCCTCGTCGCGCAGCTCCACACGCTGCGCCGCATGGCGGTTTCGGTGAACGGCATGCTGCAGGCGGGCAAAGAGCCGGTGGTCGAAGGCTCGCTCGTCAAGGACGTCGGCACGCTCTGGGAGCAGGCGCTGCCTGCACGGGCGCGCGACCTCGCCGCGTTCGTCGACGCGAACGCTCCCGCGCGCAAGGCATTCGACGAAGTCGTCACCCGCGCCACCGGCATCGCGCCCAAGCTGACGATCCAGGGCGGAACCACAGAAGTGCTGCGCGGCATCATCGCTCGCGGCCTCGGCCTGCGCTAGCTCGGTGCCGGATCTCGGCGCGCTGCTCTCGCCGCAGTCGGTTGCCGTCGTCGGTGCTTCGCCGGACACGTCGATCATCCGCGGGCGCACGCTCAAGGTGATGCTGCACCACCGCTATCCGGGGCGCATCTACCCCGTGAGCCGCAGCCACGCCGAAGTCCAGGGACTGAAGGCGTACGCGTCGGTCGGCGAGATCCCGGAACGCGTCGACCTCGCCGTGCTGACCATTCCGGCCGCCACGGTGACGGACGAGCTGGAGCGTTGCGGCAAGGCGGGCGTGAAGGCCGCGATGATCGTTGCATCCGGCTTCGCCGAGGACAAGGCGGACGCCGGGGCGGCCATGCAGAAGCGGATCGGCGAGATCGCGCGCCGCCATGACATGGCGGTCTGCGGCCCGAACTCGGAAGGCTTTGCCAGCATGCAGGCGCGGTTGTGCCCGACGTTCAGCCCGGCGATCGAAACGCTCGACGTCCCGCTGCTGCCGGAGCGCAGCGGCGGCGGGCGCGTCGCGGTCGTCTCGCAAAGCGGCGGGATCGGTTTCTCGTTCTTCGATCGCGGGCGGCCGCGGGAGATTCCGTTCAGCCACGTGGTGACGACCGGTAACGAGGCCGCGCTCGAATGCTTCGACGTCGTCGACTACCTGCTCGATGCGGGCAGCGCGGACATTTTCGTGCTGTTTCTCGAGACGATCCGCAACGCGGACACCTTCCATCGCGCCGCGGCGAAGGCGCTGCGGACCGGCAAGCCGATCATCGTCGCCAAGATCGGGCGCAGCGAAGCCGGACGGCGCGCGGCGGCTTCGCACACGGCGGCGCTCGCAGGCGAGCACGAGGTGTACCGGGCGATGTTCCGCCGCTACGGAATCATCGAGGGCACGGACATCGAGGAGATGGTCGACATCGCCGCCTGCTTTTCTGCTTACCGGGACCGCCTGCCCGCAGGAAAGCGCGTCGGAATCGTCACCGCATCCGGCGGCGCCGGCGGATGGATCGCGGACGCATGCGTTGCCGCCGGCCTCGATGTGCCTGAGCTCGACTCCGGGACGCGCAGCAAAATCGACGTGCACATTCCTTCGTACGGCACATCGCAGAATCCGGTCGACTGCACCGCGCAAGCCGTGCGAAAGCTCGGCTACAGCAAGCTCGCGAGCCTCGTCGGCGAGTCCGAGCGCGTCGACTCGGTCCTCGTCGTCGTTTCCGCGCGCAGCGCGGAGGTGTACGAGCGCGAGCGCGCGAGCCTCGCCTGGGTCGGCCGCGAGACGCAAAAGCCGATCGTCATGTGGTCGTACACGCTGCCGGGCGCGGCGCCGGCTCGAATCCTCAGCGAAGCCGGGTTTCCGCTGATCGCGAGCATGCACAACTGTGCGCGCGCGGTGGCGGCGATGGCGGAATACCGCGCGGTGCGCGAGCGTGGTGTCAACACGGCGCCCGTACTCGCAACGGACGAGGAGCGGTTGAAGAAAACGCGACCGTTGCTCGAGGCCGCCGGCGCCGTGCTGTGTGAATACGAGTCCGCGCCGCTGCTCGCGCAGTACGGAATCGCGACGGCACAGGCATCGCTCTGCTCGAGCGTCGAGCAGGCAATCGCCGCGGCACAGCGGCTGCAGGGTCGCGTCGCGCTCAAGGTCCAGTCGCCGCACATTCCGCACAAGAACCAGGCAGGGGCCGTCGCGCTGGCAGTGGAGGGGGCGGAAGCCGTTACGCAGGCCTACGAAAGCGTGCTTGCGAGCGCGAGCAGGCACCGGCCGGGCGCTGAAATCCGCGGCGTGCTGGTGCAGAGAATGGCGCCTGCGGGGATCGAGATGATCGTCGGCGCCAAGCACGATCCGGTGTTCGGCGCGATGCTGATGGTCGGTTTCGGGGGCCTCCAGGCAGAGATCCTGCGCGACACTGCGCTTGCGCCCGCGCCGCTCTCGGCCGCAGAGGCGCGCGAGCTGCTGGACGGCTTGCGGGCGAAGGCGCTGCTCGACGGCGCCGACATCGACGCGCTCGCTGCTACGATGGTCGCGCTCTCTGCATTCGCGGCAGAGCATGTCGAACGGGTCGCCGCAATCGATCTCAACCCGGTCATCGTGCATGCGCGGGGAAAAGGCGTATCGGTGGTGGACGCGCTGATCGTAAAGCGGCAGGATTCGCGGTAGCAAAAGGAGCGCTGATGTCCATCGGAACCACCGGAGAGCTGGGCCTGGAAGTGGCCGATTTCGTCGCCACCGTCGAGATCCGGCGCCCGCCGCACAACTTCTTCGACATGGAGCTGATCCGCCAGCTCGCCGACACGTTCGAGAAGCTCGACGACGAGCCGGATTGCCGCGTGATCGTGCTGGCGGCGCAGGGGAAATCGTTCTGTGCCGGCGCGAATTTCGGCGACGGCAGCGCGCTCGCGCCGGACGGCAGCATCCCGGGCCGCTCGGGCGACAGCGCCACCGAGCATCTGTACCTCGAAGCGGTGCGCCTGTTTCGCACCCGCAAGCCGATCGTCGGCGCGATCCACGGTGCGGCAGTCGGCGGCGGACTCGGGCTCGCGCTGGTGCCGGATTTTCGCGTCACCTGTCCCGAAGCGCGCTTCAGCGCGAACTTCACGCGCCTCGGATTCCATCCGGGCTTCGGCCTCACCGTGACGCTGCCCGAGCTGATCGGGCGCGCCAACGCATCGCTGATGTTCTATACCAGCCGCCGTGTGAAGGGAGACGACGCGCATCGGATGGGCCTCGCCGACGTGCTCGTGCCGCTTGCGCAGGTGCGCAGCGCCGCCCAGGAACTGGCGCGCGAGATTGCCGGCTGCGCGCCGCTCGGCGTCGTCGCCACGCGCGCGACGCTGCGCCAGGGCATGGCTGACCGCATCGCCGCCGCGACCAAGCACGAGCTTACCGAGCAGACGCGGTTGCGCCGCACGCAGGATTTCAAGGAAGGAATCCAGGCGAGCGCCGAGCGGCGCGATCCGCAATTCAGGGGAGCCTAGAAAATGGGGACGGACCCCATTTTTTGGTTTAGGATCGCCCGCGGAGGAGGGAATCAGCATGAGCTCGAAACGCATCTTCGTTGTTGCTGTTTCATTCGCAGTCGCAGGTCTTGCGCCGCTCGCGGCGCTCGCGCAGAAGCAGGGTGGCACGCTGCGCATCTACCATCGCGACAATCTGCCGAGCGCCTCGATCCACGAGGAAGCCACGATCTCGACGGTGATGCCGTTCATGAGCATCTTCAACAACCTGGTCCTCTACGACCAGGCGAAGAAGACTAATGCGCCGGACACTATCGTTCCCGACCTCGCCGAAAGCTGGGCGTGGGATTCAACTCGCACGCGGCTCACCTTCAAGCTGCGCCAGGGCGTGAAATGGCACGACGGCAAGCCGTTCACGGCGAAGGACGTGCAGTGCACCTGGAACCGGCTGATCGGCAAGGATCCGGACGAGTTCCGCAAGAATCCGCGAGCGATCTGGTGGCACAACCTGAAAGAGGTGACGATCCGCGGCGATCACGAGGCCACCTTCGTGCTGAACCGCCCGCAGCCCTCGTTCCTGTCGTTCTTCGCTACCGGGTACACGCCGGTCTATCCGTGCCACGTCTCGACGCAGGTGATGCGCACCAACCCGATCGGCACAGGGCCATTCAAGTTCGTCGAACTGAAGCGCGGCGAGTCGTTGAAATTCGTGCGCAACCCGGACTACTGGAAGAAAGGGCGGCCCTACGTCGACGCGATCGAATGGAGGGTGATCGAGAACCGCTCCACCCGCATCCTCGCGTTCGTCGCCGGCGAGTTCGATCTGACGTTCTCGGCGGATGTAACGATCCCGCTGCTGAAGGACGTGTCGAGCCAGGCGCCGAAAGCCGTCTGCGAAGTGGTGCCGACGTACGTCTCGGGAAACCTGATCATCAATCCGAAGGCCCCGCCGTTCAACGACGCGAAGATTCGCCGAGCGATGTCGCTGGCGATCGACCGCAAGGCATTCATCGACATTCTCTCGGCGGGCAAGGACGACATCTCGGGCGCGATGCTGCCGCCGCCCGAAGGCCTGTGGGGAATGCCGCCCGACGTCATGCGGACGGTGCCCGGCTACGGCACCGACATCGCGAAAAATCGCGCCGAGGCGCGCAAGATCATGGAAGGGCTCGGCTACAGCGCGGCCAAGCCGCTGAGCATCAAGATCGCCACGCGGAACATCGCCATCTATCGCGACCCGGCGGTGATCCTGATCGACCAGTTGAAGACGATCCATATCGCGGGCGAGCTGGAGGTGATCGACACCAGCATCTGGCACGCCAAGGTGACGCGCGGCGAGTTTTCGGTCGGCATGAACCTGACCGGCGTCGGCGTCGACGACCCGGACGTGAACTTCTACGAGAACTACAGCTGCAACTCGGAGCGTAACCTCACCAAGTACTGCAACAAGGCGGTCGATGCGCTGATCGACCAGCAGTCCCAGGAAAACGACGTGGCGAAGCGCAAGAAGATCGTCTGGGAGATCGAGCGCAAGCTCGCCGAGGATCTCGCCCGGCCGATCATCTACTACAACCGTGCCGCGACCTGCTGGCAGCCGCACCTGAAGGGCTACGTGCTGCACAACAACAGCATCTACAACAATTGGCGCTTCGAGGACGTCTGGTTGGACAAGTAGCGGGGGGTGGCATGGCTCGTACGAGCAATGGGACTGTAGTCGCGACGGTCGTGCTTGCGCTCGGCCTCGCGTTCCCACCGCCGGTAGCGGCGCAGAAGTCCGGCGGAATCCTGCGCTCGTACAACAGCTCCAATCCACCGAGCGCGTCGATTCACGAGGAGGCAACCATCGCGACCGCGATGCCGTTCTCGGCCGTTTTCAACAATCTGCTGATGTTCGATCCAACGAAACCGCGCAACGGTCTCGACACGATCGTTCCTGAATTGGCCGAGAGCTGGAAGTGGGATGCGTCGCGCACGCGGTTCACGGTGACGCTTCGCCGGGGCGTGAAATGGCACGATGGCCGGCCTTTTACCGCGAAGGACGTCCAATGCACCTGGTACCGCCTGATCGGCAAGGATCCCGACGATTTCCGCAAGAACCCGCGCGCGATCTGGTGGCGCAACATCTCGGAGATCGCGGTCAACGGCGACTTCGAGGCGACGTTCGTGCTCAGCAGTCCGCAGGCTTCGCTACCGGCACTTCTCGCGACGAACCTTTCGCCAGTCTATCCGTGCCACGTCGCCTTGAAGGACATGCGCACGAAACCGATCGGCACGGGCCCCTTCAAGTTCGTGGCGTTCGATTCGAACAAGACAATCACTCTCGCGAAGAACAAGGAATACTGGAAACCCGGGCGCCCCTATCTCGACGGCATCCAGTACAGCATCATTGCCAGCCGCTCGACGCGCACACTGGCATTCGCCGCCAATGAGTTTGACCTGACATTCGTCGCCGACATCACGGCCCCACTCGTCGGCGACGTGCTCGCCCGCTCACCCAAGGCCGTCTGCGAGCTTGCGCCCACTGGCGTCAGCACCAACCTTCTCGTGAATCGTGACCGGGCGCCGTTCAACGACGAGAACCTGCGCCGGGCAATGACGCTCGCCATCGATCGGGACGCCATGAACAGCATCCTCGCCCTTGGCAAGTCCAGCATCTCTGGCGCGATGCTAGCGTCCCCGCACGGCAAGTGGGGGATGCCGAAAGAAATGCTGATGTCGCTGCCCGGCTACGGAGGCGCCCCGGCTGCGCGGCTAGCCGCTGCCCGCAAGATCATGGCCGACCTGGGGTATGGTCCGGCCAAGCGACTGAAGGTCAAGGTGTCCACGCGCGACTTCCAGGCCTTCAAGGATCCCGCCGTTCTCCTTGTGGATCAGTTGAACAAGATTTACTTCGACGCTGAACTCGAAATCGTTGAGTCGTCGGTCTGGTACAACCGGGCGATTCGGAGGGACTATTCGGTCGCTCTGAACTTGACAGGTTCCGGCGTAGACGACCCGGACGTCACTTTGGCGGAAGGGTACGCCTGCAAGTCGGAACGCAATTACACGAACTACTGCAATCCGCAGGTCGAGAGGCTGCTCGCGGAGCAATCCCAGGAAGTGGACCAGTCGAAGCGCGAGCAACTTGTCTGGCAGATCGAGAAGATTCTCGCCGAGGATGCTGCCCGGCCCATCATCCTTCACAACGTGGCGGCGACGTGCTGGCACCCGCACGTCAAGGGTCATGTACTGCACCAGAACAGCATCTACAACAACTGGCGCTTTGAAGACGTCTGGCTGGACAAATGAGGCTGCTTGCGCCTCGCGCGCTCGCGTAGCATAGCCGGCTGATGGGCACCTACCTCGTGCGCCGCTCGCTGTTGATGGTGCTGACGCTGTTCGGCATCTCGGTGCTGATCTTCGTCATGCTGCGCCTGGTGCCGGGGAACATCACCGACATCATTTTCGACTCGGCCGGATTCGTGAACGAGCGGCAGAAGAAGAAAATCGAGCGGGAGCTCGGTCTCGACCAGCCGATCATCACGCAGTACGGCCGCTGGATCGCGGGGCTCGCGAAAGGCGATCTCGGCTATGCCTACGTGTCGGAGAAGCCGGCAATCGACGAGATCCTGCCGCGCATCCCGGTCACTGCGAAGCTCGCGGCGCTGGCGCTTTTCTTCTCGATTCTGTTCGGCGTGCCGCTCGGCGTGATCAGCGCGGTGCGCCAGGACACGACGCTGGACTATGTGCTCCGGATCATCAGCTTGAGTGGCCTGTCGCTGCCGTCGTTCTGGCTCGGGCTGCTGATCCTGATGGCGTTCGTGCACTGGACGGGATGGATCCCGATCTACCAGAGCTCGCCGGGCAACCTATGGAAAGAGATCGCGCTGCTCAGCATCCCGGCTGCCGCGGTCGGTTTCCGCAGCTCGGCGCTGGTGATGCGCCTGACGCGCTCGTCGATGCTCGAGGTATTGCGCCAGGATTACATCCGCACCGCGCGCGCCAAGGGCGCCTCGGACACTTCGGTCAATTACGACCACGCGCTGCGCAACGCCGTGCTGCCGGTCGTGACGATCATCGGCATCGAGGCTGCGTTCCTGATCGGCGGTCTGATCGTCACCGAGACGGTGTTCAACATTCCGGGCGTGGCGAGGTTCCTCGTCGAGGCGATCCGCTGGCGCGACTACCCGATCGTGCAGAACCTGGTGATGTTCATCGCGGTGGTCGTGGTCGTGGTGAACTTCCTCGTCGACATGACCTACGCGGTGCTCGATCCGCGCATCCGCTACGAGGGATAGAGACTTGGCGAATCACGATCACGCGCTGGAGCTGGAGAAGGCCGGGGCGAACATCACCGGCCGGCTCAGCTCGCTCGCGTTCCTCGCACGGCGCTATCCGCTGGGTGCGATCGGCGGGGTGATCATGGTGGTTTTCCTGCTCACCGCGGCATGCGCCGGCCTGACCGGACTCGATCCGTTCACGACCGATGCCAGGTCTTCGCTCGCGCGTCCCGGCGGCGAGCATCTGCTGGGCGCGGATTTCATGGGGCGCGATGTGCTCGCGCGCATCGTCTTCGGTGCGCGCATCTCGCTCGCGGTGGCGGTCGGCGCGACCGTGCTCGGATGTTTCTTCGGCGTCGTGATCGGGCTCTCGTCAGGCTTCTTCGGCGGCTGGTTCGACCTTCTGGTGCAGCGCCTGATCGACATCATGCAGTCGCTGCCGCTGCTCGTGATGGCGCTGGTGATGGCGGCCTCGCTCGGGCCGTCGCTGCAGAATACGATCATCGCAATCGCGATTCCGCTCGTGCCGAGCGTCGCGCGCGTGATCCGTTCCAACGCGCTGTCGCTGCGCGAGATGCCTTATGTCGAAGCCGCGCGCGCGGTCGGCATGAGCGAGGTGCGAATCGCGGTGACCCATGTGCTGCCGAACACGCTCGCGCCGCTGATCGTGCTCGGCACCGCACAGCTCGGCTCCGCGATCCTGGTCGAGTCGGCGCTGTCGTTTCTCGGGCTCGGCGTTCCCGAGCCGCACCCCTCGTGGGGCCGCATGCTGTCCGAATCGGCCGCAGAGTACGTGCGCAGCGCGCCGTGGCTGGTGATCTTCCCCGGCGTCGCGATCAGCGCGGTGGTGTTCGGCACCAACCTGCTCGGCGACGCGATCCGCGACGTGCTCGATCCGCGCCAGCGCCAATGACCGAGCGCGTTCTCGAGGTCGACGAACTGCAGACGGTCTTCTATACGCGCGCCGGGCTCGTCAAGGCGGTGGACGGCGTTTCCTTTTCGCTTTCGCGCGGCGAGACGCTGGCGATCGTCGGCGAATCGGGTTGCGGCAAGAGCGTGACCGCGCTGTCGCTGATGCGCCTGATCGCCGACCCGCCGGGCAGGATCGTCGGCGGCAGCGTGCGCCTCGCCGGCGCGGATCTGGTGAAGCTCGACGAGGCGGCGATGCGCAAGATCCGCGGAAACCGTATCGCGATGATCTTCCAGGAGCCGATGACGTCGCTGAACCCGGTGATGACGATCGGCCGCCAGATCAGCGAGGCGCTGATCCTGCACCAGGAAATGTCGCGCAACGCGGCGCTCGAGCGAACGATCCGCATGCTCGACGTGGTCGGCATTCCCGAGCCGGAGCAGCGCGCGAAGGAGTTCCCGCACCAGCTCTCGGGCGGCATGCGGCAGCGCGCGATGATCGCGATGGCGCTTGCCTGCAACCCTGAAGTGCTGATCGCCGACGAGCCGACTTCCGCGCTCGACGTCACGATCCAGGCGCAGATCCTCGAAGTGATCGCCAAGCTGCGCCGGGAATTCGGCACCGCGGTGATCCTGATCACGCACGACCTCGGCATCGTCGCCGAGACCGCCGAGCGCGTGATCGTGATGTACGCCGGGCGCAAGGTCGAGGAGGGGAGCGTGGTGCGGGTCTTTGCCGACCCGCAGCATCCCTACACGCGGGGGCTGATCAATTCGATCCCGCGCCTCGGGCTGATCCGCAACCGCGCCGACGAGTCGAGCCGCCGGTTGCAGGAGATCCCGGGCATGGTCCCGGCGCTGAGCAACCTGCCGCCGGGCTGCACGTTCGCGCCGCGCTGCACGCTGGCGAGCGAGATCTGCCGACGCGAGGTGCCGCCATTCGAAGAGAAGATTCCCGGCGTGTTCGCCGCCTGCTGGCACGCCGGGAAGGTAGCCGCGGTTGCCAATGCCTGAGCCGGTGCTCGAAGTCACCGGGCTGAAGAAGCACTTCCCGGTGAAAAAGGGGATCCTGCGCCGCACGGTCGGCCAGGTGCTCGCCGTAGACGGCGTCAGCTTCGCGATCGGCGCGGGCGAGACGCTGGGGCTCGTCGGCGAATCCGGCTGTGGCAAGACGACCGTCGGCCGCACCGTGCTGCGGCTGATCGAGCCGACCGCGGGAACGATCCGCCTCGAAGGCCAGGACATCACGCGCCTCGGCAAGAGCGAGATGAGACCGCATCGCCGCCAGATGCAGATCATCTTCCAGGATCCGTTCTCGTCGCTCAATCCGCGCATGCGCGCGGGAGACATCGTCGCCGAGCCGCTCAAGGTGCACGGCGAATCGAATCGCGAGGTGCGCCGCGAGCGCGTCGCGGCGCTCTTCGACCGGGTCGGCCTGAGGGCTGCGCAGATGGATGCGTTCCCGCACCAGTTTTCCGGCGGGCAGCGCCAGCGGATCGGCGTGGCGCGCGCGCTGGCGCTGAATCCGCGCCTGATCGTCGCGGACGAGCCCGTGTCCGCGCTCGACGTCTCGATCCAGGCGCAGGTCATCAACCTGCTGATGGATCTGCAGCGCGACCTGCGGCTCTCGTACCTCTTCATCTCGCACAACCTCGCGGTCGTCGAGCACATCAGCCATCGCGTCGCGGTGATGTACCTCGGGCGCCTCGTCGAATATGCCGACAAGACGACGCTGTTCACGCGGCCGCTGCATCCCTATACCGAAGCGCTGCTCGCTGCGGTGCCGGTGCCCGATCCGGCCACGCGGCGCGAAAAGATCGTCGTGCAGGGCGACGTGCCGAGCCCGCTGCGGCCGCCGCCCGGATGTCACTTCCATACCCGCTGCCTCTACGCCGAAGCGCGCTGCAGGACCGAGGTGCCGGCGCTGCGCGAGATCGAGCCGGGACATTTCGCCGCATGCCACCTTCGATAGCCAGTCTTCGGCAAGCGGTGCTTTGCATCGCGTTGCTGATCGGTGCGCCGGCCGGTGCACGGGCCGAACTGTCCTATGGCAGCGAGGTTCCGCCGGCTGGCGTTGTCGCGCAGCTCGACCGGCTCGCTCCGCAACGACCCGGGACGGTCGACCTGTACGCGATCCTCGTCGGCGGCGACGGCAGCGAGGATGTGTTTCGCAAGGAAGTCGCAGAGGTGCGCCGGGTTCTGGAGGATCGGTTCGACGCTGCGGGCCGTACGGTCACGCTGGTCAATAGCCGCGCGTCGGCCGAGCCGGAGGCGACGCTGCATTCGCTTGCGTATGCGCTGAAGCGCGTCGCGGCAACGATGAACCGCAACGAGGACGTGCTGTTCCTCCACCTGACGACCCACGGTGGATCGAACCATGTCCTCGTGCTGCAGCACCCGGAGCGCGAGCTCTACGGGCTTTCACCCCAGTATCTGAAGGCTCTGCTCGACCAGGCCGGGATCCGGTTCCGGGTCGTCGTCGTCTCCGCGTGCTACTCGGGCGCGTTCGTCGCGCCGCTCGCGAGTCCGAATGCGCTCGTCATCACCGCGGCCAGCAGCAGCCGCCAGTCGTTCGGTTGCGGAAACGATTCCCAGATCACCGATTTCTCGCGAGCGTTCTACCTCAAGGCGCTGCAGCAGACGCGATCGTTTCCAGTGGCGGCGCGGACGGCGACGCAGATCGTTCACGATCTCGAACGCTCGGCGGGCCGCAAGCACTCCTACCCGCAGTTGCGGCTTGGCGCCGCGATCGACGAGCCGCTGCGCAGCCTCGAGCAGCGGCTCGGCGCCCGCTAGAAAGTGGGCGATGAAGCGCCTTGCGGCATTGTTCGCCTGCTGCACGATTACAGGAGCGCATGCCATGAGGGCACCCGAGGAGTACCGCGCCGCGCGCGCCGCGGCGAGCCATTGGCTGCAACTGCGCATCACCGCGGTGAAAACGCCGCAGACGATGCCCGGTGTATGCATCGTGCGCGGTGAAGTGACCCGCACGTTCCGCGGCCCGCCGCCCGCGGCGAAGACGATCGATCTCGAAGTCGAATGCAAGCAGCGCGGCGAGCGTAGCCCTCCGGGAGACGAATTTCGGATCGACGCCGAGGACCTCGCCTCCGGACGGCATCTAGAGGCGTTCGCCGAGGTGCGCGGGGACCGCTACGCCGTCGTCGCCCGCCAGGTGGAGTTGATCGCCAAGCCCGGCACCCAGCCGACCTTCACAGGGAAGGAGTGACCGCATGAAAGTCTCGATCCTCGACGACTACCACGACACGCTGCGCACGCTCGCATGCTTCAGCAAGCTGCAAGGGCACGACGTCACGATCTGGAACGATCATGTCCAGGAGGTCGACGCGCTCGCCGAGCGGTTGCGCGACACCGAGGCGCTGGTGCTGATCCGCGAGCGCACGCAGATTCGTGCGCCGCTGCTGCAGCGCCTCGACAAGCTGCGGCTGATCAGCCAGCGCAGCGTATATCCGCACATCGACATCGACGCGTGTACGCGGCTGGGCATCCTCGTGTCTTCCAACCTGCACGCGGGCTCGCCGTCGTACGCCACTGCAGAACTCACCTGGGGGCTCATCATCGCGGCGATGCGCCAGATTCCGCAGCAGATGGCCTCGCTCAAGGCGGGAACGTGGCAGACCGGCGTCGGCTCGACGGTGCGCGGCAAGACGCTCGGCATTTTCGGGTATGGCCGCATCGGCGCGGTGGTCGCGGGCTACGGACGTGCGTTCGGCATGAAGGTGCTCGCCTGGGCGCGGCCCGAGTCTCTCGAGCGCGCGAAGAGGGATGGTTACGAAGTGGCGCCGAGCAAGGAAGCGTTCTTCAGCACCTGCGATGTGATTTCGCTTCACATGCGCCTGGTCGACGCGACGCGCGGCATCGTGACCGCCGCCGACCTGGCGCGCATGAAGCCGACGGCGCTGATCGTCAACACCAGCCGCGCGCCGCTCATCGCGACCGCAGCGCTCGTCGAGGCCCTAAAGACCGGCCGCCCGGGGATGGCGGCCGTCGACGTCTACGAGCAGGAGCCGGTGAAGGACATCGCGAATCCGCTGCTGGCGCTGCCGAACGTCGTCTGCACACCGCACATCGGCTATGTCTCGCGCGAAGAGTACGAGCTGCAATTCGCCGACATCTTTGACCAGATCGTGTCGTACGCCGCCGGCAGCCCGACGAACGTCGTCAATCCGAAGGCGCTGGAAACCGCGCACGCTCGCCGGTAAGCTGTCCGCTTCGCGACGACTTTGGAGGGGTCCCGCATGTTCCGCCGATTGCTCGTGCTGTTTGTCGCGCTTGCGCCGCTTGCGGCGCAGGCGCAGTACCCCAACAAGCCGATCCGGATCGTGCTGCAGTTTCCCGCCGGGGGACTTGCCGACACGGTGATCCGCGTTCTGGCCAACCCGATGTCGCAGGCGCTCGGCCAGCCGATCATCGTCGACAACAAGCCGGGCGCGGACGGCGCGATCGCGGGGGAGGCGGTCAAGAACGCGCCGCCCGACGGCTACACGCTGTTTTTCGCAACGAACAGCGCGCTCTCGGCGACGCCGGTATTGCGGAAGAAGCCCCCGTACGATCCGGTCGCCGATTTCACGCCGATCTCGTTCGTCGGCCGCTTTCCGTTCTTCGTTTTCGTGCACCCGTCGCTGCCGGCGAAATCGCTCCAGGACCTGCTCGCGCAGGCTCGCGCGCACCCGGGCAAGCTGAACTACGGCAGCGGCAATACGACCAGCATCCTCGCGACCGCGCAGCTCGCGTCGATCGCCAAGGTGCAGATGGTGCACGTGCCCTACAAGGGCGACGCGCCGCTGATGATCGACCTCGTGGCGGGGCGGCTGCATTTTGCGATCGCCAGCACGGCGCCGGGGGCGAACCTGGCGAAGGACGGCAAGCTGAAAGTGCTTTCGACGCTGCTCCAGCGCCGCAGTCACCTGTTTCCCGATGCGCCGACGATGGCGGAAGCCGGCTTTCCCCAGTATTCGCTGGTGCCGTGGGGCGCGATGGTCGGCCCGGCCGGAATGCCGCGCGAGATCGTCGATCGCGTCGCCCGAGAGACGAATGCCGCGGTCGCCAATCCGCAGGTCAGGGAGCAGCTCGACAAATTCGGCTTCGAGCTGCAGGGCTCGTCGTCCGACGAGCTGGGGAAATTCATTCGCGACCAGCTCGCCGCGTGGCGCCAGGCGGTGCGCGAGGCCGGGATCGAGCCCGACTGATGACGCAGAAGAAATGGCGCAAGCGCACGCTCGGCAAGCGCGCGCTCGCGTCCGAGACCCTGATGATGGGCTTCGGCTACGACCCGATGCTGTCCGAAGGATCGCTGAAGCCGCCGCTGTTCCTGACTTCGACGTTCGTATTCCGCTCGGCCGAGGACGGCAAGAACTTCTTCGCCGCGATGCAGGGGCGCAGGAAGCTCGGGCCCGACGAGGAGCCGGGCCTGGTCTATTCGCGCTTCAACAATCCGAATCTCGAGGTGGTCGAGGACCGGCTCGCGCTGTGGGACAAGGCCGAGGCGAGCCTCGCGTTCGCTTCGGGCATGGCCGCGATCTCGACTTGCCTGTGGTCGTACCTGCGCCCGGGCGACGTGCTGCTGCAGAGCCAGCCGATTTACGGCGGAACCGAGACGCTGATCCAGTCGATCCTGCCCGAGTTCGGCGTGAAGAGGGTCGGCTTCGACGTGGAGCGTGGCAATGCGGCGATGCATGCCGCAGTAAAGGCGGCGAAGCGCCTCGGGCGTGTAGCGGCGATCTTTCTGGAGACGCCGGCGAATCCGACCAACGGCCTCGTCGATATCGCCGAGGCGCGGCGCGTTTCCGAGCGCCTGACGGTGGACGGCAAGCGCCCGCCGGTCATCGTCGACAACACGCTGCTCGGCCCGGTCTTCTGCGCGCCGCTCGAGCACGGTGCCGACCTCACCGTCACCTCGCTGACCAAGTACGTCGGCGGGCATTCGGACCTGATCGCCGGCGGCGCAAGCGGCAGCAAGGCGATGCTCGCGCCGGTGCGCCGCATGCGCTCGACGCTCGGCACGATGTGCGATCCGCACACGGCCTGGCTGCTGATGCGCTCGCTCGAGACGCTGAAGCTGCGCATGGAAGCGAGCGCGGCCGGTGCGCGCAAGGTCGCCGAGTTCCTGCGTCGGCACCCGCGCATCGAAAACGTCTGGTATCTCGACTTCCTGCGGCGCAACCATCCCGACCGCCCGCTGCACGAGCGGCAGAACGCGAGCGCCGGCTCGACGTTCTCGTTCGAGGTCAAGGGCGGGGAGGCGGCTGCTTTCGCGCTGCTCGACCGGTTGCAGGTGATCAAGCTCGCGGTGAGCCTCGGCGGCACCGAGACGCTCGCGTCGCACCCGGCGTCGATGACGCATTCTGGAATGGCGAGCGCCGAGCTGAAGCGCTTTTCGATCACGCCGGGGCTGATCCGCATCTCGATCGGCGTCGAGCAGCCCGAGGACCTGATCGCCGACCTGAAGCAGGCGCTGCGGAAAAAATAGGGACGTACCCCATTTTTTCGCAACGCTCGAAAAATGGGGTACGTCCCTATTTTTCTACGCGATCCGCGCGGTCGCGTCCATCGCCAGCCAGCCCTGGTGGTCCTTCGCCCAGAGATGGAACGTCTTGCCGTCGGCAAGCGGCGCGCCGCAGACCGTGAACGGATGCAGGTCGAAGAGCGGCCGCACCGCGCGGAATTCGAATGCGGCCACGCGTGCATCGGGTAGCTGCCAGCGCAGCAGGTCGCACAGCAGCGTCGCGATCAGCGGACCGTGCACGATCAGGCCCGGGTAGCCTTCGACCTCGGTCACGTAGCGGCGATCGTAGTGGATGCGGTGGCCGTTGAACGTCAGCGCCGAATAGCGAAACAGCAGCACGTCATCGGGCGCCCACTTTTTTTCCCACTCCGCCGGCGCAGGCGCGGGCTGCGGGGGAGCCAAGACGTCGCCGGCCTTGGGCGCATCGCGATAGACGATGTCATGGAGCTCGATGAGCGCAGGCTCGGCGCCGCCGTTGGTGCGGATTTCGTGCCGCACCTTGACGAACACCAGGCGGCCGCTGCGCCCGGACTTTTCGTTGACGCTCTCGATCGTCGAGCGGCGCGCGATCGAGTCGCCGACGCGCAGCGGCTGGTCGAAGCGCAGCTGGCTCCCCGCCCACATGCGCCGTGGCAGGTCCACGGGAGGAAGAAAGCCGCCGCGTTTCGCGTGTCCGTCCGGCCCGATCTCGGACTGAGGCGCAAGCGGCAGGAAATACAGCCAGTGCCAGAGCGCGGGAATCGGCTCGCCTGCGGCCGGCCGCGCTGCGTCCCGATCGAGCGTTGCGGAAAGCGCGGAGATCGGGGTCGCGGTGATCTGGTCCTCGGTCGTTTGCGTGCGCCCGACCCAGTCGGCAAGGTTCATCGGTGTTCTTGCGAACGGCTATTCAGCGCGGATGCCGGCGCGCTTGAAGAGATCCGCGTAAAGCGCTGATTCTTCGCGGATTACCGCAGCCAATTGTGCCGGTGTTCCGCCGATCGCCGTAGCGCCGATACCAGCGAGCTTTTCGCGCGTCTCCGGTTGGACCAGCATCCGCGCGATCTCGCCGTTGATCCGCTCGATGATCTCGTTCGGGGTTCCGGCGGGGACCATGATCGAGTACCACGACACCGCCTCGAACCCGGGCAGGTTCTGCTCCGCTACCGTCGGAACGTCGGGCATCGTGGGCGAGCGCTGCAGGCTCGCTACGCCGAGCGCGCGCAGCTTGCCCGCCTTGATGTGCGGCAGCGCCGACGGAATCGCCGCGAACATCATGCTGATCTGCCCGCCGAGCAGGTCGTTGAGCGCGGGCCCGACGCCCTTGTAGGCGACGTGCAGCAGGTCGACGCTGCCGCGCAGGCGCAAGAACTCGCCCGCGAGGTGCGCCTGGCTCCCGACCCCGGGCGACGCGAAGCTGAGCTTGCCCGGTTGCGCACGCGCGAGCGCCAGCAGCTCGGTGACCGAATTCGCCGCGACGCCGGGATTCACGACCAGCACGTTTTCCACCTTGGCGATCTGCGACACCGGCGCGAAATCCTTCTGCGCATACGGCAGCTTTGCGAACAGGTTGGGGTTGACGACGATGTTGCCGTTCGGCACCTGCACCAGCGTGTAACCGTCGGGCGGCGACTTCGCCGCGGCCTCCATGCCGATATTGCCGTTCGCACCGGTGCGGTTCTCCACCACCACCGGCTGGCCCCAGACTTCCTGCAGCCGCTGGCCGACCATCCGCGAGAGCAGGTCGGCGGCACCGCCCTGCGCGAACGGCACGATGATCCGCAGCGGCTTGGATGGATAGTTCTGTGCATGCGCCGGCACTGCAAGCAGCGCGGCGAACAGGGTGCAGGCGAATCGAATCATGGGATCTACCAGATCTCGGCGTACTGCTCGGCGGTATGCAGGATGCCGCGGAACACGTCGTAGTCCCGCGGCTCGGGGAAAGCGAAATCCTTCAACAACAGCGTCGCGCGCTCGGCGCGCAGCTCGGGGGCTGCGATCGCAGCGGCAAATGCCCCTCGCAGCCGCGCGATCTCGCCTTCGGTCAGCGGCGCCGTGGCGACGAATGGCGGCATCGGCGCGGCCTCGGTGGTCGCGACGATTCTCACCTGCGCGGCAAACGCAGGGTCGAGATGCTTCAACAGGTCGTGCACGTAGCCGTCGAGCGGGCCGACATCGATGCGCCGATCGGCGAGCGCCTGGATGACGCCGCGTGCGTTGACGAGATTGCCGACGACCGCGCGGTACAGCTGGGGCAGCTCGGCCTTGCGGTAGCCGTGCAGCAGCCGGCGAAACGCCACCGATCCCGACATCGAATCGGTAAGCGTATAGCCGCACACCGCGCCGAACGTGTCTTCGAGCGTCTGGTAGCGCGAATCGGCGCGCACCGCGATATCGGAGAAATACACCGCGCGCCCCGCGTAGCGCGATGGCGATGGCACCGGCGCGGCGATCAGCGTGGGCCGGGGGTTGCGCAGCGAGTAGGGCAGCCCGCACATCATCGCGCAGCCGAGGTCGGCGCGCTGCCAGAGATCGGCGAGCGCGGCAGGCGGATCATGGTCGACGATCTCCATGCGCAGCGCCGAGTGCTCGAGGATCCAGCCGAGCAGCTTGCGCCATGCGACCTTCGCCGCGGGCGCTACCGAGTACATTCTCGCGTTGACGATCACCGGACCGGAATTCTAGCAGTGGCGCACGCTACACTTGCATCCATGACTCAGGGCACGCTCGAGATCCGGCGCATCGCGGGCGCACTTGGCGCCGAGGTCCTCGGCGTCGATCTTGCGAAGCCGCTTTCACGGCAGCAGGTCGGCGAGCTGCGCCGCGCCTGGCTCGAGCACCTCGTGCTTTTCTTTCGCGATCAGGCACTCACCCCCGAGCAGTTCATGGTGTTCGCGCGCGCCTGGGGCGAGCCGATCGAGTACCCGTTCGTCCACGGCATCGAGGGATTCCCGCAGATCATCGAGGTGAAGAAGCTCGAGCACGAGAAGGTGAATTTCGGCGGCATCTGGCATTCGGACACGACCTATCTCGACCTTCCGCCGATGGCGAGCATGCTGCTCGCACGCGAAGTGCCTCCGGTCGGCGGCGATACGCTGTTCGCCAACCAGTACCTTGCCTGGGAGACGCTGTCGGAGGGAATGCAGCAGATGCTCGGCAAGCTCGTCGCGGTGAACCTGTCGGCGAAGGCCGACGTCTCGCGAACGCGCGAGGACCGGATCAAGACCGACGGGCGGACCAGCGTGCAGCGCGAGTACGTCGGCGAGCACCCGGTCGCGCGCACGCATCCGGAAACCGGGCGCAAGGCGCTGTACGTGAACGTCGCGCACACGGCGCGCTTCAAGGGCATGACCGACGATGAAAGCGCGCCGCTGCTCGGATTCCTGTTCCGCCACCAGGTCAGGCCGGAGTTCACCTGCCGATTCGCGTGGGAGCCCGGCTCGATTGCGCTCTGGGACAACCGTTGCGTGCAGCACAACCCGGTCAACGATTACCATGGCCACAGGCGGCTGATGCACCGGATCACGCTCGCCGGCGACCGGCCGCGCTAGAATTCCTCCGAACGTTTTCCATCCGGACCCCGATCCATGAGCGACTATCGAATCGCAGTGATTGCCGGCGACGGCATCGGCCGCGAAGTCATGCCCGAAGGCGTGCGCGTGCTCGAAGCGGCGGGCGCAAGGCATGGCTTGCGGCTGCAGTGGCAGGAATTTGCGTGGAGCAGCGACTGGTACCAGGCGCACGGCAAGATGTGTCCCGATGATGCCGCCGATACGCTGAGGAAGTTCGACGCGATCTACTTCGGCGCGGTCGGAAACCCGGCGATCGTCCCGGATCACATCGCCGTCTGGGGATTGCTGATCAACTTCAGGCGCTGGTTCGACCTTTATGTCAACCTGCGCCCGGTGCGCCTGTTCCAGGGGCTGCCGTGCCCGCTCGCCGGCCGCAAGCCCGGCGACCTCGACTACTACGTGGTGCGGGAAAACACCGAAGGCGAATACTCCAACGTCGGCGGGCGCATGTTCGAGGGCACCGATCGAGAGGTCGTGGTGCAGCAGTCGACGTTCTCGCGCAAGGGCGTCGATCGGATCCTGCGCTATTCGTTCGAGCTCGCGCGCAAGCGCAAGAAGCACCTCACCTCGTGCACCAAGTCGAACGGCATCACGATCACGATGCCGTACTGGGACGAGCGGTTCGCCGAGATGAAGAAGGAATTCCCCGACGTGCGCACCGACCAGTACCACGTCGACGGGCTGACGATCCAGATGGTGCTGAATCCGGACCGCTTCGACGTGATCGTCGCATCGAACCTGTTCGGCGACATCCTTTCCGATCTCGGGCCGGCGACGGCCGGCACGATCGGCATCGCACCCTCCGGCAACATCAACCCGACGCGCGACTACCCGTCGATCTTCGAGCCGGTGCACGGCTCGGCGCCGGACATCGCCGGAAAGAAAATCGCCAACCCGATCGGCCAGATCTGGTCGGGTGCGCTGATGCTCGAGCATCTCGGGCACGCCGCAGCGGCGGCCGACATCGTGCGCGCCATCGAGCAGGTGATCCTCGACGGGCCGCACACGCCCGACATGAAGGGCAAGGCGTCGACGAGCGAGGTCGGAGCGGCCGTCGCCGAGGCGCTGCGCGCGCAGTCGAAAAAAGCAGCCTGAGCGCGCGTTTGAGAATCACCGGCCTGCAGGTCTACATCCTGCGTGCCCCGGACACCGGGCGCCCGCATTGGGTCAGCCATTTCATCGTTCCGAAGGCGAACGAGATTCTCGTCCGCGCGCAGACCGATGAGGGGATCGAGGGCATCGGCATCGCCACCAGCTACACGCCGATCGAAGCGGCGATCCATGCGTTCCGCAGCGGCATCGGCGAGCTCGTCATCGGCGCCGACCCGCTCGCCCCGGAGCGCCTGTACCGCAAGCTGTTCGCGCTGACCTGGCAGCGGCTCGCGCACGAGAAAGGATGGTCGCGCGAAGCGCTGGTGCGCATCTCCGCTGCGGTCGACATCGCCTGCTGGGACATCATCGGCAAGGTGGCGAAGCTGCCGCTCTATCGCCTGTTCGGCGGCTTTCGCAGCGAAGTCCCCTGCTACGTGACCTGCGCGTACTACCGCGACGGCAAGACGCTGTCAGAGCTGCGCGACGAAATGCAGATGCTGAAAGGGCAGGGACACACCGGCTTCAAGGCGAAAGCCGGCGGCGTGCCGCTGGCGGAGGACATGGAGCGCCTGGCGGTCGTTCGCGACGTGATCGGCAGCGACAAGGACCTGATGGTCGACGTGAACCGCGGCTGGGACCTGCCGACCGCGATCGAGGGCGCGCGCCTGCTCGAGCCGCTGCGGCCGCGCTGGCTCGAGGAGCCGGTGCGCTGGGCCGATGACCGGCGCGAGCTGAAGCTGCTTGCACAGCAGACGCGCATTCCGCTCTCCGCGGGCGAGAGCGAGCTCACGAGCTATGGCTGCCGCGCGCTACTCGAAGAGCAGGCGATCCAGATCCTGCAATTCGATTGCACGATGATGGGCGGCTTCACCGAGGGGCGGAAGCTCGCCGCGCTGTGCGAGTTCAATAACGTCCAGGTCGCGCCGCACCACGACTGCTTCATCCACGCGCACATCGTTGCCGCGAGCCCGGCGGGCTGCATCGTCGAATCGTTCACCGATCCGGAGCGCGATCCATTGCAGGCGGAGCTGTTCGAGGATCCGCCGAAAATCGCCAATGGGATGCTGGCGCTGAAGGAGCAGCCCGGTCTCGGGCTGACGCTCTCCGAAGCGGCGCTGAGGAAATTCGGCGAGCGGATCCTGTAGCGTGTTCGAGCGCTTCACGCTGCAGACGATCGACGCGGACGGCATCGCGATCCGCGCGCGTCACCGCCTGACTGCCGGCAGGCCCCCGCTCTTGCTGCTGCATGGCAATCCGCAGACGCATTGCATGTGGCACAAGGTCGCGCCGCGGCTTGCAGAACGCTACAGCGTCGTCGCGGCCGATCTCACCGGATACGGCGACAGCGCCAAGCCGCAGACGACGCAGGACCACGCGCCGTACTCGAAGCGCGCGATGGCGAACACGCAGGTCGCGCTGATGCGCAAGCTCGGATTCGAGCGCTTCTGCGTCGCGGGACATGATCGTGGCGGCCGCGTCGCGTATCGCATGGCATTCGATCATCCGGACCGAGTCGAGAAGGTCGCAGTGCTCGACATCGTGCCTACCTGGGAGGCGTACAAGCGCGCCGACATGGCGTTCGGCATGAGCTACTTCCACTGGTTCTTCATGACGCAGCCGTTCGATCTGCCCGAGCGGCTGATCGGCGCCGACCCGGAGTTCTACTGGCGCAGGCATACTTCGCGCGAGCCGAAGGGCGCGGATTTCTTCGGCGTCGAAGCGCTCGCCGACTACCTGCGCTGCTTCAGCAATCCGGCGACGATCCACGCGATCTGCGAGGACTACCGCGCGGCCGCCACCATCGACATGGAGATCGACGAGGCCGACCGCACGGCCGGCCGCAAGATCGAAGTGCCGCTGCTTGCGCTGTGGGGTGCGAAGGGCAGGCTCGAAGCCTGGTATGACACGCTCGCCATCTGGCGCGATTGGGCGCATGATGTGCGCGGCCGAGCGATTGACTGCGGCCACTACCTGCCCGAGGAGAGGCCGGAGGAAGTAGCGGGTGAGTTCGAGAGATTTTTCATATAAGGGGGAGATGATGAGGATTCCATTTTTTGCCGCAGTAGCGGCAGCGCTGGTGCTGTTCGGTGGGTGCGCAAGTAATCCCGCATCGCAAACCCAATCGAGCGCGTTCTCGGCCGAACGCTTGCGGCAGTTCGATGCAACCGTCCGCGCCGATGTCGACGCCGGCCGCATTCCGGGAGTCGTGATGCTCGTCGCGCAGAACGGCAAGGTCGTGCTGCAGACCGCGTACGGCAAGCAGGACGCCGCCGCCGGGACGCCGATGACCCCGGACTCGATATTCCGGATCTATTCGATGACCAAACCGATTGTTTCGGTCGCCGCGTTGATGCTGGTCGAGGAAGGGAAGATGCAGCTCGCCGACCCGGTCGCGAAGTTCATTCCGGAGCTGAAGGATCTCAAGGTCGGCGTGGAGAAGGGCGGATCGCTCGAGCTCGTCGCGTCGAGCCGGCCGATCACCATTCACGATCTGTTGCGCCACACGTCCGGGCTGACGTACGGGGTGTTCGGCAAGTCAATGGTGAAGGAGCTGTACACAAAGAACGGCGTCGACAGCTGGGACCACACCAACGCGGATCTGGTGAAGAAGCTTGCAAGCGTGCCGCTGATGTTTCAGCCCGGCAGCACCTGGGAATACAGCCGCTCGACGGACGTGCTGGGGCACGTCATCGAGCGCGTCAGCGGCCAGAACCTCGATCGATTTCTCGAGGAGCGGATCCTGAAGCCGCTCGGCATGCGCGATACGGCGTTCTACGTGGATCCGGCGAAGCATGGGCGAATCGCCGAGCCGTTCGCCAAGGAGCCGCTCATCAACGTCCGGACGAAGCCGAAGTACCTCTCCGGCGGCGGAGGCATGGTGTCGACCGCGGCCGATTACCTTCGCTTCGCGCAGATGCTGCTGAACGGCGGCGAGCTCGACGGCGTGCGCATCCTCTCCAGGAAAACGGTCGATTACATGACCAGCGATCACCTCGGCGGCGTTCGCGGACCTGCCTACCTGCCGGGACCAGGCTACGGGTTCGGGCTCGGGGTGAAGGTGCGGACGAGCGCCGGAGAGGCCGACTCACCCGGCAGCATCGGCGACTACGACTGGGGCGGCCTCGGCGGAACCTACTTCTGGGTCGATCCGAAGGAGCGGTTGATCGGAATCTGGATGATGCAGGCGCCGGGCCCGCGCGTGTACTACCGGCGCCTGATGCGCGCGATGGTCTACGGCGCGATGACGCAGTAGCGCCGACGCGCTATTCGATCTTCGCCTTCGCGCGCAGGTCGGCGACCATCTTGTCGACCTTGAGCTGCACCAGGCGCTGCTGGATCTGGGGCTTCACCTCGGCGAGCGACGGGATCTTCACCGGGCGCACGTCGTCGAGCTGGATGATGTGGTAGCCGAAGCGGGTGCGCACCGGCGCATCGGTCATCCTGCCCTTCTGCAGACCCACCAACGCGTCGGCGAACGTCTTGTCGAACACGCCCGGGATCTGCCAGTCGAGATCGCCGCCGCGGTCCTTCGAGCCGGTGTCCCTCGAGCTCGCCTTGGCGAGGTCGTCGAACTTTCCGCCCTTCTTCAGGTCCGCGATGATCTTCTTCGCCTCGTCCTCGGTCTCCACGAGGATGTGGCGCGCCTTGTACTCGGTGCTTCCGGCCTGCGTCTTGGCGCGCTCGTACTCGGTCTGGATCTCGGCATCCGAGATCGGGTGCTTGCTGATCCAGTCGTTGACGAAGTTGTTGACGATGACCTCCTGCCGCGCCATCTCGAGCTGGACCTGGACGTCCGCCTTCTTGGTCAGGCCCGCCTTGTTCGCCTCCTGGACGACGACTTCGTTGTTGACCAGGACCTCGCGGATACGCGCGCGCAGCTGGTCGGAATCCTGCGCTCCGCGCGCGGTCTGCTGCCGCACCACGAAGTCGGCGCGCTGCCGCGGGATCGCGACGCCGTTGACGGTCGCGACCGGCCCTTCCCGGCTCGCCGGTGCCGCCGGCTTGGCCGCCGGCTCCTTGGTGGGAAGCGCCTGCGCGAGCGCAATGGCCGGTGCGGCCAGCGCCGCCGCCGTCAAGAGTAAGTAATGCTTCATCGGTATTCTCTCCATGATTCGTTCAGGTTCTAAGCTCGCCCGGCGCCCGCGCATGGATCTCGAGCGCGTGGATCGGGCGGTTCATGAGGTCGCGGAGCGCATCGTAGACCATGCGATGGCGCGCCACCGTCTTCCTTCCGGAAAATGCGGGCGAGACGATCACCAGCCGCCAGTGCGTGTTGCCCTCTGGGGCCGCCCCTGCGTGACCCGCGTGCAGCGCGCTCTGATCCGTCAGCTCGAGCGCCTCCGGCTCCAGCACCGAGAGCCGGCTGCGGATTTCGTCGGCCATGCTCACTGCTTGGTTCCCTCGTTGCCGTCCCCAACGTATCGGGCGAGGAAGAAGACCTGACCCAGCATGAACAGCAGCATCAGGCCCATGCCGCCCCAGAGCTTGAACTTGACCCAGAACGCCTCGCTGAAATTGAGCGCGACGTAGAGATTGAGCGCACCCATGCCCAGCATGAACACGATCCATATGACGTTCAAATTGCGCCACACGTGGTTCGGTGCGGCGGCGATGTGGGTCTCAAGCATCAGACGGATGAGATTCCTTTTGGCGACGAGCGGCGACAGCGCCAGCACTGCGGCAAACAGCCAGTACAGCAGCGTCGGCTTCCACATGATGAAGCGATTGTCCTGCAGTACCAGGGTCAGGCCACCCAACACCAGGATCAGCCAGAACGATGCCCATAGCATCTTGTCGACGCGTCCATAGCGGATCCGCGTATAAGCGACCTGGAGCCCAATGGCGACTATGATGACTCCGGTCGCCAGGTAGATGTCGTCCGTGGCCATGTACGTAGCCACGAACAGGACGACCGGGAGCATGTCGAGCAGGAATTGCATGTCGAATCGTAATTTTACCAGCGCGCAAGGCCCCGCTTGCGGTGCCAATCGATGAGCGCTTCGCGCGGATACTGCGCGAAGCGCTTGTCACGCGGGCTCTTGGGCACCTCGACCCAGGACGGTTTCGAGTCGAGGAAGATGTGCTGCCGCTCTTTCGGCACCGGGAGCTTCGTGTCGATCGCCGAAGCGAACGGATAGACCGACGCTTTCCAGCGACGGTCCCATACCCAGAGCGCGCTGGCGCAGCGCTTGCAGAAGTAGCGCTTGCCGGGCGATCGGGTTTTCGCTCGCGGCGAGAGCTTGGCGCGGTACACGCCGAGATTGCGGCGTCCCTTGACCTTCAGGGTGTCCGCGAGTCCCATCAGGTTGATCGCGTAGCCGCCGCCGCCGTCGGTCTTGCGGCAGATCGAGCAATAGCACCACAGATACGGATAGGGCGTTTCCGACTGCACGGAAAAGCGCACCGCGCCGCAATGGCAGGAACCTTTCAGAACCACGACATCATTATGGCGCAACCGCGCAGGCGGATCTTCAAGCCTTGCGCAGACAGGACTCCAGCAGCTCGAGCGCGCGGCGCGCAAACTCCCACATGTTGGCTTCGCGGTCGGCACTCCCAGTTTCAATCGTGCTCGCCGCGTCGACCGGACCGCTTACGGCGATGCAAGCGTGACCTGGAGCGTCCCCGTACCGGTTACCGGTCGGGCCGCTGGCCCCAGTCTCGCTCAATCCCCACGTGGCGCCGAGATGGATGCGCACGCGTTGCGCAAGCAGCGTCGCGAAGGGCTCGCTCGCCGAGCGGATTCCGGCCATCTCGTCCTTGCCGATGCCAAGCAGCACTGCACGCCCCTTGGGCGTGTAGATGACGCTGCCGCCGAGGTAGTAGGCCGAGGCGCCGGGCACCGCGACGAGCGCCGCGTTGATTACGCCGCCCGCGGAGGACTCGGCGACGGCGATCGTCTGGCCGCGTTGCTTCAGCAGGTCGCCGACGGCGGCTCCGAGGGCGGTGAGCGAGCGAGGCATTGTTGATTCTCGCATTATGTTGCTGGACACTGGAGGAGATCGCAAAGTTAGAATTGCAGCGGCAGATTCGCGGAGAAACCGATGGCGCTGGTGAAGCTGGTCGAATACGCCGAAGCGGCACCCGAAGTGCGGGCGGTCTACGACGACATCATGAAGACCCGCAACGTGGACTGGGTCAACAATTTCTGGAAGGCGCTCGCGAACGATCCGGCGCAGCTACGCCGCATCTGGGAGAACGTGAAACAGGTCATGGCCCTGGGCGCGCTCGACCCGCTGGTGAAGGAGATGATCTATGTCGCAGTGAGCGCGACCAACGGCTGCGAGTATTGCACCTATTCGCACACTGCCGCCGCGCGCAAACGGGGCATGACCGATGCGATGTTTTTGGAGCTCATGGCCGTAACGGGACTAGCCAACGAGACAAATCGTCTTGCCAATGGCCTGCGCGTACCGGTTGACCCGCAATTTCTGCCGAAAGGATGACCATGGAGCGATTGATCGCAGTGATCCTGGCCGTTATGGCGCTGGACGCAGTGGCGGGCGGCTCGAACTACGGAGTCGTCCCGGGAAGCCGCGACATCGCCGGCAAGATCACCGAATGGAGCGTGCCCACGCCGCGCTTCGCGCGCGACCCCGCGCCCGGCCCGGACGGCAACATCTACATCGCGGTGATGAACGGCAACCGGATCGCGAAGTTCGATACGAAGACGAAGGCGTTCAAGGAATGGGACCTGCCCGACGGCGCGCGGCCACACGGACTCGTCGTCGCGGCCGACGGCAAGATCTTCTACACCGGCAACGGCAACGGCTCGATCGGCGAGCTCGACCCCGCGACCGGCAAAGTCATCAACCATTTCACCCCGTCGCAGGGCGGCAATCCGCACACCGCGGTACTCGATGCCGAGGGCAACATCTGGTTTACCGGACAGGGCGGCGGTTATCTCGGCAAGCTCGACCGCAAGAGCGGCAAGATCACCGAGATTCCGATGTCCGGCGGGCCATACGGGCTCGCAATCGACAAGCAGGGAAGGATCTGGGTCTGCCGCATGGGAGCGAACGCGCTCGGCATCTACGACCCGAAGACCGGCAAGACCGAGGAACTGCGCACGGGGTCGGGCTCGCGGCCTCGCCGCATCGCAACAGCGCCCGATGGGATGCTGTGGGTTACGTACTACGGCAACGGCATGCTCGCGAAGGTCGACCCGGCGGCAATGAAAGTGGTCAAGGAGTACCCGATGCCCGCCGGCCCGCGCGCAGGCCCTTACACCGTGGTCGTGGATGGAGCCGGGCGCGTCTGGGCGAACGAGATCGACACCGACACGGTCGCGCTGTTCGACCCCAAGACCGAGAAATTCCGGGTGTTTGAGCTGCCGTCGACCAAGGTAGGGATCCGCAAGGCGATCGTCGATGCCGAAGGGCGCTACTGGTACATGGGCAGCCACAACGGCAAGCTCGGAGTGATCGAATAGCGCCAAGTCGCGCTATCATCCGCATTGTGCGTCCTGTAGGGGGAGGCAATGCGGTTCAGGGAAGTGGCGATCCTGTGCTGTGCGGTCGTGGCACTCGCGGTCTCTCCGCCGGTGTCTGCGCAGCAAAGCGAACCCTCGTTGCTGGACGGGATCGTCAATTTCTTCCGCGGCATCTTCGGCACCGACGAACAGGAGAACGCTCCTGCGACGCCTGCCGCGAATGGCCAGCCGGGCGCCGGTGCGCCGCAAGAGGCGGTCAGGGAGCCAAAGCCGCAGGCCGAAGCCGAGCCGATCAAGCCGACACCCATCGCCCTCGTCGAGCCCCTTAGCCTGCACGCAGTCGTCGCCAAGGGCGATTTCGAGAACGCGCGCAAGCTGGTCGAGCAGGGCGCAGACGTCGAGGCCAAGGATCCCGGCACGGGTGCTTCGGTGCTGCACTACGCAGTGATGCGCGGCAATCCCGAGATCCTGCAGTTCCTGCTCGGCCGCGGCGTCGACGTCAACAGTCGCACCCGCAACGGCACCACCCCGCTGCATACCGCGGTGCTGTACAACCGCTACGAAGTCGCCGAGCTGCTGCTCAACAAGGGCGCGGACGTCGGGGCGAAGAGTACGAGCGGGGCGACGCCGCTGGCGATCGCCACTGCAGCGAAGAACCGCACGATCGCCGAGCTGCTGCGCGCGCGCGGCGCGAAGTAGTGCTGCGCCGCTCCTAGTCCTTCACGACGCGGCGGCCGTCCGCCGAAACGAAGAAGCGCTTCCACAGCTCGCCGCCGGCCCGCACTTCGACCGGCCAGTAGCAGCTGCCGCGAATCCTGCGCGGCGAGTCCAGCAGCAACACGAACTGCGCGACCGTGCCCTCGGGCAGCGCCTTCTGCCACGCTTCGGTTTCTGCCAGGTGCTTGACACGCGTAACCGCGCTGCGCAGCGGCGCGCTGCCGTCGTCCGGCACCTCGCACGCCATCGCCGGTGCAGCGAACCAGAGAATCAGTGAGAATCCGGCGGTCCCGGTTTTCTGCAAAAGCGACATGAACGCAATTGTATCGCCGCGGCTCGGAATCCTTGCGCTGCTCGCAATCGCCACGACGTTCGGCTCGAACCATATCGCCGCGCGAATCGCTTTCGATCATGGCACGAGCGTGACCGCGGCAGTCGCGATCCGCTCGGGCTTCACGGCGCTGTTCCTGCTCGGGCTGATGCGATTCTCGGGCGTGTCGCTGGCGCTGCCGCGCTCGACGCTCTACCGCGCCCTTGCGATCGGGCTGCTGATCGCGTTGCAGAGCTTCTGCCTGTACTCGGCCGTGGCGCTGATCCCGGTCGCGCTCGCGCTGCTCGCGTTCAATACGTTTCCGATCGTGCTCGCGTTGCTGTCGTGGGCCACGGGGGGAGGCCGGCCGCGCGGCGCTGCGCTCGCGGCGATGCCGCTCGCGCTGGTCGGACTTTCGCTCGCGCTCGACGTGTTCGGCAAGCCCGTGAAACCCGCGGGGGTTGCGTGGGCGCTCGGCGCTTCGCTGACGTTCGCGCTCGCGCTGCTGCTCACCACGCGCTGGCTCAAGGACGTCGACGGCCGGCTGCGCACGTTCCTGACGATGAGCGTGACTGCAGTCGTGGTGCTCGTCGCGGGGCTGGCGAGCGACGCCTTCACGTTTCCGCAGGCGCCCGCCGGCTGGGTCGGCCTCGCGCTGCTGACCGTCCTCTACGGTGCAGCGATCACGTCGCTCTTCATTGTGCTGCCGCACCTCGGCCCGGCGAACTATGCGGTGGTGCTGAACTTCGAGCCGATCGCGGTGCTGTTCCTCGCGTGGCCAATCCTCGGGCAGGCGGTGGCGCCGCTGCAGATCGTCGGTGCGTTCCTGGTCGTCGGCGCGATCATGCTGACCGCGCTGCGGCGCTGAACCGCTATGCAGCGTAGATCAGCCTGAAGGCGGCCGTTGCGCCCGGCGGCACGAAATCGATCGGCTCGAACGAGCACCCGGCAGACAGCGTCGCCGCATCGCGCACCGCACCGGTGACGAGAATCTCGCCTTCCTTGGCCGTGTCCTCGCCGAGCTTGCTCGCGGCGTTGACCTCTGCGCCGAACACATCTTCCTCGGCGATCCGCAGCATGTCTCCATAGCCGAGCCCGATGCACAGCAGCACCCGGTCCTCCGGCGCGCGCGAGCGGTTGTATTGGACGGTTACGCGCTGCATCTCGACCGCGCACTCGACTGCCTCGTTCACGTTGCGGAAGATGACCATCATGCTGTCGCCCTCGACCTTGAGCAGGAACCCGCTGCGCCGGTCGATCACCGGCGCGTGCAGCTGAAAGGATTCGTGGATCGTCTGCAGGAAATGGATGATCCCGAACTCCGCCACGCGACGCGAGAAGCCCGACAGGTCCGTGTACATGATGGCCCAGCGCTCGCCGAACAGATCCCAGATGCGCCGGTCGATGGCGGCCTGGTCCGCACCCGGAAGCAGGCGCTCGGCGATCATGCGCTCGAGCCTGCCTTCGGACTTCAGCGTGCGGGTGCGGTAGCGGATCGGCGGCGGCGCGGGCTTCACTGCAGTTTCACGTACTCGTATTCGATCGGCAGGTTGTTGATGCCGCGGTCGGGCGCGGCGATCCAGGAGGCCATGCGTCCGGGCTGGACCACCCGCTGCATCAGCGAGCGGACGAATGCGCGGTCCTCGTCGGACGGGATCCATTCGTGCAGCCGCCGGCCGTACTCGGCGCGCGGCAGCATCGCGCCCTCCGGGTCGACCGGTTGGTTCACCCAGGCGCCGATCGAGCGGCGAAAGCGCGGCGAGGGCAGCTTGAGGCGCAAGCCGTGGCCGGCGCGCTCGATCGTCCGATTCCAGCGCTTGAGGCCGATCTCGCAATCCTTGAGATAGGACTCGCGCATCGTTTCGTTCAACGCGTTGAGCGAAGGGACCTGCTGTGCGCCCTCGGGCGTATCGACGCTGGTCGTGGCTTCGCGCAGGACATGGTCGGCGTACTGCGCCTCGTCGGGCCGCCCTTTCAGGCCGCTGGCGAAATTCGCCGCCGAGTTGGAGGAAATCTCGGATCCGAACAGGTCGAGCGACGAGGAGCACCAGAAATTCAGATATTTCTGCAGTAACGGCAGGTCCACTGCGCCTTGGGCGCGAATCCGCGCGGGGTCGTCGCTGCCCAGCGCCTTCATCACCTCGAGCGTGCGCTTGACGATGCGGCCGAGGCCGGTCTCGCCGACAAACATGTGATGGGCTTCCTCGGTCAGCATGAAGCGGCAGGTGCGCGACAGCGGATCGAACGCGGACTCGGCGAGGCTCTTCAGCTGGTACTTGCCGTCGCGGTCGGTGAAATAAGTAAAGCAATAGAGCGAAAGCCAATCCGAGACCGGCTCGTTGAATGTGCTGAGAATCCGCGGCTTGTCGGCATCGCCGGAATGGCGCTCGAGCAGCGCCTCGGCCTCCTCGCGGCCGTCGCGGCCGAAATAGGCGTGCAGCAGGTACACCATCGCCCACAGGTGCCGGCCTTCCTCGACGTTGATCTGGAAAAGATTGCGCAGGTCGTAGAGCGAAGGACACGTGTGGCCGAGCTTGCGCTGCTGCTCGACCGAAGCCGGCTCGGTGTCGCCCTGCGTGACGATGAGGCGACGCAGCGTAGAGCGGAACTCGCCCGGCACCTGCTGCCACGCAGGTTCGCCCATCGAGTCGCCGAATCCGATGCGGCGGTCGGCCACGGCGTCGGCGAGAAAGATGCCCCAGCGGTAGTCGGGCATTTTCACTGCGCCGTACTGCGCCCAGCCCTGCGCATCCACCGAAGTCGCGGTGCGCAGGTAGACATCGGATTGGGCGAAGTCGCTCGGCCCCATTTCGCGCCACCACTCGAGGAATCCGGGCTGCCAGTGCTCGAGCGCGCGCTGCAGCTTGCGATCGTTCGCCAGGTCGACGTTGTTCGGGATCCGCTCCGAGTAGTTCATCGTAGACATGCGCCGGCTCCTTTTGCGGTTATTGTAAGCTGCAAACCTGCACGCCATGACGTCCGCGCCCGTGAAGATCACCATCCTCGTCGGCACGATGACCGGCACCGCGCACCTCGTCGCGCAGGAGCTGGAGCTCGCCTGGGACGACGGCGAGACCGAGGTCGCGACGCTGATGATGGACGGTCTCGACAGCTCGGTGTTCAGCCGGCCGGGCGTGTTCCTCGTGTGCACGTCGACCTACGGGCAGGGCGACGTACCCGACAACGCCAAGGCGCTCTACGCCGACCTTCAAGAGAAGCGCCCGAATCTTGCGCAGGTGCGCTACGGCGTGTTCGGGCTCGGCGATCGCACCTATGCCGAGACGTTCAATTTCGGCGGCAAGCGCTTCGACGATCTCCTTACCGAGCTCGGCGCGCAACGGATCGGCGAGCGCGTGCAGCACGACGCCTCGTCCGGCGTGCTGCCGGAGGAGACCGCGCAGGAATGGGGCGCCGACTGGCTTACACTCGCGCGCGAGGCCTGCGCCCAAGCCGTCTAGGAGGAGGGAGCTCATGCGTTTGTCCACCGCCGACCATTCGGTGTCGCCGCCGCGTATCGACGTGCCGCGCGACTACAACGCCGCGCACGATCTGATCGAGCGCAACCTCGCAGCCGGGCGCGGCGCGAAGACGGCCTACATCGACGACGCAGGCGAGATCACCTACGCGCAACTCGCCGAGCGCGTCGACCGCTTCGGCAGCGGGCTCGCAGGCCTCGGTGTGGAGATGGAGAACCGCGTGCTGATTGCGATGCTCGACACGATCGACTGGCCGGTCGCGTTTCTCGGCGCGATCAAGGCGGGCATCGTGCCGGTCGCGGTCAACACGCTGCTGACGACGAAAGACTACGAGTTCATGCTGTCGGACAGCCGCGCGCGCGCGCTCATCGTATCCGAAGCGCTGCTCCCTGCGTTCGCGCCGCTGCTCGGCAGGCTGCCTTTCCTGAAGCACGTGATCGTCTCGGGCGCCACGACGCAAGCGTCGTCCTCGTTGGCGAAAGGGCACGTCGCATTCAACGAGGTGCTGGCGAAAGGAACCACGCAGCTCGCGCCGGCGCCGACCACTCGCGACGACGCGTGCTTCTGGTTGTATTCCTCGGGCTCGACCGGAATGCCGAAGGGAACGGTGCACGTGCACTCGGGCATGATCGTCACCGCCGAGCTGTACGCGCGGCCGATTCTCGGCATCAGCGACAAGGACATCGTCTTTTCTGCCGCCAAGCTGTTCTTCGCCTATGGGCTCGGCAACGCGCTGCAGTTTCCACTCGCGGTGGGCGCGACCGCCGTGCTGATGGCCGAGCGACCGACGCCGGCCGCGGTGTTCAAGCGGCTCACCGAACGAAAACCGACGATTTTCTACGGCGTGCCGACGCTCTACGCGGCGCTGCTCGCGGACTCGAACTTTCCGCGGAAGGAAGCCCTCGCGCTACGCATCTGCACTTCGGCGGGTGAAGCGCTGCCGCCGCAGATTGGCAAGAGCTTCAAGGAAAAGACCGGGGTCGAAGTGCTCGACGGGATCGGCTCGACCGAGATGCTGCACATCTTTCTCTCCAATCGTCCCGGCGATGTGCGCCCCGGAACGACGGGCAAGCCGGTGCCCGGCTACGAATTGAAGCTGACGGATGAGCAAGGAAACGAGGTCAAGCGCGGCGAGCTCGGCGAGCTGCAGATCGGCGGGCCGACCGCGGCGAACGGCTACTGGAACAATCGCGAAAAAAGCCGCAGCACGTTCATCGGCAGCTGGACCCGCAGCGGCGACAAGTACAGCCAGGACCCCGACGGCTATTACGTCTATGGCGGGCGTTCCGACGACATGCTCAAGGTTTCAGGCATCTACGTGTCGCCGGCGGAAGTGGAGGCGGCGCTGGTGTCGCACGAAGCCGTGCTGGAAGCGGCCGTGGTCGGCGCGGAAGACGAAAACAAGCTGATCAAGCCGAAGGCGTACGTCGTCCTCAAGCCGGGGCGCACCGGCGACGCGCCGCTGAAAGCTGCGTTGCAACAACACGTCAAGGAGCGCCTTGCGCCGTACAAATACCCGCGCTGGATCGAGTTCCTTGCGGAGTTGCCGAAGACGGCGACCGGAAAGATCCAGCGCTTCAAGCTGCGCGGGTAGCAGCCTCCGCTTCCTGTCGCCCACTGACGACAGCCCTGTAGCGGTAACTTTTTTTTACAGAACCGGTACTTTTGCCCCTTCCGTCCGAAGGGCGATGTCTTTATTCTTTGCGGCGTCGTAGATCGTCAAGCAAGGGGGACGAATCGACGACGCGTAGGAACAGGGCTTTGCGCTGCCCATGGAGTGCTGACGTGTACACCACCACCCCTTCGATCGATGCAATGACGACGGCGCGTGCACAGCGCGCGGGCTTCGCCCCGAGTAATCACGAGCTTGCACGAGTTCTGTGCCCCGTCTACGGACGCAGCCTCGACGCGCTCCACAGCAGCGAGCTGGCGATCGCCAGAATCGTGTTCGCGCAGGCCGCGCTGATGGCCGGCGCAGCGCTGACCGCAGACTCGGAAACGTTTTCTGCTGCCGCGCAACTCTGGCGCGACATGCAGGACAAGATCGGCGTGCAGGAGCGAGCGCTCGCGCGGCGCCTGCTGCAGCTGCTGTCGCGCGACGAATACTATTCCGAGAGCGAACGCCGCCTGATCGGCGCGCTCGCGTATTCGCTTTCGGAGTGCGACGCGCGGCAGATCGTGCTTCGTGAGCCGGCCCGGACGACTCATCCGCAGCCGCCGTTCGCGCGCTCGCCCATCCAGCTCAGTGCATCGGCGGTCGCACGGCTGCGCGCGCAACGCGAGAGTTTCGCTCCCAGCCAGCGCGAGCTGACGCTGCTCTTCCAGGCGGAATTCGGGCGCGGACGCAGCGCGTTCAGGGCTGGGGAGTTGCAGGCCGCGCGCGTGCTGTTCGGTCAGGTGGTGCTGATGGTCGGTGCGGCGCTTGCCGCCGATGCGGAAACGTACGCCGGCGCCGAGCAGCTCTGGTCTGACATGCAGGACACTCTTGGCGCACGGGAACGCGCGATGGCGCGGCGAATCCTCGATCTCCTGTTGCGGGACGCGGACTACACCGAGAGCGAGCGAAAGCTGATCGAGTCGCTCGCGAAGGCGCTGTCGGCCTGATCTCGTTACGCCGGCGATAGAATGCCGGCGTGCAGCTCGCGATCCTGGGCGCCGGCCCGGCCGGACTGCTCTTCTCCCTGCTGATTCGCCGCCGCTTCCCGCGCTGGCAAGTCCACGTCTACGAGCAGAACGCGGCCGATGCGACGTTCGGCTTCGGCGTGGTGTTCTCGCAGGGCGCGCTGGCGTTTCTCGAGCGCGACGCGCCCGACCTGCACGCGCAGCTGCTGCCGCGCATGGAGCACTGGCCGATCCAGCGCATCGTCCACCGCGGCGAGGCGATCGACATCGACGGCAACGGCTTCTCGGCGGTCGCCCGCCTCGAGCTCAACCGCTTCCTCCACGATCTCTGCCGCGGCGCCGGCGTGGAGATCGAATTCGGCAGGCGGATCGATTCACTTGCCGAATTGGGGGCTGCGGATGTCCTGGTCGGCGCGGACGGGGTTCATTCGCTCGTAAGGCGCGAGCTCGACGAGCAATTCGCTCCGCAGGTCGAGTGGCTGACGAACCGCTTCGCCTGGTACGGCACGCCGCAGCGCTTCGATTGTCTTTCGCTCACGTTTCGCGACAGCGAGCACGGCGCCTTCGTCGCGCACCACTACCGCTATCGTCCGGACATGAGTACCTTCATCGTGGAGTGCGACGACGCGACCTGGCGGCGCGCGCAGCTCGACCGCATGGACGACGTGGCGTCGCGCGAGTATTGCGAAGGCGTGTTCGCGGCTGATCTCGCGGGCGAGCCGCTAGTGTCGAATCACTCGATCTGGCGGCAGTTTCCGATCCTGCACAACCGCAAATGGAGCGCGGACAATGCGGTGCTGCTCGGAGACGCGCTGCGCACGATCCATTTCTCGATCGGCTCGGGGACGCGCCTTGCGTTCGAGGACGCGATCGCGCTCGATCGCGCGTTCGGCGAAGCCGGCGAAGACGTGCCGCGGGCGCTCGCGGCGTTCGAGCGCGAGCGCCGGCCGGTCGTCGAGAAGCTCTTTGCCGCGGCGAACGCGAGCTCCTGGTGGTACGAGAAGTTCCCCGAGAAGATGCAGCGGCTCGACGCCCTAGGCCTCGCCTACGACTACATGACCCGCAGCGGGCGCATGAGCGACGCGCGGCTCGCCGAGATTGCGCCGAAGTTCATGGCGCGGGTGCGAGCGGCGCGGTCAGTCCTCGGGGAGGATCTTCCGGATCAGGCCTAGCAGGTCGCGCGGGCTGTAGGGTTTCGCAAGGTACGCCGTGGCGCCGGCCTCTTTCGCCTTTTGCTCGTCGCCCGAGAGCGCGAACGACGTGATCGCGATGATCGGCGTACCGGCCGTGGCCGCTTCCGCTCGCAGCCGGCGCATCGCCTCCATGCCGGAGATTTTCGGCAGCTGGATGTCCATGAGGATCAGGTCGGGGCGCGTCTCGAGCGCCTTCGCGACGCCCGCCTCGCCGTCCTGCGCCTCGATCAGCGTGTACTTCGTGCGCTTGAGCAGGTCGCGCACGATCTGCCGGTTCATCTCGTTGTCCTCGACGTACAGAATGGTCTTTGCGCTCATTGTGCGACCCGCAGCGGAACTTCGAACAGGAACGTGGAGCCCTTGCCCGGCTCGCTCTCGACCCAGATGCGCCCGCCGTGCATTTCGATGAATTTTCTGGAGATGGAGAGGCCCAGCCCGGTGCCGCCGTACTCCGAGGCGATGGTTGCGTCGGTCTGCTTGAACTCGGTAAACAGGCTGCCGATCTTGTCGGGCGAAATGCCGATACCGGTATCCGCCACACGGTACACGAGCAGGCCGTCTTTCTGCTCTACCGCGATCTCCACCTTTCCGGCCTTGGTGAACTTGAGCGAGTTCCCGGCGAGATTCATCAGGCATTGCGCGATGCGGCCGCCGTCGCCATAGGCGAGAGGGACGTCGTTCGGCACGCTGGCGAGGAATTCCAGGCCCTTGTCGGCCGCGAGCGCCTTCAGCGTCGAATGCACGCTCGCCACCGTGTCCTGCACCGAATAGTCCGAGAGCGCCAGCTCCATCCTGCCGGCTTCGATCTTGGCGAGGTCGAGCACGTTGTTGATCAGCCGCAGCAGGTGCTTGCCGCTCGACTGGATGTTCTCGAGCGGCGCCTTCACGTCCTCGGGCAGCTCGCCGTAGATCCCGTCGAGGATCATCTCGTTGAAGCCGAGGATCGCGTTGAGCGGCGTCCTCAGCTCGTGGCTCATGCTGGCAAGGAACTGCGACTTGTGGTGGCTCGCCGCTTCCAGCTGCCGGCTCTTCGCCTCGATCTCGCGGAACAGCTTCGCATTCTGGATCGCGATCGCCGCCTGTTCGCAGAACGTTCGCAGCAGCGCGATCTCTTTCGCAGAGAACGAGCTGACGAAATCGCGGCCGACGAAGATCGCGCCCACGCCCCGGCCCTCCCACAGCACCGGCGAGAAGATCGCCGACTTGATGTCGACGGCCGTGCAACCCTGACGCGTCGCAGCCGGAACCTCCGCGCCGTGCTGCGCATCCGGGTAGTGCACGACGCGCGCCTCGACGATCGCCAGCCCTGAGCCGGAGTCGGCATTCAGCGGCAGCGGGAAGATCCGCTGCAGGCCCTCGCGACCCGCGCCGTGATACGCGCCCATGTGGATCATTCCGTCGTCGCCGACCAGGTTCAGGCCGACGATCCGCCCGGCGAACAGGCGCTCGCAGCTTTCGATGATCTTGTCGAATACCGGCTGCGTGTCGGCAATCGAGCTGCTGATGGCCGCGAGCACCTCGCCCGACGCCTTCTGCTGCTCGAGCGCTTCCTTCGTCTCGTTGAACAGGCGCACGTTCTCGATCGCGATCGCCGCCTGATCGGCGAAGGTGGCCATGAGCTGCAGCTGCTTTTCCGTGAAGCCTTGACTTTCGCTCCTGGTGAACGTGATGAGGCCGGTCGGCCCCCCGTCGCGCAGCATGGGGACGGCGGCGACTGTTCGGAAGCGTCCTTTCCCAGCGAGATCGAGACGCTGATACTCCGGATCGTTCAGCACGTCGGCGACATGAACGACCTTCCGCTCGAGAAGCGCGCGCCCCGTAATGGAATCGCGGCCCGGCCGGAGTGGCTGGTCGCGCAGCCTCTTGAGAAACGGCGAGTCCGCGCCGTAGTTGAACGATATCGCAGGCAGATAATTTCCGTCGCCATCGGGTCGCAGCAGCACTGCTCGTTCCGCGCCGCTTAACCGCGAAGCGCTTTCGAGAAGCATGTTGAGAACAGTGTCCAGATCGAACGTCGTGCGGCTGATCGCCTTCAGCACCTCGGCGGTTGCAGTTTGCTGCTTCAGCGCCTCGCTCGTTTCGTTGAAAAGGCGCACGTTCTCGATCGCGATCACCGCCTGATCGGCGAACGTCTGGAGCATGGTGATCTGCCTCTCCGAAAACATACCGGGTTCGGCGCCAGTGACGGTAATCGCCCCAATGGGGTTCCCGCTGAGGAGCATGGGCACGGAAAGAGCGCTGCGAAAGCCCTGCGCCTGCGCCACGGGTTGCAAGCCGTACCCAGAGTCCTCTCTCACATCGGGCACATAGGCGATGGCCCGGGTGAGAACGGCCCGGGCAGTTACACCGGTGGGGCCTGGCGCCATGGGAAAGGCCTGGCGAATCGCATCGACACCTTGCGGGGTGACACTGTCGGAGGCCGCGTAGTTAATGAGAGCGCCATCGAACGTAAAGACCACCCCGTTGATGGCCCGGCAGAGCTCTCGCGCGTTCGCCGCGATCGCATCGAACACCGGCTGCACGTCCGACGGCGAGCTCGCGATCACCTTCAGGATCTCCGCCGTAGCCGTCTGGCGCTCTAGCGCCTCCTTCGTCTCGTTGAACAGCCGCACGTTCTCGATCGCGATCACCGCCTGGTCTGAGAAGGTCTTCAGCAAGGCCACTTCGGTCTCGGTGAAAGGGTTCACCTCGACTCGGGCGACATTGATCGATCCGATTGCCGCGTCGCCTTTCATCATCGGAACGGCCAGGATGCTGCGGTAGCCGATCGCGCGCGCGCGTGCCGCGGGGCCAGGGAGGTCGGGCATGTCCTGGGCGTCGGCGATCGAGATTACGCGGCGCTCGAGGATCGCGCGGCCGGCAACGCTCTGGGTCCCGGGAGGCGAGGGGTATGCAGATCGAACCACGTCCAGCGTCCCTGGCGCTCGGCCGTCGTCCGCTGCCACGTGGATCTGTGTTCCGTCGAATCTGAACACGACGCAGAACGAGGCATTGCAAACCCGCGTCGCGCTGGACGCGATCGCATCGAACACCGGTTGTACGTCGGAGGGCGATTTCGCCATGACCTTGAGGATCTCGGCGGTCGCGATTTGCCGCTCGAGCGCCGCACCGGTCTTCTCGTGCGCGCCGAGCAGTTGCTGCTCGGCGAGCTTCCGCTCGGTGATGTCGCTGACTGCGCCGACGAGCCGGATCGCGCGGCCTGCCGCGTTGCGCACGGCGATGCCGCGATCGAGAACCCACGTATACCCGCCCGCCGGATCGCGAACGCGGTATTCGCGCTCGAGGTGCGGGGCGAGCCCCTTGAAGTGGGTGCTGATCGCCTGGCGGTAGCCGGCGAAGTCGTCGGGATGGATGCGCTCGTTCCACACCGCAGGCGTGAGCGACTCGTCCTTGGACCAGAAAAAGACCTTGGTGGTATCGGAGATGTAGAGCTTGTCGGTCTCGAGGTCCCACTCGTAGACGCCCTCCGTCGCGGCGCGCATCGCCAGCGTGTAGCGTTCCTCGCTCTTCCTGAGCGCTTCTTCGGTGCGTTTCAACTCATTGATGTCGCCGGTCGAGCCGATCATCCGGACGCCGCGGCCTTGCGCGTTGCGCAGCGCGATACCGTGCGTACGTGCCCAGCGCCAGCTGCCGTCCGGCGCGCGAAAGCGGTAGTCACACTCGAAACGGTCGGTCCTGGTCCTGAGGTGCTCGATGACGCCTGCATCGAAGCGCGGCAGGTCTTCCGGGTGGATTCGCGCCCGCCAGTCGGCAAGCGTGCGGAATTCCTTGCGCGAGAACCCGAGCGCCGTATAGACACGCTCGGAGAAGTAGATCTTGCCGGAGGCGATGTCCCAGTCGTAGATGCCTTCGTTGATTGCGCGCGACGCGATTTCGTAGCGATGTTCCGCAAGGCGCGCTTCACTCACGTCCTCGAAGGTGACGAGCCGGTGCCCAGAGGGTATCGGACGGGTCGAGATCCGCAGCGTGCGGCCGTCGGCGAGTCGCTGCTCGCGAACCGCGGGCCTGCGCCGGCTCAACACCGCAAGGCGCTTGCGGATCAGCGACGCGGGCTTGCCGGCGCCGTAGTCGCCGCGCTCGGCGTTAAAGCGAAGGAAATCCTGTACGGGCGTTCCGGCTGACAGCCGCGATTTCGGATAGCCGCAGATCGCGGCCAGTGCGCCGTTCCACGCCGCCAGCCGCCACTTGGAGTCGAACAACGCAAATCCGATCGGCAAGCGGTCGACGCCCGCCTGGATCGCGGCCGCAGTGGCGCGCTTGCGCGCAGCGCCTTTGCGTTTTCCGGCCGAAGACCTCGATGCCACGCTCCCCTTTCCGCGCACCAGAAGCTGAATCGGAGTCTATCAGTTCAATGTCGCGAGGTCGCCCGCGGACAGCTGCAGCTTCGCCGCCGCGAAGTTTTCCTCGACGTGCGCGATCGACGCAGTTCCGGGAATCGGCAGCATCACCGGCGATTTTGCGAGCAGCCAGGCGAGCGCGATCTGCGCCGGCGTTGCACCCATCTTCGCAGCAATCTTTTTGACCCGCGCCGAACGCAGCGCCGCGCCCGCGCCGAGCGGATACCACGGCAGGAACGCGATTGCGGCTTTTTCGCAGGCCTTGAGCACATTCTCGGCGCTGCGATCTTCGATGTTGTACTCGTTCTGCACCGAGACGATCGGGCAGATGCGGCGCGCTTCCTCGAGCTGGCGCACGGTGACGTTGGAGATGCCGACGTGGCGGATCTTGCCCGCGCGCTGCAGCTCGGCGAGCGTTCCGACCGAATCGGCGAACGGCACCTTGGAATCCGGCGCGTGCAGCTGGTACAGATCGATGCGCTCGAGCTTGAGGCGCTTGAGGCTGCCCTCGAGCGCTTTTCGCAGATGCTCGGGACGCCCGTCCGATACCCATTGCGGCGGGCTCGGTCGCAGCAACCCGCCTTTGGTGGCGATCACCAGGCCCTGCGGATACGGATGCAACGCCTCGGCGATCAACTGTTCGTCGACGTGCGGCCCGTAGCTGTCCGCCGTGTCGAAGAAGTTGTAACCAAGTTCGTACGCGCGCTTCAGCACTTTGAGCGCTCCCGCGCGATCCTTCGGCGGGCCCCAGACTTGCGGCCCGCACAGGCGCATGGCGCCGAAGCCGAGGCGATTCACGTGCAGATCGGCGATTGAGATCGAGGGAATGCTCAACGTTTGGTCTCCTGCGATGTCGGTGTCGTGATTGCCCAACGCCCTGGGTGCGAAACCTCTTGTAACAAATTGGCCGGGCTGGCTCTGCCGATGGCGCGTTCTAATGGTACCGGGCCAACGAAAGGATTCCTCATGAAAATGATTGCAGTCGCACTGCTCGCCGCGCTTGGACTATCCGGGTGCATTGCCGTGCCCGTATACGAGCCGGGGTATCGCTCCTATGGCTATTACGGCGGCGGTTATGGCTACCGGCCGTACGGCGGTTATCATCGGTACCGGGAACGTTATCCCTGATCTGACCTGACCCCTTCGCGGGGTGGAGGTACAACATGAAACTCAAGAACACGCTGCTTGGACTCTTCTTTACGACGAGCATCGCTGCAATACCTGCCGCGTTTGCGCGCGTGGACGTAGTGGTGCAAGTCGGCGTCCCGCCGCCCGCACCTGTGGTCGAAGTGATTCCCGCCCCACGGTCCGGATATGTCTGGGTGCCGGGCTACTACGCATGGCATGGCGACCGCCACATCTGGATCCGTGGTCGCTACGTCGTCGAGCGGGCCGGGTACGGATGGGTGCCCGATCGCTGGGTTCAGAGCGGATCGCAGTGGCGCCACGAGCGCGGGTACTGGGAGCCGCGTGGCCACCCCGGCAAGGGCTGGGCGAAGGGCCACAACAAGCCCAAGAAGCCTAAGAAGCACAAGGACTAGCGCCGGCTCAACGCGCCAACCGCCTAGCGGTCGGCGAGCAGTCGCTCGATTTCCGCGACGAACTTCGGATCCTGCGGCGGGACCTTGGTGTCGAAGGGGATGACCTTCGCGCCGCGCCTGTCGACCAGATACTTGTGAAAATTCCACCGCGGGCGGCTGCCGCTCGCGGTGGCGAGCTTCTCGTAGAACGGGTTCGCGGCGCCCGCCGCGACGCTCGTCTTGGCGAACATCGGAAAGCTCACGCCGTAGTTCTGCTCGCAGAATTTCGCGATCTCCTGGGCTGAACCCGGCTCCTGCGCGCCGAAATCGTTCGACGGAAAGCCGAGAACGACGAGCCCCTTGTCCTTGTAGCGCCGGTACAGCTTCTCCAGTCCGTCGTACTGCGGCGTGTAGCCGCAGCGGCTGGCCGTATTCACGACCAGCAATACGCTGCCCGAGTACTTGCAAAGCGACGTGTCGTCCCCCGTCAGCGTCTCCATCTTCTGGTCGAGCAGTCCGGGGCAGGCGGCTTGCGCGCTCATGAAGGCTCCTAGAAGTGCGATGAAAGCGAAACCACGCAGGTAAGCGAGTTTCATGTTGCAGCCTCCTGTGCAAGACTATCATTTCAGGGGGGAAAAATGCTCGCGCAACGCTTCGCAAACGGACTGCTGGCCCTCGCGCTGCTCGCTGCGGGGGCGGCGGGCGCCGAGCCGCGCTTTTCGTTTCACTCCACGCCGGGAAAGCTGCCGAAGGAAGTGGTGCCGGTGCACTACTCGTTGCGGGTGGTGCCCGAGATCGGGAAGGATCAGTTCAACGGCCGCATCGAGATCGACCTCGACGTGGCGAAGCCGGTGAAGGCGCTCACGCTGAACGCAGCGAACCTGACGTTCCGCTCCGCAGTACTGGTCACCGGACGCGCAGAGGCGACGCTCGGCGCGGGCGTCGACGCAAAGAATGAAACCGTGACGCTGACGCCGCCCGCCGGCGGGATGATCCGGGCGGGACGCCATCGCTTGCGCATCGACTACACCGGACCGATCGGCAAGCATTCCCAGGGTTTCTTCCAGGTGCCGTACAAGGTGCGCGAAGGCGGCAAGCTCGTCGACAAGAAAATGCTTGCGACGCACTTCGAGCCCGTGCACGCGCGCAAGATGTTCCCGTCGTGGGACGAGCCGGCCTTTCGCGCCACGTTCGACATCGCCGCGGAGATCGACGACGGGCTGACCGCGGTTTCCAACATGCCCGTACTGAAGGTGTCGCCCCTGCCGGGCGGGCGGAAAGAGGTCGCCTTTGCCCGATCGGTGTCGATGCCGACCTACCTCGTCGCGCTCTTCATCGGCGAGATGGACTCGCTGCAGGATGAAGTGGACGGCATCAAGCTCGGCATCTACACGGTGAAGGGGAAGGCGGAGCAGGCGCGCTTCGCCATGCAGTCGACGAAGCAGATCGTGCGGTACTTCAACGACTACTTCGGCGAGCGCTACGCGTTGCCGAAGCTCGACCAGGTCGCCCTGCCCGGGGGCTTTGGCGGAGCGATGGAGAACTGGGGCGCGATCGTCTACATCGAATCGCGACTGGCGCTCGACCCTGTCGCGAGCTCGCTGAAGCTGCAGCAGAGCATCTACGGGCTGATTGCGCACGAGATCGCGCACCAGTGGTTCGGCAACCTCGTCACGATGGCCTGGTGGGACAACCTGTGGCTGAACGAGGCCTTCGCTTCCTGGATGGCGACCAAGACCGCGGAGAAATTCCACCCGCAGTGGCAAGCGGAATTGCGCAGGACGCCCCGGGTGGAGGAGGCGATGCTGGAGGATGCGCGCAAGACTACGCATCCGGTGCAGACGCCGGTCGAGCAGGACAGCCGCGCGTTCGACCTGTTCGATTCGATCACCTACAACAAGGGCGAAGCCTTCCTCTACATGCTCGAGGCCTATCTCGGCGAGAACGCCTTCCGCGAGGGCGTACGCCGCTATATGCGCGCGCACCGGTTCTCGAACACGACTACGGCGGACCTGTGGCACCACCTGTCGGAAGCGTCCGGGCAGGACGTCAAGGTCTTTGCCGCGCAGTGGACCGAGCAGCCTGGCTTTCCGCTGGTGAAGATCGGCCAGCGTTGCGAAGGCGGCCGCTCGGTCGTGACGCTCACGCAGGAGCGCTTCACCCTGAACGATCCGCAGGCCAAGCCGTTGTCGTGGCAGGTTCCGGTGACGCTGGCCGCGGCGGGCGTCGAGTCGCGCCCGGTTCTGCTGGGCGCAGCGCCCGCGGAAGTGCGCTTCGCGCGCTGCGAGCCGGTTCGCGCGGTCAGGGTCGGCTACTACCGGGTGCTCTACGACGATGCGAGCTTCGCGCAACTCGTCGGCGCGCTCGGCAAGCTAGACGCGGCGGATCGCCTGCGGCTGCTTTCCGACAGCTTTGCGCTGGTCCAGGCGGGCCGCGCCGACGTCACGCGCTACCTGCGCCTCGTCGATCAGCTCGGCGACGAAGCGGACCGGACGGTCTGGGGCCAGGTCATCGAGTCGCTGCGGTTCCTGCGCGAATTGCTCGATTCACCCGCGGACCGCGGCGCGTTCGACCGTTCCGCCGCCGGGATCTTCGCGAAGCCGTTCGGCAAGGCGGGCTGGGACGCAATCCCGGGGGAGAACGCCGATACGCCGACGCTGCGCAGCTCGCTGATCGAAGCCCTTGGACTTGCGGGGGATGAGAAGATCGTGCGCGAAGCGCGAGCCCGATTTGCTGCGCGCGAATCCAGGACGATCGATCCGTCGATCCGGCCGGCCGTTCTCAATGTCGTGGGCCGCCACGCCGACCAGACCGCGTTCGATGCGCTGCTTGGAATGATGCGCGGCGCGACCGACGTCGAATCGAAGTGGCAGGCGCAGTCGGCGCTGCGCCACGTCGCCGAGCCGAAGTTGCAGCATCGCTGGATGGAGCTGCTCCTCACCGACGAGTTGCCGCCCGGCGAAGCGGTCTGGAACCTCAATCACGTCTCGCAGGGAAGCGAGAACCCGGAGCCCGTGTGGCAGTTCGTGCGCGCCAATCTCGCCAAGGTCTATGCAAAGGCTTCACCCCGGGGACGCGTGTACGTGCTCCCGGAAACCGCCATTCCGTTTGCCGATGCAGCGCGCGCCGATGAATTGATGGCGCTCACCAAGGCGAACCTCGATGCCGGCGCGCTGTACCAGGCGGAGAAAGTCGCCGACTGGATCCGCCTCAAGGCCGCCGTCAAGGCGCGCGAAAAGGAGCGCATCGTGCAGTGGGCGAAGGAGCACGCGAAGCGCTGAAGATGCTCACCGACCGCTACGGACTTGCGATTTCGACCGCGTCGCGCGAAGCGCGCGACGCGTACGTGGTTGGCGTGGATGCGCTGCTGTCAGCGGCCGCGGGCGTAGAGAGCCATTTCGGACGCGCGCTCGAAGCGGACCCGGATTTTTCCCTGTCGCACGTGGCGCTGGCGCGCGCCCGGTTCCTGAAGGCGGAGATTGCTGCCGCGCGCGAGGCGGCGGCGCGTGCCCGGGCGCTTGCCCAGACCGCGACGCCGCGCGAGCGCAGCCATGTGAACGCGATCGCGCTTGCGGTCGAAGGCAAGGTCCCCGATTCGCTGGCTGCGACGCAAGTGCACCTCGCCGAGCATCCGCGCGACGCGATGGTGCTCGCGCCTGCGACCGGCGTCTTCGGCCTGATCGGCTTCAGCGGCCGGCAGGAGCGCGAGGCGGAGCTCTACGAGCTGATGAGCTCGCTCGCGCCGCACTACGGCGCCGACTGGTGGTTCGACTCGATGCTCGCGTTCGCTGCGTGCGAGAGCGGCAGGGTCGACGAGGCGCTGCCGCTGATCGAGCGCAGCATGGCGGCGAATCCGCAAAGTCCCCACGGCGCGCACGTGATGGCGCACGTGCTGTATGAAATGGGCGAGATGAAGGAGGCCCTCGAGTACCTGGACGGATGGATGCCCGGGTATTCAAAGGAGGGGTTGATGCACTGCCATCTTTCCTGGCACGTGGCGCTCTTTGCGCTCGCTGTGGGCGATCGGGATCGCGCCTGGCAGGCGTATCGCGCAGGAGCGCACCCGGGCGGCTCGTGGGGTCCGCCGCTCAACGCAGTCTCCGACTCCGCGTCGTTCCTGTGGCGCGCCGAGCTGGCGGGCGAGCCCCGAAATCCTCAGTTGTGGCGCGAGGCACGCGACTACGCGCTGGCGTGCTTTCCGAAGGCCGGTGTCCCGTTTGCCGATGTGCACACCGCAATCGCCTGCGTCGCGAGCGGCGATTTCGCCGCGCTGGAAAAACTGGTGGGCGAGATGAAGGTGCGGCTCGAGGCCGGAAAGCTCGCGCCGGGCCGCGTGGTGCCGGCGCTGGCCGAAGGATTCAGCGCGTACGCGAAAGAGGACTGGAACGAAGCGATCCGCTGGCTCGAGCAGGCGCTGCCCGAGGCGGTGCGAATCGGCGGCAGCCGCGCGCAGCGCGACCTGGTGGAAAAAACGCTCGCCGCCGCCTACTTGAAGGCGCAAAGACCCGAGGATGCGCGCCGGCTGATCGCGCGTCGCCCCGCATGAACGCCGCTCTCGACGCGGTGAAGGGCTGGATCGACGGCGCGAAGCGCGTCGTCGTCTTGAGCGGCGCCGGAATCTCGACCGATTCGGGGATCCCGGATTTTCGCGGCCCGCAAGGCGTCTGGACGCGCAACCCGAAGGCCGAGAAGCTCTCCGACATCCGCTACTACATGACCGACCCCGAGGTGCGCAGGCTCTCCTGGCAGAGCCGCCTCGATCACACGGCGTGGTCGGCGAAGCCAAACGCGGGCCATCATGCGCTCGTGGCGCTCGAGCGCAGGGGCAAACTCCATGCGCTGATCACGCAGAACATCGACGAGCTGCACCAGCTCGCGGGCAACTCGGCGGAGCGGGTGATCGAAGTCCACGGCACGATGCGCAAGGCCGTGTGCATGAGCTGCGGCTGGCGCGGCCCGATGCAGGAGACGCTCGAGCGCGTGCGCGCCGGCGAGGAAGATCCGCCCTGCAAGCTGTGCGGCGGAATCCTGAAGAGCGCCACGATCTCGTTCGGCCAGGCGCTCGTGCCGGAAGTGATCGACCGTGCGCTGCGCGTCGCGGCGGAGGCCGACGTGTTCCTCTCGGTGGGGACGAGCCTGCAGGTGTATCCGGTCGCCGGGGCAGTGCCGATGGCGAAGTCCGCCGGCGCTCGCGTCGTGATCCTGAACGCGCAGCAGACGCCTTTCGACGACATTGCCGACTCGGTGCTGCAGGGGTCGATCAGCGAAGTCCTCCCCCAGATATGCGGTAAAGTAGCGCCAGGCAATTAGTTTGGGGCCCAAACAATGGGCGTGACCGTCATCCGGCGCGCGCAGCCGTCGGTGCACCTGAAGATGCGCGTCAACGGCGACGAGGCCGAGGTCTGGTTCGCGCCGTACAAGACGCTGCTCGAGGTGCTGCGCGAAGAGCTCTCGCTCACGGGAACCAAGCACGGCTGCGAGCTCGGTGAATGCGGCGCGTGCGCGGTGCTCGTCGATGGCGAGCCGGTGCTTTCCTGCCTGACGCTCGCGCTCGAATGCGAAGGCAGCGCGATCGAGACGGTGGAGGGGCTTGCGCGCGGCGCCGCGCTGCATCCGCTGCAGGCGGCGTTCGCCGACCTCGGCGGCGCGCAGTGCGGCTACTGCACGCCTGGACTGCTGATGACCGCGAAGGCGCTGCTCGATGCGGAGCCCGCGCCGAGCCGCGAGCGGATCAAGGAAGCAATCGCCGGCGTCCTGTGCCGCTGCACCGGCTATCAGCAGATCGTCGATTCGATCGAGCGGGCCGCGCAGGAGCTGCGCGCGGAGCGGCGGTGAGCGGCAAGCGGAAGCTCGAAGTCCTCGGCCACGCGCGCAGGCGGGTCGACGGGCGTGCCAAGGTCACGGGCCAGACACGCTTCGCCGACGATATCGTGCTGCCGCGCATGCTGCATTGCAGGTTGCTCCGTTCGCCGCACGCGCACGCGCTGATCGAATCGATCGACGTGAGCCGGGCCGAGGCGCATCCTGGCGTTCACCTTGTCCTGACCGGGAAGGAGTTCCCGATCACGTTCGGCATCCTGCCGGTCACGCAGGACGAGCACGCGCTTGCGCCGCGCACGGTCCGATACGTCGGCGACCCGGTCGCGGCGGTGGTCGCAAAGGACGAGCAGACGGCGACCGAGGCGCTCGACCTGATCGATGTCCGCTACAAGCTCCTCACGACGATCGCTTCGTCCGAAGAGGCGCTCGCGACGCCCGAGCCCCGCATTCACGAGTACGGCGAGCAGGGGAACATCCACCGACTGCAGGCCTACTCGTTCGGCGACGTCGAGGAGGCGCTCGGGCGCGCCGACCATGTGTTCGAGGACGTGTTCTTCTTCGAAGGCAACACGCACCTGCCGATCGAGCAGCACGCCGCGGTCGGCGCGATCGACGGCGAAGGCAAGCTGACGCTGTGGTCGTCGACGCAGGTGCCGCATTACGTGCACCGGGCGCTTGCGCGGGTGCTGCGCGTTCCGGCAGCGCATATCCGCGTGATTGCCTGCCCGAACGGCGGCGGCTTCGGCGGCAAGACCGACATCTGCAACCACGAGATCGTGGTCGCGAAGGCGGCGCTGGTGCTTGGCCGCCCGGTGAAGATCTGCCTGAATCGCGAGGAAGTGTTCTACATGCACCGCGGCAGGCACCCGGTGCTGATGAAGTTCCGTACCGGCGTGACGAAGGAAGGCAAGCTCACCGGTGTGAGCCTGCAGACGCTCGTCGACGGCGGCGGCTACGGCTCGTACGGTGTCGCGAGCACGTTCTACACCGGCGTGCTGCAGACGGTCACCTATGAGATCCCGCGCTACCGCTTCGAAGCGTGCCGCACGTTCACGAACAAGCCGCCGTGCGGCCCGAAGCGGGGACACGGAACGCCACAGCCGCGCTTCGGACAGGAAGTCCAGCTCGACAAGATTGCGGAACGATTGCAGATCGATCCCGCGGAGCTAAGGCTCGGCATGATTGCGAAGCCGAACACGCTGACCGCGAACTGGCTGCGGATCGGCACGATCGGCCTTGCCGAATGCATCCGCAAGGTCGTCGAGATGTCAGGCTGGAAGGAAAAGCACCGCAAGCTGCCCGAGGGACGCGGCGTCGGGATCGCCTGCAGCGCGTATCTCTGCGGCGCCGGGCTGCCGATCTACTGGAACAAGATGCCGCAGACCGGCGTGCAGCTGCTGCTCGATCGCAGCGGCCAGGTCACGGTGTTCTGCGGCGCGACCGAGATCGGCCAGGGCTCGGACGACGTGCTCGCGGCGATGGTTGCCGAAGTGCTCGGCATCGATCCGTACGACGTGCGCTGCGTGACCGGCGATACCGGCACGACGCCGATCGACCTCGGCTCGTATTCGAGCCGCGTGACCGTGATGATGGGGAATGCGGCGATCCAGGCGGCGGAAAAATTGAAGGCGCAGATCGTCGACGCCGCTGCCGAGCGGCTCGAAGCGCTGCCGGATCGAATCGTGCTGTCGCGCGGCCGCGTCTTTCCCGCAGGCCACGCCGAGAAGGGCATGAGCTTCGCGGAAGCCGTCGTCTGCGCAGAGGAGAAATTCGGCACGCTCGGCGCGGTCGGCTCGTATGCGCCACCGCGCGGGCCGGGAAAATACAAGGGAGCCGGCGTCGGTCCTTCGCCTGCATATTCGTATACCGCGTGCGTGATCGAGGTCGAGGTGGACCCGGCAACCGGATGGACCCACGTGCACAGGATCTGGATTGCGCACGACATCGGCCAGGCCGTGAATCCGGTGCTCGCCGAAGGGCAGGTGATCGGCAGCGTCTACATGGGGCTCGGCGAGGCGCTGATGGAGGAGCAGGTATTCCGGCGACTGCCGCCGAAAATGTCGCACGCGCTGGTGCATCGAATGCCGTCGCTGCTCGAGTACAAGAGCCCGACCGCGCTCGACATGCCCGACGTCGAGGTCGCGCTGATCGAGGACCCGGACCCGAACTGCCCGTTCGGCGCCAAGGAGGCGGGGCAGGGGCCGCTGCTGCCGGTGATGCCTGCGCTTGCGAATGCGATCTACGACGCAGTCGGCGTGCGGATCGACGAGGTGCCGATCACGCCGGACAAGGTCTTGCGTGCGCTCGCGCTGAAGGCGCAGGGAAAGGAGCCTCGCGTCGGGCCGCAGAAGTTCCCGCACGTCCCCTATCCCGAGCCGATGTTCGTCGCGCCGCCGTGGGAAGGCGGAGACGGAAACGCGGCGAAGGAACAGCCGAAGAAAAAGGTCCTGACCGGAATCGCCGCGTCATGATGCGCCTGCCGTGGTTCGAGTACCGCGCGCCCGGAAGCGTGGCGGAGGCTGCGCAGATCCTCGCCGGCGAAGGACCGAGTGCGCAGCCGATCGCCGGCGGCACCGACCTGCTGCCGAACATGAAGCGGCGGCACCAGGTGCCGGCAACGCTGGTGTCGCTGCGAAAGCTGAAAGAGCTGAAGAGGGTGTCGAACGGTACGGGGCTGCGGCTCGGCTCCGGCCTGACGCTCTCCGAGGTCACCGCGGTCGCAGCGGTCAAGGAACGCTATCGCGGCCTCTACCAGGCGGCGATGCAGGTCGCGACGCCGCACCTGCGCAACATGGGCACGCTCGGCGGCAACCTCTGCCTCGACACGCGCTGCACCTACTACAACCAGAACTACGAATGGCGCAAGGCGATCGATTTCTGCATGAAGATCGACGGCGATATCTGCTGGGTTGCGACCGCGTCCAAGCGCTGCCTGGCGGTGTCCTCGACCGATACCGCACCGGCGCTGATGTCGCTGGGTGCAAAGGTGCGACTGGTTTCGGCGAGCGGAGAGCGCGAAGTCGCGCTTGCCGATCTGTATCGCAACGACGGCATCGACTATCTGACGCGCAAGCACGGCGAAATCGTGACCGAGGTGGTGCTGCCCCAGAACGAAGGCTGGACGAGCACCTATTGGAAACTGCGGCGCCGCGGCTCGTTCGACTTTCCGCTGCTCGGCGTGGCCGCCGCCGTAAAGAGGGCGGGCGACGGCACGGTCGAAGATGCGAGGCTCGTCTTAGGGGCGGTTTCGTCGCATCCGTTGACTATCCAGGTCAAAAGCCTTCTCGTCGGTCAAAAAGCGACCGACGAGATCATAGAAAAAGTCGGGGAGCTCGCGGAATCGAGGGCCAAGCCGATGGACAACACCGACATGGACTTGCGCTGGCGCAAGCATGTCGTCGCGGATTTCGTCGGCTACGCGCTTCGCGAGCTGCGCGGCGACGACATGAGCGCCACGCGCATGCGGATTGCCCGCCAGGCGCTTTAGTAAACCGCTTTCTTCGCCTACGGAAGAGTAGAAACCGAAGTGAGCGGTGTTACCGATCGACTTGCCAACGTCCCCTCGCGCGATTCCAGGCATACAGCCCGGCGGCGAAGGCGTTATACGACCATCGCACTATGTTGCGCACGCCAGGTAGGCGAACAATGCGGGCGGCATGCTGTTGGCCTGGCGTGTGACGCCAAAGTGCCTCAAACGCATCGGCGCCGATCCTGATCTTCCCGTTCTCGTCGACCACATGCAGCCGCTCTCTGACGAACTCTCGTTGCGCGCCGATTACGCCCAGAGCGTCGGCGTTGGTGTGAATGTCGATCCATTCGACCTGGACAGGGCATCCCTCCATACGCCGCTGTTGCCCCTCGATTCCCGCGTTGCAAACGGGGCACGCACTGTTGTAGTAGACCGTGACCCTAGGCATCTGACCGTCTAGTACCGGTGTACATGGCGCTCAACGTAGCGAGCATCGAGCCGGAGGTATCCGGTGCGCCGATTGCCTGATGCACGGCCGGCAAATGACAACTGGGAACCTGCGGATGCTCGTGGTGCTCGCTGTGATAGTTGAAGTTGACGTCGTACAGAAGAATACGATCCAGCC
>Ga0209382_10000543_pt1 | contig 62348 bp, 63 predicted proteins | sample SoiMetdeltSBSDD5_FD_187599 | JGI IMG/M metagenome (GOLD analysis project Ga0209382, IMG submission 187599) | Bulk soil microbial communities from a Populus tree surrounding site in Tennessee, USA - Soil MetaG P. deltoides SBSDD5 (SPAdes) (version 2) | ecosystem: Environmental > Terrestrial >...
TTTTAATTAGTAAAAACAAAACTGGGGTTAGTAAAGCTTAATTGACTTGCCAAGAACCATGGCTTTTTCTATATCATCTTGTCCAATTTGATTACCATAGTACTTATTGCTAAAATATAATAAATCTACTAACTTGTGTCGATCAATTGTTACATAGGAACTTTGCTGGACGTTCTCCATACTAGTATCGTTGGAAAAGGTTGCAGACCGAGCAACCGCAACCTTGATATCTGTACCCGGTTTAGTTTCAAAGGATGTTACGTCACTTCGGTCAATTGAAACTTCGACATCCGTCTTTTTGCCGCTAAAATCAACGAATGAAACATCAATAGATTTTCCACTGTCCTGAGAGAATGATGTTCCAACAACCTTCCCATTATTACTTGCACAGTTGATCAAAGCATTTACTGCTTCCCCTACTCTATTTTTAATCACTTCATTATTCTTGGACTCTGAGGCGATCTTCATGAATTCTGAAACAGACACGTCCATTATGTTGTCTCTCAGTCTGAGACCAGGATAAACAGTTGCGATGGTCTGATCTAGTATCTGTTCATCTATCATCCCAGAGCTGCACTTTTCCGAATATTCGATCGCATGATACATAACGTTAATCATAGATCTTATATTCCTGAAGTCTGGGAATTCATCATACAGGATTTTTATCTTAGCAAGGAGATCGTCCCGTTCCGAAATGCTCAGTGGACTATTCTTTTGTGCCCCGTCAATATATTCAAGAATAATGCCACTAATTTCATCGAGGGTATTTGATCCCGCCAGATCAATTTTGTAATTGGCTTTTTCGAGCCTATCGTACAGCGGAAGATTTGTATTTCTTATTTGCTCGTACGCTGAAGGAGTAAGAACCAACAATAATAAAGTAGATGGAAGATGTGCATTTATCAAAGCCTTTAAAATATCCATAGAGTGACCATCAGAATCAAACTCGTCAAGTTCAAACACACTAATTCTATTTAGGAATATGAAATTAATTTTGGCGAGGACACTAAGATTTATGATTGTTTCCTCCAAGCTAATAGCTTCAGTATGGTTTGACAGGAATCTATTACTTAAAATCGATTGTATCATGTAAATTTCTAAAGTAGAAAAATGGTCTGCCAGCGTCTCTTTCAAGGCGGTCTCATCGTAACTAGTCTTATTATCCATAATTAGTTGCATCTTTTTTTCTAGACTTGTTGACTTCATCTTGTCCCACATGGTATACCTAAAGATCTTTCTGGCTTTCTTGTCGTCGTCTGCTTCTGCTCTTTGTCGCAAATGATGCAGTATGGCGTATCGAATCTCGTTGATATAGTTTTTACTAAACCCTCCTATCATTGCCTTGTAAATGCCTTTAGTTGTCCTTGGGTAAAGCTGTGAAATGTCACTAAATGAAACAATAGCCTTATCTAACAACTCCCTACAACCTCTGAGATGCAGTGCCAAATGCGTCTTGCCCGAACCTACATCATGAACTATCGTAACGAGGCGAAATTGCTTAGATCCATGGTCCTCATGTATCTTCTTCGTCAGGTCCTCAATACATGAAATGACGGCTAATTTTGCCTCCTTATGTCTTCGGCCCCCAAGGAGCAAAGTATCAGACTCACCAGGAGTTGGGGCACTAGGAAACGGATTCAAGGCTAAATTGTATGGATACATTAGATACACCTCACAAAACCGTGAAGCAATCCTCTAATAGTAATGCCTTCTGTTCCACCAGATGAAAGTTCGTATGCGTCATATTCCCTGTCAGTTATTTCCTTTACTAAAGAGTAGAACTCTTCTTGTCTGAGATTGTACTTTCGTTCCATTTCCTCTCTGATTCTAGCTAATAGTACCCACCCCGAAGAACCTGAGCACTTTTTTAGAACAGAATCAAACTCTTTTCTAAAGTTGTCATTATCGAGATTTGAAACTTGTTTTATTCTAGTGGGATAGCTCACGGATTTATTCCAACTCTCAAATGAATTCCTGAACCTGTCCTCCGTTTGAATCTTTATTTCTTCGACCTTATTATACAACAGCCTGAATTTGGTATCAGTTGTTAGCAAGTATTTCATATAGCCATCAGGTCGCCAGAGGTAGTAGGCTGTTCCTTTCTTATCCATTACTATGTCGCCACTTCCTATTAATGACCCGATTTCATCTTCAAAAGGAGAATTTTGAAACTCTTTTTTAAGTTCAGTTTTTCTTACTCCCTTCTCTCCAGCTTTAGAAATCCTGTCTACTAGCTCGTTACTAGACACAACATCTAAAATTTCTATTTCTATTTAAACCCAAAAGTCAATTCTATGTTATGTTGCAGCCAAAAATTTAGTTTTCAGAATAGACTTAATAACCCTCACATTAACATGACAGAGGGATGATGAACCTTCTTTCTGATTTTTTGATGAAAGCACTAGGGTAGCTGACCGTTACTTTGAGACACCCCAGTATTGGTTTGAAGAAGTCAAATAGTTCTTAATTTTCGGGACCAGCGACTAAGGTTCCGAAAGTTCCGATTCTCTTATCCTTTTTTTATTGCGCCGTACCAGGCTATAGGTAAATAGTATTAAAGCTATCCAGATACCAGTAAGAGCGATGTTACTGAGACTACCGTAAATGAATGGCTGGGCTTCAATTAGGTTCATTTCAATAATTCGGGTCGATGCGTGAAGATCTTCGAGAGCAGTATTATAGGCTGCACTATGAGGGGCTAACTTTGAAATGGCAAGAACTCTCAATTGCATCGCATTTATTTCCTGATTAATGAGTTTGAAATCTGTTCTAGCGTTGGGAAATGTCCAGACTGGATTTCCGTCGGATGGCATTAACCCTTTTGCCTCCTTCAAATATACTGAAATCAGGTATGGTGTCTGCGCGGATTGAACTCTCGATAAATACCCTGCTGCTCTGTCAAGCGGATACACTGTTGTCTGATATCCATAGATCGCACTAATTATTCCACTTGATATCAAGACTATGAAAGCTAAGACAGTAATATTTGAACGAATAAAATGCAAAGTTTTACTTTGATCTAACTGGAATCTAAACATTGCTCTTCCCAATAGACCTATCGATGTTTTGTCATTTAAGTTATTTATACTTCTCGAAATATGCGACTTTGACTCAGGTGGTTTGGAGAACCGTTGCTCATGCATGTTAAATGTCGAATATTTTCTCCAGGATTCAACGACGCTAAAGTACGTCACATATACAAATCCGATAGTTTGTATTGTAATTATAGGCAGGAAAAAAAAGCTACCCGAAAAAATGCAAACAAATATTGCCAAAATCCCATAAGACGAAAAGAAGATTTCGAGCAGCGTTGTTCTATCAAAGGGTAAGACATAGTCTTTATGCATCCACCTATCGCTTTTTGCCTTTATTCCAAACTTTGGGGTTCTCAGAAACTCATTCTTCTTTCCAAACATGGCATCAAATACTGCAATAGTGTTATTGACAGAAATCCCAGTCGCAAAGAACAGGAAGAACCAAAACTGCTTTGATTTTGAAAGCCATTGAGTGGGCCAAAGTCTTTTTATGACACACATGTAGGTCATTGGACCAAGCAATATATAGAAAATAAGGCCGAAATATGATGGCCAGGGGACCCGGTAGTTTGCAAAGTCTAGGTTTAGTAATATAGGAAGAACAAGAAATTGGGCAAGGAAAAACGGATACACAATATTCCTTGTAAGTTGGATGAATGCTTGTAATTTGGTATCTAAAGGTATCTTTCTGAAGACAAGTAACTCCCACAATAATTTCATTGCCAGTTGCGTTGTTCCTTTTGACCATCTAAATTGCTGCCTCTTAGCGCCATTCATTTGTACTGGTAGTTCGGCTAGGACCTCTATTTCACCGTCGAAGAGCAATTTCCAACCCTTCATCTGTGCTCTATAGCTCAAATCCATGTCCTCTACCAAAGTTCCTTCCTGCCATCCTCCTGCGTCTTGGATACATGATGCTCGCCAAACACCAGCCGTCCCATTAAAATTCATAAATAAATGTGTAAAACTCTTGGCACTTTGTTCGACTAGGAAATGAAGGTCAAGTGATAGCGCCTGGGCCTCAGTAAGGGTTGAATAACTTTCATTAATATGGCCCCACCTGCATTGCACTAATCCTAGTTGGGGATCGGAAAAATGCCTCAAAGATTTCTTGAGGAACTCAGGAGTCGGAACAAAATCAGCATCAAAGATTGCAATATATTCTCCCTTCGCATGATGCGTGCCCATGCGTAATGCTCCTGCCTTATATCCTGACCTGGTCTTCCTAGCCATATAACTAATATCGTAACCTTTTAACTTGTAGAACTGCACAGCCTGCATTATGGCGTGTTTGGAATCGTCTTCGGAGTCATCCAGTACTTGTATTTCCATCCTGTCTTTGGGATAGTCCATCTTGCAAACGGCATCAATCAGTCTGCAGGCTACATATTTTTCGTTATATAATGGTAGTTGAACGGTGACAAGAGGAAGGAAAGAAAAATCGCATTTGTTTGTCCCTTTTCCTTTATTTCTGCTCGAATAGTATACCAGAAAATAGATATTAAGGCTATAGAAGGTTAGGGTCCAAGCCAGAAAAATGAAAAATGCAATAAGAATAGCACCAACACCTGTTGACAAGTTCTATTCTCCATTGAAGGTGCGTGGCCAGCCAATATAGACTAAACACATTTTTCAATCACACAATAACGCCTAGTCAAATTTGAATATCATTTAGTTGGAGCACATGACGGATGCATCTTAGACTACTCGGCTGCTCTTCACTCCATATGTGCTAGCCTTTCTGAAATATCTTGACACATTGTGGGGGACATACATTTTCGCAGGCCATGCAAAATATGCAATCCTTTTCCCTTATCATAAATGGTTTCTTTTCAGAAGCTGGATGACCGGGTGTTTCTAACCATTCGTACACGTTAACAGGACAGGCCTCAATACAGGCTCCGTCAGCTACACAAATATCAAAGTCTACACATACTTCTGTACCCCATATACCCAATTGACCTGGCGGGTCTGTAGGACCCCATACTTTTATTCCTTGGAATGTACCAACGGGCTGTCTTTTTGTCTTAAATGAGGAATCAATGGGACCTTCTACCTTTGAATAGTTAGTTCCACTTCCTGTAAGAGATACTGAAGTATCGCCGGCGGCAGAAATGACGTTGCTAGGTTTGGGCTCGTTCGCTTCTGAGCTCGCAGTTAGAGGCGGACTCATTGTGGATGTACCAGCCTGGGTAACCGAAGGTGACACCTTGGTTGGTTGAGCCAGATTTGATGGTTGTTTGGACGTTAATGCCTTTATGGATGAGTCTGCCAGAAGCTTTTGCCTCTTGACCACGCAAAGCTGATCATGAACCTCCTTCATACTCTGCAATGTAGGAGGATTGCTGTGAACAAGTAATGATCCACAATCAGCACAAACGTATTCCGAGAGAGACACTATATCAAGAGGGAATCAGCCATTTATCAATTTTTGGGTTTGCATCTGATCCTAAATCTGATGCAATGAAATTCTCGGGCATTAAATACATATAAAGATTGTAACCGCAAATTTTTCTCCATATACGAAACAAGTCGCTACACGATTGACTCGTCAAGGAACGATATACATCAGATGGTTTTATAACAATTTCAAATGACCAGTCACTTTATCTATAAGGTCTACAGGTCCAGGTCCTATTCCAATACAAGTAACCGTGCCAGGAGGGATCTGAGTGAGGCCCTTATCCTTAACGCTCACGGTCGGGAGACCAACTGTACGAGCATGATTTTCAAGTTGAATTAAGTCCTCTAGATTACCTACCTTCACTACAACTTTGGCTTGTCCAGTATTGAACCAGGTACTAAACCAGTCCTGCCTCATAGAATGTGCCTTCTCTGAAGCCGACACTGCAGCATGAGCCACTTGGGCAGCTAGCTTTCCTCTTCCCATTGCTATATCTCTTCTGACCGCAATCACCTGCTTTAGATCCAAGCGATTCTCTGGCATAATTTATTAACCTAATAAAAAGGATACGTGATCATCCCATGAATGAAGATTATGACGTCGTAGTGGCAGGGGGCAGCGTTTCTGGACTACTCGCTGCGAGAGAGATTGCTTCAAGAGGACATTCGGTGCTTGTGTTGGAAGAAGACCCAGAGATAGGAACTCCTGAACATTGTGGCGGTTTGGTTAGTATCGAGGCAATTAGTAGACTAGGAATTCTCCCCAGACAAAATGTAGTTCAAAATCAGATAACGTCTGCTCTGATATGTTCGCCGAATAGGAGTTTTGAAATTCGTACTGCAAATCAAAAACTGGTTGTCCTCGAACGGCGAGAATTCGATAAACATATTGCATTACAGTCTACAAAATTGGGGGCAGACATAAGAACAAGATGCTCGCTTAGAAATATCAAACACTCAGATGATTCTTCTAAGTCCTTTCAAATCCTTACCACCGATGGAATGTTTCGGTCACGTTATTTTGTAGATGCTCGGGGAATTAGTTCTTTAGTCCGAAATGATCGAGCTGGAGTTCTTCTTGCTGCACAATATGAGGTTTATGCTTCTTGGATAGGGAAGGACTCCGTGATAGTAGAATTTGACAATGAAAAATACCCAGGATTCTTTGCCTGGATTATCCCTACGGGGGAAGGAAGAGGGAAAGTTGGAGTGGCTGGGAAATCAATTAACGCATCGCGTACCCTCTGGTCCTATTTGGAGAGCAAAGGTGGCAGTTTTTCGGCTATTAGGAAGATATTCGCCCCTATCTGGGTGAAGGGACCGATTGAAAAATTCATTGACGGCAGAATATTAGTAACTGGAGACGCCGCCGGCCAAACTAAACCAACAACAGCGGGGGGGATTTATAGCTGTGGTCTGGGCGGAATCTTAGCTGGACGAGCCATCTCTAATGCGATAGAAACAAACAATGACGACCTTCTTGAGGAGTATCCGGCTAAATGGACTAGTATATTTGGAAAAGAGTTTAGAAATATGGCCTTATTTAGAAGATTTCTGGAACGGTTGGACAATACCGCCCTAGATTTAATTTTTTCTAACATCAATTCAGAGGTCATAGATACAATTTCAAGAACTGGAGACTTTGATTTTCATTCGGTTTCCATTAGAAAAATTCTTAGCATCACTGGTATGAAGATCATCAAAACGATGGTGGGTAATGAGTATAGGAGGCTATTGTAACAAGCAAGGTATAAATTCCTATTTCTAGTCAAGAATTGTCCATGTCCAAACCACTAATGCTACCTGTCTGTACATCTTGCGGTAGACCAATTATGCCAAATGATCAATGTGTCAAGTTTTACTGTCCGAACTGCGGCTACGTTATTATATGGCGTTGTGAAAGCTGTAGAGATTTTTCTAGGCAGTACAAATGCATTGGGTGTGGATTTGAGGGGCCCTAGTATGACTCGACTTGTAGCAAGGATCAGAATATTGCCTTCGGATGCTGACTCGAATCTGGATGGAATTATTAAAACACTAATTCAGAGTCCACCTAATGGAATTGTTATGAAGCAACATATCAAAGAACCAATCGCGTTTGGCCTGTATGCAATAATTGCGGATTTCGTATTAGATGATGCGGAAGGAGAAATGGACAGGCTAGAGGATTCAATAAAAAGCGTCCCTGGAGTAGGAGAGATAGAGGTGCTATTTATGAGCCGACAATCTGTAAGCATAAAATGAACAAAATAAGACGAGGCGAACCTCAATTTTAAACGAAGGATGATCTGATGAAAAAATCCCATCTTGGCAACAGTGATCCATCTGCTAAAATACAATTACGCGTAGCAGAGGCAAAACATCGGGACGTCGGAAAAAGACGGGCAAGGATAGATATCTTATCAATGGATAAGCTTGGCATCGAACCAGGGGAAGTGGTGGAGTTGATTGGCAAGAGAAGTACGCCGGTGACTGTCTGGCCTGGTGAAGAACCTGAGAATGGTCACCATATCATTAGGATAGATGGTCAAACCCGCAAAAACGTGGGAGTTGGACTTAACGATCTACTAACCGTCCACAAGATCCGTTGGAAGGAAGCAAGATCTGTTGCCCTGATCCCGCTTGGTCCTAGCTCGATAAGCATTGACAGCGAATTCAGGGATTTTGTAAAAAATAGACTTAGGGGTTTTCCTATCAGTGAGGGAGATGAGATTTCGGTTGGAGTTCTTGGCAATTCGATAGACTTCGTTATCCAGAGAATTGTCCCTCGGTCTATATCAAAGATAGAAAAATCCACAAAGGTAACAATTGTTGAAACAACAAGTATAGACAGAAAACCAAGAGTTACTTATGATGAAATAGGAGGGTTAAAGGACCAGATAAAGAGGCTAAGGGAAATTGTTGAACTACCCTTACGACACCCCGAAGTGTTTGCAAAACTCGGAATAGAACCCCACAGCGGCATACTCATGTACGGGTCGCCAGGTTGTGGAAAGACTTTGATTGCCAAGGCATTAGCTTCCGAATCGGCGGCCAATTTTTATATCATAAATGGACCCGAAATCGTAAACAAGTATTATGGGGAGACGGAGGCTCGCCTCAGGGACATTTTCAAGGAGGCAAAGGATTCAGCGCCAAGTATAATTTTTATTGATGAAATAGATGCTATAGCACCAAAAAGAGAAGAAGCATTTGGTGACGTTGAAAAGAGGGTTGTAGCGCAGCTTCTCGCCTTGATGGATGGTATGTCTGAACGCGGGAACGTAATAGTATTAGGCGCAACAAATAGGCCTGAAAGTATCGATCCGGCATTGCGAAGACCAGGTCGATTTGATCGGGAAATTGAGATTGGCGTACCTAACGCCGCTGGGAGGCATGAAATACTTGGAATACATACAAGAGGAATGCCTTTGGCTCAAGATATTGATCTTCAAGAATTGGCCTCCGAGCTAAATGGTTATACTGGTGCAGACATCAAGGCTCTCTGTAGGGAAGCAGCTATGAAGGCCCTGAGACGGTACGTTCCCGAAATCGATTCTGAGGGTGACAAGGTTTCACCGGACACCCTAGGAGTCATGGACATAAGGTATAAGGACTTCAAGGAAGGAATGAAGGAAATTATCCCCACAGCAATGAGGGAATTTTATGTTGAAGTTTCCCGAGTGAAGTGGGAGGACGTAGGAGGACTTTACAATGCAAAGAGGACGCTGTATGATAACTTGATCGTAGCTATCAAAGAACCTGATAATTTTTCTCGAATGGGGGTGAAAACGCCGAGAGGTGCCTTGTTATTTGGTCCCCCTGGCTGTGGAAAGACCCTTATTGCAAAATCTCTGGCAACTGTTAGTTCCGCAAATATTATAGTTGTCCGTGGTCCTGAAGTCCTCTCCAAATGGGTAGGTGAATCGGAGAAGGCCATCAGAGAAATATTTAGAAAAGCAAAATCATCTTCTCCCTGCGTGATAGTATTTGATGAACTAGACTCTTTAGCTAGGCCTAGAGGTCACGATGATATTTCTGGTAATGAACGCGTGCTTTCGCAGTTATTGACTGAGATGGATGATTCTGGGAGTGCTGGAGTTATAATTATAGGAATAACTAATAGACCTGATTTAATTGATACTTCATTGATACGACCTGGGAGGTTAGATCTTATAGTCTATGTCGAGTCCCCCGACGAGAACGCCAGATTCGAAATAATCAAAAAGCTGACCGCAGAGATGCCGCTAGCTACAAACGTTAACTTGGTCGAAGCAGCAAAGAGAACAAAGGGATTTAGTGGCGCAGACCTAGTGGCATTGTGCAGGGAGGCAGCTGTAAATGCCATGCGAAATAAAGAACAACTTGTCGATAATTCTGACTTTGAAAAAAGCCTTCAATTCGTAAAACCATCAATAACAAAAGACGTAGAGGAGTGGTACGAATCGATGAGAAGGAATCTTACATATGCCATTCCAAAACCTATGGACAAAGCATTTTACGGGTGAGATTTGACCATACCAATATATTGAGTTATCAAGCTATCATACGCATAGTTTGAATGTAGTTAATCTTTTCAGCGTGAGAGGGTTTACACGGGAGATATTTTGAAGTACCCCCTACGGAACCTGGTGTACGAAAGAATCCGAGAATCCGAGAATCTTACAGATTCTGAATTGCTCAATAGCTTAGCGAAGGGAGGGATTGAGCTTACTGAGGCTGACATTTCTAAAACATTGATGGATCTAGAGATCTATGGTTTGATAAAAGTTACTTGGCTCACGAAAGAAAAGAAGAGGATAGAACTACGACCTAATTTCCCTGCGTAGACCGATGACGATGTCGTTCAATCAAATTCTGTAATATAATAAGGCGTCGAATGCCAGCGCTACAAAAATAATAACAAGATAGGGGGCTGTCACTTTGTATGCTTTCCATGCAAAAGCGGGAGTGGGTTCTTTTGTCAACCTGTAATGGTATAATAACATCACAGAACCAGCCGCGGCGGCAGTTAATGTATATAGTAGCCCTAACCCAAAGAAATAGAGAGACACGGAATATGGTAGCAAAATTGCCGTATTCAAAAAAATATAGGTGGCTGTCTTTTCATTCCCAACTAAAACTGGGAGCATGGGGATCCTTACGCTCGCGTACTCATCTCTCGATTTTATAGCTAGGCACCAAAAGTGCGGAGGCGTCCACATAAATACCAACCATCCGACCAAGAAACCTGTTACGTCTATTGAACCCGTTGTAGAGGCCCATCCAGCCATAGAGGCCGCGCTTCCAGCAAATCCTCCTATAACTATATTTAAGGGGTTATTGCGTTTGAGCCAGATTGTGTAAATGACAACATAAAATAAGATCCCGATGAATATCATTGCCGACGTGTATGGGTTCAGAAGAAACCAAGATGCGACGATTGAAGAAACGCACATCCCTAGTCCATATGTGAATACTCTATTCGCAGCGATTTTATGTGATGGGAGGGGTCGTTGTGATGTCCTTTCCATAATTCTGTCGATATCTCTATCATAATAATGGTTAAGCGCGCTAGCTCCCATCGATGCCATCGCGCCGGTCAAAGTAAGGAACAGCAAGTTCCATGATACTACGTCCCAAGCAGTATGAGGCGTACTATCGAACCTAGTTGCTGCCAGTGCTGAAGCAACAGCAGTGATCAATAGTACTATGACTATTCTAGGCTTCGACACTTCAATATACAGCTTTAAACTCACTGCAAAGTACCTTGAGTGCCACTGAAGCAAACTACCATTTAACTTATTCGAAGTACTGATACCATCCATTGTTTTAATCTTGCCCATGAGTCAACAGCGTGGCTATTTCATAGGATCATCACTAGATTCGGTCCTTATAGATGTCACATTCATCGGGAAAAGATTCGGTTCGAATGCAACATTGGTTGTCTCAATTTACGAGTTTTGTAATTATTGAAATCAAGAAAGGATTAATTAACTGCTACCATGTCAGGATGATATATTATGACGGACTGGGATCTCCTCACACCAGGGATCGGTCTTTCCTCGCTGGGAATTGTTACAGTGGGGGTATCATTATCGGGGATTGCGAAGACGTTTATAGAGGGGATGCATGCCGTGGGTCTATTAACGCTCTTTATTGGAATGATTTTCCTGGCTTCAGGCTTATTTAAAGACGGGTTTCCTTCGAGTGGAAGAGCAAAGTCAGCCACATTCATTACCTTGGGTTTTCTAGTTACCTTTGGTTTCGCGGCGGCTATTACTGTGAGCACTCAAGCTCCAAGCATTTTCATATACATAGGGCTAATGATGATAATATCAATTCCTTCGGCAGTTCTCGCGGTAGCATCATATAAGAGGACACCTTACATCAAGGCTTTAGCGGTAATCTTTATTGGGGCCGCGGTGCTTGGAGCATCGTGTTTTTATGTCTTTGGATTAGTGACTCCAAAAGCTAGTCCTGGCACGAGCCAAGAAACAAATGTAACAAATCCGGAGGCAAATATGTCAAATGTAAGCTCGATCAAGAATAATGAACCCATTCGTGCTTTCCTTTCTCTCCCCTCTTACTCCGTGAACCGGGACTATTAAGCTAGAAACTTCGAACTGTTAAGAGGACATGCCGCGGGAAAACTGATAAAGATATTTACCATAGTCTGTCTGTCCTGATAATGAACACTTGCTATCGGTGTAAGACACCCTCCAATATTTCAGTATGATAATGCCTGCTATAATATATAATACAGAGACAGTATCGTAGGGACCCCTTTTCTTGCAGATCAAAGGACACTTTTTTTATGCAGCTCGTACTTAACCACTATGTAGATTGAAGGTTCTAAGCGTAAGAAGCGATATACTGAGAACGCTGGCAAAATTTGCTGACGATGCATATCCAATGGAATCTTGTGCACTCCTTCTCGGAAATGCAGGGTATGTTACAGATACCGTTCAAGACTTTGTACTACTAAGGAACAAAGATCAATCCAAATACTCATTCAGTGTGCATTCAATGGATCTTTTTTACGCGTATCAGAAGGCTAGTGAGTCAGGATTAAGTGTTATCGGGATATTTCATTCCCATCCCTCCTTACCATCACCGTCAAAAAAAGACAGGAAATTTATGGAACTAAATCCTATTGTATGGTTGATATACTCGACACTGAACCACAAGTACTCGGCTTTTCTTTACTCTGAAGGAGTTATGCCGGTTCAGATAAGCTATATTTAAGGTACTAGACGATCGACATCTCTGGGGAACAATACAACCTCTCTAACATTTTGAGAATTTGTCAGGGTCATAATCAATCTATCAAATCCAAGTCCCCAGCCTGCATGTGGGGGAATGCCCCAATCAAACGCCTTCAAGTGTTCTGCGAAATCTTGGGGCCGGAGACCCTTCTTTTCCAGTCTGCTCAGCAAATGATCCTTCTCATGTAATCTTGTCCCGCCAGAAGCTAGTTCCAGATAACCGTACTGCAGATCGAAGGATTCGGACAATTCAGGATTATTATTCTTCTCTTGAATATAGAACGGTTTCAAATTAGTTGGCCAGTCAGTTATAAAATAAAACCCGTTATGCTTCTCGCCTAGGACTCGCAAGGACGAATCCGTAAGATCTTCCCCAAATTCTATCTTCTCTCCCCTATTGGACAAGTAGTCTAAACATTGCTTGTAAGTAATCTTCGTTATAGGTTCAACATGCTTAGAATTCAAAATGGGTTTCTCAGTCGAAACAGAATTTCTAAACTTATCCGAAATAACGGAGACGACCTTTCTTACGAGTTCTTCTAAATTAGACATAGAGTATACATAGTCAACGAATGCGGCCTCCGTATCAACACTGATGAATTCTGAGAGGTGTCGTACAGTGTGAGATTTCTCAGCTCTAAAATATGGGCCTATTTCGAATACGCGATCAAGGGCCACAACTAACTGTTCCTTATAAAGCTGGGGACTTTGCGCTAAGTATGCTTTCTTCTTAAAATAATCAAAATTGAATAAATTTGCTCCACCTTCACTTGCCGTTCCTATAATTTTTGGAGTATTAACTTCGAGATATCCTTCTGTCGTTAAATTCTCTCTAATGGAAGAAGACGCAAGTGCCCTAATTTTGAATATAGCGCTAACAGCTGGATTCCTAAGATCCAGGGCTCGAGAATCAATCCGTTTATCAATTGACGAACTGATCCTTCCAGTAGCGTCGATGGGTAGAGAATTGCTTGCTCTTGCCTGTACAGATATGTCTTGAATGCTGATCTCAAAGGGAAAGTCCCTAGCGTCTCCCTCCTTTAATATCCCCCCTACCACAACAGAACTTTGCCTGGATAATTCTTTTGCTATCGCCACGTTTTCACCTCTTGCTATCGCCTGGGCCGACCCTGTAGTATCTCTAATGACAATAAAAACAAGGCGTCCTATGTCGCGAATATCTTCAACCCAGCCTGCAACTATCACTGGTCTGCCAATCAAGGATTTATTCAACTGAGACATATAGTGAGATCTTTGTCTGAGTGCCTGCATGTCTATCTATTTTTTGTACTCCACGAGCAACTCGATGTCTTTAAATTTCTTTGCGATCCTCTGAATCTTTGGAAAGTCGTCCCTCGAATTTGATATTTCTTTTGCTTCCAAAATCACGCTGGTCAATTTTTTTCCATCTGGCAACCACACTAAATTAACGGATAGTACCCGCCCTGGGTAAAGTAAGTTTTCTACAAACCTTCGTTCTGAGGATTCAGATTCTACAAACCAAACCCTTGTGTTAAATATAGCTTCAATATCGGCACGGATTTCTGTTTGAGACCTGATGGCCAAAAGGTCGGATCCTCTCAGAACGAGAACGAAATCATCATCTACTCTAAAAGCTGTTATTAGGCTAAATTTATCGACTTCTGGATGGCGCTGGGCCAGTCTTGTCAAAGTTAACGATGCGTAAACTTCATCCTTACTTAAATCGCCGGACCGAAGTTTTTCTTCGCATCTCCCGCATAAGACGCCAGTCTTTGCGTCAAATGAACAAATAGGAGTTTTCAGTGTCATGACGATTTAATAAGTTTAGAATAGTATACACGACTCTTATTTAACTTGCTGTGGCATCTGAAAATTTTAACAATTCGAACGTATTAGATTATTTGTGTTCATACTTGGAATACAACACTTTGGTTATTTCCAGTTGAAAATAGAAATGAGGACTAGGTATGGTTAAGTATGTGAGGTCCTTTATACGATTTACACTTTTATATGAAACGTGACAAGTCCAAATTGTCAGTATCGAATTTGAATGTACGATATCTTGAGAGTTCTGGCAGAGTCGTTAGGGCTATCAACTCTGTAAGTCTTGAAGTTAAGAAAGGGGAGTCGGTAGGAATAGCTGGCGAATCGGCATCCGGTAAAAGCACGCTGGGCTCTGCAATAATGCGAAATCTTGAGTCAAATGCGAGGATTACAAGTGGATCGATATATTTGGATGAGGTAGACATCATCAGGTTAGAAGATAAGGATTTTGATCGAGAGATAAGATGGAAGAAAATTGCAATGATTTTTCAGGGGGCCATGAACACCCTTGATCCCGTGTTCCCTATAGGGAAACAAATGCAAGAGATATTAATGAGCCACGGCGTCGAGGATAGTTTAGACGTTAGAACATTGGCATCTTTAGATGAAGTCGGTCTTGATAGATCCGTTGCCAAGATGTATCCTCATGAGCTAAGTGGAGGGATGAAACAGAGGGTAGTCATCGCAATGTCCCTTCTTTTGAATCCAGATATTTTGATTGCAGATGAACCCACCACAGCATTAGATGTTCTTGTCCAGGCACAAATAATAAAGCTCCTAAAATCTCTCAAGATCAAAAGGGGGATTTCGATCTTGATGATTAGTCATGATTTAGGTGTCATATCCGAAATTGCTGATAAGGTCGCTATTATGTATTCTGGTGAGATTATCGAATTAGGTAATAGTGAAGACATTTTTAGTAATCCCAAGCACCCTTATACACAATTACTGATCTCCTCCGTACCTAAGCTCGATTCCAAGGGAAGCTTTGTTTCTCTTAAGGGCCAGCCCCCGGATTCGGCGAATTTGCCAGAAGGGTGCTATTTCCTAAGTCGGTGTCCGTTCGCTATGGAAGCGTGTAAGAAAAAGCCTTCACCTCTAAGTACCACGGGGGGTTTTGTGCTTTGTTGGTTATACAAGTAATTGTTGCCAAGTATACAATTAAATGTCATTAGAACCGCCAACTTGAATCTAAAAAGTGACTATTAGATAAGAGTTGAACCCATTGCCTACCCCTTTATATAAGTGATCGCCAATATGATGATTGAATCTGATATTAGGGTGGGTAATGGTTGAGTAGACAACAGAATCAGAATCTTAATGTTGCATTGATCAGAGAGGATTTCCCAATTCTAAAAAGGGTACTAAGAGGAAACAGAAGGTTGGTATATTTGGATAACGCTGCAACCACTCAAAAGCCACTATCCGTTATTGATGCTATTTCCAATTATTACAAGAATTATAATTCTAACATTCACAGGGGCGTACATCAACTTGCCGAAGAGGCAACAATAGAATACGAATCGACTCGAGAGAAGGTTAGGAAATTTATAAATGCTCGATCGAGGGACGAAATTGTTTTTACACGCAACACAACCGAGGCAATAAATCTAATCGCGTATTCCTGGGGTTCTAGGAATATTGGGAGAAACGATTGTATACTTATAACCGAGTTTGAGCATCACAGTAATATCGTTCCGTGGCAGATGCTTGCCCAGGAAAAGAATTGTAAACTAGAGTATGTGGGAATGGATGAAGGAGGACATTTTAATCTTGCTGAATATCAAGAAATGATAAACAGAAATAAGGTTAAGCTTGTTTCGGTAAGCCAAATGTCCAATGTTCTAGGGACTATTGTTCCTATGAATAGAATTATAAAACTGGCTCATGAAAAAGGAATCCCAGTCCTGGTTGACGCAGCTCAATCGGTTCCACATATGGCAGTAGACGTTCAAGAAATGGATTGTGAATTCTTGGCCTTCTCTGCACATAAGATGCTTGGCCCAACAGGAGTAGGAGTATTATATGTAAAGAGAGAAATACTGATGGCTATGCGGCCGTTCCTAGGTGGTGGAGATATGATCAAAGAGGTTGACAAGTATGAAACTTCATACAACGAATTACCTTACAAATTTGAGGCTGGTACTCCAAATATAGCTGATGTTGTTGGTTTCGGAGCATCGATAGATTATTTGAACAGGATTGGCATGCCGGCAGTTAGAACCCACGAGATTAATTTAGTACGTTATGCTATGGAAAGGATGATGAATATCGGCGGAATAACTATCTACGGTCCGCTGCAACCCACTGCCCGTGGAGGGGTTATTGCTTTTAATCTGGGCGATATACATCCACATGACTTGGCCACCATTATGGATGACAGAGGGATCGCTATTCGCTCTGGCCATCATTGTGCGCAAGTCTTGATGCGAAGGCTTCAAGTCTCTGCTACTTCCAGGGTAAGTTTTTATATTTACAACAACAAGGAGGAAATTGATCTATTCGTGCAGGCACTCAAGGATGCAAGGAGACTGTTCAAAATTTGAGTGATGATATCTACAGAGAAATCATTTTGGATCACTATAGAAATCCTCGAAACAAGGGAAAACTTCCGGGGGCCGACATTAGCACTCATGATAGTAACCCACTCTGCGGCGATGAAATAGATATCCACATGAAAATACAGGAGGGTAAAATAATGGATGTCAAATTTGAAGGAAGGGGATGTGCTATAAGTCAAGCTAGTGCTTCCATGCTTACGGAAATGGTGATAAATAAGCCACTCACCAGCGTTAAGGACATAGACAAGACAGATATCCTTGAAAACATAGGTCTAACAAACCTCGGACCTGCTAGAGTAAAGTGCGCGCTCCTGGCACTCAAGGTTATGAAATTAGGTATGGTAAATTATCTTGCGTCCAACGATCCGGTCTCCGCGAAGATTCTCGAAGATGATACTAGATCGCTCTAAGTAAAATTCAGTAAATTTTTGTTCCATGATAGTTTGAGTTTAAGGCGTTGAGCTGGAATGAGAACAAAAATTTAAATTTACCCGATATCACATTTTCTATTGTCAAGTAGACCAGTGGGGTACATCGGTAGGACCACAGTACGGTCGCCCATTTTTATCCTGATGGTGTCTGTTTTTGGTGGTCTAACCGCGTTGGTAGTCGTAGGGGAAACCTCTGATTTTGATGATTTGGTTCTATCGAATGTTGGATTGAATCATGCAAATAGTACTTTGAACGGGACAATGCTCATTCTGTCGTACTTCGGAGATACTTCGACGCTTTTGTTACTCTCGATAGCCCTTACTATTGTGAAACGCACTCGAAGGATAGGAGTGATTTTTCTGACCTGTATCGTGATTATTCTTATCTTGGCTATGTATATCAAAATTTTGGTTGGGCGAGAAACCCCACAAATCATCTTAACAAGTTCAAGGAATATTACGCAAGATCAGAAAATAGAAGAGGAAATTATGTCACCAATGGCAAGGAATTTGTCATATCCAGCAACCCATATTGCGATTGCAGTGTGTTTCGCATTTGTGCTCGGATTGAGTATTCCTCGGAGGTTGAGTTATTTGATTCCATTTATTTGGTCTTATCCAGTTCTCGTGACATTCCCGAGGCTGTACTTCGGCCAATACTACCTCACAGATGTTATTGGGGGGTTCCTTCTTGGAATCATTATTGGAATAGCAATGAGCGACGTTATGAGATTGAAACCCCACGAGAAATAATAGTTACGGTTATTACATCGGAGAATTTTTGACGTGGATTACAACTTTATGCATACAGACTTAGGGGGCCTCTACTTGATAAGATTAAATAATTTGTTTAGTTCACTAAGTGTCAGTTTGCAAACAGCCCTACGAAAGGTCGGAGATTGTGTAATTCGGCACTGCAATTATTCCGATCTGCGTTCCGTCGTAGAGATAAATTCGATAACTCTTCCTGAACACTATACAGATTATTTCTTCGAGTCAATTTTGAAAGAATTGCCAGAATCCTTCATTGTTGCCGAAACTAACCAGAAAATTGTTGGATACATAATGTGCAAGATCGAGTTTGGCTTTTCAAATTTCCGCAAGCTGGGGTTTGTAAAAAAGGGACATGTGGTCTCAGTGGCTGTACTACAAGAATATCGAGGTAAAGGTATCGGAAAATCACTTTTGCTAGAAGCAATAAATGGTCTCGCGGCGCGAAAGTCAGACGAAATATATTTGGAAGTCAGGGTGAGCAACGACCTTGCCATCAAGATGTATCAAAACATTGACTTCCTCATAAAATCGAGATTACGTTCCTACTATCGCGACGGAGAAGATGCATACCTGATGGCGCTTGAATTTGGGCAATGATAAAATGGATTCTCCTAGCAAAGTGAACCAGTTAACGGGCTTCGTAGTCCTGTTCGTTTCGATATTTCTATTCTTAATCTATGCGTATTTTTTGCTTTCCTCTCAGTGGGGGCTTATTATTGTTCAGGTAACCGTACTGCTAGCTGTCGCTGCACTTGTCTCAGTCATCGCATGGATTGGTTATACAATGGCTACGGCATCAAGGGCATGATCGGACAGGCGGTAGGTGTTGTCAATGATTACCAACTGTTACATCGGAAACAATTTGATACAATCTAGGGCCTACCTCCCTTACGATTCGTGTGGTACCCAATTCGTGAATATAGGTCTTAAATGCCTCCGTTGTGGCTAATTTTCCTTCGTTAACTGCATCTTTCCTGTTTCGGGCTTTGACATGTGCAAAATAGTGAACTGTGCCTATCTTATTCCTAAGACATGTGACGGCAGTATCAACAAACTCCTTAGCCTTCTCAGGAAGAGGCATCAGGACACGATCTGAAAGACCGGCTAGAAGGTTACCCGCGATGAACTTCGCGTCACCGCAGAGCGGGAATACCCGATCCTGTACTTTATTTAGCCTCGCATTTACAAGGCACAAATTGTGGGCCTTTGGATTCGAATCAATACTGAACACCCTCGAATAGGGATTCTGTTTTGCAATCAGAATTGAAAAGGTACCTACCCCAGCAAACATGTTTGTTATGATTTCATTATTTCTTACCATTTTCGCTATCCGTTGTCTTTCAGTTGATAACCGTGGAGAAAAATAGACCTTACCTACATCCACTTTGAATCGGCACCTATATTCATGGTGTTCAGTGACCGCTTGATCGGCGCCCGCCAAGAGTTCGAGCCTCCTAAGTCTAAAATCACCATCCACAGATGAAGTTTGTAAAAAAACGCTTCTGACATGTTTCATGTTTTCAAGTAGCAGCTTACCGATGGCGTACTTTTTTTGTTGTAGTGAATTTGGAATTTTGATAATAATAATATCACCTATTACATCGTATGAAGAGATGACGACTCGTCGTTCTGCCGGTTCTAGTGCATTCCCTAGGAGAGACCTGAGGTTCTTAGACATACCATAAGTTTGGTGTTATCTCTCTACGTAGTAGTACTGACCAGTCTCTTTCTGTAATTTGTCTAGTCGTCCTCCTTCCTTGTTAATCCTTGGCCTTCCAGTGGTTTCATCCCGTCTATAGGTAATGGCTAGGGTCGCTAGGAATTTATTCATAGCTTCTTCCTTATTCATCAATTGATTCGCAAACCCTCTTAATCCGGGATTACCTTGAAAAAGAATTAGAGAATCAGCTAACAAGTCCACCAATTGCATGTCATGATCAATGACGACTGCTGTTTTACCTCTTCCCCTAACAAATCGATGCAAGAATTTGGCAAGAGCTATTCTGTCCTCAATATCAAGGAAGGCAGAAGGCTCATCTAAAGCGTATATGTCGGCATTGCGAAGCAAACAAGCTGTGATAGCAACTTTCTGCAACTCCCCCCCACTAAGATTTCTAACGTTTTTTTCGTAGAGCCGCTTTACCCCTAGTGGTAATATTATTTCTTGTTCGATGGGAGAATTCTCGACTCCACTCTGATAGGTAGCTGAGAGAAGAGAAATAACATTAGAGTCGGACGAGTTACTTAGATATTGGGGTTTATATGAAACAGTTGCTCCTTGCTTGATGCTACCGTCGGTTGGTTTTTCGACACCCGCTAACATCTTCATGAATGTGGTTTTGCCGAGAGCGTTGGCACCGACTATGCCAACAATCTCTTGTTTCCTTATTCGACCCCCAGAAACTGACAGAGAGAATGATGGGAATGATTTCATTAGGGTTGAAAATTCAGCTACACTTTCGTCAGAAATCTGATCTTCGCCTGAACTCTTTATATCAAAGGTGTATCCTTTATCTCGAAATCTTATATTCTCGGAGGGAAGAAAGCCCTCGAGAAATCTATTGATTCCATGCTTGGTGCTCTGAATGGTTGATACAATTCCATATGCGCCCGGTTCACCATATAAAATATGAATATAATCAGAAAGATAGTCCAATAAACTCATATCATGCTCCACAACCATCACGCTTCGTCCTTCATTGGCAAGGTTACGGATTACTTTTGCAACGGCCAATCTCTGATAAATGTCGTCGTATGATGATGGTTCATCGAAAAAATAATAATCAGCATCCTTCACCGCTGCTACGGCGACTGCCAGCCTTTGTAGTTCCCCACCACTAAGCTCCGTAAGATCTCTGTCGAGAAAATTGAACATCTCTAGTTGGGAGGTCACTTTTTTGCTTTCATTTCGTTCGTCATACCTCTCGAGAAGCTGTTTACCTGTACCCTTGAAGGCTTTGGGAATCATTGAAACAATTTGAGGTTTGATGGACACACGAACTGATCCATCCAAAAGCTTATCAAAATGAGATTTCAATTCAGTACCTTGAAATTTTTCATTGATTTCTTCGGAAGAGATCTCCCTTTCGTAATTACCAAAATTGGGGCGCAGGTTCCCAGATAGAATATTAACTATTGTTGATTTACCAATTCCGTTCTTTCCAAGCAATCCCACTACATATCCTTTTTTTGGTAAAGGAAGACGATACAATCTGAAGGAGTTAATACCAAACTGATGTATCTTTTCGGTTCCAAGCTCTTTGGCAAGGTTTACAATTACAATGGCATCAAATGGACACTTCTTGACACATATTCCACAACCAGTACACAGGTCCTCAGAAATTACAGCTTTCCCATCAGTTTCTCTCTGAATTATGCACTCTCCGCCCGTTTTATTGACAGGGCAATAGACTATACATTCCAAACTGCATTTGCGTGGCTGACACAGATCTTCATCAAGAACTGCAACTCGATGTGTCTTTTCTGGACTGTGGATCAATTTTAAGTAGTTTCATCAATAATGCGTTATATAGCTTGTGTGCCTCTTGATATTGACTTTTAGATCGTTAGTTATAAATTACTCTGACAAATCTAAATCAGATCAACTCATCTCATGATGAATTTTTTTTCGGGGCCAACAAAAATTAAAATGTCCCCTCAGCATTATACTATCTAGCCGGTCATAGAAGCAGGGCGCGACCCGGACCCATTCCGAACCCGGAAGTCAAACCTGCTATCGCTGCTGTGTTACTGACCTGCGTGAGCGGTCGGGAGACGGCAGTGCTGGCGCTTTAAAACGTTATGTATTGCCATTTATCGGAGATTCTTCTACGAGGAATTTTACTATTGTACGCAGACCAAAGCCAGTTGCTCCTTTAGGGTTATAACTCTTTTTTGACGTTCCGTCCTGTGTCCAACCTGTTCCAGCAATGTCTAAGTGGACCCAAGGAATTCCATCCGTAAAATTCGAAAGGAAGGCAGCCGCAGTTATCGCTCCACCAGGTCTTCCCCCGATGTTCTTGATATCGGCAACATGGCTCTTAATTTGATCATGAAATTCTTCCCAAAGTGGGAGCTCCCACATTTTTTCACCTGTAACCTCAGACAGTTTTTTCAACCGATTCTTCAGTTCAGTGTCCGTTCCAATCATTGCTGCCACATTAGCTCCTAAGGCAATAATACAGGCTCCGGTAAGTGTTGCGAGATCAATTATTAGTCTAGGCTTGTATGTTTTTACACCATAGGCAATGGCATCCGCCAGAATGATTCTTCCTTCGGCATCCGTATTCAGAACCTCTACAGTTTTTCCGTTAAACATTCTAATTATGTCACCAGGTCGATAGGAGCTACTAGAGGGCATGTTCTCAACACATGGTATAATTCCAATGACTCTTATCTGCAACCTGAGTTCGCTAACTGCTCTCATGATCCCTAGGACCGTGCAGCCCCCGCATTTATCATATTTCATTTCATCCATCTTTTCGCTTGGTTTTAGTGAAATCCCTCCCGTATCAAACGTAACAGTCTTGCCTACCATCAAATAAGGGGCTGCATTGTTTGATGTTCCGTTATATTCAAGGATTAACATCTTTGGAGGATTGTCACTCCCCTTCCCAACTGATACTATCCCATTCAAGCCAATGGACTCCATTTGATATCGTTCAAGTGTCGTTGAGGAAATTCCGAGACTTTCTGCCATGGCCAATCCGTGAGCTACTAGCTGTCCAGGAGAACAATCGTTAGGGGGTAGATTCCCCAGATCACGAGCGAAATTAACCGCTTCAGTAACAGTTTTAGCATTTTCGATCCTAGCCCTGAGCCTTTCAACATTGGTACTGTCAACCAGCAGCTTTACTCTTTGAACCTTGTTATTCCCTTCGGAAACTTTAGTTTTATACTTCCCAAAATTATACATGGCTAGAAAGATTCCTTCAGCGATTGTTTCTATATCACTCTCTTCAGACTCCGCAAATGGAAAAATAGAGAAATTTGGTTGATAAATTTCTCTTGCCTTGAGAGCTGACTTACCAGCCATTCGTCGGGCAACGTCCTGTGTGAATTTTTCCTTATTGCCTAGTCCAATTAATAATATCTTTTCTACTTCTAGATTACCAATAATTGGTAACAATATACTTGTTCCAAGTTTGCCTAAAAATCCTTTTCCTAATACTATTTCTTTCAATGCACTTCCAGCCTTAGAGCCCAGATATTTCAGATATTTTTCGTAATCCTTATTGTCGAAGATTCCGATCACAACTAGCGGAGAAGGGTTCTTATCAAATGCTGGTTTTTCGACGATAATTTCAACCATGCGAAACATAGGCAAAACCTGTTATTTTAAACTATGAGCATCTATTCTCCCCCAAGCCTTGATACGATTGATAATCAGAGATATATCTTTTTAAGTTGGCTAGTACGGAATTTTTCTTAATGGGCTGCTACGTGAATGCACCATCCCACTGGTACGATATCTTGAAATGAGTCTTAAGATGCGCTATTTGAATTTAAAGACCAAGATCAGGGATATACGGATGCTAGCAATTGTAGGTATAGCTGAGGCTGGCTCGGGACATCCTGGAGCCTCTTTTTCAGCTGCAGAAATAATGGGATCACTTTATTTTAGAATGATGAAGCATGACCCTCTCAATCCAGAATGGTCAGAACGAGATTACTTCGTAAATTCAAAGGCGCACTCTGCTCCAGGGTATTATGCAACACTCTCTATTGCTGGCTACTTTCACCCTGACGAGATGAGATCCTTACGCAAGCTTGGTTCACGACTCCAAGGCCACCCTGTTCGATATAGCGTGTTCCAAAAGGATCAAAGCGTGCCGGGGATTGAGTATTCAGGAGGATCAGAAGGTATTGGACTATCAGTGGCAGTGGGCATCGCATTAGCAAACAAAATGGATGGAAAGAAAAACCATGTCTATGTATTAATTGGAGACGGTGAATCTGATGAAGGACAGATCTGGGAGGCCGCCATGACTGCTTCTAAGTTCAAATTAGACAACCTAACTGCAATTCTGGATAGAAACAAAATACAACAAGATGGATTTACCGAGGATATAATGCCGCTGGATCCTGTGAGGGATAAATGGGCTGCCTTTAATTGGCATACGGAGGAGGTTAAAGGTCACAATGTAGAAGAAATAATAGAATCACTTCACAAAACGAACCAAATTAAAGACAGACCGAGCATAATTATAGCAAATACAGTCAAAGGCAATGGAATTAAGCATATGACCAATAATCCACAGTGGCACGGTAAAGCTCCTCCAAGAAAACACACCCCTTTATTGCTTGAGGAGCTCGAAAATGAGTGTTTGATCGCACCATCTATCATAGCCGGTGAGCCTGAAAACTATGAGGACAAGATAAGAAAAGCAGAACGAGGGGGAGCAGATATGATACATCTCGATATCATGGATGGGAAATTCGTGGCAAATACCACTATGAGTGCAGGAACTATTAAAAAATTAAGACGGGTTACAAGCCTGCCATTTGATGCCCATCTTATGATTGAGAAACCGATAAGACACATTGACAGCTTCATAGATGCAAGGTGTGATGTAATTACTGTTCATGCCGAAACATGCACTGAAACCGAATTCGTTGAAATAGCAAAAAGGCTTTTACTACATGGCATAAGTCCTGGTTTGGCAATAAATCCTTCTACAGAGTTACCTCCTTGGTTTTACTCACATTTAGACAAGATTGATGTACTCATAGTGATGTCAGTAAATCCTGGATCTGCTGGACAACAATTTTTACCAGCGGTCTTAGAAAAAATGACTGAACTAAATAGTAAGCTCATTGAGCATAGGTTTAAGGGATATATTGAGGCAGATGGAGGAATCGATTCTAAGACTCTCCAGCAAGTCTATGATGCAGGAGCCAAGATCGTCGTAGCAGGAAATGCTGTTTATGGAAGTTCAGATATACATGGTGCAATACTCCAGCTGAAGCTAAAGGCAAATATCGCATTGGAAAAGCGGTTACTTGATAGATCAACGAGTCTGGATATAAGACATGATTGGATTAAAGCGCGCAGACACGTATTAATTCCGCTTGCAAATGAGCTAGGGATAGAAGAGGAACTAAATGCAACTGGGTAATCTGAAAAAAACAGCTGACATGAGGGCAGCATACGGGGAGACCTTGGTAGAATTGGGAAAAGATATTCCAGACCTAGTATGTGTTGGAGCAGACACAACAGATTCACTGAAAACAAAAAAATTTGGGGACAAGTATCCTGACAGGCTCCTTAATCTGGGAATTGCTGAAGCTAATATGGTCTCAGTCGCAGCTGGACTCGCTATCGCTGGCAAACTAGTTTTTGCTAGTACTTATGCTGCCTTTCTACCAGGGAGATGCCTGGACCAAATTCGAAACGCTATTTGTTATCCTAATTTGAACGTCAAGCTAGTTGTATCACACGCTGGTTTAACTGTTGGTGCCGATGGCGCATCTCACCAACAAAATGAAGACTTTTCTGTAATGAGAGCAATACCAAATATGAAGGTACTTGCCCCAGGGGACGCTGTAACAGTTAAACACCTTACGACTCAGATCGCCAGGACAAAAGGCCCATTTTATATGAGACTCGCTAGGCCTTCTAACGAGATAATATATTCAGACGAGGATGCAGAATTTGTTATAGGTAAGGGAAACCTCATATCAGAGGGGAATGACGCTACAATAATGTGTTGCGGGCTGATGGTACAGAGATCGCTTGAGGCAGCAAAAGTACTGAATGATAAGGAGCATATCTCATGCCGCGTGATCGATATGTTTTCTATAAAACCTATTGACCACGATTTGATTTATGATGCAGCTAAACAGACTGGAGTTATTATTACTGCCGAAGAACATAACGTAATTGGCGGACTTGGATCCGCGGTGTCAGAGTCATGTAGCGAAAGATATCCGGTTCCAGTAAGAAGAATTGGTGTTAAGGATACCTTTGGGGAATCGGCAAGAGATGACGAGATAGAAGACCTACTAGTTAGGTACGGGCTAACTTCTGGGGAAATAGTAAGGGCAGTCGTCGAAGCCAGGAGGGATTCAAAATGAAGATTTTTTTGGATAGTGCAAACATCGAAAGTATAAAAAAATACAATGACATGGGCATTCTTGATGGAGTCACAACGAATCCAACACTTCTGTCAAAGGAGAAAGGGGATCCTAGAAACGTAATGAGTGAAATTGTTAGAATCATAAGAGGTCCAGTGAGTCTGGAGGTCATAGGCACGGACTACGAGGTCATGATCGATGAGGCTCACAAGTTAAAAAAATATGGACAAAACGTAGTCGTGAAAATTCCAATGATCCCTGCTGGTCTGCGTGCGGTTAAAAGCCTAAAAGAGGACGGAATATCTACTAATGTTACGCTTATTTTTTCTAGTAATCAAGCTATACTGGCCGCAAAGGCTGGTGCAGCGTATATTAGTCCATTCATAGGCAGGCTCGATGACAATGGGCAAGACGGGATTAATATTATCAGGGAGATATCCCAAATCTTTAGCAACTACAAAATTGAAACAGAGATTCTAGTTGCTAGCATTCGACACCCACTACATGTGATTGAGGCCGGAAAGTGTGGAGCAGACATAGTCACTCTTCCACCTGAGATATTACATAAGATGCTTATACATCCGCTCACTGATGTGGGATTGAGTAATTTTATCTCTGATTGGAAAAAAGTAAGGGATATCAACCCAGACTTAGCCTTTTAAGTTTGCATCAAATTAATTACCTTCTTTGGAATATCCCCAAGCATACTAACTGCAAGGCTTTTCTCATATTCAAGATATTGCAGATTTTGACTAATGCTGACTGCGGCATTTAAAGTCCTTCCCAAACCCAAAGCGACCATTCGAATACCCAACCTGCGATACGTCAAGACCATCCGTCTTACGGCATCATAATCTGAAGGTTCCCCATCGGTGAGAGTCACAACGAGATCGGGTTTAAATGATCTTAGGACAGGTTCTAACAATGTATAGATCTCGGCCAAAGGCGTACCTCCTAAAGCCTTGATCTGCGCTAGTCTGCGTGCATGTATTCTTGTCCAGTTTGCGCTAGGAGGCTTGATGATCCAACATCTGACCTGTCCAGACTCGGTACTAAAAGCGTATACGCCAAACTTTATTTTCAAAAACTTCAAAGCCTCACATAATGCTACGGTTGCGCGTTTGTAGTCTTGTTCAGAATCCTCAATGCTGCTTGAGTGATCCAAGACAATCGCAACCTTAGATCTGTAGGACAGTTTGAAATCGGTAATGAATGTCCTTGATAACCTTTCTAGGAAAGTTTCGGGATCAAATTCGTCTCCCGTTTCTTCGTGCTTTTCGTACCATCCTGTCGTCCAATGTTTGAACTGAGATTTAGTCCTCTGTATTAGGTCGAGGTCGTAAATTTGACTTTCATCAGTATCAACATCTTTCGGTATTGTCAAACCAAGGTCTTCAATACCTTCCTGGCCTTTGTTCTCGCTTCTTTTGCTTTCCTTGACTAGAGCATTAAATTCAGCATTTACTTCATGGCCTTCAAAGATTTCTTTTGATCTTTTCACCGACTGTGCAGGCTCCAAATTTTTTCGCTTGACTAATTTTTCGATCTCAGCAAGCAATCCTTTCTCATCTACTGATCTACCAAAGCCGACCCTGCTGGATGGAGTGATAATGGGAAACGATGCTAAAGAGTTTAACTCGAGAATACGAACGAGCTCAGGTATTCGAAGTTCTATGTACTCAGTACCCTGATCATTGGTAATGGCATAATCCAAGATTTCGTTGGCACGTGCTGCACCTCCTTGAATCCTTGAAAACTCACTGCCGAACAGCTCGCCTTTCAGTGAGCCAGTCAAAAAATACTGGGAAAAAGCCTCTGCGATTTTATGTTTTCCATATAAAGTATTCAGTAAGGGCTTTGAAAGCCATGAAATACCTTCATTGAAAACAATTTCTTTTTCCATTCCTTTCCATGAGCGAAGGCCTAGGATTTCTGCTCTCTTTGTTTCTATAGTGTTTAACAGGAATCCAAAAATGTGATCATAGCTCATGACTTTGGAACAAAAAGTAAGCCTCATGGCCTCGTACCACAGCATTATTCGCCACTGTCTGTATCTCTGAAAGTCAGTTCCAGGAAAGTAGTGGGGACGTGGAAGGGAAATCTGATTTTTATCAGGTCTTGTTATAGGCATTTTCTGATCCTTGATAAAAACTTGCACGTTCGAGTTATTCGTCCATCTTCTAGACAAAAAGGTAGCAATATCCAGCAAAACCTCGTTATGCAGCATCGATAAATTTAGGGACAATAAATTAATCACCAAAAATAGATATGATCATATCCATAACCTTTCGGAACTCGACTTCCCCCCATTGATCATATGCGTTAGCGAAAACAATTTCTGCTGCCTTCTTTGGTTGGATATCTGTATTTAGAAGTCGAGTAAATGCAATCGTTTCCCTTATGCTTGGACTATAATATAGCTCCTCTACAGCCGCTGCGTCTCTTAGGCTTTTTGAAAGCTTAATAGCTCGTTTTACATCATCTAGTTTCGAGTCATCAATTTTAGATACGTGTTTCATAATAATTTCAAGTTCTACATTTTCCGGTGGGTATTCAAGTCTGATTCGAACTGGGAACCTACTTAGCAGTTGAGGAGGAAGCTCCTTAGTACCGACGTGAGAGAGCGGATTTATTGTAGCAATCACTGACCAATCCTGCCTCGCAGTAATAGTTTGCCCTTCTGCCTCCTTGAGCACCACTTGCCTCCTATCATCAAGCGCCTCATCCAATCTAAGCAACACGTCAGCTTCTGCAGCATTTAATTCGTCAAGATAAAGTAGGCTACCTTCCTTCATAGATTTTACTAAAATTCCCTCAACAAAATTAATTTCACCTTTGTCCAAGGTTTTGCTTCCAATCAAATGTGATTCCCTTGTTCGTAAACTGAAATTTACTGATTGAAGTTCTTTATTTACAAGGGAGGCAAATCGCCGAACTAGAGAAGTCTTGCCCGTACCCTTCGGTCCAATTATAATAGTAAACAGGCCTGCGTTATAAGCCCTTGTCAAAACATCCAATGATCCGTTCCAGTCGAGATATAATTCTGACATGTCGCATACTACTGATTTATCGACATATTAATAAAAACTAACGTAACTAATCCCATCTCTTTACAGTTTCCTAGGATCTCATAATAGTACGTTTGTTATTAAGGTAGTCAGTAATTAAGGCTTTATCAATATTACCGGGATTTATGTAATATGATTTACCTCTAACAGATCTCTCCATTTGATTGACGTAATCAAGTAAGGAATCCTCCTCACTTATCATTATCGTGTCGATCTGTATCTTATTATGCCAACACCTCTTGGCTTCAGCTACCGTTCGCATCCCAATATATTCGTCAACCTGTCGATAGCGATAACATAGGTATATGAGCTTCCCAGGTTTGTGATCCAGTTTTAGATTTTGGTCAACTTTAATTCTTTGAAGCGTTTCCTTGTCGGGAGTATAAAAGTGGGAGTACGGTTTTTGAGAAGTTAGATTGGTGTAGTCTTTTTGATTGTCTATAAAACATGCACTTGGATGCCCGTCGGTTATAAGGACTATGCGCTTATTCGGAGATCCATCACTGATTAAGATTTTCGATGCTAATCTAAGGGCAGCCTGATAATTCGTGTAGTGCATAAAATCCCCGCCCGGTTCAAAAGTCTTGAGGTAAGGAATATCATCCGGAGATATTCGTGATGCTAAAGCCCCAAAACCTATGACAGTTATAGAGTCGGAAGGAAAGAATTTCTTGTTAAAGATGAAGAGGCCCCAGAGAGCCTTCTTTGCTGCTTCAATTCTACTCAGATCTCCAAACATTGATGAGTAACGCATAGTGGAACTAAGATCAATGCAATACACCAAGGAAACTCTTACATCGCGGCTCGTTTCATACTCCTCAAAGTCTTCCATATCGACTTGCAACGGAAGCTCAATAGGACTATGCCCTCTGGCACGCCTTTGCAGAGTATTTAATAGGGATCTTGGAACATTTATCATTCTCAAATCATTTCCATACTCAAACTTCTTGGTGGAGTCAAGCACCACAGAGCCCAGACCCTCAGTCATTGTCTCATGGAATCCGATTTCTCCATATTTCAGGGGATCCATAATATCCATTATTATTTTCTCACCTATCGTGAAAAACGCTCTATGGGTAAGCCATTTCCGAGAGTCCTTTAAATAACCTCTTTCTATCATCTCTGTTATTATTGAGGCACCAACCGACATTGAACTTGGGCTATACTGTGAGACAGGACTGGGATTAGGTGACTGCGTTGAGTGCAAATCTTTGAGTTTTTTGGAGTGCCCTCCATCCTCCATGTTTTCTAGCATCTGCGCAAGTTCCTGTAGATCGGGAGTGCGTTCACGCAAAGCTTCTCTTTCGATCAGCCTCAGGTATCTATCTAAATCTTCTTTCTTAATGCTGGTTTTCAGGCGTAAGTTCCTATTGTGAAAATTGTCGCTTTTATCAACGAGAAAATATCGAAACTTGTTCAAGACAATACTTCCAGCAATGCCACTATTCTGATTTTGCAGTGTACCCATCTCCCTTTTTATCAAGTAATGGTGGATTAATCCATCTTAATCCCTCAAGTATCAATTCTGTCACCGAAGCAAGAAATTCTCTGTCTACTTCGTTATTAATAATCTGAATTCTCTTAACATCGATATCATACTGTTCGGCGATCTTAATGAATTCTCGATGTTCTTGGTTGATCTTTTTGGTAGTTTGTATGACAAATTCGTTCAAAGCAGGAAACATCTCGAGCTGGGATTCATAACCTACTGGTTTATTTCTTTCTTGGCCGTTACTATTCTGTGAAACAATAAATGATTTGTTTTTCTCAAAATCTCCTCTGAACATTTCAATTGTCTCGGGAGGTATTTGCTTGGTGTACTCTAGAGAAACATCTCTAACAGCGTTTTCGATTAAAGAATTTAATATTGTATTTTTATTTTCATGATTGTCGTCCATTTCAGATAACTCGAACTTGCTGGTCTGACGAATACAATCGAGATCACAAAATCTAGGAACCAGCTTAATTCTATTGTTCAATGCTCTCACTCGTTCAACTTCGGAGATAAGGATCTCCATCGAATGTATGGCCATCCTCACACTTACCCCTTTAGTATGATCTATATCAGGATGTTCTCTTGCTAATTGTACTATTTTTGCAATAACTTTGACAATAAATAGCGGTATGAGGACCTCACTTTCGCCGATTATTTGTGTCTCCTGAATTATGATAAGCATTTCATCTACAATATTTGTGGGATAATGAGTGTGTATGTGACTTCGAAGCCGGTCAAACAAAGGCTCAATGATTTTACCTGAATGTGTATAATCTACAGGATTGGCAGTGGCTAGGAGCTTAATATTTGGCTTAAAGACAATTGGATACGAACCAGTGGTAAACTTTCCTTCCTGCAACACACTTAACAGGGCTACCTGTTTCCGTGTGTCTAGAACGGGTAGTTCATCAATACACAAGACTCCATATCTGGCCTGCAACATCTGGCCCGGCGAGTAAGATTCAATGCTGTAAAGTTCCACACCCTTTTTTGCAACTTTTATAGCATCAATCTGTCCCATTAGATCCTTTACAGAAATATCCGGTGTGGCAAGGATGTAACGATATCTATCCCGTCCTTCCATCCATTCGATCTTCGTTTCCAATTTATTATTTCTAATTGATTTTTCACACTCTGGTGATACAACGAATTCAGGAGATGAGTGTTCAGGTTCGGTATCATTTAGAAGGCTAATCATGTCATCTCGGGGAATTGTGGTAGGTATATCATTTGTTAAAGACCCGCGAACCACAGGTATCGGAGAAAGTAGATGATTGGCAATTGCTTCTGCAAGTTTAGTCTTGGCTTGTCCTATTTGCCCGACAAACAGTATTTCGTGTCCGGAAAGAATTGCCCTATTAATCGCAGGAACTACCTGTTCCTTGTATCCGATAATTCCCTTGTAAATTTCCTTTCCTGATTTCATTTTAAGAATAAGATTTTCGCGCAATTGTTTCTCAATCGACGCATGTTTGTAATTAATTTCTAACAGTTGACCCAATGTTTTAATTTCTCTGTAATCCTGGGGAACGCCAGGCATAAGCTCGCTATACTTAGGTGGGGTGCGATAAGAGCGATCAACTAACTGTTCAATTGCTTGGGTCGCCATCTGTAATATGAGACTTTCCAGGACGTCACAAATTTAAATATTGCATACTCGCTAATACATAGAATTTAATCCCTTTGAGATCCTAATACCTGTGGGTACTTCTGAATCTGATGTCACCAAGTCTGTCCGGCGATAAAACGAGGGATCACTTCCAAGTATAGTTTTTATGCCGGGAATTGTATGCCATACAACAATTGTCAGTAGCAGAGTACAAACACATTGTAAGAATAGCGGGTAAGGACATAGAGGGCAGCAAGAAAATTGTTGTTGCCATTAGCCAAATTAGAGGAATAGGTCATAACCTCGCTCAGGTAATACTTGAATCTCTCAACGTTAATCCAAATCTGAGAATCGGATTTTTGACGGATAATGAAATATCTGAGGTTGAGACAGGGATTAAAAATCCCTCTCGCACAGGCATACCAAGCTGGTATTTTAACCGCAGAAAAGATATGGACACTGGAGGGAACAATCATCTCATATCCTCTGAACTGGACTTTGCGGCTTCGAGTGATATCGAAAGGGAAAAGTCAGTGATGAGTTGGAGAGGCTACCGCCACATGTTTGGGCTTAGAGTAAGGGGTCAGTGCACTAGAACAACGGGTAGGCGCGGCGGTGCGGTAGGTGTTAAGAAAATCGGTAAAGCACTTCCTACTGTTCCTTCAGCCCAACCTGCAACCCAGCCGGCTGCTGGAGGCGCAGCTCCCGCGACAGGAAACACTTCTCCACCTCCACAGAATCAGTAGAGAGCGATTGTATTGGGAGATCCGCATAAACCAAAAAAAACCTATCATCGGCCAAGAAGGATCTGGACCATAGACCAGCTGAACGCTGAACTCTATATACTGGGGACGTACGGCTTACGAAATAAACGTGAACTATGGAAGGCACAGTCCGAAATAGCACGGATAAGAAACCAGGCAAGGGCTTTGTTGGCTATACCAACAGAGGTCAGACATGATAAGGAACTTAGGTTGTTGGGTTTTCTCAACAGACTTGGCCTTGTGAACGAATCAGCAACTCTTGATGATGTACTAAATCTAAAAATTGAAGATATACTTGAAAGGAGACTTCAGACAATCGTCATGAGAAAGATTATGTCCAAATCAGCGATTGAGGCACGACAAATAGTCTCCCATCGTCATGTCTCAGTAGGAAGTCAAACAGTTAACTTGCCTGGATATATTGTTAGGAAAGACGAGGAACAGAATATTATAGTTCACAAAGAGCCCATAAGAGCCCAAACTCCAAACGAACCTAAATAGTTGCGATCTGATCTAGAATTTGTTTCGACTTTATGTCAGGTTAAGTAGTCGCATAAGATTCTAAGCTGCTCAAAGGGAAAGTGCAAACTTTTGTTGCCAATGACACAAGTTGTGAGGCTCGACGGACAATGACCTTCCCAGTTCATTCTGGTATAATGATTAAAACTCTCAATTTAGAGTATCTTCCTACAAATATATGTATAAATTCTTAGTGACATTCCTCTTAGACTTAACGTTGGTAAATTCGGATCAGAGACAGTATTACAACTGCGCCGCAAGAGACTACCGTTAGTACGCGCAGGCAATTTGCCGTCGCAAAGCTTATTCGACTGAAAAGGTGTTAATATTCGAATCTCGTAATCATATTGATTTGACTGTTCGACAAGTCTTTTAAGATTGAACAACTGATATACTTAACGTGTGCTCGATTATAGGGTACAAAGGAACCTCATATGCAGCTCCTTTGCTTGTCGAAAGCCTAAAAAAAATGGAATACCGCGGATACGATAGTGTAGGAATAGCCACTTTGGATAATGGGAACATTCTTGTAAAAAAAGGTGTGGGAAAGGTGGCACAGGTTAGTGAGTCTCTTGATTTTCAGAAGATGCCTGGACAGATAGGAATAGGACATACCCGATGGGCTACTCACGGCGGGATTACAGATTCAAACGCGCACCCACACGGGGCTTGCACATCAGAAATTGCGGTTGTTCATAATGGCATAATTGAAAATTATAAGGAGTTAAAGGAAGACCTCATATCATCTGGACACTCATTTAAGAGTGAAACCGACAGCGAAGTTATTGCCCACTTGCTTGAGGATAGCGTTTCTCAATTCAGAGACAAGGTTCAGGCAGTCGTAAATGTTTGCAATAAATTAGAGGGTGCGTACTCTTTTGTTGCGATTTTTGGTGATGGAACAATATGTGGAAGCAGATATGATGAGCCTCTCATCGTCGGATTACCTGAGGAAGGATACTTCATTTCAAGCGACGTGCTTGGTTTCCTACAGTACACCGATAAAGCCATTTTCTTGGACAACAAGGACATTGCCTTTATTACAAAAGACAGCCTCCAATTGTATGATTCAAGTGGGAATGCTGTGAGCAGGGTTGTTACGCAGGTTGCCTGGGAACTGGGCGCTGCTGACAAGGGTACATATGCTCATCATACTCTGAAGGAGATTCATGAGCAGAGTAAGACTGTGCTGAAAGGGATGAACCAAGAGGAGGCTGAACTCACGAGGTTTTGCGACATATTGCTTAAAGCCAAAAGTATCTATATTGTTGGAAGTGGGACAAGTTACCATTCGGCTCTCCTGGCCAAACATATTTTCGCAAAGGTAGCGAAGATTCGCACCGAACCTGTCCTTTCTAGTGAATTTCAGTATGTTTTTGACTTCATTGATAAGGGCAGCGTAATCTTGGCAATATCTCAGAGCGGTGAAACTGCAGATGTATTAAATTCGGTTAAACAAGCTAAGGAAGCAGGAGCAAAGATACTTTCTATTGTTAACGTGAGAACCTCCTCTCTGGCACGGACCAGTGAATCTTGTCTTACAATTAATTGTGGCCCCGAAGTAGGTGTTGCCGCCACTAAAAGCTTTACTGCCCAGCTTGCCGTTATATACACAGTCATTGAGAAACTGTGCAGCGGCTCTATCGGCATCATGAACAAGAAAGGAGATCTAGAATCAGCAATTGCATCTGTTCTGGCTACGGAGGACCAAACAATTAGATTTGCTGAATTATTGAAGGACCTCCGTGATGTATACATCCTTGGTAAGTCGTTGCATTTTCCAATAGCACTAGAAGGTGCACTGAAGATTAAAGAATTAACTTACATTCATGCAGAAGGAATAGCGGCTGGAGAATTAAAGCATGGACCGTTGGCTTTAATTGATTCCAATAGTATAGTCATTGTAATTAACCCTAGTGACGTGTCGTCCAAAGATGTACTCTCAAATGCTCATGAAATAAAATCCAGAGGGGCGACCATTATCGGGATATCCAACGAATCTGAAGATGTCTATGATCATTTCATCAAATTGCCCACAATAGATAGCATACTGTACCCAATCATCGAGATTATACCACTTCAGTTACTGGCATATCATCTTGCCCTAAAGAAAAATGCAGATCCTGACTACCCCCGTAATCTTGCAAAATCTGTCACGGTAAAATGATAAGCTTATAGTATTTAGGTAGATAGATTTGGTTTAGATAAGTGATTATTTTATTAGCAATTGTTACGAAATTATTGAGAAATTATTGCTGAATACGTATGGTTATGGTAGGACATGGAATATGAAAGTTTCCAATCCCCTTTAATTTATCACGATTAGAAAGCAATTGCAATTGGATATTTAGCATTATGAATCCCCATAGGGGTCATTCTCCCAATTCCCCCATATGATGACAATCACAAACACAGATTGAATCTAGGTTGCAAGATGAATATCTGCATTGTAAGCATTCGTTAGTTAGTGGCATTATATTGTATCTGGTCTTGGCAAAATTACCTAAAGAAATTTCATCCCGCAATGTGCGCAATACTGTGATTCTTCATCCATCGTTGAAAAACAAGTTCGACAGACCTTCATGAGATTAGATATTGACTGGGAACTATTTCCACATGAAGGACAATACCCCCCTGAGTCATTTTCGCTCCATTAGACAATGTGTTTAGTAATTCTGTGCCTATGTATCTGTAAGAAAGAAGGCACTAGATTTGTGTTTTAGGAGGAAACAACATTTCAATAAAATGAAAATCTGCTAACAGGGTTAGCAAATACTGTCTGTTAGTTAATTACTCATTCGGTTACTTGCCAAATGGTACCGCCATGTAATATGCTCCAACAGCATTTGACCACGCTGGTTTAGGATCTGCATCGTCTCTAGGTTCCATTGTAACCATAACGTCAGTATATGTGTACGAATTGACCATATTTTCATCGAATGCCAGAGTACCATCCTTTATGAATTGTCCCAGGCTCAAAGGATATCCAGATGCAGCATAATTTCCATCTACGAGCCACGCCTCAAAAACCATGTCCGGCTTTGGAATTAGGTCCGTGACCGCTGAGACCCTCATTGTATGTCCGTTAGATGCCACATTCACAACCCCAAATGGTTGGCCGCCATATCCTATGATTACTCCTTGCTGGCTATCCATTCCCTCCTGAGCAACAGCAATATGACCAGAACCAGTTACAACCATCACACCCCCGAGGGCCAAGACAAAACCAAGTGCTATACCTAATAAACTATGATTCATGTTTATCTAACCAAACGTTAGGTCTGAATTATATAAGTTTTTCATCCTTCCTCTTGTCTATAAAAAATATATATTGTACCTATCTAGTCCCTATTACTAGGTATTAGTTGTTATGAATTTCAAAAATAAATACTCAATGGTGAGAAATGGTTCACTGGCTGTCTTTGGGATTACGCTACTTTTCCTAAGCATATTTTCAATGGTCCAGATATCAGTACAACAGTCATCTGGAAATGCGACCAGTGCGGGAGACTCTGAGAGACGTTTGGCCGATTTCGCCAAAAAACTCGATTCAGCCATTAAAGAGTCCAACATAAATTTGACTCTTCCTAAGAATGGTTCGCTATCTGAATTTATCACGAAATTAAACTCATCCGAAGCCTTCCAGACATTATCTCAGAAGTTTACCCAATTAGCCCAAGAGTCAGGGATAAATGTTACCGGTGAACGGCTAAAGACTATTCAAGGCGGTGAAAGAGCAAATTTGACAGGCCTGGCAGAGAAATTACAAGAGGTAATGGGGAGAGTACAACCTTTAAGGGAATAATCTAAGTCTCTCATATTTGAGAGATTCCTTTCAAATTCAGCGAAATCGAAAATAAAATTATAAGACTATGACGTAACGAAACACCTACCTAGAGTAGAGCCAATTAGATATCATTCCTTTGACCCATGTATCGTTTCAATGTTCCCTTTTAAGAAACTATATTAACTTCTTGCATACCCTTGAAGAATAAATGAGAGGGAGATGGGCATCTGCTGCGCTAGGAGCGGGACTGGCCAGAAGACAGGCTGCATATGAAATGGATCAACAAGCACAGGCTTTCAACGCTCAACAAGAGCAAGCGCAACGACAAATAGAAGCACAGCAAAAGCAAATAGAAGCACTACAACGACAAAAACAAAATGCACCGCCACAGCATGAAGACCTCACCGAGAAGTTAAAAAAATATGCAGATCTCAAACAACAAGGACTATTAACGGGAGAAGAATTCCAGAAACTCAAGGCTAACTTGTTATCAAAAATTTAATTCATATATGTGGTTACGATGGGACAACAAAAAGAAGAACTGAAAGAACGCACCTCTCTTCGTGTTAAGTATTATATATCTATCTTTAAGATGTAAATTAGACAGGAAATTGCAATGTCCTAACTGTTCAGCAGAAATGCAACTAATGCAAAAGTACGAAGTTGATATTGATTATTGTCCAGTATGTAAAGGCGTATGGTTGAATAGGGGAGAAATCGACAAGATAGCAAATATTCAGAATAAGTATGAAGACGCACATTACCAGAAATATCACTACGGACAAAGTGATTATGACGACTACGATGCTAGTTACTATGGCGGACGCAGAAAAAATAGGGGCTTCTTTGGAGACCTATTTTATTTTTAATTACTGAATAGAGCAGATAAAAGGGCTTTACCAAATTTGATACCATTGAAAAAATAACTGTATTAGTATATCCATCTTCAGGGAGAATAACAGTTAAGAATGGGAAGGGCTCGTTATGAGCGATAGTGCTACGAAGAAAGACAGCGAGAGGGAAATACTTCAAGAATATTAAGTAAAATAATGAGGAATAAGCACAAATACTACGGTAAATTAATTATTACATGCATTTAAGTAAACTTGAACAAGTTACCGTTTTACCGTTAGTAGCCATACTCATCACTGCTATTATAGGCATTTCATTAGATCAAAATCAGTATGCATATTCTCGATCTCCCAAAACTAATACGACAGCGAATTTAGCAGGTTCTGGAGTCGAGCTGATAGATATTCATCCCTCACCCTCAAATGTAAAGGCTGGCAGCAATTTTGAACTATTAGCAACGGTAGTTAATAATTCAACAGACACGATAGTGTTACCTGCTGGGCGTTGCGATTCACCTCTAACTGCGTTCTTTACGAGAAATGTGATTATAAGACAGGATCAATTCCAAGGTTGCACTGCTGCTTCATCCCCGTTTGAATTAAAGAAAGGTGTAGAGGTTACAGTGGCGGGTCCGGTTCCTGGGACACTATACCAAGCAATCAAGGCTGGAGAAACCCCAGCGACCGCCACTGTTTATTATCTAACAGAGAATGGGCAGCCCGGTAACGTTACAAAACCATTTGTATTCGTGATTAGTTAATTCTCAGTTAGGTAATCATCGCTTTCAGATTTGATGAAAGTTCTAGATTGCCGTTGTCTAGCAATTTATAGATATGCTAGGGTTAACTTATTACTGCTAGTGGTGGAATGAATATTTCGATCTCTTGTTTGTTGTTCACGTGAATAATGTTTCATAAAGTCCCTTATATCGAAATCCTTTCTTGCATCGGCTGGTAGAGTAGTTGACGCTAATATTTCTTCCCCTGCTGCTCCCCTTGTTCTTGCCAACTCCTCTTCTTTCATATTATATAGATAGTAAGAAGACTTGGGCTTGGTAACAAAAGACACAAAGGGAGAGCATCTTTTTTTCTGAAGTTATTGTCTTTGTTTTTGTAGGCTGGATTGATGACACTATTCCTCTATTCATATTCATATTCATATTATATTCATATTTTCCCAAACAACGGGATTTCTATTATTGTCATAATACTGGCCCATTATGTTGTTAAAAGTAGAAAGAAAGAGAATTAGGATTATTATTAAGATTAAGAAATGTGCCTGCCAAGTTTAGTTCCTTATTTCTTCTCTCTCTATTTTCATTTTATTACCTATTAGATTTGAATCATGATTCATTATTTATTATTGATTAGTTACTGCTGCCGCTTGTGATGCAACTTTTTCAACCGCTCTATCTTCCAATTTCTTTTTGGCTTTCTCTGCTAAATCTAAACTCGAATCTTCGGTTACCATTAAACCTGATTTGTTTAGTATAATGAGATTTTCAATACTGCCTTCAAGGAAGTCCTGTTTGTTCTTAACCGTAAATATGTCCCTCGCTAGATTACCACCGCCTTGGCCATTTCCGCTTGCTATTCCTATATAGAAATTCATACAGGGTTCATCTGATTGTGCAAAAGTCGGTAACACTAAACCGTTTGTACAGTAATTGCCAAATTCTAAAGTTAGAGTAAAATAGTGGGTGAAATGACAAAAGGGTGTTGAGAAAATTAAGGCTGCAGGTGCAAATGTCCGTAGATGGCTGCATTGCTGGGCCAAACGGTGAAATGGATTGGATGGTTGGACTCTTGGATGATGAACTCATAAAATATGCATACAAAATAACTGAGCCTGTTGACAACATTCTCCTAGGACGGAAAATGACTGATACCTTCATCTCCTACTGGTTAGATGTGATGAGCAAACCTGATGACCCCTGGTATGCGTTCTCTAAGAAGATGATAGAAACCCCAAAAGTTGTGTTCACTAAAACACTGAACAAATCTAAGTGGATAAATACAAATATTGCAACAGGCAATCTCATAGAAGAAGTTAGCAAGATAAAGAGCCAGAACGGCGGGGACATCATCGTTTATGGTGGTGCTTCATTCGATTCTTCCTTGATTAAAGAAAAACTAATTGACGAATTTTATTTGTTTATTAATCCTGTGGCAATCGGAAACGGTATGACTATATTTAAGGACTTGAACGAGATTCAAAAATACACTCTGATTGAAACAAAAGTGTTTGAATCCGGTAAAGTATTGCTCCGCTATGAGGCATGACAACAGTGACGCAATGTTGCCTTGCAAAGCCCATATTCGTTGGCAGTGCAGCGATTACAACTACCAGATTCTAAATAAATATTAGACTATATTGTTAAAAACCACGCAACTAGGAGAAAATTCTAGTTTAATAATTGTATTTTCTCTCGATGTTCCCTTATTTTTCGGGGGCTGTTTTTCATTGCCATAATTTAATTGAGATTAATAAACGACATTTAACTTAAAAAATTGAACGTGAGCAAGTGACATATCATATCAACGACAATTACAATGACAATAAGATCACATCTTCCTTTTGAATGGATAAGACTCTATTGGGAATAGGATTGGACAAGAAACGGGAAGATGTGATCTTATCTAACCTTGTGCAGGTAGCTATTCTTTCTATTGTTCGGTTAGGGAGCTGCTATAATCCTTTTTCAAGAGGTCATATGTCTAACAAATTCCTCTCTGCTCCTAGACTGAAGTGCCGGATTGTTTTTCTTTTCTTTGCCTATTGTAGACCTGGGGGATGAACCGTAATTGTGCCCTGGATAGACAATTAGGTCCTCATTTAGTTGAAGGATTTTACTATACAAGCTATCAAACATATCGTTCACGTCTCCTCCCGTTAGGTCTACCCTTCCGCAGCCACCTACAAACAAAGTGTCTCCTGTAAAGATATACTCATCATTTACAAGCAAAGAGATACTTTCTTTCGAATGTCCAGGAGTGTGTAGTACCTGGATTACAGTGTCCCCTAATGGTATCCGTTCACCATCGGTAATGGAAACATATTTTCCCGGCCAATTTGAAGCATGGTGCTGTAAAATTCGTGCACTTGTGCGTAACGCCATCTGTTCATTTCCTAAGACATGATCGAAATGATTGTGGGTGTTGATAATCATCGTAGCATGCCACTTATTATCTTCCAAAATACCGTACGTCCTCTCTAAGTCCCAGGACGGATCCACAATAGCTGCTAATCTCTTATTTTCATCTGCGATTATGTAGCTGAAATTGGCCATCGGCCCGACTTCCAGTTGCACTACCTTAGTTGTCATTCAGATCAAAACTCCTTCTTCGGCTTCAGGTGGAATTCCGATTTTTTCGATGTGAACACTACCAGCATATTTTTTGCCAATATCTAGTCCCTTTTTCATTCTGTGGAAGGTTATCGTGGCATTGGCTTCTGGTGCATTTATTCGATGGTTCACCCGTAGTTGGGTTTAGACCAGAAGGTATATCGATGGCCAATACATATGCCTTAGATTGATTTATCTTGTCAATTGCAGAAGACAATGGTTCTCTGATCTTTCCTTTAACCCCAGTACCAAGCACTCCGTCAAGAATGATGTCTGCATCTTCGGTTTCCATTTCAATGACATGACCTGAATCGTTTTGTTTGTAAGACCCCACAGTGACTTTTTTCAGAGATTTCATCTTCCTGATAATATTCCAGTTAATCCGGGCTTCTGATGTTCGAAGTTCTTTTGGTTTTACTAAAAGAAGAATTGTGATGTTCGTGATGCACGCTGCAGCTAGATGTCGACATGCTACAAACGTATCACCTCCATTATTGCCGCCCCCGCAAATAGCAACAATTTTTTTCCTCTTCAAGCCAGCACCGAATCGACGGAGTAAAAAATCAGCAGTCTTGTTACCCGCATTTTCCATCATTAGTAACCTTTGCATACCAAAAACCATCTGACCATTTTCTTCAATTTTATACATCTGTTCTGAAGTTACAGCTTTACTACTCATACATAGATCATCGAATTTCATTAAATAGAAACTGTCCCAATATATCTGCTATTATGACCACCAATTTGGTAGATTTAAGATGAATTTTTGGTGTATTTCGCCATTGAATACCATGAAAACACCTTCTTGGGAAGTCTAAGAAGTTGGAATATGAAAGTTTTCAATCCCATTTAATTTATCACGATTAGAAAGCAATTGCAATTGAATATTTAGCATTATGGAATCCCCATATGGGGTCATTCTATCAATTCCCGCATATGATGACAATCACAAACACAGATTGACTCTAGGTTGCAAGATGAATGTCTGCATTGTAAGCATTCGTTAGTTAGTGGCATTATATTATATATGGTCTTCAAAATTACCTAAAGAAGTTTCATCCCGCAATGTGCGCAATACTGTGAATCTCCATCCATCGTTGAAAAACAAGTTCGACAGACCTTCATGATAGTAGATGTTGACTGGGAATTATTTCCACATGAATGACAATACCCCCCTGAGTCATTTTCGCTCCCGCAATATCTACAAAATATAGTTTTAGGCTCTATAGTTACATTTTCAGGCTCTTTAGTCACATTTTCAGATTCTTTATTCAAAACGGCCTTTCCACGATATATTGAGCGTTTACCGTATGCTATGACAAGTGCACCCACTATCATGAATATTATCGGAATAGCCAGAAAGGATTTCTCGGGTCACTGTTACTGCCGCATTATACGATAGTTTAGGAAAGTTAATCACAACCGAATGGGGATTTGCAGATGTTTCTACGCTTCCACCGGGTGACAACTCCGCATTTTCGATTGCTCTTTATGGGAATAACAAAGATATTGATCATTACAAACTCCTCCCTGGTGGAACTCCATAATCATGATATCGGAGTTGCGATTACTTGTATACATTGTCATCATCTTCGTTTATTAGTTTCATTCTATTTTATTAATAACTGACCACCTATTCAATATCAAATGTCAGATATCTCCAGCGATTTCATATATGGTTTCTATCTGTCGCAGTTGTGTTTGTTACAATTGTCCAAACTGCAACAGCATATGAGTAACAGCAAGGAACTGATACGAACTTTTACCAAGGCTCCTCTATTGGGGAGGTTAACGTATAGTTTTGTTTAATCTCTCATGGCTCAGTCTCGTGAATTGAACCCGTTTTATGAATGTCAGAAAGGTCTAGTAGGGTATGTCAGAAGGGGAAGCAGGATTAGGAATTGGAGTAGAACTGGGCGAATATACATCTGCTCAATATGCAAGGCTGAATTAATATCAAAGTTATTGTTGCTGGAACATAAAAGGTCCATTCATGCATACTAATCACTTTGCATTATCTAACGAAGACCATCGATTACTCGCCATTTGTGGGACTGTCACTCTGATTACATCCTTCTGCATCAGGATCTTGTTCACCGACCTGTTGCCAATCCTATATTTTAAATCGCTCTAGTCGCCAACTGTATTGATAAATGTGCACTCCTCAGTCTCACCGGCGTGTATCTCTCCAATGGCGCTTAGCCCACCGGCAAGCATACAATCACTGGTAGGATCTATGTTGAGAGTAAGGGTAAAGCCGCCGCCCGGAACAAAGACTTCACTAACTGTGTATCCACCAGGACCAATACTAACTTCAACACAGTTTGCATCACCTAGGAATCCATCAGGATCAGGACCATTACCTATTACAGTAAAGGCAAAGTCATCTGGCTCGAAGCCGAATGCAGAAGAACTTGACATCTCTTTGCAAACTGATAATGTTGCTGATTCTTCTTCTATATCTTCTGATCCGATCTCTTCTTCAAAATCGAAGTAGCCAGTGAAATCACATTCGCGGTCGTCTTTATCTTGGGGGTTAAAAACGTTATCAGCGCTTCCGCCACGGCTAATTTCATTAGCACATGGATTCGCTTGTGCTTCTTGTATCGAAGTTGGAAGCACTGATAATCCAAATGTCATTACGCTAAATGCTACAATAATTGCAAGTGTTCTCCGTGAGTTCACAAAACTATCGTTTCTGATACATATTTACGACTTGTCGTATTTTTGGGTCTATATAAACCAATAGGAATTATTACAGAGTTAGTCCATGTAATATTTCTCTATCAATCAACTCATTTCTGTATACATTGTCAAGAGATTTTATGGCGTACATTGCTAGTATTATTTTAGGAGCAATTATGTCTCGCATTACTTAATTGTCGAGAATTCAGTCAATATTGCGAGTATAAGTTGGGGATTAACAAAAGACCACTCTCAGCAATGGAATTCTTTGGATTTATTCCACTAGTAGCGTTTGTGATTATGATTGGCTCTTCCCTACTTTTTGCTGCTATGTCCCAATCATATGCACAGTCAGATAAAAGAGCACAACAAGAAACAATCTTCCTTAATGATATCTTGGTGGACGACGATTCGATTCAGCATCAGGATTTTGATCACAGTCTAATTCTGGTGAAATTTCGCTTTGAGTGGTGTTTACTGCTTGGGTTATATGAAAGGTGTCTATCATCTGCTGGATGATGGGTAGATATTCCGGAGCAGCAAGGGATGCGATATTTGCGTCAATTTCATATATCTTGTTGTTGAATACTGAATAAATTGTACTATCGTAGGAACCATCAGCGAATTTATTCATAGAATTTACTCTCCATGTAGGATAATTTTCTATTCCTACTTCTGTTTCATTATTTCTTACTGTTTTGAAAAGGTTTTGCCCAAAGAAATTGGTGTTATACTTTATCCATTCTTGTGCTAATTCATTAGAATGGTCGTTATTGGCTTTTGACAATTCCGTGACTTTCAAACTATCTAGAATATTGTTCTGAATCTTCTACTATTAGGTATAGATTCTTTAGGGATGCTGGGCGATCCGATATGCAGCATGTCGGTAAATAAACTACAAGATTCGTTGCGTGCTATAAACGATGAGCTCAGGGGAACCGAGGAAAGAAGAGAGAGGCTTCTGAAAACAACAAGAGACATTGTTTCGATATGTAGCAAATCAATTGTAGACTTGCATTATGGTAGGAAACAGGAAGCAAAAATAAAATTAACTGAGGCAAATAAAATGTTGGTGGAATTTCGCTACCATTCAAGAAATGACCTACAAAAATATCTACTCCTGCCGGAGCAAGAGTATGTGGAAGCATCATTACTGATGTCGATAGTTGAAAACTCAGAAATTCCTGGAGTGAGTGATCTCGGAGTTACAGGTGCAGCCTATACCCTAGGAGCCCTCGATTGTGTTGGAGAAATCAAGCGAATAATTTATGACAGAATTAGAAGGGACATGTCCGAAGATGCACAAATGCACTTTAATTTTATGGAACATCTTTACAGTTTAGTTTACCCTCTCGCCATCTATGATAACCTTGTTGGAGGGCTTAAAAGAAAATTAGATATCGCAAAGGTATTGATCGAAGATGTTCGAGTTTTATTGACAGAGGAATCGAGAAGAGAGAACATGATAAGGGCGATCGAGCGGCTGGAAAAACGAATAATTGATGCTAAAAATGAGTGATAAGATCTTATCCCCGTAATCGACTAAAGCTGTAAAGTGTCGGGCAAGCTTAACTAAACCTTGAATAGGCCTGACCGAGATAATTTAGAAGTGCTTCACGCCATTGCTCAAAGGATTGTGGTTTAGAAGGATATTTGCGATAATGTTCGACCAACGTCTTGTTCATATTCGCTGTATACTTTAGGTTCTCAGCTAATTGTCTTTTGAATGATCCTCTAATAATCATGGACATCATATCAAGGGAACTAAATTCAGGATGTTGTCCATCTGTTATGCTATCTATGTCCATTTTGGAAAGAAAATGTTTCATTCCATAATTGATATCTTCGTTTGAAAGGCTTTGCAACATTCTGCGAAAGACTTCGAGGCCAGCAGTTTTGTACCCGTACTCGTTCATATAATCGACATTGTACTTCCATAATTCATCCTCTGTAGTATCACCTGCCTCTATGGCATCTACGGCGTCCTTCCCAGCGATCGTCGCCGCGATTATTGCTGGTCCTATGCCACCAGCATCGAGTGGCTTAGGCATCCATGCCGAATCACCCACTATCATGTACCCATTGGCCACAAGGCAATCATTTTGTCTCCTCACCGAGACTTGCCATGTACCCCAGCCATTTCCGTCGTCCATTTCTCCATCGGCGATCGTAGGTTTGGTTATGACGGGGTTACTCTTGACATAATTATCGATTAGCGACTTGACATCCTGACGAGATCCGCTGTTAGCATTGTGTCTATCTAATGCTTTCTGTTGTACGCCCAGACCTATATTCACCTTGTTCTCTCCCTTAGGAAATACCCAAGCGTAGCCCCCTGGGGCCAATTTTTGATCCAGATGTATAATGCAATATCTCGGGTCGAAATATGTCTTATCTTCATGAGCTCTTTCGAAATTGTAGATGTATCTTCCAGTTGCTTCTAGATCAACTCTATCGATTTTCTTCTGGATATATGATTTCAAGGGAAGAGTGGTTCTAAGAACTGAGGTAACTCCAGTTGCGTCCACTACTAGCCTAGACGTTTTCCTAAACACCTCATTCGTCTGTAAATCCTGACCTTCGACACCCACCACCCTGCTATCCTCTACTAATACCGACCGGAGAGCGATACCGCCCCGTATTTCGACACCTAATTTCTGAGCGTCATGAAGTTGTTTCTGTGGGAGAATTCTACGATTAAGTATGTAGCCTTCTCCATCAAACGAGATGGCAGCTTCATGATTGGGTGAATACGCCATAACTCCTTTTACTGGATGTTCAATTTCAGGATGGCTCCATTTAATACCGATTCTTTGGGTCATGTAGTCTACTGATTTCTTTCCAACAGCGTCGCCACAGATCCACCCTGTTATAGTCTTTCTTCCCAAAATAGGGATAGGATTTCGATCTACAACCAGAATACGCAGTATCTGGTTAGAGTAATACGCGGCGGATGACGCTGCGATTAGACCAGCCAGGCCGCCTCCTGCAACAATAAGATCGTAGTCGTAGTTGCTCAAATACACGTTAAGAAACCTCTCTGGACTATATGATTTTTGTTGTACCTGTTATAATCCTACTCGGATTACAGTCTATTACAGGGATGGAAATTCCATTAATGTTGGCACTATTCAATTTTGATAGTATATTCTCAACGATATGCTAGTCTCGTACCAATGAGGCCGACTTGATGAATTAACTAATTGGTCCAGAATCAGAGGTAGTTTTTACTAGACCCAATTGGGATCAGGCGCACTTGGTTGATTAATATATCTAAATGATTACTTGAACCACTGCTGCCGGGGTCGCCTAGCCTGGGAGGGCGCAAGCCTGGAATTCATTCCATCCAGATAGCTTGTGACCTACAAGGGTCCCGAGGGTTCAAATCCCTCTCCCGGCGCTCTTGTTCTCCATTAATTGATCCGAATCAAATCACAAGATAAGAACTATAATTTCTTTCACACGTTGCGCTTATGCATCATAGGAATTCAAATAGCGTCCTTTTTGTGAAAGTGCTTACTATTTTATAATCGAATTTGGTTTCAAGCCCGATGGAGTGCGCCAAACCTTAGGATACGTATTTGGTTTCATGATAATCCTTTTCATTGTAAAGGCGAATCCGCTAGTCTTGGTTCCAATTTCTTCGGATGTCATGATAGCTTCTGAAAAACCAACAATCTCCCCCTTCAGCGTATATACTCCAACCAATTCCCCTCTTCTTAGATTCTGTGGAATAGCAGTAATTCCGGGAATAGCTAGTTGAGCTCCGTGGCATAGTGCATCCACGGCTGTATCTCTTATCACTACGCCACGCAAACCTTGGAGACTGTATTCTATGGGCCTTATTATTTGCCGTAACCTAGTCTCGTCCCCAGTTTCCTTGTACCTTTCAAAAGCATCTAGAATGTCGTGCAATCTGACAAAGCGTTCTGTCCTCTCCGATAGACAATCTACTCTAGTTCTTCTAAGCTCTATCATTGTTGCTCCGAAACTAAGAACCTCTCCTAAGTCGTATATGATTTTCCGAACGTAAGTGCCTGCCTGACATAATATTCGCATTAATATCAACCGCTCATGTTGCTCCAAGAGGTCAAAGGAGTACACAGTTCGAATTCGGGTAGCTCGTCGAACAGCGGTTCGTTGAGGTGGCCTTTGGTAGATGTCTCCAGTAAATTCCTTCAAGACTGGCTCAATTTTTTTTGAAGAAATGTATGAATGCATTCTAGCCAAAGCATAATATTCCTTAGGACCTAATGTCAAGATTTGCAATGCTTTGGTTCCTTCTCCAAGGCCAAGTGGCAATAGACCTGTGGTTCCAGGATCAAGGGTTCCGCTATGGCCTATCTTGGACAATCCTAGAATTTTTTTTACCCATGCTACAACCTCGTGGCTGGTGGGTCCAGGGGGTTTGTCAAGCAATATAAATCCGTAATCGTATAGGATGTTCAAGGGCCGCTTTTCAGGTACGAATCCATACCTGTCACTTGTGGCATCGTCGTCTATCTTCTGAAGATTTTGTAACTGAGGGAGCAACAATAGCTAACTACTCGAGCCCTTTCTATACTCAGGGAGAATTGTCGCATTCACCCAAGTAATAATCGACTTTGAAACTTCAATTAATGAATTCAGACTGAGGACATCGGTGTTGAGACAGAAATCAAAAACCTTAAGATCTTCGCCGAAATCGAATCCATAAAGTTTTTTATAGATATTAATATTTTCTGAATCCCTTATTTGTATAACTTTCTTGGCTTCGGTATAGGAAATATTATCACGGTTTGCCATTCTCCTCGCTCTGTTATCTTGTGAAGCTTTTAGCCAAAACTTAATGACACCTCTCTCCTCAACTAGCCACGGCAAAGTGTAGCTGGTTATCAAAGCGTTTTCCCTCTTGATAATCTGAATTAATTTATTATCAACTTGATTGTCAAATGATGGGTCTGACTTTCTTTCTTCCATAAAACGCTTGGCCTCATGAGTGTCCCACCAGTCATGACTAGATGTTGAATATCCCTTAGCATCAGCCAGCAACTTAAGGATATCCCCACCACTGTAAAGTTTAAGGTTAAATATTTTCGCTAGTTCGACAGCCATCGTGGTCTTCCCAACAGCGGGCCAACCTGATATTACTATGCTTAACCTATTTCCCGATGTATTGCTTACCATTTACCTGCCTATCATGTAATTCCAGGCATGGATGTCCCAGTGATCTTGGAAATTATTCCGCTGAATGAAAATGAAGTTATTAGAAACCATCCCCAAAGAAATACTTCGCCTGGAACGCTGCAAGCGCCCTTAGATTGGCCGCTATTGTCTACCTGCTGATCAAGTCTAACATTTTGATCACTACACGTTATCCATGGAAAATGAATAGGAGAGAGGGCAACGGTCGCCCCAAAAATAGAAGGAAAAACAAAAATCCATAGCAAAAATGAGGGCATCATGTAAATTAGCATAGGACGCATTTGTTGCTGTTGCATTTCCATAGTCATTTTGTTCACGTAGGCCTGCTTTTTCTTTAGCTCTTCTACCCTGACCTTGTCCTGCTTTCTAATGGCATCGGTATATTGCTTACGCCATTCGTTTGTTTCCTTCATAACCTTGGTCATCTTTCCCATGTCCGTAGTTTTTTTTCTGAGCATCGCAAAAGCGAAATTCAATCCTATTGATATCAGAGCAGATACTATCATCGCCGATACCATATCAGGGAATATGGGATGCTTAGTATAGTGGGGGGCGAGTCCTGGCACTTGCATTATGACTGAAAAGATCAAATTGATGTCCATAATCAACTAGTTTACCAAAAGCCTAACTATATCTTGGGCAATCTTTGTAGCCTGATCCTTCTGATTTTCAAGTATCGTAAATGGCGAGCTTGTCATGGTGGCAGATGATATTATCATGGTCTTGGAAACATCAACCTCTTGTTGAATTTCTGATTCTGTAGATAAATCTCTATGTCTTGCAGTATCCGATTGACGTCTCATCAAAATCTCCCGTGGGTTAGCAATGATAAGTAATAAATGAGTCGGCCTGATTATATTGGTCACATTCATTGGAATTCCAGGATAGTACCATTCATATGTCTTTACAAACAGGTGTGTGTCGACAATTACAATCCTTCTTTTCATTTCCGCTATTCTTTTTGCGGCGTCATTTTGAAGGTTTCTTTGATCTTCAATAGGAAGTTTTCGCATGTCATCTCGGGTCTTGATTCCTCTCTTTTTTGCCTCTTCAAACATCAATGAACCAAATACAACTGTTTCAGCCTCAACTCCCCTTTTCTGAAGGATATTCTCCACTTCCGAAATTATGGTTGTTTTTCCAACCCCTGGTATTCCCAAAATTACTGCTCTTATTCTATTTTCTTCCAAGAAGAGCCGCCAATTTAGGCATGTGAACATCCACCTGTTCCCTAACGAGAAGGTTATAATAATTCACCAAGATGTCAACCATTAACAGAATTCCGATTCCTGAGCCGAAAACATTCAACACATCTGAAGTAGAAGCGAGCAAGCCTATTATTATGCCTCCTGCAATTGTAACTGAGGGTATATATTTATTCAATAGAGCTTCAACGGATCCCTCTGAACGCCTAAAACCAGGGACCTGTACATCAGCGTCTAGAAGGTTCTTCGCTGCCTTGCCTGCCGACAATCCTCCAAGTTCCACCCATAATCTCCCAAAAATAGTGACTATAGTAGTCAAAAATAATACATATATCACCGCCCTCACGGGGTCTTGCATGGCTACATCGAGGCTTCTTGGTGCTGTAATATAGTATAACACTCCCCCTGTAGGCGTCTGAGGATTACTAGGATCAAACTGTGCAATCCAATTAAACGCAGGATTAGTATTTAGAGGATTATAATTTGCCCACAACATCTGACCTATGAAAATCGCATTTGCAAGGAGAGCCGAAGCCAAGATGACAGGAATATTAGAAGTATACAATAATTTTATTGGATAAACAGCTGTGAAGCCCCGGTACTTCGTAGATACGATAGGTATGTCCACATGTATTCCTTGGATATAGACGAGCACCAAAAGAACAATACCGGTCACAAATAGCCCAAATAGACTAGGAAGCTGACCTACCCTGAATAGTGCCTCAGACAAATCCCCATGAATCGCAGAGTCAATTGTGAAGGGGATAACACCAACTGGACCGTCTTGGGCTGGTACAGGACTAAATACACTCCACATTAAGCCTTGAGCTACACCAGCCATAATGAAGAGACTAATGCCCGACCCTAAGCCCCAGCCTTTTTGCACAAGCTCATCTAGCATCATTACTATGAAGCTGGCAGCAATTAGCTGCCCCACGACTATCGGCACGAAAGCAGGGCTCGCTACGAGGTTGCCGTAAACGCTTACGCCGTACAGCGTACCCTCGACCACTATTACTACAATCGTCACTATCTTTGTAGCCGATGTAAATAGAGCCCTGTCATCAGGATTTTTGAAATTAAGCTTTAGCAGATCAGACCCCTTCAGCAACTGCATTAACAGTCCTGCAGTCACAATGGGTCCAATGCCAAGTTCCAGCAGCGTTCCTTGTTGCGCCGCGAAAATCACCCTGGCAAAGGCAAGAAAATCAAATCGAGGGTCGTCCGTAACCCCATATAGGGGAATCTGGCCCATCACAAGATATAACAAGACGGCAATTCCTGACCATATCAATTTCTCTGACAACTGTATTTTCTTTTTAGGTTTTTCTACCTGGGGAACATACTTTGAGATCCCCTTAACTCCTCTTCGGACTATGCTTTCACTTTGTTGCGTCTTCACTCGAAAATACCTCTCCTCCGGCTGACTCGATCTTTTGTTTTGCAGACGAGGAACACCGTGCAACTTTAATACTGATGGCGCCACTAATTTTTCCTCCACCTAGTAATTTGTCGAAACCTAATGCAGTCAAATCTAAGAAGGCTCTACTGTTATCAGTTAATGACCCATGACGTGCAAATAACGAATCTAATTGGCCAACATCCACCCATTTTCGAATAGGCTTGGAATTTACGGAGTTGAATAAGTCATGCCCAAAGTGATCGGGTTCTTCAATGACTGTGCGAATCCAAAAGTGCTTGTGCTTTCCAGCCCCTCCGATTCCTCCTCGTGCCCCAGACTGCCGATGCTGACCTATTTGACCCCATCCGCAGTAACGACTTCCTCTCTGTCTTCTGCTCTTTCTAAGCCGCGTCGCCATAAATTTTATACTCTCCATTTATAGTTGGGATAATGATATCGTAATTTAGATTCAACAATTTCACCTTAAATAAGTCTTACTGTACTTTAGATCATCCTTCTAATTAATTGGACCAGATCCTTATCTTCACCGAGAATTCCGTTCTGATTAGTTGACCTTTTAGTACTCTTTTTGAACCCTCCACGAGGAGGACTTAATGCAAACCACGGTTTTACCATTTGTAGATGGGAAAGTCTTACCTTATCTTTTGCAATGTCTGAGGCGAGCTCATCTACGCTATGATAATCGCCTACATCTGGTAAGAGCTTGAACGATTTGGAGCCCTCAGTCTTGCCCCTTTTTTCTAATAAATCCTTTACTAGGCTAGCGTCTACATTTGTCCATGCCACAAAGTCCTTAATCTTCTTCAACATACCGAGGGATTCTTGTGTCTCAGGCAAAATGGTTGCCCAGAATTTCCTATATAAGTTAAGGCTATCTAGAGTATATCTGGCCCAATAGGGAACGTTGACGGTTCCTTTTATTCTCAAGACTACGAACGCCATGTTCAATGTCAACCCATTAAGTATGTGCTTCTAACAGCGTTGAAAATTGCTTTCGTAGTCGACATCATCGTATTTGTGGATCCAGAGGATTTTGTCCATGCATCTCTAATTCCAGCCAGCTTGAGAAGATTTCTAATGTTTTCACCAGCCACCAAACCCAATCCTCTAGGACCCGGAATAATTTCTATTGTTACGCTTCCCCCTTTTCCTCTGACCTTAAACGGGATTGAATGTAATTCAGCACAACGACATTCCCAGCTGCCACAACCTAACTTTACAGGTATGACATTTAGATAAGCAGCATTCGTTGCCTTGTCTATGGCTATTCTCATTTGTGCAGCCTTACCCTTCCCCAGTCCAAACCATCCTGCCTCGTTCCCAATTGCTACCAGTGAATCGAAACGTGTCATTTCACCGGCATCGGTCTGCTTTTGAACAATGCCAACATGTACTACCTGTGTTTTCATATCCGGGATCAAATGTTTTACTATCTCAGACTCATGAATCCGCATGCCGTTTTCATATACTTGCTCCATAGAATTGATCTTACCCTCTAAAACAAGGCTCCCTAGAGTTGTCCTAGGCTTCCATTCCTCAACTTGTTCTTGGTATTTGGAATTTCTACTCATGTTTCCATTTTATCTTTAGCGGATGCCTGAGGTTTGCATTCTTGTACGCTTCTTGGATATTTCCTGCCCCGTTGAGTTCATGATTAGCTTTGTAATTTCCTCGACATGTGTCTGATAATTTTCAGGCACCAGGCCTTCTCTAATTATGGAGGAAAAATGCTTGTTGTACTTTTCAATATTTTCCTCTTTCAGTTTAGCTGCGTAAGTTGCGATGTGTTGACCATTGAGTCGTTGCTCTGAAGGGTAAGATTCAGATGAAATCGGAATGTTTACACCTGCGTGAACGATCCCCTTTGCGCAAGCGGCGACTCTGCTGGTAAATTGTTTATTTCCTATGTATAGGATAGCATTCTTAACCCCGTTTTCTAAAGCTTTCTTGCCGAGCAAAATACCTACTAGAAAGCATGCAGGTAAGCTATTCAAGGATCCTTTCCAACCATGTCTCCTGAGTTCTCTACTATGAGTCGATACCTTTACTCTGTCCCCGCGAATTTCAGGTTTAAGAATTTGAGCGATGAGATTCTGGTTAGTTATCTTGATGGTCACGAAATTTTGCTTACTAATAAGCAAGGCTTCTCTTTTGCGGTAATTCGTTTTATGAGTACGAATTCTTTTTAAAGTATGAACATAACTCATGATGATTCTCCATCTACAATTGAAACCCTGACGAGTAAATGGACTTATAAACGTTATAGCACTTCAGAAATAATCCTACTAATGAATTGATGAACTTCATAGTAGTTAGATTCTCTTTCTCCTAAGAGATATTGTTGCAGCAAAAGCACCAGCTCCAATACCATTGTCTATGTTTACTACTGCCATACCCAGAGTACAACTTTGCAACATAGTTCCAAGAGCCGCAGTTCCATTGGAACCAAACCCATAGCCATTTGAAGTAGGGACCGCTATGACTGGGATATTGACCAATGAAGAAACTACACTTGGGAGGGCGCCTTCCATTCCAGCGATTACAACAAGGGCATCTACATCTTGAAGAATCATCTCTTTTAGCATGGGAAACAATCTATGAATCCCGGCAATTCCAACATCATAAGACAATAATGTTTTACATCCCATGGCCTTGGCAATTAGTCGAGCTTCTTCGGCTATGCCTATATCGGCTGTACCTGCTGTTAGTATACCGATTTTTGCCTTGGTATCATTAGCTTGATATGGATGGTCCTTGGTCACAAGCATTGTTGAGCTTCTTCTACCTACTTCGACCTTTAGCCGCTTCCTTTTGAGAGCAGACGATAATTGAGAAAAATCGTGCTTCCGGATTCTACTCACCAGAACGACATCTTTTTTTGTGAGTGTCGTAAGAACAATATGAATTATATCCTTGGTATTCTTTCCTTCTGATAATATTACTTCTGGGGTGAATTTTCGTATGTCCCTACCCGTATCTATTTTGACCAGGTTTTCCTCAATAGACTCTACTGAGAACATTGAGATGTCTCTTAGAGCATCTTCCACAGTAGCCTCTCCTTTACTCAGTCTGGTGAGGATATCTGTAAGGTTCAATTTAACGTAGTAAAATTCTCACAATCTTTATCAATTTCAGTTGAGTCCGATAGATCTAATTGCTTCCTTAACGTCACAGACACCTTTATCGAATATTTTTTTCTCATAGTCATTCAAACTTAGCTCAATAATTTTTATCTAGACCATTTGATCCTATGACGGCTGGAACCCCAATACACAAGTTGTGTGCTCCATATTCCCCATCTAGGAAAGTGGATACAGGGATAACTGATCTCTTATCTCTGATTATTGCCTCAGCAATCGTAGCTATCGCATTTCCCGGAGCATGAGTAGTTGCACCTTTTGTGGATATGACCTGAGCAGCCACATTTCTGGTCTTTTCAAGTATTTCACCTGATAGCCCATCCGACAAAAATTCCTGTAATGGAATTCCGGCTACCGAAGAGTATCGAATTAATGGTAGCATATTTTCTCCGTGCTCACCTATTACCATTGCATTGATTGATGTCCTCGAAATTTCAAGAGCCTCAGAAATAAAACTCTTGAAACGAGATAGATCAAGCAACCCTCCCATACCCATAACCATATTCTTTCTAAATCCGGTTTGTTTTAGCGCAACAAATGTCATAGGGTCCAGGGGATTCGTTACAACTATTAATTTACATTCATTAGCATATTGTCGTATCTGCCCAGCAACTTCTCCTACGATACCCGTATTTGTTTTTAACAAGTCCATACGAGTCATGCCTGGTCTTCTACCAATTCCCGCGACTAAAACAACTATTTCAGATCCTTGCATGTCATGATAATCGTTACTCCCTTTTACGTAACAATCTATTCCCCTCTCTGATAGGTGATGGTTTATATCCATTGCTTCTCCCTGAGGTAAACCTTGCACTATATCAAGTAGAAGTACGTCATCTAATTCTCTAAGACCACAGTTCAATGCTGCGGACGCTCCGACCCTCCCCGAACCTATGATGGTAATAGTCATTCAGAAAACCACCCCCGAATTTACCTTATAAGTCTTACAAATACTATGTGTGTAGAAAAAATCCCTGTTACCTGATCAATGGTTTTGTACATACTTGGGAAATGGCTTCTTCGATTTAGAGAATCATTGTTGTCATCAAATACGTAAGAATCTCAAACTCTGGTCTATAGGTGTTATATAAATAAGAATGTCTCACAATCACTTTAATGGGAAGAATTGCTGTCATTGATTGCCAAATCAGCGGAATCTCAGGAGACATGCTGCTTAGCAGCTTAGTTGACGCTGGAGCAAATAAGAATCGGGTCATTGCTGCAATTTTTGAATGCCAGAATTATCTTGGAGAATGTACCATTTCCAAGGTGACCTTTACTAGGAAGTTGGTTTCTGGGTTTAAAGCTACACAACTTGTGTTAGTATATGAAGATCGAACCTCATCCAGGAGAGGATCGGAAATGTATGCGTCACTAGCTCAATGCTGCGACCATCTCGGGCTTAGCGCTACAGCACGTATGTTTGCGTTAGAGTCAATGAAAAAAATCATAAGGGCAGAATCTAAGGTTCACGGAGAGGGTTTTAACAATGTTTTCTTACATGAAGCTTCAAGCATAGACACATTTGCCGACTTAATAGGATGTGCAGTAGCTCTTGAAGAATTAGATCTCCTCAATTCTAAAGTTTATTCAACTAAGGTTGCAGTAGGTTCTGGACAATTTAGCTTTTCTCATGGCCTTGTTCCCAATCCAGGGAACGCCATTATAGAGATCTTTAAAGGACTACCATTTAGTCTGCAGGGAACCGATGTAAAGGAAGAGCTGACTACACCTACCGGTGCAGCAATGTTAGTCACATTATGTAAAAATGGGATAGACTATTATCCTGCTATTAAGCCCGAAAGAACAGGCTATGGAGCAGGACAAAAATGCCTCAAAAATGTACCCAATATATTGAGATTGCTCATCGGTAGGTCACCAATCTCGGAAGAGGCGACAGCAAATAAAGTTTTCGTAGTAGAAACCAACATTGATGACCTTTCAGGTGAAGTCATTGGAAACATGATTGAGGAATTGGACAGAGCGGGTGTCCTAGATGTATCGGTCGTTCAAGCCCTATCAAAGAAAAATAGACCTACTTACCTTGTTAAGATTATCGTTGACACTGAAAATTTAGACAATATTTTGGATATTCTCTTTAAAGAATCAGGTACATTGGGAGCACGTGTCCAAGAAGTAAATCGGATAGTTATGCCAAGGAATCTTGTTACTACTTCTCTGTCTATAAATGGTAAGCTTTTCAACGTTAGGGTAAAGATAGGTAGGAATCTTCGGGGAGTAGTTATTAACGTCAAGCCAGAGTTTGAAGATATAAGAAATATATCTCGGATTACAGGTTTGCCTACAAAGAGAATATTGGATTTGGTCAGGTCTGAAACAGTTCAACGTTTTGGAGAGATGTAGATTGTATTCAGAAGAAAAAAATCTTTTTAATATCGTCGAATGGTTCATGAATAACAAGAAGCCTGTCGTTGTCGCACTCTCTGGAGGAGTAGACAGTGCGGTGGTTGCATTCGCTGCGAAGAAAGCTTTTGATAGCGATGCGATTGCTATAACTGCCAATTACGATACACTCTCAAATGAAGAATTAAATTCAGCCAAGAATACCGCCATGGAATTAAATATTACACACAAGGTCATTGACTATAGCGAGCTGGCCAACCCTAGTTTCATAAAGAATGACGGATCAAGGTGTTATCATTGCCGCGCAGAGCTGGCAACTCATTTAGTAGAAGAAGCGCGAATATTAGGCGCTGGTATGATAGTTGACGGAACACAAATGGATGATCTGTCCGATGTGAGGCCAGGCATCAAAGCATTGAAAGAAAATGGGATAAGAAGTCCCCTTGTTGAATGCGGGATTGATAAAAATCAAGTTAGAGCGATAGCACAATGGTCTGGCCTCTCTGTCCACAATAGACCTTCGAACTCATGTCTGGCCTCAAGAATCCCAAAAGGAACAACGATTACGTACAACAAGTTACGGAGAATAGAAAATGCCGAAACAATTGTGAAGGCTCTTTTTGCTGTATCACAGGTTCGAGTGAGGGATCATAACGAGATTGCACGGATTGAAATCCCAAGTGAGGAATTGAGCAAATTATTCGATACGACAAAACTCCAAACCCTAGACCAGCAAATCAAAAAGCAAGGATTCAGGTTTGTAACTATAGACACAGGGGGGTACAAGTCAGGGAACCTTTCCTTATTTCCTCCTCAGGGAGTGAGATGAACTTACTAAAAGATACCGGATTTCGTAGAATTTACCTCGACAACGCAGCGTCTACCCCGCTTATGGACGAAGCCTTCAATGAAATGATCCCATATCTGACTACCCATTATGGCAATCCATCCTCACTACATGCCTTTGGGTACGAATCTAACAAAGCTATAGAATTAGCTAGGAAACGCGTATCTTCAGTAATTGGGGCCAAGCCTTCCGAGATAATCTTTACTAGTAGTGGAACAGAAGCGGACAATATCGCAATAAAAGGAGCGGCATATTACGTGCGAAAACGTAATCCTTACAAAAACCATGTAATTACAAGCACAATTGAGCATGATGCCGTGCTAGAATCGTGCTTTGACCTCGAAAATAATGGATTCGAGGTATCTTATCTGCCCGTGAATCGGGATGGACTGGTTCATAAGGAAAGACTTGCGGAATTAGTATCTGACAAGACTGCTCTTGTGAGCATAATGTTAGCAAATAATGAGGTCGGAACTATCCAGCCCATTCAAGAGCTGGTGAAAATTGTGCGTGAAAGATCAGAATTTATCCTATTTCATACTGATGCAGTCCAGGCGCTAGGTAAGATACACATTAGCTGCAGGGAAATGGGAGTAGATTTGATGACCCTTTCCTCGCATAAGATTAATGGACCAAAGGGAGTTGGGGGATTATATCTAAGGGACGGATCAAGAGTCATTTCTTTAACCTCGGGGGGAGGACAAGAAAAGGATCTGCGATCAGGAACCGAAAACGTCCATGGAATTGTCGGGTTCGGAAAAGCATGTGAAATGTTAATGCAAAGAATTGACAGCATTAATAAAGCTATCAGCAGATTACGCGATATCCTAGTAAAGAGAATAATTAGCGAGATACCCTTAGTTCGTTATAACGGACCCAGTGACTCAGATATCAGACTTCCAAATATCGCACATTTTACGTTCTTAGGTATCAATGGTGAGGATTTACTCATAAAGCTAGATGAATATGGAGTAGCAGTCTCAACTGGCTCAGCATGCTCCATGAGAACACAGAAGGAATCACACGTCTTAAGGGCAATGGGATTTGATCTACCTGAGATTTCAGGTTCACTTCGATTGAGCTTAGGACCATACAACACAGAAGATGAAATTGATCGTGCCATAACCGTCTTAAAAGTAGCTGTCGCGGAGCTTCGTGAGGTTTCCCCTGTACGAAACACAAGCATTGACAAGTTCAAACCGAAATCGTTATAATCTTTTTGTTCGTGGTGATAAACTATGTCTAATAATTCTGTGTCCTCAATAACGAGGGTGGGAAGAATGGCACCAGATTTTGAGCTACCAGATATTAATATGAATATGCATAAGCTTTCTGACTATAGGGGCAAGACGCTTGTGATCGCGTTCTTTCCAGCCGCAGAATCTCCAGTGTGCACATCGGAGATGTGCAGTTTCAGAGATTCTCTGAAGGAACTTATGGAGCTTGACGCAAAGGTAATTGGCATTTCTGTAGATGGACCATTTGCAAACAAGGCTTTCTCCCAGAATAGGCAGCTGACTTTTCCTCTATTGAGTGACTATAAACGAGAGACCATAAACAAGTACGGCATCGTCATGAATAACCTCGGTAACTTGAAAGACTATGACGCAGCAAAACGATCTATCTTTATCGTTGATCCAAAAGGAATAATTCAATATGAGTGGGTTTCCGACAACCCTTTAGTCCAGCCGAACTACGAAGAAATTAAATCATCGCTAGAAAAGAAAAGGTAGTGTAACTTTCGATGAAGCTAAATTAACCTGGATATTTGTTTGCTAGGTTGAAAATATGTGCTGCTATTCCAAGCTAGCTATGACATCATATCTAGCAACAGTAGCCCCTTGATTCACTTTGATTTGCTTTATATTTCCGTCCTTGTGAGCTTTTACAGCCACCTGCATTTTCATCGACTCTAATACTACTATTGGATCTCCTCTCTTAACGGGAGAACCTATTTGTGCAAGAATGTTAACTACCCTGCCAGGAATCTGACTCTTTATATCCTTATCTCCCCCTTCTCCTCTTTCCTCATCGGATAAGGATTTCTTAAGTATCTCTTGAAGCATTGGGTGTCTCTTTATCACAGCAGGAACATCGTCGACTAACAACTTAGTCTCTTGAGTTTCGAATCCGATAATTTTTGCGCTATGGTATCTATTATCCATGATGAATTCTATCTCGTTACTTGTGATCCGTAATAGTGTAATTTCATGCGCTTCCTTATCTATCAATACCGTTATGGTATTTTTTCCAGATGTCTGCACTACTTCAGCCTTTAACAGATCTTTAGAAGAACCAATTCTTAAATCCAAGTCACGTTCCCCTTTTGTGGTGAGATGTTAGGCCAGTCCAACTTGCAGAAGACCTAGCGGAGTGCGAGCTCGCCTCCTTTAATTTTGAATCCTGTTTGAATTCTGAGTGCAACAACAAGGCAGCAACTGCTGCATCCGCATTCTTCCTCGCCTCCTTTTCGGTAGCTTCAATCATTTTCTGTATTAATCCATATCGTTCTAGGTAATCTGTCGAAAGTCTTCCTTGGATAAAGTTAGGCTCGTCTAGTATTGTTTTAAAAAGCGGAATGGTCGTATTAACTCCTTCAATTCTAAACTCTCTCAGAGCCTCTCTTTCCCTAATTCGAGCTTCTTCGAAGTCCCTTCCCCACGAAATAAGCTTTGCAACTAAGGAATCATAATATCCCGAAACACTGCAACCGGGATAGAGATAGGAATCAACTCTCACACCGGGACCATAAGGCAAGTTACAATCTGGGACGGGCCCTACAGAAGGGGCAAAATCTAGAAATGGATCTTCGGCATTAATCCTGCATTCAATTGCCGCTCCTTGCATCTTCAATTCCTCTTGCTTGAAATCTATTTCTTCACCTTGTGCAATTAGTATCTGGAGTTTTACTAGATCTAGTCCCGTTACCAATTCGGTGACTGGGTGTTCTACTTGCAGCCTTGAATTTATCTCAATAAAGTAAAATTTTCCTTCTTTATCTCTCAGGAATTCGGCTGTTCCGGCATTAAGGTAATCCACGGCCTGGGCAGCTCTGACAGCTATTTCGCCTACTTTTTCTCTTATTCTAGCATCAACCACAGGAGACGGTGAAAGTTCTATCAGTTTTTGATGTCTTCTCTGGATTGAACATTCCCTTTCAAATAGGTGTCTTCCATTCCCATGAGAATCGATTAATAATTGAAATTCAATATGTCTGATATCTTCCAGATATTTCTCGATAAAGAGAGCAGATTTCCCGAACGCGGCCCTAGATTCCTCCGAGGCCATTTCATATTCTTGTTTCAGCTGCTTTTCATCAGAGGCCATTCTAATGCCCCTACCTCCTCCTCCAAATGCCGATTTTAGCAGCACTGGATATCCGGCCTCAGCCGAGATATTGATGGCTTCTTGAACATCTTCTACGGTCCCATCACTTCCCGGTACGGTTGGAACTTTCGCATCTTTCATTATCACTTTGCACTTCATTTTGTCGCCGGTAAGTTCCATTGCCTTACTCGTTGGACCAATAAAAATAATATTTTCTTTTTCGCACTTTTCTGTGAAGCTCTCATTTTCAGATAGGAAGCCGTAACCCGGATGAATTGCATCTGCGCCCGCCTTCTTTGCAGTTTCGATGATTTTATTGATGTTAAGGTAGCTTTCGGAAGGGGGGGCCGCACCTATATGGTAACATTCATCGGCGAACTTCACATGGAGTGAACGTTGGTCCTCGTCTGAATAGACAGCT
>Ga0209382_10000545_pt1 | contig 62280 bp, 54 predicted proteins | sample SoiMetdeltSBSDD5_FD_187599 | JGI IMG/M metagenome (GOLD analysis project Ga0209382, IMG submission 187599) | Bulk soil microbial communities from a Populus tree surrounding site in Tennessee, USA - Soil MetaG P. deltoides SBSDD5 (SPAdes) (version 2) | ecosystem: Environmental > Terrestrial >...
GTCCGTGTCGACGCTCAACTCCGACTTCGAGGCGTTGATCGGGAGCAACTTCGGAGTGCAGCGACCCGCCATCCCGGCCGGCGCGACCCAGGGCGAGCGACAGAGCCTGGAGAGCGGATTCGACGGCGACGTCGCGGGTGCCCGCGCCGCGAAGGAGGCCGAGTTCGATCGCGAGTACGGCCGGCTGGAAGGCAACCTCGACGAGGCGGCGGCGGACACCCAGCGAATGCTCAGGGAGGGCCCGACCGACGCGAACGTCAAGGACCTCTACTCCTGGGGCGCCCTGCCGATCACGGCCGCGCTGATCTTCCCCGACGTCGACTTCTCGCACCAGTACCTCCCGCCGGAGCAGGCCGAGGAACTCGCGCAGTACGTCGCGGAGCGGGTCGAGGACGGCGACATCAACGCCGACGACGTCCGCCTGATGGGGCTCTACCAGGCCAACGAGCACTTCGCGGCCACGTTCTACCGCACCGTCTCGCCGGACGAGATGACCGACGCCATCATGGGCCTGTCCGCCGACGCCTTCCCCTACGGCTCGCCGCCCTCTCCCGAGATGTACGAGGAGCAGCAGAAGCTCTACGCGGACTTCCTGGTCGCCGCTGGCACGATGCTCGCGACGTACAGCAAGGGCACCGGCGTCAACGCGCCACCGTCGGACTTCGCCGACACCTGGGGCAACGCGATCGTCAGCGAGGGCCCGGGGGACCAGTACAACGCCGCCGCCCTGTCGCTGTTGTTCAAGCACGGGCAGGACGGTGAGTTCGACAGCGACTTCCTCGCCGACGTGACCGAGATCGTCTACCAGTACGAGCAGAACCACCAAGGCGATGGCCCGATCTGGGGACCGCGGGTCGGCATGGACAGCGGCAGCGGCCCCTACGGCCCGCAGGATCCGACGAAGTCCGGCGACATCTGGTACGGCGAGCACAACTACGACCCGCTGGCCAACCTGTTCACGGCGATGAACGAGTCGCCCGAGGCCGCGGAGATCTTCTTCTCCCGCGGTGACGAGACCGAGTACGACGACACCGGCCAGCAGGTCAACGACCGGCTGCTGTACCTGCTGAAGGACCGGGTCTGGCCGACCGACGACGGCGACGGGCTGGGACAGGCCCTCGAGGGCGCGATGACCAACTCTCGCGGCAGCGACGCGGACGCGGAGGCCGCTGCCGCATTGACCTCGCAGATGGTCCACATCATCGCCAACGAGGCCAACGACGGCGACGGCATGCTCGACGACGGCTGGCACATCCCGGAGGGGATGCGGGACAGCGTCGGCAACATCGCGGCCTCCTACATCTCCGACATCTATCGCGTCGCCCAGAACGACTCGGGAGACCCGTTCGTCGAGGGCGACTGGGTCTACGGCAACGGCGCCGGCGAAGACCCGTACGAGGGCCTCCTCGGCCTCACGGCCAGCAACGAGGACCTCGCGAAGCTGCTCCAGGAGGTCGGCCGCGGCGACGACAAGTCCGGCATCGGCGCTGTCGTGTCCGCGGGCCTGATGTACAACAACGAGCTGATCGGCGACTACGTCGACACCTACCGGGAAGGCCACCCGGACGCCCCGCTGACCATCGAGGACCTGGAGCGGGCCGGGGTGCTCGGCGATCTCGAGACCCAGGCGTCCAGCACCGGAGAGGTCCTGGACTTCATCGCCCGCAACGGCATCGACGGCGGCATGGACCAGGAGAAGGACGACGAAGCGCGACAGGAGGTCTTCGCCTCGGCCTTCTCGGTCGCCACCGAGTTCGTTCCGACACCGCAGGGCAAGGTGGCCGGCGCGCTCACCACGGTTGGGCTGGACATGCTCAACGAGCAGCTCGGACAGGTGCCGGACAGCGAGACCGAGAAGTGGGCGGACGACACCACGGAGCAGATGCATCAGCATCTGGAGTATCAGACCTACAACGCGCTCATCCAGAGCGGCTATCTCGACCTGGAGCACGATCCGGCGCACGGCCTGCCGGACGACGCTGTCGTCTACGAGAACGGCCAGCCCCAGATCGATCCGCGCCTCTACAACGGGCAGGATCGCGAGCACGTCGACCCGCGGGTGCAGAACGAGTTCAACAACTGGGACGACCCGAGGCCGGGCGAGCCGAACGGGGCGCCCAAGTCCATCTTCCAGGACTACCTCAACGCCTTGGCGTCTCGGATCGCCCGCTATTGATAATGGGGCTCATGCGTCCTGCGGATCTGACCCGGCGCCGACTCGCTGCCCGCCTGAGCGCCGGTGTCCTCGGCGCGTTGCTGGCCGTCTCGCTCGTGGCGGCGTGCGACGACGAGTCGGACGACTCGAGCGCGGACTTCGGCTGCGAGCTCGTGGACGAGAGCGTCGCGATCGACGTGCTCGGCGACGGGCTCATCTCCTTCGGGGAGCTGCGCCAGCCCGACCTGAACTCCGACTGCGAGATCCAGAAGCGAAGCGACCCGGACGGCACCTACCTCACCATCGTGGCCCGGTATCCCTCGGAGAGCGAGCTGGACTCGCTGAGCGGCAGCTGGCCACGCACAGTGGCGGCGGCCCACCAAGACGGGTGCCATCAGCCGTGGATCTCCCCCGAAGGCGAAACTGGGCTCGGCTTCGCCTGCGTGGAGCGCGATCCCGGAGTCGACGGTGAGTTCACCCGGCTGGGATCGGTATGGGGTGACCTGTCGGTCACCGTGGAGATCGCCCGGCCGCAGGCCAAGCCGGGCGACGCGGAGGCTGCCTACCGGGTCGCGGCCAACGTCGCCGAGCACATGAACGCCGAGTGACTGTAGGCCCGCAGGCGTGGGTCGCCTGAGTCAGACGTTGAAGCCGAGGGCCCGCAGCATCTCCCGACCGTCGTCGGTGATCTTGTCGGGACCCCAGGGCGGCATCCAGACCCAGTTGATCCGATGGTCCTTGACGAGACCCTCGAGCGCCTGGGCGGTCTGATCCTCGATCACGTCGGTCAGCGGGCACGCAGCCGACGTCAGGGTCATGTCGATGGTGGCATTGGTCTCGTCGTCGAGCTGCACGCCGTAGACCAGGCCGAGGTCGACGACATTGATGCCGAGCTCGGGGTCGACGACATCCTTCAGCGCCTCGGTGACGTCATCGACTGTCGTCGGCTTCGGGCCCGAGAGGTCCACCTCGGGCAGGTCGTCGGCTTTCGTGCTCTCCCTCACATGCTCGCTCACGGAGCCTCCCTTGCGAGTGCCTGACTCGTCGCGTCCTTCCACGCCATCCAGGACAACAGCGCGCACTTGATCCGGGCCGGAAACCTCGCCACGCCGGCGAAGGCGACCCCGTCCTCCAGACGATCGTCGTCCGCCTCACCCTTGCCCTGCATCAGCGCGAGGAAGTCCTCGTGCACCGCGGTCGCCTCCTCCAGGCTACGTCCGATCACCAGATCGGCCATGACCGACGCCGCGGCCTGACTGATCGAGCAGCCCAACGCGTCGTAGGAGACGTCGGCGACCTTCCCGTCCACCAGGTGCACGCGGAGCGTCACCTCGTCGCCGCAGGTGGGGTTGACGTGGTGCACCTGCACGTCATAGGGCTCACGCAGGCCCCGATGGTGCGGGTGCTTGTAGTGGTCCAGGATGATCTCCTGGTAGAGCGTGTCGAGCTCCATGTCTTTGTGACTAACCCCGCTCTCCGAAGTAGCGCCTCGTGTAGTCCAACGCTTCGACGAGCGCGTCGATTTCCGCCTCGGTGGTGTAGAGATAGGACGACGCGCGTACGGACGACTGCACGCCGAACCGCGCGTGGGCCGGCTTCGCGCAGTGATGCCCGGCGCGAACGGCGATGCCACGCGAGTCGACGACCTGGGCGACGTCGTGCGGGTGGATCCCCGCCAGCTCGAAGCTGATCGCGCCGCCGCGATCCACCGGCTCGGCCGGTCCCAGGATCGTCAGGCCCTTGACCTCCGACAGCCGCTCCAGAGCGTACGCGGTGATCCGCTGCTCATGGGCGGCGACGGCCTCCATGCCGAGTCCGCTGAGGTAGTCGACGGCGGCGCCGAGCCCGACCGCCTCGGCGATCGGCTGGGTGCCGGCCTCGAACCGGGCTGGCGGCGGCGCGTAGGTGGACTTCGCCATCGTGACGGTCTCGATCATCTCGCCGCCTCCGAGGAACGGCGGCAGCTGCGCGAGGATCTCGCGGCGCCCCCACAGCACGCCGATCCCGGTCGGGCCGACCATCTTGTGGCCGGTGAACCCGACGAAGTCGGCGCCCGTCGCCGTGACGTCGTAGGGGATCTGCGGCACGGCCTGGGCGGCGTCGACGACGACCAGCGCACCCACCTCGTGGGCCCGCCGGGCGATCTCGGCGACCGGGTTGAGCGTGCCGAGCGCGTTGGAGATGTGGACCAGCGAGACGACCTTGGTGCGCTCGTTGATCAGGTCGTCGGCTTTCGACAGATCCAGCCGGCCGTCGTCGGTGACGCCGAACCACCGCAGCGTCGCGCCCTTGCGCTGCGCGAGCAGCTGCCACGGCACGATGTTGGAGTGGTGCTCCATCTCGGTGATGACGATCTCGTCGCCGGGACCGATGGAGTAGGGCGGGTCCGCCCAGGCGAGGACATTCGCGACCAGGTTGAGTCCCTCGGAGATGTTCTTGGCGAACACGATCTCGTCGCGACTCGGCGCCTTGACGAACGCGGCGATCTTGTCGCGGGCCCGTTCGTAGGCCTCCGTCGCCTCCGACCCGAGCTGGTGCAGCGCCCGCGCCACGTTGGCGTTGTGCACCCGGTAGTGCTCGTCGATCGCGTCGATGACCTGCCGCGGCTTCTGTGACGTGTTGGCGCTGTCGAGGTAGACCAGCGGCAGGTCGCCGGCGAGCCGGCGCGTCAAGATCGGGAAGTCCTCCCGTACCTTCTCGACGTCGTAGCTCAGGTCGCTCGACATGGCGATCAGCTCACAGTCCGGCCGCGGCGCTGACGTAACGGTCGTAGCCCTCGGCCTCGAGACGCTCGGCGAGCTCCGCACCACCCTCGTCGGCCACCTTGCCGCCGACGAACACGTGGACGAAGTCCGGCGTGATGTAGCGCAGGATCCGGCTGTAGTGGGTGATGAGCAAGACCCCGCGGTCGCCCTGCGTGCTGAACCGGTTGACGCCCTCGGCCACGATCTTGAGCGCGTCGATGTCGAGACCCGAGTCGGTCTCGTCGAGAATCGCGAACCGCGGGTTGAGCAGTTCGAGCTGCATGATCTCGTGGCGCTTCTTCTCGCCGCCGGAGAAGCCCTCGTTGACGCTGCGCTGGCCGAAGCTCTGGTCCATAGACAGCCGGTCGAGGGCGCCGTTGACGTCCTTGACCCACGTACGCAGCTTCGGAGCCTCGCCGTCGAGCGCGGTCTTCGCCGAACGCAGGAAGTTGGCGACGGAGACGCCGGGCACCTCGACGGGGTATTGCATCGCGAGGAACAGCCCCGCCCGGGCGCGCTGGTCGACGGTCATGTCGAGCACGTCGACGCCGTCGAGGGTGACCGAGCCACTGGTGACGTGGTACTTCGGGTGGCCGGCGATGGAGTAGGCCAGCGTCGACTTCCCGGATCCGTTCGGGCCCATGATCGCGTGCGTCTCGCCGGACATCACCGTCAGGTCGACGCCGCGCAGGATCTCCTTGGCGCCGTCCTCGGTGTCGACCGAGACGTGCAGGTCGCGAATCTCCAAGGTGGACATGGTGTCGTGAACTCTCCTGTTTCGTTGACTCGGGTTGCCGTCAGGTGGCCGTCTGTGGACTTGTGACGTCGACGAGGACGTCGGCGCCGTCGATGCGTACGGGATAGACCGGGACCGGCTCGGTCGCGGGCAGGTTGATCGCCTTGCCGGTACGCAGGTCGAACATCGACCCGTGCAGCCAGCACTCGATCTCGTCGCCGTCGACCTCGCCTTCGGACAGCGGGATCGAGGCGTGCGAGCACTCGTCCTGGATCGCGTAGACCTCGTCGCCGTTGCGGACGACCGCGATCGCGACACCGCTGACCTCCGCGGCCAGTGACGCGCCGTCCGCGATGTCGTCGAGGGCGCAGACGCGCATGAAGTCACCCACGGCTGTCACCGCTGCGCCCCGGTCGCGGACGCCGGCGCCATGCCGACGCTGTGCTCGAGCTCGGACTCGACCGCGGCGAGCAGTTCCTGCTCGATCTGTCGGACGCCGATCCGCTTGATGATGTCGGCGAAGAAGCCGTGCACCACCAGGCGCCGGGCCTCCTCCTCCGGGATCCCGCGGCTTTGGAGGTAGAACAGCTGTAGGTCGTCGAAGCGGCCGGTCGTGCTGGCGTGGCCGGCACCCTCGATCTCGCCGGTCTCGATCTCGAGGTTGGGGACCGAGATGGCCCGGCAGCCGTCGGTCAGGACCAGGTTGCGGTTGCTCTCGTAGGTGTCGATGCCCTCGGCGGCCTTGCGGATCAGCACGTCGCCGATCCAGACCGCGCGGGCGCCCTCGCCCTGTAGCGCGCCGCGGTAGTCGACGTTGCTCCGCGTCTGCGGCTCGTTCTGGTCGACGAACAGCCGGTGCTCGAGGTGCTGGCCGGCGTCGGAGAAGTAGACGCCGAGCATGTCGACCTGGCCGCCGGGCCCGCCGTAGTCGATCGAGGCGTTGATCCGGACCAGGTCACCGCCGAAGGCGACCACGACATGCTTCAGGGTCGCGTCGCGGCCGACATGCGCGTGCTGGTGGCTCAGCTGCACCGCGTCGTCGGCCCAGTCGTGGACCGACACGAACGTGAGGTGCGCCCCCTCGCCGAGGACGATCTCGACGTTGTCGACCCAGGTTGCCGAGCCCTCGTAGCGGAGCACGACGGTGGACTGGCTGTAGGGCTCCGCCTGGACGACGACGTGGGCGGCGGAGGCCGACTCGACGTCGGTGCCGCGGATCGTGACGATGGACGGCTTCTCGAGCACCGCCTCCTTCGGCACCACGATCTTGCAGACGCTGCTGGCGTGCTTCCAGGCGCGGGCCGACACGCGGTCGCTCGGGACGTAGCCGGACGAGCCCTTCGCCGCGTCGTCGGCCGACACCTGCTCGGCGGAGACCGCCGGGTCGACATCGGTGTCGATCTCGTAGGCGCTGCCGGTCAGCTCGGTGTCGTCGTGGACGCCGCGCAGCCGCCGCATCGGCGTGAAGCGCCAGATCTCCTCGCGAGCCGTCGGAACGTCATGGTCGGCTGGATCGTACGAGCCCGGCGGGTGCAGATGGCTCGCGACCGCGTCGACCGCCCCGGCCGGGGCCGGGGTGAGGGTCTGCTCTCCCATCAGCCAACGGCCCCTTCCATCTGGAGCTCGATCAGGCGGTTGAGCTCCAGGGCGTACTCCATCGGGAGCTCCTTGGCGATCGGCTCGACGAAGCCGCGGACGATCATCGCCATCGCCTCGTCCTCGTCGAGGCCACGGCTCATGAGGTAGAACAGCTGGTCCTCACTGACCTTGGACACCGTGGCCTCGTGGCCGAGCGTCACGTCGTCCTCGCGGACGTCGACGTAGGGGTAGGTGTCGGAGCGGCTGATCGTGTCGACCAGCAGCGCGTCGCACTTCACCGTGCTCGCCGAGTGGTGGGCGCCGTCCTGCACCTCGAGCAGACCGCGATAGGACGTACGACCGCCGCCGCGCGCGACCGACTTGGAGATGATCGAGCTCGACGTATGCGGCGCGCAGTGCACCATCTTGGCGCCGGCGTCTTGGTGCTGTCCCTCGCCGGCGAACGCGACCGACAGCGTCTCACCCTTGGAGTGCTCCCCCATCAGGTAGACGGCGGGGTACTTCATCGTGACCTTCGAGCCGATGTTGCCGTCGATCCACTCCATCGTCGCGCCGGCCTCACAGGTGGCCCGCTTCGTGACGAGGTTGTAGACGTTGTTGGACCAGTTCTGGATCGTCGTGTAGCGGCAGCGGGCGCCCTTCTTCACGATGATCTCGACGACCGCCGAGTGCAGCGAGTCCGAGCTGTAGATCGGCGCCGTGCAGCCCTCGACGTAGTGCACGTAGGCGTCCTCGTCGACGATGATCAGCGTCCGCTCGAACTGCCCCATGTTCTCGGTGTTGATCCGGAAGTACGCCTGCAGCGGGATGTCGACGTGGACACCCTTCGGCACGTAGATGAACGACCCACCGGACCACACCGACGTGTTGAGCGCGGCGAACTTGTTGTCGCCGACCGGGATGACGGTGCCGAAGTACTCCTTGAAGAGGTCCTCGTGCTCCTTCAGGCCGGTGTCGGTGTCGAGGAAGAGGACGCCCTGCTCCTCCAGGTCCTCGCGGATCTGGTGGTAGACGACCTCCGACTCGTACTGCGCGGCGACACCGGCGACCAGGCGCTGCTTCTCGGCCTCGGGGATGCCGAGCTTGTCGTAGGTGTTCTTGATGTCCTCCGGCAGCTCCTCCCACGAGGCGGCCTGCTTCTCGGTGGAGCGCACGAAGTACTTGATGTTGTCGAAGTCGATGTCACCGAGCTCGGCGCCCCACGCGGGCAGCGGCTTGCGGTCGAAGAGCTTCAGGCCCTTCAGCCGACGGTCGAGCATCCACTGCGGCTCGCCCTTCTTGCCCGAGATGTCCCGGACCACGGCCTCCGAGAGTCCGCGCTGGGCGCTGGATCCGGCGAGGTCTGAGTCGGCCCAGCCGTACTCGTAGCGCCCGAGGCCCTCGAGTTCGGGGTGAGCGGTGGTCGTCATATGGAGACCCTCCTGCTGGTCGGATCAGATGCGGGGTGGTGCGGGATGAACGTGGTGCAGACGCCGTCGCCGTGGGCGATCGTCGCCAAGCGCTGGACGTGGCTGCCGAGCAGCCGGGCGAACGTCTCGGTCTCGGCCTCGCACAGTTGCGGGAACTCGGCGGCCACGTGGGCGACCGGGCAGTGGTGCTGGCACATCTGCTCGCCGCCCGGGCCGGACTCGACCGATGCCGCGTAGCCCTCGCGGGTCAGCGCCTCGGCGAGCACACGGGGCCGCTCCTCCTCGGGCACGGCCTCGAGCATCGGGCGGTAGCGCTCCTCCAGCTCGGAGAAGCGGCGGCGAGCGAAGTCGGCGACCGCGTCGTCGCCAGCCGTGTCGGCGAGGAAGCGCAGGGCGTTGACGGCGAGGTCGTCGTAGGCCTGGTCGAACTCGTCGCGGCCGGCGTCGGTGATCACGAAGACCTTCGCCGGACGGCCGCGACCGCGATGGCCGTAGACCCGCTGCTCGCGGGGCTCCAGGATGCCGTCGTCGACGAGGTGGTCGAGGTGGCGGCGGACTGCAGCCGGCGTCAGATCCAGCCGCTCGGCGAGCTCGACGGCCGTCGACGGACCGTGTTCGAGGATCGAGGTGGCGACCCGCTCGCGGGTAGGCGCGTCCGCGGCTGTCCCGCACTCGCACGGCGACAGCCGGGCAGCCTGAGCACCCGCGCCGATTTCCACAACATCAGTGTGACGTTAATGGTGTACGCAGTTCAACTAAGGCCACCCTTAGTGGCGCGCGCCGTCCGCGTTCGCCGGTTCGGGCGTGACGCTCGCCACCAGCTCGACCAGCTCAGCCCGGCTCAGATCCGGCCCGTCGGACGCGCCGATGGCGTCGAACATCTCCAGTGTCTGCTGCCACGCCGCCCGCGCGGCGTCTCGCCGTCCGTCGGCGCGCAGGGCCTGGCCGAGGCTCTTCAGCATCACGGCCTGGTCCCAGCGATCGCCGTGCCTGCGCGCGGCCTGGAACGCCAGGTCGAAGGCGTCGACCGCCTCGGCGTAGCGCCCCTCAGCCAGATAGCAGCGACCTAGCGTGTCCTGGAAGGCCGAGATGTCGGTGGGCGGACCGTGTTGCCGCGCGATGTCCAGCGCCCGGTGGCAGGCCGCCGCCGATTCGTCGAAGCGCTCGACGTCGATGTAGGCCATCGCCAGGTTGTTGAGCGTCACCGACTCGTCCTGGGGGTCGTCGAGCTGCCGTTGGATCTCGAGCGCCCGCTCGTAGCAGTCGATCGCCTCACGTGGACGCCCGAACGTCTGGTGTGCCTCCCCCAACCCCGCCAGGGCCTGCGCCTCACCCCGCCGGTGACCGGCCTTGGCGAAGCCGGCGCGGGCCGCCTCGAAGTAGGTGCGAGCGGGCTCGTCGGCCAGCATCTGGGTGAAGGTCAGGCCGAGCAGCTTCGCGGCCTGCGCCTCCGCGAGCCCGTCGCCGGCCTCCCCTGCCGCTCCCCGGGCCAGCTGCAGAACACTCGCGAGCTCCTCGAGGGCCCGTCGCTTGACGAGGTGGAATCCGATCGCGAACGCCAGGAGGAATGCCGCCCGGTGCCTGCCCTGTCGAACCGCCTCCCGCACTGTCGCGAGCAGCACCTGTTGTTCGCCCGCCATCCATGCGGTCGCCTGCTGCCCGCTGTCGAACGTCAGCGACGTCACGGCTCGGTCGGCCTCGTGGACCGCGACGATCCACTGGATCGGCTGGATCGCGAGGCTGGCGTTGGAGGCGGACCCGACGTACCAGCCGAACAGCCGGTCCAGGGCGGCCTGTCGGTCGTGCGGCCCGTCGTGGTGCTCGGCCAGCTCCACGGCGTAGGCACGGAGCAGGTCGTGGAGCTCGTAGCGGCCCGCCTTCCGCTGCTGGAGCAGGCTGCTGTCGACGAGCCGGTCCACCTGCCGCCGGACCTCGGCCGTCGTGGTGCCGGCGAGCGCCGCCGCCGCGGGCCGGCTCAGGTCGGGCCCGGGATGCAGGCCGAGCAGCCGGAACAGCTGCGCACTGTCCGCATCCAGCGCCTGGTAGGACCAGGCGAACACCGCCCGGACGTCGGCCGACTCGTCGCCGACGTCGAGGGCGTCGAGCCGCTCCTGCTCGGTGCGGAGCTCGTCGATCAGCTCGAACAGGCCGGCCTCCGGCTCGCGGCTGGCCCGCTCGGCAGCGATCGACAGCGCGAGTGGCAGGTGTCCGCAGCGCTGGGCGAGCTCGGCGAGCGCCGCCGGATCGTTCCGGACACCGCGCGCCGCGAGGGCGGTCGCCAGCAGAGCTTCGGACTCCCCGGGTTCGAGCTGGTCCAGCCCGATCCGGTGGGCGCCCTCCCGGGCGACCAGTCCGCGCAACTGGCTGCGGCTCGTGATGACGGTCATCGACCCAGCCGAGCCGGGCAACAGCGGGCGTACCTGGTCGGAGTCTCGGGCGTTGTCCAGGATCACCAGCACTCGGCGCTCGGCGAGCAGGCTGCGCAGCAGGCTGCTCCGGCCGTCGACGTCGGCCGGGACCCGCTCCCCCGCCACGCCGAGCCCGCGCAGCAGAACGTCCAGGGCGCCGGCCGGAGACATCGGCGTTCCCGGGCCGTAGCCGCGGAGGTTCACGTAGAGCTGTCCGTCGGGGAAGCGCCCGGCGACCCGATGCGCCCAATGCACGACCAGCGACGTCTTGCCCACGCCGCCGATGCCGTGGACCGCGACGAGATGGAGTCGGGTGTCCGCATCCGGGTCGGCCAGCTCGTCGAGCGTCTCGAGGGCGCCGGCGCGGCCGACGAAGGTGCCGACGTCGACGGGCAGCTCGCGGGGCACCACCGGCTTCGGCGGCCGGGCCACCTCGACGGGCTCCGGAGTCGACCCGGAGAGCAGGTCGGCGTAGATCCGCTGCAGGTCGCCGCCGGGATCGACGCCGAGCTCGTCGGCGATCCGCGATCGGATCGCCTCGTAGTGCTCCAGGGCCTCGGCTTGGCGACCCGACTGGGCCAGTGCGATCAACAGCCGGGCCCAGAGCGGCTCCCGCAGCGGATGCTGGGTGGCCAGCTCCCGCAGCGGGACGACGACCTCGCCGGCCCGTCCGGCGGCCAGGTCGAGATCGACCTGGTGCTCCAGGGCAGACAGCCGTCGCTCGTGGAGCCGGGCGGCCTCGGCCGCACGGAGCGACTGCGACCCGATGTCGTCGAACGGCTGTCCCCGCCACAGCGCCAGGGCCTCGCGCAGTGCGTCGCCGTCTACGTCCGGGCCGGACAGCGCCGCGTCGACCAGGCGGAGAAACCGCAGCGCGTCGACCCGGTCAGGGTCGGTATCGAGTAAATAGCCCGCCGGCACCTTCGTGATGGACTCTGGGCCGAGCGCGTTGCGCAGCCGCGTGATGTAGGTCTGCAGAGACCGCCGGGCGTTCGCGGGCAGCTCCGCATCCCACGTCGCGTCGACGAGCCGGTCGACCGACACGGCCTGCCCGGCCGACATGGCGAGCGTCGCGAGCAGCGATCGGAGCCGGCCGGAGCTGACCTCGATCGGTTGGCCGTCCACCGTCACGGCGAACGTCCCCAGGAGTCGTACCTCGATCCCCGACACCCCCGACCCGGCGACTCCCATGGCCGCTCAGTGTGCCACGCCGCACCGACGGGGTCGCCGCAAGCGGTCAGAGGCCGAGATCAGGCCTCGGGGTCAACCGGCCCGGAGCTGGTCACCGGGGTGGGCCAGACCGAGAACGGCCGACGGGACATCGCCCGCCGCGACCAGCTCTCGCAGGACGTCGGCCGTGGGCCCCTGGGCCAGCAGCCGGACGGCTGCGGCGATCGCGGCGTCGAGGTCGCGTCGGATCTCGCCGTGCGCCAGCTCCAGCTCACTCAGGAGAGCGAGCTTGGCGTCGAGCAGTCGGTCGGCGTGGGCCAGGGTCGCCACGCGGATGTCCGCTTCGGAGGCGACCTCGCCGGAGGCGACCGGCGCGATGCCGAAGTTCGCCGCCTTGGCCGAGCGCCACCGGCCGTTCAGTTCGTCGACGTGGTCGTCGTAGGTGTCGATGGCCCGGCCGACGAGCCGCACGGAGCCGGCGGCGACCGCGGCGGCCGCGACCACCGCTCCGTGTCCGCCGTCCCGGGCGTGGATCGGGGCATCCAGCCGGCCGCCGGTGGACCCGAGTGCCGACTGAGACGCCTCCAGCGCGGCGTCGTAGTGCGAGAACAGACCGCCCTCGACGTCGTGGTCTTTATTGACCGACATGTTCCGCCCCTTCGTCGGCATCGGTTTGCCGTGTGGGGATCGACTCAACCCGGCGGCGGCTTCACTTCGGCGTCAGTCTGGATTCAGTCGCTCGTGGGCGTCGGTGGGCGTCGCGACCTACGTCGTCAGGTTGACGCCCTCGACGGTGATCTCGAGAGCCTGGTCGTAGCCGCCGACCATGGCACCGTGGCCCGGCATGACCTCGACGTGGAGGCCTTCGACGTCGAGCCGGTGCGGTTTCGTCCAGTCGTCGATCGACGTCGCCACTTCGTCGGCGAAGGTGGAGGTGTCCGCCGCCAGGTTCATCGCCGGTACCAGGAAGTCGTCGAAGAACCTCGCGTACGCCGCCTCGGGCATCCCGGCGTTGAACTCGGCCGCCGCCGTGAGGCTGTGGACCTGGTGCCCGGCGCAGATCGACTCGTACCTCGGGCCGGAGCTCAGGCACTCGTCGAAGGCGAGAACGGTGAGGGCGCCGCCCTGGACCCGGCGGTCGCAGCGCAGCGTGTTCAAGGCGCTCTGGACATGGCAGGAGAAGCCGCGCTGGGTGTAGTGCTGCTGGACGGCGGCGATGTCGATCCGGACGTCACCGGCCGGGACCGCGACCGACGTCGCGCCGGAAGCGACCAGCTCCAGGTGATAGGCGGCGCCGTCCTCGGACGTGAAGAGGTCGGCCTTGCCCCACGCCAGCTGCTCGACCGAGTGCCGGCTCGGACGCTGTCCCTGCACGATGGCGGCGACCTCCGAGCCCTGCAGAACTGTCCCGGTCAGCGCCCGGAGGGTCCGTTCGAACATCGGCTCCGACTTGCGATGACCGTCGAAGTAGTCGACCTCGATTCCGACGGCGTTGACGGATCCGTCCGCCGCGGCCTCGATCGTGACGGTCTGCTCGTCGAACTTGTCGGTCGCCGGCTCGAGGTAGCACCGCCGCACCAGGACCGGCGAGCCGAGCGCGTTGTAGCACGCGTAGCCGGCCCGCGCGACGGCGTCGGAGACCGCGTTGACCTCCGCGTCGGCCGGCAGCGATCCCCACGGGTCGGTCGCGGCCGGGTCGGCAGTCGGCTCCGGCGTCGGCTCGCCTGGCGGGCCGGTCGGATCCGGAGTGGCCGGGTCGTCGGCACTCGAGCCCGACTCGTCGGAGTCGCCGAAGACCATCAGCCCCGCGAACGTGCCGCCGGCGAGCACCGCGACGACGGCTACGACGGCCACGACGATCCAGCCGCCCTTGCGGCGATCGCCGCCCGAGGGCGGGTGCGGCGGCCCCGGCTGCCACTGCGGCGGCTGGCCCGGACCGTACCAGGGGTTGTGCTGCGGCTGCTGTCCGCTCATCGTGATGGCTCCTTCGTGGACCTGTCCGACGACCCCACTTCATCGGGAGCCGGCTTCAGATCGCCTTCTCCGCTCTTTCAGACCGCAGCCGCCGCCAGGGAGTCATGAGGCGGCCACTTACACTCGGCCCGTGTCCACGGTCGCCGTCGCCATCGACGGCCTCGTCATGTCGTACGGCGAGGTCGACGCCGTCGACCACCTCTCGCTCGAGATCGCCCCGTACACGGTGTCGGCGGTCCTCGGACCGAACGGCGCGGGCAAGACGACGACGATCGAGACCTGCGAGGGCTTCCGGCGACCGGACGCGGGCCGGGTGCGCGTGCTGGGTCTCGACCCGATCCGCGACGCCACCGCGCTGCGCCCCCGGGTCGGCGTCATGCTCCAGACCGGCGGCGCCTGGTCGGGGGTCCGGGCAAGCGAGATGCTGCGCCACATCGCCGCCCTGCATGCCCACCCGCTCGACGTCGACATGTTGATCGAGCGACTGGGGCTCGGCGGCTGCGGACGTACGCCGTATCGCCGGCTGTCCGGTGGCCAGCAGCAACGGCTGGGGCTGGCCATGGCCGTCGTCGGGCGGCCAGAGCTCGTCTTCCTCGACGAGCCGACCGCGGGTCTCGACCCCCAGGCCCGGCACGGCACCTGGGAGCTGATCCGCGAGCTGCGCGACAGCGGTGTCACGGTCGTGTTCACGACGCACTACATGGACGAGGCCGAGCGGTTGGCCGACCACGTCCACGTCCTCGACCAGGGCCGGCTGGTCGCGTCCGGCTCGCCGGAGCAGCTGACCTCGCACGGCGCCGAGAACACGGTCCGCTTCCACGCCCGGCCCGGCCTCGACCTGGCCGGCCTGACCGCCGCTCTGCCGGAGCGAGCCCTGGTCGAGGAGTCGGCACCCGGCTCCTATCTGCTCCGCGGGCCGGTCGGCCCCGGCACCCTCGCCGCGCTGACCGCGTGGGCCGACCGCCAGGGCGTCATGATCGAGTTCCTCGCGGTCGAGCGCCGGACGCTCGAAGACGTGTTCTTGGACCTCACCGGCCGGGAGCTGCGGTCATGACGACGTTCGCTCCCACCCCCGGCGCGGCGCCACTGCCCCGCATGATCCGGGCCCAAGCGGTCATGGAGACCCGGCTGTTGCTCCGCAACGGCGAGCAGTTGCTCATCGCCCTCGTCATTCCGCTGCTGGTGCTCGTCGGCGGCCTCGAGTCGGGCGAGCTCGTCGACCTGGGCGCCGGCCGGCGGGTCGACGTGCTGACGCCGGGCGTGCTGGCGCTGGCCGTGATGTCGAGCGCGTTCACGTCGATGGCGATCGCCACCGGATTCGAGCGCAGGTACGGCGTGCTCAAGCGGCTCGGCGCCTCGCCGCTGCCCCGGTCGGGCCTGCTGGCCGGCAAGACCGGCGCCGTGCTGCTCGTCGAGTCGCTCCAGATCGCGGTGCTGTCGGCCACCGCCCTGCTGCTCGGCTGGCAGCCCGAGGGCGGTCTTCTCGCCGTCGTCGCCAGCGTCCTGCTCGTCGTGCTCGGCACGGCGGCGTTCGGCTCGCTCGCACTGGCGATGGCGGGGACGCTGCGGGCCGAGGCGACGCTCGCGGCCGCGAACCTCGTCTACCTGCTGCTGCTCGTCGGCGGTGGCGTCGTCGTACCGCTCGATCGCTATCCCGACGCCGTCCAGCCCGTGATCGAGCTGCTGCCGTCCGGCGCGCTCGCCGAAGGACTGCGCGAGGCGCTGACCGGGCAAGGGCTGTCGTGGCCGGCCGTCCTCGTCTTGAGCGTGTGGGCCGCCGCCGGCGCGGCGCTCACCAGCCGGACGTTCCGATGGGAGTGACGTGACGCTCGGCCTCGACTCCCTGTGGCATCCGACCGTGCGGACCGCCCGCCGGCTCGCGTACCTCACGCTCGCGGCGAACGTCACGATCGTCCTCACCGGCGGTGCGGTCCGGCTCACCGGCTCCGGGCTCGGTTGCCCGACCTGGCCCGAGTGCACCGAAGGTGCGAACGGCGAGCGCGGATCGTTCGTGCCGCACGGTGAGGTGGACATCCACGGCGTCATCGAGTTCGGCAACCGCCTCCTCACCTTCGGGCTGTCCGTCGTCGCGATCGCGACCTTCGTCGTCATGTGGCGGCTGCGGCCGACCCGGCCGACCCTGTGGAAGCTCGCCCTCGTGCTCGGCCTCGGCATTCCCGCACAAGCCCTGATCGGCGGCCTGACCGTGCTGACCGAGCTGAACCCGTGGATCGTCGCCGGTCATCTGCTCGTGTCGATGGGCCTGATCAGCATGTCGGTCCTGCTCGTCCGCCGCGTCGGCGAGCCCGACGGCCCGGCCCGGCCGACCGTGTCGCCCGCCGCGACGGCGTTGGTGCTCGCGACGTATGCCACGACCTGGGTCGTGGTCTACCTCGGCACCGTCGTCACCGGCAGCGGTCCGCACGCGGGTGACGAGGACGCGCCGCGCAACGGCCTCGACCCGGAGGCGATGAGCCAACTGCACACCGACGCCGTCTTCCTGCTGCTCGGCCTGACGATCGGCTGCGTGCTCGCGATGCGGGCGCTGGACGCGCCGCGAGACCTGCAGCATGCGGTCCGCTGGCTGCTCGCGATCGAACTGGCGCAGGGCGTCGTCGGCGTCGTGCAGTATGCGACGGACCTGCCGATCGCACTGGTGGCCCTGCATCTGCTGGGCGCCTCGGCGGTCGTCGCAGCCGCGACCTGCGCCGTGGTGCAGACCCGCGAGCGGCTGCCGGTCGACGTCGCCACGGCACCGGAGCCGCTTGAGCGCCCGGTCAGCGGATGAGGGTGTCGACGGCGACCGCGGCGAACAGCAGCGCAAGGTAGGCGTTGGAGCCGTGGAAGAGCCGCATCGGCGCCAGCCGTACCGGGTCGTCGGTCCGGCGGGAGCGGCGCAACAGCAGATGCGCCTCGACCGTGAACGCCACGCCCAGGATCAGTGCGACCGCGACGTAGAGCCAGCCCATGTCGGCCACCGGCCAGAGCAGCAGCGAAGTCGCGACCATGACGTACGCGTAGCCGAGGATCCGGACCGCCACGGACCGCAGGCTCGCCACGGCCGGGAGCATCGGTACCTCGGCGGCGGCATAGTCCTCTCGATAGCGGATCGCCAGCGACCAGAAGTGCGGCGGCGTCCAGAAGAAGACGACGGCGAACAGCACGACCGGCGCCCAGGCCAGCTCACCGGTGACGGCGGTCCACCCGATCAGCGCCGGGAAGCAACCGGCCGCGCCGCCCCACACGATGTTCTGCGAGGTACGCCGCTTCAGCAGCATGGTGTAGCCGACGACGTAGAAGACGTTCGCTGCGAGGGCGAGACCGGCCGACAGCCAGTTGACCAGCAGGCCGAGCCACAGTGTCGAGACGACGCCGAGGACGAGACCGAAGACCAGCGCGGCTCGGGCCGAGACGAGGTGCCGCGGCAGCGGGCGGCGGCGCGTGCGGCGCATCCGCTCGTCGATGTCGGCGTCGAGGACGCAGTTGAGGGCGTTGGCGCTGCCGGCCGACAGGGTCCCGCCGATCACGGTCGCGGCGACCAGCCACAGTCCGGGGACGCCACCGGCGGCGAGGAACATCACCGGCACGGTCGTCAGCAGCAGGAGCTCGATGATGCGGGGCTTGGTCAGTGCGACGTAGGCCGCGACGACGTCGAGCCAGCCGACGGCGTCGGTCTGCGACGCCTGGGTCGCTCCCGTCACGACGGACGACGTCGACGTCGTATGGGAGTCGACCACCTGCATGTGCACGCGCCGAGTTTAGGCCCGGGTCCGACCGCGCGACGTGCCGCCCTGCGGTTTTGCGCCATCGATGTCGGTGTGGAGCCGCTCGTACCGACAACGAAGGCGCAAAACCGACTCCTAGTACGCTCGGATTCTGTGACAGACATGGCCACGACCTCGCCCCATACGTATGCACCCCTCGAGTGGACCGAATGGGATCGACGCGCGGTCGACACCGTCCGAACCCTGGCGATGGACGCCGTCCAGAAGGTCGGCAACGGGCATCCCGGCACGGCGATGAGCCTGGCGCCGGCGGCGTACCTGATCTACCAGAAGCTGATGCGGCACGACCCGGCCGACCCGAGTTGGCCGGCCCGTGACCGCTTCGTGCTGTCGGCCGGGCACTCGAGCCTGACGCAGTACATCCAGCTGTTCTTCGCGGGCTACGGCCTCGAGCTGGCCGACCTGCAGGCGCTGCGGACGTGGGGCAGCCGGACGCCGGGTCACCCGGAGAACCACCTCACGACCGGCGTCGAGACGACGACCGGCCCGCTCGGCCAGGGCGTCGGCAATGCGGTCGGGATGGCGATGGCCGCCCGCCGCCGGCACGGCCTGCTGGAGCCGAACGCACCCGCCGGCCAGGGGGTCTTCGACCACGACGTCTATGTCATCGCCAGCGACGGCGACCTCGAGGAGGGTGTGTCGGGCGAGGCGTCGTCGATCGCCGGTCACCAGCAACTCGGCAACCTGTTCCTGCTCTACGACTCCAACCGGATCTCGATCGAGGACGACACCAACATCGCGTTCAGCGAGGACGTCGGCAAGCGCTACGAGGGCTACGGCTGGCACGTCCAGACCATCGACTGGACCAACGACGGCCAGGTCTACGAGGAGGACGTCGACGCGCTCTACGACGCGTACGTCAAGGCGAAGTCGGTCACCGACAAGCCCAGCATCATCATCCTCAAGACGATCATCGCGTGGCCGGCACCGAACGCGCAGAACACCGGCAAGGCACACGGCTCGGCGCTCGGCGCGGACGAGGTCGCGGCCACCAAGCAGATCCTGGGCTTCGACCCGGAGCGGAAGTTCGCGGTCGACGAGGCAGTCCTCAAGCACACCCGCACCGTGATGCAGCGCGGCAAGGCCGACCACAACGCCTGGCAGCGCGAGTTCGACGAGTGGGTGGCATCGGCCGGTGAGCGCAGGGAGCTGTTCGAACGGCTCACCGACCGGCGGCTCCCCCAGGGCTGGGAGGACGCCCTCCCGACGTTCGACGCGGACGAGAAGGGCATCGCCACCCGCAAGGCCTCCGGCGAGGTCCTGACCGCGATCGCCCCGGTGCTGCCGGAGCTCTGGGGCGGGTCGGCCGACCTCGCCGGCTCCAACAACACGACGCCGAAGGGCGAGCCGTCGTTCATCCCGCCGGAGCACGCCACCAAGGAGTTCGACGGCGACTGGTACGGCCGCGTCCTACACTTCGGCATCCGCGAGCACGCGATGGGCGCGATCCTCAACGGCATCGCCCTGCACAGCGGCACCCGGCCCTACGGCGGCACGTTCCTCGTCTTTAGCGACTACATGCGGCCGCCGGTGCGACTGGCCTCGATCATGGGCCTGCCGGTGACGTACGTCTGGACCCACGACTCGATCGGACTCGGCGAGGACGGACCCACCCACCAGCCGATCGAGCACCTGTCGGCGCTGCGCGCGATCCCCGGACTCGACATCGTGCGGCCCGCGGATGCCAACGAGACGGCGGTCGCCTGGCGCACGGTCCTGTCGCACACGGATCGACCGGCGGGCCTCGCCCTGACCCGGCAGAACGTCCCGACGTTCCCGCGGGAGACCGACGGCTTCGCCTCGGCCGAGGGAGTCGCCAACGGCGGCTACGTCCTGCTCGACGCCGACGACACCCCCCCGGACGTCATCCTGATCGGGACCGGTTCGGAGGTGCACCTCGCCGTCCAGGCCCGGGAGCAGCTGGCGGCCGAGGGCGTCGACGCCCGGGTCGTGTCGATGCCGTGCCGCGAGTGGTTCGACGCCCAGCCCGAGGCCTATCGCGACCTGGTCCTGCCGCCGACCGTTCGGGCCCGGGTCAGCGTCGAGGCGGGTGTGGCTCAGAGCTGGCAGGGTCTCGTCGGCGACGCCGGCCGGTGCGTCTCCATCGAGCACTTCGGCGCCTCCGCCGCCGGCGAGCGCCTCTTCCACGAGTTCGGCATCACCACCGAGGCGGTCGTCGCGGCCGCCCGCGAATCCATCGCCGCCGCCTCCCGCTGAGGCTGCGCTCAACTCGGGCCTATCGGCACGGGTTGTCGGCATGTGCTGAGCGCTAGCCTGGCAGGGCGGCCGCCGATACGAGGAGACCCGATGACTGACCGACTCCGCGAACTGACCGACGCCGGTGTCGCGATCTGGCTCGACGACTTGTCGCGCGAGCGCCTCACCACCGGCAGCCTGCAACGTCTCGTGACCGATCACTACCTCAAGGGCGTGACGTCCAACCCCACGATCTTCGCCAAGGCCCTGTCGGACGCCGAGGTCTACGCCGACCACGTCGCCGAGCTCGCCGAGAGCGGCGCGACGACCGACGTCGCCGTACGCACGCTCACCACCGACGACGTACGCGACGCGTGTGACGTGCTCCGCCCGGTCTACGACCGCACCGACGGCGTCGACGGCCGGGTGTCGATCGAGGTCGATCCGCGGCTTGCCCGCAAGACGGCCGAGACGATCGACGAGGCACGAGACCTGTGGCGAATCGTCGACCGCGAGAACCTGTTCATCAAGATCCCCGCGACCGAGGAGGGCCTGCCGGCCATCACGGCGACCCTCGCCACGGGCATCAGCGTCAACGTCACGCTGATCTTCTCGATCCAGCGCTACCAGGACGTCATGGACGCGTTCTTCACCGGGATCGAACAGGCCCGCGACAACGGCCACGACCTCAGCCGCCTCGGCAGCGTCGCGTCCTTCTTCGTGAGCCGGGTCGACACCGAGGTCGACAAGCGACTCGACGCGATCGGGAGCCCGGAGGCGCGCGAGCTTCGCGGCAAGGCCGCCGTCGCCAATGCGCATCTGGCCTACGAGGCCTACGAGCAGGCCTTCGGCACCGAACGCTGGGCGACGCTCGCCACGGCGGGCGCCAAGCCGCAGCGGCCACTGTGGGCCTCGACCGGGACCAAGGACCCCGCCTACTCCGACACGCTCTATGTCGACGAGCTCGTCACCGACGGCGTCGTCAACACGATGCCCGAGGCGACCCTCGACGCCTTCGCCGACCACGGCACGGTCGCGGGCGACACGGTCCGCGGGCGCTCCGACGAAGCCCGCGAGGTCATTGCCCGCCTCGAGGCGCTCGGCGTCTCCTACACCGACGTCGTCACGGTCCTCGAGGAGGAGGGCGTCGAGAAGTTCGACGCGTCCTGGTACCAGTTGCTGGACACCGTCACCGAGGCCCTCGACAAGGCGGCCCGCGGATGACCGCGTGGAACACTACCCGCGCTGACGACGTCCCCTTCGAGCTCTTCTTCGGCTATGCCGACGAGCAGGATTACGCCTCAACGGTCGAGCAGTTGGTCGCGGACCGGGTCGCCAGCCAGATCGCGGCCCAGACCCCGACGTTGTGGGGACCTGATGCCGAGTCGGAGGCCTCCAAGCGACTGGCCTGGGTGGACCTCCCGACCGAGTCCCGGCCGCTGGTCGCCGAGATCGACGCGCTGCGCGCCAGCCTCGCCGCCGACGGCCTCGACCACATCGTGCTGTGCGGCATGGGCGGCTCGTCGCTCGCGCCGGAGGTGATCTGCCGTACCGCCGGGGTCGAGCTCACCGTCCTCGACTCGTCCGATCCCGACTACGTCCGCTCCGCCCTCGCCGACCGGCTGGACCGTACGGTCGTCGTCGTGTCGAGCAAGTCCGGCGGCACGCTCGAGACCGACAGCCAGCGGCGGGCCTACGAAGCCGCGTTCCGGGCCGCCGGCATCGATCCGGCCGGGCGGATCGTCGTCGTCACCGACCCGGGCTCGCCGCTGGACAAGGCGGCTCGCGAGGCCGGCTACCGCGTCGTCAACGCCGACCCGAACGTCGGCGGCCGCTACTCCGCGCTGACGGCCTTCGGCCTGGTCCCGAGCGGCCTCGCCGGCGCCGACATCGGCGGGCTCCTCGACGAGGCGGCCGCGATCGCCCCGGCACTTGCCGCCGACTCCCCCGACAACCCCGGCCTCCGGCTGGGTGGGCTGCTGGGCATGGCCGCCCGCCGCGGCATCGACAAGGTCGTGCTCGCCGACGCCGACTCTGGGCTCGTCGGATTCCCGGACTGGGCCGAGCAGCTGATCGCCGAATCGACCGGCAAGAACGGCCGCGGCCTGCTGCCGGTCGTCGTCGAGAGCACCGAGGCGCCGAACTTCGTCCCCAGCACGCCCGACGAGGCGCTGGTCACGATCGGTCCGCGCTTCGTGTTCGACCGGATCACTCCGGCCTCCCGGCACGGTGCCACCGTCAACGCTCCGCTCGGCGCCCAGATGCTGCTGTGGGAGTACGCCACGGCGGTGGCCGGCCGGATCATCGGCATCAACCCGTTCGACCAGCCCGACGTCGAAAGCGCCAAGGCGGCCGCCCGCGAGCTGCTCGGCGGCACCGGCGACCAGGCGGCGCCGGACTTCGTCGAAGGGGCGATCGAGGCGTACGCCACGCCAGGGCTGCTCGACGGCGACGTCGCCACGGTGTCCGGTGCGATCGACGCCCTGCTGGGCCGACTCGATCCCGACCACGGCTACGTCGCGGTGATGGTCTACCTCGACCGGGCGACCGACACGGAGCTCGCCGCGGCCCGGATCACCGTCGCCCAGCGCACCGGGCGGCCGACCACCTTCGGATGGGGTCCGCGGTTCCTGCACTCGACCGGCCAATATCACAAGGGCGGACCGCCGACCGGTGTCTACCTGCAGCTCACCGGCGCGCCGGTCGAGGACCTGCCGATCCCGGATCGCGACTTCACGTTCGGCGAGTTCATCGGCGCGCAGGCCACCGGCGATGCCAAGGTCCTGGCGGACCGCGGCCGACCCGTTCTGCGGCTCCATCTCACCGAGCGTGCCGTTGCCTTCGCACAGCTCAAGGACGTGTTGCTGAGTACGGTGACGCCGTGATCCGAAGCCAGGTGAATCCGCTGCGCGATCCGCAGGATCGCCGCCTGCCACGCATCGCGGGTCCGTGCAGCGTGGTGATCTTCGGCGTGACCGGCGACCTGTCTCGCAAGAAGCTGATGCCGGCCGTCTACGACCTCGCCAACCGTGGCCTGCTGCCGCCGGGCTTCTCGCTCGTCGGCTTCGCGCGCCGCGACTGGGAGCACGAGGACTTCGCGCAGATCGTGCACGACGCCGTCAAGCAGCACGCCCGGACGCCGTTCCGCGAAGAGGTCTGGCGGCAGCTCTCCGAGGGCTTCCGCTTCGTGCCGGGTGAGTTCGACGACGACGTCGCCTTCGACAAGCTGCGGGACACGATCGACGAGCTCGACGAGATGCGCGGCACCGGCGGCAACTTCGCGTTCTATCTCTCGATCCCGCCACGGTTCTTCTCCACGGTGCTCGGCCAGCTGAAGGAGCACGACCTCGCGACCCCGGGTGGGGCGTCGTGGCGCCGCGTCGTCGTCGAGAAGCCGTTCGGCACCAACCTCGCGACCGCCCGGCAGCTCAACGACGTGCTGTCCGAGGTGTTCCCGCCCGAGGCTGTCTTCCGGATCGACCACTACCTCGGCAAGGAGACGGTCCAGAACATCCTCGCGCTCCGGTTCGCGAACGCGATGTTCGAGCCGGTGTGGAACGCGCACTACGTCGACCACGTGCAGATCACGATGGCCGAGGACATCGGTATCGGCGGCCGGGCCGGCTACTACGACGGCATCGGCGCGGCCCGCGACGTGATCCAGAACCACCTGCTGCAGCTCATGGCGTTGATCTCGATGGAGGAGCCAACAGCGTTCGACGCCAGGAGCCTGCGGATCGAGAAGCAGAAGATCCTGTCCGCGGTGCTGCTGCCGGAGCGGCTCGACCAGCACACGGCGCGTGGCCAGTACGCCGCCGGCTGGCAGGGCGGCGTCAAGGTCCGCGGCTACCTCGACGAGGAGGACACTCCGGCCGACTCGACGACCGAGACTTACGCCGCGCTGCGACTCGACATCGACACCCGACGGTGGGCCGGCGTGCCGTTCTATCTGCGCACCGGCAAGCGACTCGGCCGCCGGGTGACCGAGGTGGCCGTCGTGTTCAAGCCGGCTCCGCACCTGCCGTTCAGCGAGACGGCGACCGAGGGGCTCGGCGAGAACGCCCTGGTGATGCGGATCCAGCCGGACGAAGGCGTGACACTGCGCTTCGGCGCCAAGGTGCCCGGCACGGCGATGGAGTTGCGCGACGTCAACATGGACTTCGCCTACGGCGGCGCGTTCGTGGAGTCCAGCCCGGAGGCGTACGAGCGGCTGATCCTCGACGTCCTGCTCGGCGACCCGCCACTGTTCCCGCAGCACGAAGAGGTTGAGCTGTCCTGGCAGATCCTCGACCCGGTCATCGAGTACTGGGCCAAGTCGGGCCGGCCGAAGCCGTACCCGGCGGGCACCTGGGGTCCGAAGTCCGCCGACGAGATGCTGGCGCGAGACGGACGGGAGTGGCGACGGCCGTGAAAGTCGACCTCACCGAGACCAACGCGAGCCAGATCGCGGCGTCGCTGATCAAGGCCCGCCGGGCGGCCGGCAGCCCGGCGATGGGCATGGTCTTGACCTTCGTCGTCGTGACGGACGAGACGCACTGCGACGAATCCATGCGGACGGCGACCGCGGTGTCGGCGGAGCATCCGGCGCGCATCCTCGGCGTCCTCCGCGGCTCGGCCAGGGGTCGGGCCCGGCTCGACGCCGAGGTCAAGATCGGCAACAACACCGCGGGCGAGGCCGTCCTGCTGCGGATGAACGGGGAGCTCGTGCGGCATGCGGACTCGGTCGTGCTCCCGCTCCTGCTGCCGGACTCCCCGGTCGTCGTGTGGTGGCCGTGTGACGCGCCCGACGACGTCGCCCACGATCCCTTGGGCAGCCTCGGCCGCCGCCGGATCACTGACTCGGCGAACAGCCCCCGAAGCGCGCGTACCGCCCTCCGCACCCAGGCCAAGCACTACGCGCCCGGCAACACCGACCTGGCCTGGACCCGGCTCACGCCGTGGCGGGCGCTGCTCGCCGCCGCACTCGACCAGCACCCCGTCACGGTGACTGGCGCCGAGGTCGACGGCCAGCGCGGCAGCCCGAGCGCCGAGCTCATGGCCGCGTGGCTCCAGTCCCGGTTGCGGGTACGGGTCGAGCAGAGCGCCACGTCCGGTCCCGGACTCACCAGGGTCCGGCTGCTGACCCGGCACGGCGACATCGCGATCTCCCGGCCGTCCGGGCACACCGCGACGTTCACGATCCCCGGCGCGGCGGACCGTCCGGTGGCACTCAAGCGGCGCGAGCCCGCCGAGCTGATCGCCGAGGAGCTGCGCCGCCTCGACGAGGACAACGTCTTCGCCGCCACGATCAAGACCCTGAACCGGCGGCAGTCAGCCGCCAAGAGCGGCAAGACCAGCAAGAAATGAGCGCTCCGGCCGTCCTCGTCCATCGCACGGCTGACCTGCTCGCGTCCGCCGTCGCGGCCCGGCTGCTGACCCGGCTCGTCGACGTGCAGAGCGCCGGACGGGTGCCGTCACTCGTCCTGACCGGCGGCGGCATCGCGGACCGGATCCATCGCGCCGTCGCCACCTCTCCCGCCCGCGACGCCGTCGACTGGCGCCGGGTCCGGCTGTGGTGGGGCGACGAGCGCTTCCTACCGCCCGGGGACCCCGACCGCAACGAGACCCAGGGGCGAGCGGCGCTGCTGGACCAGCTCCCGCTCGACCCGGCGCTCGTCCATCCGATGCCTGCCGACGACGGGTCGGCCGACGCCGATGCCGCGGCCGAGGACTACGCCGAGTCGCTGCGCCGGGCGGCGGCGCCCGAGGACCACGGGGCGATCCCGACCTTCGACGTCGTCATGCTCGGCATGGGGCCCGAAGGACATGTGGCATCGCTGTTTCCCGAGCGGCCCGCGCTCTACGACACGCGTCCGGTCGTCGCCGTCCACGGCTCGCCGAAGCCGCCGCCGACCCGCATCTCGCTCACCCTTCCGACGCTGAACCGAGCTCGTGAGGTCTGGTTCCTCGTCGCTGGGGAGGCCAAGGCCCGCGCCGTACGGCTCGCCCTCGGCGGCGCCGGTGCGATGCAGGTGCCGGCCGCGGGCGTACACGGTCAGGCGCGGACCCTGTGGCTGCTGGATAGCGAAGCTGCGAGTCAATTGCCGCCGGGTCTCAGCCGGATCGGCTCGCCGTAGTCGACGCGGCTAGCAGCCTCAGAAGACGACTTCGCCGCGCTTGCGACGGTCGCGCAGCAACTGCAGAGCCTCTTCGAGGATCTCGGCCGCCTCGTCGTCCGACCGTCGCTCCTTCACGTAGGCCAGGTGCGTCTTGTACGGCTCGATCTTGGGCGCCGGGGGCGGGTTTTCCTCGTCCCGGTTGGCCGGCAGCCCGCAGCGCGGACAGTCCCAGGTGTCGGGAAGCACCGCCTCGACCGCGAAACTGGGTCGCGTGTGATGTCCGTTGGCGCAGAAATACGAGACGGTCTGCCTCGGCGCGGCCTCGCCGCGCTCCGCCTCGCCCATCGGTCCGGCACCGACCCGGCTTCCTCGGATCGCACTGCCTCCAGCCACCCTCGCACTCCTTCGTCAGGATCAACGGCCGACCGCGGGCCGCGGCCAGCGCGCACAGTGTAGGACGTCGGGTCAGCCCGACTTCAGCAGCAGGCCCAACGCGAAAACGCACAACAGCCAGATCAGACCAATTCCGACGGTGATCCGGTCCAGGTTGCGCTCCGCGACCGAAGAACCGCCCAATCCCGTGGACACACCGCCGCCGAACATGTCGGACAGGCCGCCGCCGCGTCCTTTGTGCAAAAGCACGAGCGCCACAAGCAGGGCGCTCGTCACGATCAGCAGGATCGAGAACGCGATTACCACGGGAGTGCCAGGCCCTTCTTACTGTCAGTCGTCACAGAATCGGCAGGTCGTAGAACCGGCAGATGGCGCCGAACTCATCTGCCTGCAGGCTCGCTCCGCCGACCAGTGCGCCGTCGACATCTGCCTTCGCCATGATGGCGGCGACGTTGGCTGCCTTGACCGAGCCGCCATACAGGATACGCATCGCCCCCGCGACGTCATCCGACCAGGTCTCCGACACCCGTCCCCGGATGGCGGCGCACACCTCCTGGGCGTCGTCCGGAGTGGCCACCTCACCGGTACCGATCGCCCAGACCGGCTCATAGGCGACGACCAGGCCGGCCGCCTGCTCCCCCGCCAATCCGGCCAGCGACGCGTCGATCTGCGCCAGGGTGTAGGGCACGTGCTCCCCCGACTGACGCACCTCGAGACCCTCGCCGACACAGACGATCGGGGTCATGTCGGAGGCGAGCACCCGCTGCGCCTTGGTGTTGACGAGCGCGTCGTCCTCACCGTGGTATTGCCGCCGCTCCGAGTGGCCGACGACGACGTACGTACACCCGAGCTTGGCCAGCATCGCGGCCGAGATCTCGCCCGTGTACGCGCCCCCCTCGTGCTCGGACACGTCCTGGGAGCCGTACTTGATCTCCAGCCGGTCGCCGTCGACCAAGGTCTGGACGCTGCGTAGGTCGGTGTACGGCGGGATGACGGCCACCTCGGACTTGCGCGGATCGTGGTCCTTGTCGGACATGATCCACGCCAGCTTCTGGACCAGGACGACGGCCTCTTGGTGGTTGAGGTTGCTCTTCCAGTTGCCCGCCATCAGCGGGATGCGCTTGGCGCGCGCCATCAGTCCTCCAGAGCCTGCAGTCCGGGCAGAGACTTGCCTTCGAGGAGCTCGAGGCTGGCCCCGCCGCCGGTCGAGATGTGGCCGAAGTCGTCGTCGCTGAAGCCGAGCAGCCGGACCGCCGCTGCTGAGTCGCCACCGCCGACGACAGTCAGGCCGTCGACGCGGGTCAGGGCGTCCGCGACCGCTGCCGTGCCGGCCGCGAACGGCCGCATCTCGAACACGCCCATCGGGCCGTTCCAGAACACGGTCTCGGCCGTCTCGATCGCGGCGGCGAACGCCTCCGCCGAGTCCGGGCCGATGTCGACGCCGAGTTGATCGGCCGGCATCCGTTCCGCCGGCACCACCGTCGCGGGGGCGTCGGCCTCGAGCTTCGGCACGACCACGATGTCGGTCGGCAGCCCGATGCCGACGCCGCGCTCGTCGGCCGTCTCGAGATAGCCGCGGACCGTCTCGATCTGGTCTCGCTCGAGGAGACTCGTCCCGACCTCGTGACCCTGCGCCTCGAGGAAGGTGAACACCATGCCGCCGCCGATCAGCAGCCGGTCCGCCGAGTCGAGCAGCCGCTCGATCACGCCGAGCTTGTCGGACACCTTGGAGCCGCCGAGCACGACGACGTACGGCCGGTCGGGCGACTCGACGAGCCGCCGGAGCACCCGTACCTCGGCCAAGACCAGCTCACCGGCGGCATGCGGCAGCCGCTCCGCGACGTCGACGACGCTGGCCTGCCGCCGGTGGACGACGCCGAAGCCGTCGGAGACGAAGGCGTCGGCCAGAGCCGCCAGCTGGTCGGCGAACTCACCGCGCTCGGCATCGTCCTTGCTGGTCTCGCCCGAGTTGAACCGGACGTTCTCCAGCACGGCGACGTCGCCGTCCGCCAGACCGTCGACGGTCTGGCGGGCGCTGGTGCCGACCGTGTCGGTCGCGAACCCGACCTCGGTGCCGAGAAGCTCGCCGAGCCGGTCGGCGACCGGACGCAGGCTGTACCTCGGGTCGGGCTCGCCCTTCGGCCGGCCGAGGTGCGCCGTCACGACCACCCGGGCGCCGGCGTCGCGCAGCCGCTGGATCGTGGGCACGCTGGCTCGGATCCGGCCGTCGTCGGTGATCGTCGTGCCGTCGAGCGGGACGTTGAGATCGCTGCGGACGAGCACCCGCTTGCCACGGAGCTCGCCCAGATCGTCGATCGTCTTCACGTAGGTCGCGCGGCCGTCAGAGCGACCGACCGACGTGCTTCACGAGGTCGACGAGGCGGTTGGAGTAGCCCCACTCGTTGTCGTACCAGCCGAACACCTTGACCTGGTCGCCGAGCACCTTGGTGAGTGGCGCGTCGAAGATGCAGGACGCGGGATCGGTGACGATGTCCGACGACACGATCGGGTCCTCGCTGTAGCGGACGATGCCGGCCATCGGACCGTCGGCGGCGGCGCGGAACAGCTGGTTGACCTCGTCGGCACTCGTCTCGCGGCTGGCGGTGAACGTCAGGTCGGTGAGCGAGCCGGTCGGCGTCGGGACCCGGATCGAGTAGCCGTCCAGCCGGCCCTGGAGCTCTGGCATCACCAGCCCGATCGCCTTCGCCGCGCCAGTCGTCGTCGGCACCAGGTTGACCGCGGCGGCACGCGCCCGACGCAGGTCGCGGTGCGGACCGTCCTGCAGGTTCTGGTCGGCCGTGTAGGCGTGAATCGTCGTCATCAGGCCGCGCACGATGCCCACGCCGTCGTTGAGCACCTTGGCCATCGGCGCCAGGCAGTTGGTCGTGCACGACGCGTTGGACACGATGTCGTGTGCCGCCGGGTCGTAGGCGTCCATGTTGACGCCGGGGACCACCGTGATGTCCTCGTTCTTGGCCGGCGCCGAGATGACGACCTTGCGCGCGCCCGCGTCGATATGCGCCCGCGCCTTCGTCGCGTCGGTGAAGAGCCCAGTCGACTCGAGCACGACGTCGGCGCCGAGATCCTTCCAGGGCAAGGCGGACGGGTCCCGCTCCTCGAGTGCCCCGATCGGTTCGCCGTCGACGACGATGGCGTCGCCCCGCACCTCGACCGTGCCGGGGAAGCGCCCCAGGATCGAGTCGTATTTGAGCAGATGGGCGAGGCTGTCGTTGTCGGTGAGGTCGTTGACCGCCACCACCTTGATGTCGGCGTCGGCAGCCTGAACAGCGCGAAGGAAGTTGCGGCCGATGCGGCCGAATCCGTTGATGCCTACACGGACGGTCACGGGTCGTACTCCTCGGATCCGGGGATGCGTACGTCTGGTCGAACGTCTACTCCCGACCCTACCGGCCGTGGCCTCACGGCGCGTCTGCCGCCCGCGCCCCGTAGGGTGACGGCATGGAGTCCCTGACCTGCCCCAAGTGCCAAGGCACCATGCGCACCTACGAGCGCAGCGGTGTCACGATCGACCAGTGCAGTGACTGCCGGGGCATCTTTCTCGACCGCGGCGAGCTCGAGCGGCTGATCGACGCCGACGCCCGCTTCCACGCCGAGTCGGCCCCGGCGGCCCCCGCGGCGCCACCGCCACCCGCGCCGCCCGTGCACCAGCAGCAGCCGCGTGGCTACGAGCAGCAGCGCGGATACGACAGCCACTACTACGACGACGACTCGCCCGACAAGCGCTACGGCGGCGATCGCTCCTACGGGTCGAAGCGCAAGAAGAAGCGGTCGATCTTCGAGGACCTCTTCGACTGACCAGCTCGCCGCGACGGCATCCGCTGGCGTGCCTCGCGCGCCCCCACGGTTACCACGTTCTCGTGGTATCGCGGCGGCGCCGATGTCAGGGTGCCTCGGCGAGCATCTCCGGGGTCAGGCTGGCCTCGGTGTCCGGGATGCCGATCTCGCGAGCCCGCTTGTCGGCCATGGCCAGAAGTCGCCGGATCCGGCCGGCGATCGCGTCCTTGGTGAGCGGCGGATCGTGCATGTGGCCGAGCTCTTCGAGGCTGGCCTGCTTGTGTTCCACGCGCAGTCGGCCGGCGATCTTCAGGTGATCCGGAACGTCGTCGCCGAGTATCTCGAGCGCCCGCGACACCCGCGCCCCGGCGGCGACGGCCGCGCGGGCCGAGCGCCGCAGGTTGGCGTCGTCGAAGTTCGCGAGGCGATTGGCGGTGGCCCGGACCTCGCGGCGCATCCGCCGCTCCTCCCACGCCAGCAGCGCCTCGTGCGCACCGAGCCGGGTGAGCAGGGCTCCGATCGCCTCGCCGTCTCGGATCACGACCCGGTCGACGCCGCGAACCTCGCGGGCCTTGGCCTGGATGCCGTGCCGGCGAGCCGCACCAACAAGCGCGAGTGCGGCTTCGGGACCGGGGCAGGTCACTTCCAGCGACGAGGATCGGCCGGGCTCGGTGAGCGATCCATGCGCCAAGAACGCACCGCGCCAGGCCGCGACCGCGTCGCAGCCGGAGCCGGACACGACCTGTGGGGGCAGACCGCGAACCGGACGGCCCCGGCCGTCGATGAGTCCGGTCTGCCGGGCCAGCGCCTCGCCTTCCTTGATGACGCGGACGACGTAACGGGTGCCCGACTTCAGTCCGCCCCCTGAGACGACGATGACCTCACTCTGGTGGCCATAGACCTCGAGCAGATCGCGACGCAATCGGCGGGCCGCCGCGCCGGTGTCGAGCTCGGCTTCGACCACGATCCGGCCGCCGACGATATGGAGTCCACCGGCGAACCGCAGCATCGTCGAGACCTCTGCCTTGCGGCAACAGGACTTCGTGATGGTGGTGCTCGTGAGCTCGGCTTTGACCTGCGCCGTCATGGCCATGTGATCGATCCTGCCACGTCTCGGTAACTGCGTCGGCCGCGGAAAGTGCACACATCGCGCCACGGTCCGCGTTGCCCGAGACGCAGGCCGTTCACTGTAGTGCGCCCAGGGTTGAGCCGTCGCACGAAGGGGCCTCACACACCCACAACCCACAGTAGGCCGAAGGTTTCGCGGTCTGAAGGGGGTCGTCCGTTTTGTCAACCAGCCGAGTGTCGTGGCGGCAGGCTGAAGATCTGCTCGTAGGCCGATGCCAGCCGCAACGGGTCATGCCGAGCGGTGCCGTCCGGCGCGGCGACGTCCTCGACGAACAGCTCGGCACCCAGCGCCGCCGACGACGCCCGCAACGCCACCGGATCGGCGACGCGTCGCTCGTCGGCGAGCACCACGTCGATCCGGAGATCCGGCGCATGCCGCGCCAACACCTCGAGGTGCCGCTCGGGTGAGTAGCCGTCGGTCTCACCGGTCTGTGGCGCCAGGTTGAGTACGACGACTCGCCGGGCCCGGGTGTCGTGCAGTGCGGTGAACAGGTCGGGTACGAGCAGGTGTGGGATCACACTGGTGAACCACGACCCGGGACCGAGGACGACCCAGTCGGCAGTCTCCAACGCACTAAGGGTTTCCGGGCAGGCCGGCGGGTCGCTCGGCTCGAGAGCCACCTCGACCACCTCGCCCCGGGCGGTCGCCACCTGGATCTGCCCCCGCACGGTGGTGAGTGCGGAGCTGTCGTCCGGCTGCAGTCCGCGCACCTGCGCCGTGATGTCGAGAGGCACCGCGCTCATCGGCAACACGCGGCCCTGCGCCCCGAGCAACCGGCCCACCCAGTCCAGGCCGTCGACCGCGCCGCCGAGCAGCTCCCACAGGGCGACGATCAACAGGTTGCCGACCGCGTGGCCGTGCAGATCGCCTTCGGAGGCGAACCGATGCTGCAACACCTCCGCCCAGGTGCGGCCCCACTCGTCGTCGCCGCACAACGCTGCCAGCGCCTGCCGCAGATCCCCCGGCGGGAGCACGTCGAGCTCGTCGCGCAATCGCCCGGACGATCCGCCGTTGTCGGCGACGGTGACGACCGCGGTGAGGTCGGTCGCGACCCGGCGCAGCGCGGCCAGCGAGTTGGCCAGACCGTGGCCGCCACCCAAAGCGACGACACGAGGCGGCGCACCGGCGTCAATCGGTCGATGCGTCACGCTCGGACGCCGCCACGGCGCCGCCGTCACTCCCGCCCCAGGTCACGATGGAGAACGAGCGTCTCGACGTCGCGGGCTCGAAGCCGCTCCGCCAGCGCCTCGGCCATCGTCACACTGCGGTGCTTGCCGCCGGTGCAGCCGATGGCGATGGTGACGAACCGCTTGCCTTCGCGTACGAAGCCGTCGGTGAGGTCGCTGAGCAGTCGCTCGTAGTTGTCGAGGAAGGCTGCCGCCCCTTCTTGGCCGCACACGTAGTCGCGTACGGGGGCATCGAGGCCGTTCAACGGGCGCAGCTCCGGAACCCAGAACGGATTGGGCAGGAAGCGCATGTCGGCGACCAGGTCGGCGTCAACCGGAATGCCGTACTTGAAGCCGAACGACACCACGGTGGCACGCACCCCCGCCCGAGCCGGGTCGCCGAAGGCGGTGCCGATTCGCGCGACCAGCTGGTGCACGTTGAGGTTGCTCGTGTCGATGAGCACGTCGGCGTCGCCGCGCAGGTCGGCCAGCGCCTCGCGTTCCTCCATGATCCCGTCGAGCAGCCGACGTCCCCGCTGCAAGGGATGGGGCCGGCGTGCGGCGTCCTGACGACGGACCAAGGCGTCGTCGGACGCCTCGAGAAACAGGATCGACGGGCGAGGCCCCACCTCGCGCAGCCGACGAAGCGCACCGGCCAACTCGGCGAAGAAGCCTCCCGCCCGGGCGTCGACGACGACCGCGAGCCGGGTCTCACCACCGCCTTCGGCACCGACCAACTCGATCACCGAGCCGATCAGCTGCGGAGGCAGGTTGTCGACGACGAACCAGCCGAGGTCCTCCAGGGCCTTGGCCGCCGTGCTCCGGCCGGCGCCCGTCATCCCGGTCACGAGCACCAGGTCTTGAACGAGCTTGCTGGCCTCCTCCGGCTCAGTCACCGTTGCTCCTCATCGCCCGAGTCAGACTCCTCGTCGAGCAACTCGCCGGTCGCCGTGTTGACGGCCGGCATCGACCGACGATCCCGCGACTGCTCGTCGCCGGGTATCGCCAAGGCGTCAACGACGGCCTGGGCCAGTCGCGGCCCGAAGCCCCTCACCTCGGCGACCTCCTCGACGCTAGCGGCTCGCAGCCGCTTGAGGGAGCCGAATCGCTTGAGGAGTGCCTTGCGCCGGGTCTCACCGAGGCCCGGCACCTCGTCGAGTGCGCTTCGGGTCATCGACTTGGAGCGCCGGCCGCGGTGATGGGCGATGGCGAAGCGATGCGCCTCGTCACGTACCCGCTGCAGGAGGTAGAGGCCCTCGCTGGTCCGGGGCAGGATCACCGGATCCTCCTCGTCCGGAAGCCAGACCTCCTCGAGCCGCTTGGCCAGCCCGCACACCGGGATGTCGACCAGCCCGAGCGCCGCGAGCGCCTGCTCGGCCGCGGCGACCTGTGGACGGCCGCCGTCGACCACGACAAGTCCGGGTCGATAGGCGAACTTGCGCGGCCGGCCGGTGTCGGGGTTCACCAGCCCGGCCGCCTCGGATTCCGCGCGCTTGGTCAGCACAGCTTGGTCGTCGAGCATCCGGCGGAACCGCCGGGTGATGGTCTCCTCCATCGCCGCCACGTCGTTCTGCCCGTCGACGCCGCGGATCGTGAAGCGACGGTAGTCGCTCTTGCGCGGCAGCCCGTCCTCGAAGACCACCATGGATGCCACGACCTCGGTTCCCTGCAGGTTCGACACGTCGTAGCACTCGATCCGCAGCGGCGCCTCGTCGAGTCCGAGGGCGCGCTGGATCTCCTCGAGGGCGCGGCTGCGTGTCGTCAGATCGCTGGCCCGCTTGGTCTTGTGGGTTGCCAGCGCCTGCGTCGCATTGCGCTCGACCGTCTCAAGCAGGGAGCGTTTGTCGCCACGGCGCGGAATCCGAAGGTCGACCCGTCCGCCACGTCGCTGACACAGCCACTCGGCGAGGGCATCGGCATCGTCGGACAACGCGGGTACGAGGACCTCGCGCGGGATCGCGTCGTCGGCTTCACCGTCGTAGAGCTTGAGCAGCGCACGCTCGACGAGGTCACCGGTGCCGGCGTCGTCGGTCTTGTCGGCCACCCACCCGCGCTGGCCGCGGATCCGGCCGCCGCGGACCGAGAAGATCTGCACCGCGACCTCGAGCGGATCCTCGGCCAGAGCGATGACGTCGGCGTCGGTGCCGTCGCCGAAGACCACGGCATTCTTCTCCATCGCCCGGTTGAGCGCCCCGATGTCGTCGCGCAGCCGGGCCGCCCGTTCGTATTCGAGATCGGCGGCCGCGGCCTGCATCTGCTTCTCGAGCCGCTTGATGTAGGTGGCGGTCTGGCCGGCGAGGAAGTCGCAGAAGTCCTCGGCGATCTCGCGATGGTCCGCGGCACTGATCCGGTCGACACACGGCGCACTGCACTTGTCGATGTAGCCGAGCAGACACGGCCGGCCCATCTGGGCGGACCGCTTGAACACGCCGTCGGAGCACGACCGCATCGGGAACACCCGCAACAGCAGGTCGACGGTCTCGCGGATCGCCCAGGCGTGGCTGTAGGGGCCGAAGTAGCGCACTCCCCTGCGCTTCGACCCGCGCCCGACCATGACGCGGGGAAACTCCTCGTTGAGAGTCACGGCCAGCCAGGGGTAGGACTTGTCGTCGCGATACTTCACGTTGAAGCGCGGGTCGTACTCCTTGATCCAGGAGTACTCCAGCTGCAGCGCCTCGACCTCGTTGCTGACGACCGTCCACTCGACACCGGCCGCCGTCGTCACCATCGTCTGCGTGCGCGGGTGCTGGTGCGCGAGGTCTTGGAAGTACGACGACAGTCGGGCGCGCAGCGACTTGGCCTTGCCGACGTAAATGACGCGGCCGTGCTCGTCGCGAAAGCGATAGACGCCCGGAGCGTCCGGAATCGTCCCGGGCGCTGGGCGGTAGGTCGCGGGATCGGCCACGCTTCCACCCTAGGGCGCGCTGCCGACGTCCCCGAGCGGGCGAGTCGGCCGAAGCGCTCCCGGAAGGTCGGGTCCGGCGGAGGTATCCTCGGGCCATTCGGCACTTGATTTCATTGTCGAGCAAGTTAGTCTACTTTTCATGCCGTCGCACACGACCATCCCGGGCGGCTCCGCCCTTCGCTCGGGCACGGAGCCGAAGGATCTCTACGGCCTGTCGCTGACGACGTCGCACGCGGCGGCGACCGCGTACAACCGCGGAGTCCGCGCGGTCCTCACGATCCAGCAGGGTGGCGTCAACGCGATCGCCGAGTCGATCGTGCACGACCCGACGTTCGCCCTCGGCCACGCGGCGCTAGCGCTGCTCGGACACGAGCAGGGCGCCCGGGTCAACCTGGCCGCCCGGATGGCGGCGGCCCGACGGCACGCCGCCCGGAGCACCGAGCGGGAGCGCGGTCACGTCCACGCCGTCCTCAGCCACATCGACGGCGACGGCCGCCCCTTGATCGAGCACCTGCGGCACTATCCGAGGGATGCGCTCCTGCTCACCACGGCGGTGCCGACCATCGCGTTCGCCGGCGTCACGACCGTTCCCCAGGAGGCGTGGGCGATCGTCGAGGGCTGCGAACCGGCGTACGGCTCGGACTGGTGGTACGCCGGGTTGCTGGCGTTCGTTCGGCAGGAGCAGGGCCGGTTCGACGAGGCGTACGACATGGCCTGCCGGTCGATCGCGGAGGAGCCGGCCGCCGGTCACTCCGTCCATGCCCGGACGCATGTGCATTACGAGACCGGCGACCACGCGGCCGGGCTGGTCTGGCTCGACGACTGGATCGGGAACACCGGACCGGCCTCGATCCACCGGTCGCACTTCTCGTGGCATGCGGCGCTACACGAGCTCGCGACGTGCGATCTGGACGCGGTCCGGCAGCGGTGGGACGACCAGCTGTCGCCGCCGGGCGTCACCGGCTGCCGAGCGCTGGTCGACTCGGCGTCATTGCTGTGGCGCTGGGCGCTGACGCCGGGAGCGTCCGGAGTTCCGGAGGCTGCGGCCGTCTTGGCCTCGGTGTCCGACGACGAGATCGACCGCCCCGCCACCGGATTTATGGCGATGCACTCGGCGATCGCCCTGTGCGCAGCCGGAGACGACGACCGGCTACGCCGGCTACACCGTTGGTGCCTGCGCAGCGCCGACCGGACCGTGGCCGACGTGGCTGCTCCACTCGCGGCGAGCCTGCTGCTCCTTACGCAGAAGCAGCAGGCCGCCGCCGCGGACGGGCTCGGCCGGCTGAGCGACCGGTTGTGGCGCCTGGGTGGCAGCGACGCGCAGCGCGAGGTCGTCGAGGACACCAGGATCGCGGCCTTGCTCGCGTCCGGGCGCTGTTTCGAGGCGCAGCGGTTGCTCGACGACCGGCTCGACCGCCGCCCCTCCCCCCGCGACGTCTGCTGGCGAGAACGCGCGGCCGACGGCGCCTGAGCGACGTCGCCGACTCAGCCGAGGACGACGTTCTGACCCTGGACGCTCACGTTCTCGGACGCCAGCGGGGCAGGGGCCGGGCCTCCGACGACTGAACCGTCCTCGATGGAGTACATGCTGCCGTGGCAGGGGCAGTTGATCGTGCCGTCGGACACATCGCCGACAGTGCATCCCTGGTGGGTGCAGATCGCGGTGAAGCCGAGGAAGTCTCCTTCGGTCGGCTGGGTCACCACGACCTCCTGGTCGGCGTAGACGACTCCGCCGCCGACCGGAACGTCGGACGCCGAACCGAGGACCTCGCCCCCGCCGCCTCCGCCGCCGCCGCCGTCGCTGGGTGACTCGCTGGTGGGAGCCTCGCTCGGCTCGCTGGTGTCGCCGCTGTCAGAGGACTCACCGTCATCGGAGCCGCATGCCGCCAGGGCGGTCAGGCCGACGCCACCGACGGCGACGCCGCGTAACACCGTGCGTCGTCCTAGCCTCTCGTCGTCGGATCCCGCGCCGCTGACCTTGACCCGAGTGTCGGACATGCTGCTCCTCTCGTCGTGGGCGGGACACAGGTGTGGCCCTTTAGCCCCTACTACGCCACACGATGCCGAACGGATTGCCCTGAGCGGGGGTTCGACTCAGCGTGTCGAGGCAGCTCGCTTGGCAGTTTTCTTCGCCGTACGCTTGGCCGGCCGCTTCGCCGAGCGCTTGGCGGCGGGCTTCTTCGCGGGTCGTTTCGTGGTCTTCGTACGGCGTGTGGCTGCTGCGTTGGCCCGGCCGGCGAGGATCGGACGCAGGAAGTCGCCGGTGTAGCTCGTGTCGTGCTCCGCGACCGCCTCGGGCGTGCCCTGGGCGATCACCTCGCCGCCGCGCGAGCCGCCCTCCGGACCCATGTCGATGATCCAGTCGGCGGTCTTGATGACGTCGAGGTTGTGCTCGATGACGATGACGGTGTTGCCCTGGTCGACGAGGGCGCCGAGAACGCCGAGCAGCTTGCGGATGTCCTCGAAGTGCAGACCGGTCGTCGGCTCGTCGAGGACGTAGAGCGTGCGGCCGGTCGAGCGTTTGCGCAGCTCCGAGGCGAGCTTGACCCGCTGCGCCTCACCGCCCGACAGCGTCGGCGCCGGCTGCCCGAGCCGGACGTAGCCCAGACCGACGTCGAGCAGCGTCGTCATGTGCCGCGAGATCGCCGGGATCGCCTCGAAGAAGTCGCCCGCCTCCTCGATCGGCATGTCGAGCACTTCCGAGATCGACTTGCCCTTGTAGTGCACCTCGAGCGTCTCGCGGTTGTAGCGCGCGCCGTGGCACACCTCGCACGGGACGTAGACGTCCGGCAGGAAGTTCATCTCGATCTTGATCGTGCCGTCGCCGGAGCACGCCTCGCAGCGACCGCCCTTGACGTTGAACGAGAACCGGCCGGGCTGGTAGCCGCGCATCTTCGCCTCGGGGGTCTGGGCGAACAGCTTGCGGATGTGGTCGAAGACCCCGGTGTAGGTCGCCGGGTTGGACCGTGGGGTACGCCCGATCGGCGACTGGTCGACGTGGATGACCTTGTCGACCTGGTCGGCGCCCTCGATCGTCTTGTGCCGGCCCGGGATGTCGCGAGCGGCGTAGATCCGCTTCGCCAGAGCCTTGTAGAGGATGTCGTTGACCAGCGTCGACTTGCCCGACCCGGACACACCGGTGACCGAGATGAAGACACCGAGCGGGAACGTCACGTCGATGTTCTGCAGGTTGTGCTCGTGCGCGCCGCGGACGACGACCTCGTCGCCGGGCGTGACCGGTCGCCGGACGGCTGGCAGGGGGATCTCCTCGCGGCCCGAGAGATAGGCCCCGGTGACCGAGTCCGGATGCTGGTAGAGCTCGGCGACCGGCCCCGAGTGGACGATCTGGCCACCGTGCTCGCCGGCGCCCGGGCCGATGTCGACGGCCCAGTCGGCGATCCGGATGGTGTCCTCGTCGTGCTCGACGACGATCAGCGTGTTGCCGAGGTCGCGGAGCCGGATCAGGGTGTCCATGAGCCGGTGGTTGTCGCGCTGGTGTAGCCCGATCGACGGCTCGTCGAGGACGTAGAGCACGCCGACCAGTCCGGCGCCGATCTGGGTGGCGAGCCGGATCCGCTGCGCCTCGCCGCCGGACAGCGACCCGGAGGGCCGGTCCAAGGTGAGGTAGTCCAGCCCGACGTCGAGCAGGAACCGCAGCCGCTCGTGGATCTCCTTGAGCACCCGCTCGGCGATCTGCTTCTCCCGGGGTGACATGTCGAGGTCACCCAAGAACGCGGCGACCTCGCCGATGGGCAACGCCGTGACCTCGGCGATGTTCTTCTCGCCGCCGATTCCGGACTCCATCGTGACGCCGAGCGAGATCGGCTTCAGCCGGGTGCCGTCGCAGGCCGGGCACGGCACCTCGCGCATGTAGCCCTCGAACCGCTCCCGGCTCGTGTCGGACTCCGCCTCCGCGTGCCGCCGCTGGACGTACGGGATGACGCCCTCGAACGTCGTCCAGTAGGACCGCTCCCGGCCGTAGCGGTTCTTGTAGCGCACGTGGACCTGCCGCTCGTGGCCGTTGAGCAGCGACTCCTGGACCGAGGGCGGCAGGCTGCCAAACGGGTCGTCGACGCCGAAGCCCATCTCGTCGGCCAGCGCTTCGAGCAGCCGGCCGAAGTAGTCGGCGACGTGCGCCGACGCCCACGGCGTGAGTGCGCCCTCGGCCAGCGACTTGTCCGGGTCCGGGACGATCAGCTCCGGGTCGACCTCCATCCGGGTCCCGAGACCATGACAGGTCGGGCAGGCGCCGAACGGCGAGTTGAACGAGAACGACCGCGGCTCCAGCTCGTCACTCTCGAGATCGTGCTCGTTGGGGCAGGCCAGGTGCTCGGAGAACCGCAGCTCGCGATTGGAGTCGTCGTCGGGCAGGTCGACGAGGTCGAGCAGCACCAGCCCGCCCGCGAGCCCGAGTGCGGTCTCGACGGAGTCGGTGAGCCGGCGCTTCGCGGACGGCTTGACCGCCAGCCGGTCGATCACCGCCTCGATGGTGTGCTTGCGCTTCTTGTCGGGCTTCGGCGGATCGGTCAGCGGATAGACCTCGCCGTCGACGCGTACCCGGCTGAAGCCCTGCGTCTGGAGCTGCCGGAAGAGGTCGGCGTACTCCCCCTTGCGACCCCGGATGATCGGTGACAGCACCTGGAACCGGGTGCCCTCGTCGAGCTCGAGGACCCGGTCGACGATCTGCTGCGGCGTCTGCCTCGAGATCAGCTCGCCACAGGTCGGGCAGTGCGGCCGGCCGGCCCGCGCGAAGAGCAGCCGGAGGTAGTCGTAGACCTCGGTGATCGTGCCGACGGTCGACCGGGGGTTGCGCGACGTCGACTTCTGGTCGATCGAGACGGCCGGCGACAGGCCCTCGATGAAGTCGACGTCCGGTTTGTCCATCTGGCCGAGAAACTGCCGGGCGTACGCGGACAGCGACTCCACATAGCGCCGCTGGCCCTCGGCGAAGATCGTGTCGAAGGCCAGGCTGGACTTGCCGGACCCGGACAGGCCCGTGAAGACGATCAGCGCGTCTCGGGGCAGGTCGAGGGAGACGTCCTTGAGATTGTGCTCGCGCGCGCCACGCACGATGAGACGGTCGGCCACGAGGCTGCTTCTCCCGATGTCGTCGATGAGTGCGTCGAAGGACTTGCATGCCGCTCGATCATGCTAACCAGGAGGTCCGACAAAGCCTTCCGCTCCGCTACCGGATGAGTACGGTGGGCGGCATGGATCCGGACGTCAGTTCCGCCCCCGCCGACTCGCTCTCCATGATCCCGGACTCCACCGAGCGCGTCCTCGCCGACGTCCGGGCTCTGACCGACGCCGATCTGCGGGCGCCGTCGGGCCTGCCGGGCTGGAGCCGCGGTCACGTCGTCGCCCATCTCGCCCGCAACGCCGACGGCCTGTCCACCCTGCTGACCTCGGCCCGCACCGGCGAGCGGCGGCCGATGTACGCCTCGCAGGAACAGCGCGACGTCGACATCGAGGCCGGCGCCGGACGCTCCGCCGTTGAGCTGACCGCCGACTTCCTCGAGACGGCGCGCGGCTTCGCGACGGAGGCGGAGCGGCTGACCGACTGGAGCGCGACGGTCTTCCGGACGCCCGGCAGCCCGGGATTCACGGTGGGGACGGTGCCGCTGATGCGGCTCGGTGAGCTCGAGATCCATCACACCGACCTCGATGTCGGTCACGGCTTCGACCGCTGGCCGACCGCGTGGGCGGCGGCCTACCTCGCGTACGCCGGTCGCGGACTCCCCGAGCGGGCCGGCGAGCCGCTGAATCTGATCGCGACCGACACCGGTACCCGCCTCGCGTCCGACAGCCGCGAGGCGCGTGTCGTCGAGGGCCCGGTCACGACCCTGCTCGCCTGGATCACCGGCCGGCACGACGGCCACGACTTGAAGGTGAGCCCGGGCGGCCCACTGCCTACCCTCGGCACCTGGCGCTAGGAGTACTGCGAATGACCTACCACGGACACGTCACCGTCGGCGGCACACCGGCCGTGCGCGAGCTGCCGGAACTCGTGATCACCAAGGTCGCGGTCGGCCCGATGGACAACAACGCCTACCTGCTGCGCTGCCGGCGGACCGACGAGCAGGTCCTCGTCGACGCGGCCGACGAACCGGACACACTGCTCCGGGTGGTCGGCGACGGCGGACTCAGCCGCGTGATCACCACGCATCGGCACGCCGACCACTGGCAGGCCCTTCCGATGGTCGTGGACGCGACCGGAGCGAGGACGGTCGCCGGTGCCGCAGACGCCGACGAGCTTCCGGTCGACGTCGCGGAGCGGGTCGTCGACGGCGACAAGGTCCCGGTCGGACGTTGCGAGCTCGACGTGATCCACCTCGTCGGTCACACGCCCGGGTCCATCGCCCTGCTCTACGACGATCCCGAGGGATCGCCGCACGTGTTCACCGGTGACAGTCTCTTCCCGGGCGGCGTCGGCAACACCCACGGCTCGGCCGACAACTTCGCCTCGCTCTTCCGCGATGTCAGGACGAAGCTGTTCGACCGGCTCCCCGACGAGACCTGGGTCTATCCGGGCCACGGCGACGACACGACGCTCGGCGCCGAGCGACCCCACCTTTCGGAGTGGCAGGCTCGGGGCTGGTAGGGCGATGCGATTCGGCCTGGTCGGAACGGGATTCTGGGCTCGTACGGTCCACGCCGTCGCGTTCGCCGTACCTCCTGACGTCCAGGCCGACCTCGCGGAGCGAGCCGCGCGGGCCGGGCGGCACCTGCTGCTGGAGAAGCCGCTCGCGACCCGGCCGGACGACGCCGATCGGCTCGTCGGGGCGGTGGCCGGCTCGGGAGTCAGCTCGGTCGTCTTCTTCACCGGGCGGTTCCTGCCTGAGCTGCGAGCCTGGATCGACGAGGTGCGTGGCGAGCGCTGGCACGGCGCGTGGGCGGTATGGCTTGGCAGCGCCTTCGCCTCCGACAGCCCGTTCCGAGACTCGCCGTGGCGGCGGGACAAGGGCGGGCTGTGGGACGTCGGACCGCACGCGCGCTCCCTGCTGACCGCGGCGCTCGGTCCGGTGCGGCGCATCACGGCCGACCGTGGCACTCGCGACGTCGTCCACCTCGTCCTGCACCACGAGAACGCTGCCACGAGCACCGTCACGGTGACGCTCAGCGCACCGACGGCCGCCGCCTGTTCGGCGCTGACGCTGTGGGGTGAGCCGGGTCGTTCGACGATGCCGACGCCGACGGGCGAAGCGGTCGACGCCTATCGCACGGCGCTGGCCGAGCTGGTGGCGGCCGCTCGGGCCGACCGAGCGGACCATCCGAGCGACGTTCGCTACGGCGCCCGCGTCGTTCACCTGCTGGCCGACGCCGAACGGCAACTCGATTACGCGCCGGTAACCGACGGCGACCGGGCCGTTTGGCCCGATCCCTAGGGACTAAAGTCCTGAATCGCCCAGCGAAGGATGTGCGCGGTTGCCGGGGCCGGGCACACTACCCCCTCATGGCTCCTCAAGACCTGCTTCGCGCCGGCCCCGGCAAGGCCTGGGCGGGGTGGCAGCGACGCAAGCTCCCTGGCGACGACTTCCGCAGCCTCGTCCGCATGGTGCGGGACGACGCCGCCGGAGTCTGCCACCAGCCGGTGACCGACGACTACTTCGTCGACCCGGCGCGGCGGCAGCGGCTCGATGCTCTCTCGGACTGGTCGCATCGGCTGGCCGACCGGCGGCTGCGCCGGCACGTCAGCGACATCGTCGCCGGCGCCGACGAGTGCTGGGCCAGGACGAAGTCGCCCGAAATCACCGCGACCGACCCCCGCTGGTCGGCGTGGCAGTTCACGGCCGCCCGCGACTGGCTGAGCGCGACCAAGGCCACCCTGGATCGGCTGGCCGTCCTCGAACGCCGCTCCGCCCAGGCCGCGGCACTCGCCACCTCCGGAGCCCGCTGACTCCTCGGCCCCGCAGCGGGCCGGCGTTCCCATCGTCGTACGGCGGGAACTTCACGACGTTTGCCCTGGTGCTTGCCCTTAGGTCCGCATCGCGACAGGGTGTTTCTGCGTCACGACGACATGGTTCGCGGGACTCGAGGAGGCGCCATGAGCGAGACGGTCCAAAGCCAGCCGCGCGGCGAGTCGGGGAGCGAGCCCGAGCTCCGACGCGTGATGGGTCCGAAGCTGCTGCTTCTGTTCATCATCGGCGACATCCTCGGGACCGGGGTCTACGCGTTGACGGGCGACGTCGCCGGCGAGGTGGGCGGCGCCGCCTGGCTGCCGTTCCTCATCGCTTTCGGGGTCGCCATGCTCACCGCGTTCTCCTATCTGGAGTTGGTGACGAAGTATCCGCAGGCGGCCGGCGCCGCGCTCTACACACACAAGGCCTTCGGCATCCACTTCGTGACGTTCCTCGTCTGCTTCACCGTGATGTGCTCCGGCATCACGTCGGCGTCGACGGCGTCGCGGGCGTTCGCCTCCAACCTCGTCGACGGCTTCGGCTGGGGAGGAATCGGCAACACCGGGATCACCCTGCTCGCGCTCGGCTTCATGCTGTTGGTGGCCATGGTCAACTTCCGTGGCGTCAGTGAGAGCGTCAAGGCCAACGTGGTCCTGACCATGGTCGAGTTGTCCGGTCTCCTGCTCGTCATCATGGTCGGACTCTGGGTGGTCGCCCAGGGCGACGCCGACTTCGGCCGGGTCACCGCCTTCGAGACCGCAGAGGACAAGAGCACCTTCGTCGCCGTCACCGCCGCCACGACGCTGGCGTTCTTCGCGATGGTCGGCTTCGAGGACTCGGTCAACATGGCCGAGGAGACCAAGGATCCGTCCCGCATCTTCCCGAAGATCATGCTGACTGGCCTGTCCATCACGGGCGCCATCTACATCCTGGTCTCGATCTCCGCGGTCGCGGTCGTCCCGGTCGGTGTGCTCGAGGCCTCCGAGACTCCGCTCACCGAGGTGGTCGCGACCGGCGCGCCGGACATCCCGGTCGACGACCTCTATCCGTTCATCGCGATGTTCGCGGTGGCGAACTCCGCCCTGATCAACATGCTGATGGCCAGCCGCCTGCTCTACGGAATGGCCAAGCAAGAGGTGCTGCCACCGTTCCTCAGCAAGGTGCATCCGACCCGTCGTACGCCTTGGGCGTCGATCATCTTCACCACGCTCATCTCGCTCGGCCTGATCATCTATGTCACGCAGACCGGGGACGCCGACGACGTGGTGACCGTCCTCGGCGGCACCACGGCCCTCCTGCTGCTGGGCGTCTTCACGGTCGTCAACGTCGCCGTGCTGGTGCTACGCAAAGACCGGGTCGAGGGGCCCCACTTCGTCGCACCCACGGTGATTCCGATTCTCGGCGCGATCGCCTGCGCGTTCTTCGTCGGACCGTGGACCGACCGCGACGAGCGGCAGTACGAGGTCGCGATGTGGCTGCTGCTGCTCGGCATCGTCTTGTGGGTCATCACCTGGTTCGCCAATCGGGCCTTGCGCGCCAAGCGGACCTTCGTCCGCGAGCCCACCGACCTCAGTGGCTGAGCCCTACGGCGGCGACGCCGGCTGCTTAGGATGGCCGGGTGTCCACGTCGCTCGCCGCTGCCCTCGAGGCGCTGGCCGGCCGGCACGACGCGACCCTCTCGGTCTGGCTCGGCGGCGTCGACGGCCGGTGCTGGTTCGGCCGCGACACCGAGTTGGTCCACCCGGCGGCGAGCACGATGAAACTGCCGCTCGTGATCGCGCTGCATCGCGCCGCCGACGCTGGAGCGCTCCGGCTGTCCGACGAGATCGTCGTGTGCACGACGCTCGACTCGCAGATGCCAGGGCGGACATACGACGTCACCCAGGACTACGACAACGACGACGAGCCCTGGGAGCGGATCGGTGATCGAGTCGCGCTGGGCTGGCTCGCCGAGCGGGCGATCGTGCGGTCCAGCAACCTGGCGACCAACCTGCTGATCGACCGGCTCGGCATCGACCCGGTCAACGCGGTCTACTCCGACGTCGGTGCGACCGCGTCCCGCGTCGAGCGGGGGATCCAGGACGTCCCGGCCGTCGCCGCGGGACGAAGCAATCGGGTCACGGCCGCCGACCTCGCGGCGGTCCTCGGAGCGCTGGCCCGTCATGAGGTCGCGGCGCCGGACACCTGCGAACGGATCGAGGGCCTGCTCGCGCGCTGCGAACACGACAGCGCCGCTGCGGCCGGGCTGCCCGACGGGACGCACTTCGCCCACAAGACCGGCTGGTTCGAGGGCGTCGCGCACGACGTCGGAATCGTCCGGCCGGCCGGCGAGCCGCCGTTCGTCCTCGCCGTCCTGACCGGTTCCGATCTGGACGAGGCCGCCGCCGATCGCCTCGTCGCCGACGTCGCGGCGCTGTGCTGGGCGCATCGGCACGACGTCGCCGCCGTCGAGGACCGCGAGGCGATCCGATGAGCCGGCTGCAAACGGTCCGCTGTCACCGGGTCGGCATCCCGCTGCACACGCCGTTCGTGACAGCACTTCGCCGGGCGACGACGGTCGACTCGCTGCTGGTCGAGATCGTCGACTCCGACGGCGTCAGCGGCTTCGGCGAGGCACCGCAGATCTGGGCGGTCACGGGCGACTCGCTCGCGGGCAGCGAGGCCTGCGTCGAGGGTCCGCTCGCGATGATCCTGACCGGCAGCGACGCCGACGACCTGCACGAGGCGGCCCGCCGCGTACGTCAGGGCGTCGTCGGCAACCTTGCTGCGAAGGCCGCGATTGACATGGCGCTGCACGACCTGGCCGCCCGACGTCGCGGCGTCCCGCTCGCCGTCCTGCTCGGCGGCGCCGCCCGTCAGGTCGCCACCGACGTGACGGTCTCGGCCGGCGATCCCCACGCGGTCGCCACGGCCGCCGCCGACCGAGTGGCCGAGGGATTCGGCGCGCTCAAGCTCAAGGTCGGCACCGACGCGGTCGCCGACGCCGCCAAGGTTCTCGCCGTGCGCGAGGCGGTCGGGCCCAAGGTCGGGCTGCGGCTGGACGCCAACCAAGGCTGGTCGGCGCGCGAGGCGGTCCGCGCGATCGGCACGCTCGAGGACGCTGGTGCCGACATCGAACTGGTCGAGCAGCCGGTACGGGCCGCCGACGTCGACGGCCTGGCCTGGGTCACCGACCACGTCCAGACGGCGATCATGGCCGACGAGGCGGTGTTCGGCGTACGCGATCTGGTTCGCGTCATCGAGCGTCGGGCTGCCGACCTGGTCAACGTCAAGCTCGCCAAGGCCGGCGGGCTGATCCCGGCCCGTACCCTGCTCGAGCTCGCCGAGGCCCACGACATGGGCACGATGATCGGCTCGATGATGGAGACCCATGTCGGAGTCGGAGCCGCCGCCAGCCTGGCCGCAGCGATCGGCACCACCGTGGTCAGCGACCTGGACGCCGCGTGGTGGCTCGAACACCCGCCCGGCCGCGGTGGCCTGACCTACGACGGGCCGTACGTCGTCCTGCCGGATGTGCCCGGCCTCGGCCTGGAGGAGGTGGCCCGCTCGTGACCGACGAGACGATCGCCGTCTCGGTGGCGACGGTGTGGACCGGCCCGGACGCTCCGCGCGAGCGCGACGCCGCGGCGATCGCTGACCAGCCGGACCTGGCGGCGTGGACCGCGTCGATGGACGCCGCGAGCCGGCTCGACCTGCATGGCCGCATGGTGACCCAGGCGCTGCTGGGCGAGCCGGTCGTTCCCCTCGAGGAGCAGGCCGGCTGGGTCCGGGTCGTCCTCCCCTGGCAGCCGAGCGGCCAGCACCCGGACGGCTACCCCGGCTGGGTCCGGGCGACTCATGTCGGCGCCGCCGCCAAGCCGGCCGAGCAGACCGTGGCGATCACGACGGCGTCGGCCGACTGCCGTACCTCCGACGGCCTGCTCACGCTGTCGTACGGCACCTGCCTCCCCGTCCTCGACGCGGTCGCCGACGCCGACGACACCACCGTCACCCTGCCCGGCGGCCTGGAGGGTCACGTGCCGACCTCGCGGCTACGTGCGCCCGGGCCCGATCCCGCCGCGGGATGGGCGGCGTCTCTGCTCGACTCGGCCCGGCAGTTCCTCGGGCTGCGCTACCTGTGGGGCGGCACCTGCGGCTGGGGGCTCGACTGCTCCGGGTTCGTCCACCTCGCGCACCGGGTGCACGGCCGCCGGGTGCCACGCGACGCGCTCGACCAGCTGCCGGCCGCCCGAGCCGTCGAGGTCGACGCCGCCCGGCCCGGCGACCTCTACTTCTTCGCCCGCCCCGGCAAGCCGCCCTCTCACGTCGGGTTCGTGACCGAGCCGAAGGGGGCTGGCCGGCCCGCCATGCTGCACGCCCCGGAGGAGACCGAGCTGATCGAGGAGGTCACGCTGTCGACCGGACGGCTCGAGACCCTCGTCGGAGCCGGGAGCTTCGCGCCGGGGGACGGCTGATGCCCGCCGTCGCGTGGTTGCACGCCTTCATCGACGTCCCTGCCAACCTCGCCGGGGAGACCGAGCGGTTCTGGTCCGAGGTGACCGGCTGGACGCCAGGACGGCCGTGGTCCGGCCATCCGGAGTTCGTCAGTCTCGAGCCTCCGGAGGCCAGCGGCTACGTCCACGTGCAGCGCATCGGCGGTCCGCCGCGGCTCCATCTCGACCTGATCGCCGACGACATCGACGCGGAGGCGGAGCGCCTGGTCGGTCGCGGCGCGCACCGTGGCGAGCGGCGTCGCTGGTGGCAGGTGATGACGTCGCCGGGCGGACTGCCGTTCTGCCTGTGCGGTGAACCGAACCGGGTCCGGCCGGCGCCCACGACCTGGCCGATGGGGCACCGCAGCCGGGTCGCCCAGGTCTGCCTGGACATCCCGTCGGCCGGCTACCAAGCCGAGCTCGCCTTCTGGACCGAGGCCACCGGCTGGCCGCCGGAGCGGGCGCGGCGACCGGAGTACGACCGGCTCCGGCCGCCCGCGAGCTCGCCGCTGCGGCTTCTCGTCCAACGACTCGGCTCCGACGACCCCGGTGAGTCGACCCGGGCCCACCTCGACATCGGCGCCGACGACGTCGCCGCCGAGGCCGCCCGGGTCGAGGCACTCGGCGCCCGGCTGGTCCGCCGGATGGACCGGTGGGTCGTCCTCGAGGACCCGGCCGGCCTGCCGTTCTGCGTGACGCCGCAGCCGCCGGACTGACGGCGCTCAGTCCGGGCTCGGGGCCGGCTCCTCGCGGCGGTTCTTCGCGAGGCTCGCCACCGCCGTGACGGCGAGCGTGACGACGATGACGACCAGGCTCAGCCAGGTCGGGATCTCCGGCACGTCGACGTGCTCGCCGCCGTTGATGAACGGCAGCTCGTTCTCGTGCAGCGCGTGCAGGACGAGCTTGACGCCGATGAAGGCGAGCACGACGGACAGTCCGGCCGACAGGTAGACCAGCCGGTCGAGCAGGCCGCCGAGCAGGAAGTAGAGCTGCCGCAGACCCATCAGGGCGAAGACGTTGGCCGTCAGCACGAGGTACGGCTCCTGCGTCAAGCCGTAGATCGCCGGAATCGAGTCGAGCGCGAACAGGATGTCGGTCGAGCCGAGGGCGATCATTACGATCAGCATCGGCGTGATCAGTCGCTTGCCGTTGCGCTTGACGATGAGCTTGACGCCGTCGTACTCGTCGGTCGCCGGGAGCCGCCGCCGGGCGAACCGGATGACCCGATTCTCCTGGTAGTCGTCCTCGTCACTTTCCTTGTGCCGGATCAGCCCCCACGCGGTGTAGATGAGGAAGGCGCCGAAGATGTAGAAGATCCACGACACCGTCTCGATCGCCACCGCGCCCAAGGCGATGAAGATGCCACGGAAGACCAGGGCCAGGATGATGCCGATCAGCAGCGCCTCCTGCTGATACTTCCGGGGCACCGAGAACCGGCTCATGATGATGATGAAGACGAACAGGTTGTCGACCGAAAGGCTGTATTCGGTCAGCCAGCCGGCGTAGAACTCTCCCGCGTAGCGGCCGCCGTAGTCGAGCCACACCCACAGGCCGAACAGCACAGCGAGCGACGTGTAGATCCCGATCGCGATCGCACACTCGCGCATCGACGGCTCGTGCGGCCGGCGTCCGATGATGAACACGTCGAACGCGAGCACGGCGATGGTGATGCCGATCGTGAGCGACCAAGCCAGCGTGGAGACTTCCACGAAACAGCTCCTCCGGTGGACAGCAGGCAGTCACCGGAGGTCTCTCCCGCCGTCTCGGCACCGACCGCGACGACCGGCGGCGCCGGATCGCTCGGACAGCTGAACGATCGTGATGACGACGCCACCGCGAAGGAATACTCCCCTCCTGCGTGCTTTCATCCTGTCAGGCCGATCTCGGCACGGCCAATCGGACCCGGGTAGCGTCGATCTCATGAGCCGACTTCCCGCCACCGTGCAGCGCCTCCTGCCGGGTGGTCCCAGCACCGATTCCCCACTGCTCCTCGAGATCGATCTGTCGCGCGGTCTCGCCGAGACGGCGCCGACCGATCCGCTGAGCGCCCTTCGGCAGCGCCAGCAGCCCACCCTGCCTCAGGTACTGGAGGGTCTGCGCCGGGCGGCGACCGATCCCGATGTGACCGGCGTGGTCGTGCTCGTCGGGCAGGCCGTCCCGATCGCGCACGTCGAGGAGATCGGACCGGCCATTCGTCGGATGGCCGACGCGGGCAAGGCGACGGTCGCGTTCGCCACCACCTTCGGCGAGTTCTCCCCCGGGTCGGTGGCCTACCTGCTGGCCGCTTACTGCGACGAGATCTGGCTGCAGCCGAGCGGCGGCATCGGCCTCACCGGCGTTCAGCTCAACGCGACCCTGGTCCGTGGCACGCTCGACAAGCTCGGCGCCGAGCCGAGTCTGCGGCAGCGCCACGAGTACAAGACCGCGGCCAACACGTTCATGGTCGACCACGTCACCGAGCCGCACCGTGAGATGACGCAGCGGCTCGCCGACTCGGTCATGGAGCAGATCCGGTCGATCGTCGCGGAGCGGCGCCAGCTGAGCGCCGACGAGGTCGAAGCCGCCGTCGCCGCGTCACCGATACCCGCCGCGGAGGCGCTCGAACGCCGCCTGGTCGATCGGCTCGGCTACCGCGACGAGGCCTACGCCGACCTGCGCCGGCGGCTGGGCGACGACGGTGAGCTCGGCCTGCGCTTCGTCCATCGCTATGCGCATCGGCTGGCGACCCGGCCGGCCGAGCAGATCCGGCGTCGCCGCGCCCCTGTCGTCGCGGCCATCCCGGTCCGCGGCAGCATCCACTCCGGACGCAGCCGGCCCGGCGGCCCGGGCGGACCGTCGGCCGGCGCCGACACGGTGGTCGCCGCCCTGCGGCACGCCGCCGAGTCCGACCAGATCAAGGCCGTCGTCTTGATGGTGAACAGCCCGGGCGGTTCGTACGTCGCCTCCGACGCGATCCGGCACGCCGTCCAGACCGTAAGCGAGACCGGCAAGCCCGTCGTGGCGTCGATGGGCGTCCTGGCCGCGTCGGGTGGCTACTTCGTCTCGATGGCGGCCGACCGGATCGTCGCCCTGCCGAGCACACTGACCGGGTCGATCGGGGTGCTGGCCGGCAAGATCGTCCTGCGGCAGACCTTCGACCGGCTCGGCGTGACACGCGAGGCGATCGGGTCAGGTGCGCAGGCGACGATGTTCTCGACCACGGTCCCCTTCGACGACGACCAGACCGCCCGGCTCGACGCCTGGCTCGACGAGGTCTACGACGACTTCACCCACAAGGCGGCCGACGACCGCGGCCTGGCGTGGGAGACCCTCGAGCCGAACGCCCGGGGCCGGGTGTGGACCGGCGCCGACGCGCAGGCCCGTGGCCTCGTCGACGAGCTCGGTGGCCGGCAGCGCGCCGTCGAGCTGGTCTGCGAGCTCGCGTCGCTGGACCGCGAGCGGATCCGAGTGCAGGCTGTACCGCATCTCGGCTTCCTGGAGCGACTCCGGCCGGCCGAGTCGTCCGAGTCGCCGTCAGCCGCGCTCGCGGCCCCGCTGAGCACGGCACTGCCCGACGGCCCGGAGGACCTGATTCGGCTCGCCGGAGCGGCGCTCGGACTGCCCGGCCCCGGAGTCCTGAGCCTCCCCTGGGGGCTCGACTGGGCCACCGCCTAGGTCAGGCCGGACGGTCGCGCTTCGGCAACTTGGCGACGACCGTGCCGTAAGACGCATCCACGGCCTCGAGGATCTCGTCGTCGGGGATCGCCCCGTTGCAATCCAGCGTGTTCCAGCCGGAGCGGCCGATGTAGGCCATGACGTGGGCGTCGTCCGGGTAGCGCAGCAGCCACTCGTCGGCCTCGTCGCGGCTCTGACCGCACTTGACCCCGACGGAGACGCGGTCGACCGGACCCAGGAAGGCGAAGATCTTCGGGCCGACCTTCGCCACCGTGTCGCCCTCCCAGGGCTCGTCCCGCCAAGCGCCTGGTTTCGCGAGGCAGTAAGCGAGCAGCTCATCGTGGGTCATCGGCCCTCCCGTCGGGGCAGTATGCTCCCACGAGGACCGATTCAACCTCAGGGGGTACGTGTGGCCGACCCGGTGTTCGTGCATATCGGGCCACCGAAGACCGGCACGACCTACCTCCAGGCCGTCCTCTGGAGTAACCGCGCAGCCCTCAAGGACCAGGGCATGCTCGTGCCGGGCCGGAGCCCGGTCAGCCAGTTCCACGCCGCCGTCGACCTGCTGGACCGCGACCCGATGCGGGTCGGCGCGGACCGCACCGCCGGCTCCTGGGACACGCTCGTCGACGAGCTTCGGGGATGGAACGGCGGCGCCGTCATCTCGCACGAAAACCTCGGCTTCGCCGACGACGACCAGGCGGATCGGGCCAAGCTCAGCCTCGAGGCCAAGCAGATCCACGTCGTCTTCACCGCCCGGGAGTTCTCCCGCGTCGTGCCGGCGATGTGGCAGGAGCGCCTGAAGAACCGGGCCGACGACACCTGGGCCGAATACCTCGCGCTCATCGGCGCCGGCGCGGCGAGTGCCAAGGGCTTCTGGCATCAGCAGGCGGGCAATGGCCTGCTGGCGTGGGCGGCGGGCCTCCCGGTCGAGCAGGTGCACATCGTGACGGTGCCGCCGCCCGGAGCGCCGCCGACGCTGCTGTGGGAGCGGTTCGCGACCGCACTCGGCATCGATCCGGCGAGCTGCAACACCGACGTCCCCCGGGCGAACGAGTCGCTGGGCATCGTCGAGTCGGCCTTCCTTCGGCGGTTCAACACCAGCGCGACCGAGCTCGAGTGGGACGCCTACAGGGCTCACGTCAAGCACTACCTGGCACCCGAGGTGCTGGCCGCGCGCGCCGACATCTCGCGGCTGCGGATCCGGCCGGCCGAGCTCGGGCCGCTCGAGGAGCAGGCCCATCAGCTCATTGAGACGATCGAGTCGCTCGGCTTCCACGTCATCGGCGACCTCGAAGATCTCCGGCTGCCGACGCCGGCGGACGCCGACGATCCCGCCGTACGCCCCACCGACGACGTCACGGACTCCGAGTTGCTGGCCGTCGGGTTCGACGCCGTGGCCGGTCTGGTCCGGCACGCGGAGGAGTTGCGGCAGGCCCGCCAGGAGCAGGCGGCCACGACCCAAGACGTCCGCCGCGAGCTGCGCGAGGCCCGGCGCCGACTCGACGAGGTCCGGGCCGTGAACCGCCGGCTCCACATGCGGCTCGACAACGCTGAGGCCGACCTCGAACGCTCGGTGATCCGACGCGGGATCTCCCGCTTCCTCAGCCGGCATGCCTGGGCGGCCCGACTCCGCGATGTCCTGCTGCGCCGCAACCGCCGGCCGCCGGACGGCGGTCGACCCTCCTAGCGAGCACCAGCCTCCATCATCTGGCGCAGCTCCTTCTTGAGCTCGGAGATCTCGTCACGCAGCCGCGCGGCCACCTCGAACTGCAGCTCGCCCGCGGCGGCGTGCATCTGCTCGGTGAGCTGCCGGACCAGGTCGGCGAGGTCCTGCGACGGCAGCCCGGCCAGGTCGGCCGCGTGCTGACCCGCCTTGGCGCCGGACTTGCTGCCGAGGTTGGGCACCGGCGCCTTGCCCCGGCTCTGCGCCCGGCCGGACCCGATGAGGGCCTCGGTGTCGGCGTCCTCGCGCGCCAGCATGTCGGTGATGTCGCCGATCCGCTTGCGCAGCGGCTGCGGGTCGACGCCGTGGTCGCGGTTGTAGGCCTCCTGCTTCGCCCGCCGGCGGTTGGTCTCGTCGATCGCGCTCTCCATCGACGGCGTGACGTCGTCGGCGTACATGATCACCTGGCCGGACACGTTGCGGGCCGCCCGGCCGATGGTCTGGATCAGCGACGTGCCGGAGCGCAGGAAGCCCTCCTTGTCGGCGTCCAGGATCGCGACCAGGCTCACCTCGGGCAGGTCGAGCCCCTCGCGCAGCAGGTTGATGCCGACGAGGACGTCGTATTCGCCCAGCCGCAGCTCGCGCAGCAGCTCGACCCGGCGCAGCGTGTCGACCTCGCTGTGGAGATAGCGGGTACGGACGCCGGCCTCGAGGAGGTAGTCGGTGAGGTCCTCGGCCATCTTCTTGGTCAGCGTGGTGACCAAGACCCGCTCGTTGCGGTCGGTCCGGGACCGGATCTGGTGGATCAGGTCGTCGATCTGCCCCTTGGTCGGCTTGACGACGACCTCCGGATCGACCAGGCCGGTCGGCCGGATGATCTGCTCCACGACGCCGTCGACCCGGCTCATCTCGTAGGGACCCGGCGTCGCCGAGAGGTAGACGGTCTGGCCGATCCGATCGGTGAACTCCTCCCACCGCAACGGCCGGTTGTCCATCGCGCTCGGCAGCCGGAAGCCGTGCTCGACCAGGGTGCGCTTGCGGGACATGTCGCCCTCGAACATGCCGCCGATCTGCGGCACGCTCACGTGGGACTCGTCGATGACCAGCAGGAAGTCCTCGGGGAAGTAGTCGAGCAGGCAGTGCGGCGGCTCCCCTGGCTGGCGGCCGTCGATGTGCCGCGAGTAGTTCTCGATGCCCGAGCAGACGCCGACCTGGCGCATCATCTCGATGTCGTAGGTCGTGCGCATCCGCAGCCGCTGTGCCTCGAGCAGCTTGTTCTGCTTCTCGAGCTCGGCCAGCCGCTCCTCCAGCTCGGCCTCGATGCCGTGGATCGCCCGCTCCATGCGGTCGGCGCCGCTCGCGTAGTGCGACGCCGGCGAGATGTAGGTCTCCTTGTCCTCACGGACGACCTCGCCGGTGAGCGGATGCAAGGTCATCAGCCGCTCGATCTCGTCGCCGAAGAACTCCACCCGGACCGCGAGCTCCTCGTAGACGGGAAAGATCTCCAGCGTGTCGCCCCGGACCCGGAACGTGCCGCGGGAGCCGGCCATGTCGTTGCGGTTGTAGTGGATCGCGACCAGCTGGCGCAGCAGCTCGTCGCGCTCGATCACCTGGCCGGTCTCGAGATGGAGCATCTGCCGGATGTACTCGTCGGCCGAGCCGAGGCCGTAGATCGCCGAGACGGTGGCGACGACGATCACGTCGCGACGGCTGACGAGCGACCAGGTCGCGGAGTGCCGCAGCCGCTCGACCTCCTCGTTGATCGAGGAGTCCTTCTCGATGTAGGTGTCCGTCTGCGGGACGTAGGCCTCGGGTTGGTAGTAGTCGTAGTAGGACACGAAGTATTCGACCGCGTTGTCCGGGAAGAACTGCCGCAGCTCGTTGGCGAACTGCGCCGCGAGCGTCTTGTTGGGCTGCATGACGAGCACCGGCCGCTGCACCCGCTCGGCCAGCCAAGCGACCGTCGCGGTCTTGCCGGTGCCGGTCGCGCCGAGCAGCACATTGTCCTTGACGCCGTCCTTGACCCTGGCCTCCAGCGCGTCGATCGCCTCGGGCTGGTCTCCGGAGGGCTCGAAGTCGCTGACCATGCGGAACGGCGCCACGGTGCGGGTCAACTCTGAGGCCGGTCTCATGCTGTCGAGCGTACGACCCGCCGCCGACAACCGCTGTGGATACGCGGAGCGGCGCCGCTAGCCTCGGACACCACGACGGCCGAAGGGACACATGACCACCTCGATCTGGACGCGCTGGACGACGCTGGTCCCCTCGGCCGGTGTGGTCGTCCTCGCGGGTGCCTGGGGCCGCGACGTCGGAGTCGTCCTCGAGCTCGCGATCGGGGTCCTGCTCGGGGCCTGCGTACTCGCGTCCGTGCAGCACGCCGAGGTCGTCGCACACCGGGTCGGCGAACCGTACGGATCTCTCGTGCTGGCCGTCGCGGTGACGGTCATCGAGGTCGGCCTGATCGTCACGCTGATGATCTCGGGCGGCTCGGACACCGACACCTTGGCCCGCGACACGGTCTTCGCGGCCGCGATGATCACCTGCAACGGCATCGCCGGCCTCGCCCTGCTCATCGGCGCGCTGAGATTCGGCACGACCCACTTCAACGCCGAAGGCGCCGGGGCCGCGCTCGCCACGGTGGCGACCCTCGCGACCGTCTGCCTGGTGCTGCCGACCTTCACGACGAGTGCCGAAGGGCCGGTGTTCTCGCCTTCCCAGCTGACCTTCGCCGCCGTCGCCTCGCTGGTCCTCTACGCGACGTTCGTCCTGACCCAGACCGTGCGGCACCGCGACTTCTTCCTGCCGGTCAGCCCCGAGGGCGAGATCCTGCCCGAGGACCGGCACGCCGATCCGCCGTCCGACCGGGCGGCGCTGACCAGCCTCGGACTCCTGGTCGTGTCCCTGGTCGCCGTGGTCGGACTGGCGAAGGTGGAGTCGCATCCGATCGAGTCGCTGGTCGCCGAAGCCGGCCTGCCGCACTCGTTCGTCGGTGTCGTCATCGCGTTGCTCGTGCTGCTGCCCGAGACACTCGCGGCCGCCCGCGCGGCGACCCGCAACCGGATCCAGACCAGCCTCAACCTGGCGTACGGGTCGGCGATCGCCAGCATCGGCCTCACGATCCCGTCGATCGCCCTGGCGTCGATCTGGCTCGATCCGCCGCTCGTCCTGGGCCTCGGCGAGACCCAGATCGTGCTGCTCGTCCTCACGGTCATGGTGAGCGTCCTCACCGTCGTCCCCGGCCGGGCCACCCGGCTCCAGGGCAGCCTGCATCTGGTCATCCTGGCGGTGTACGTCTTCTTGGCGATGCAGCCGTAGGGACGGTGACCCCTCGGGGGTCGTATGGTCACGCACTGGAACGGTATGCCCCGACCGCGCCACGAGGAGTTGAGATGGTCGACCTCAGTGCGGGCCTACCTTTCCCGCATCAGCCCGGTGACGCATCCGGCTCGCTCTATCTCGAGGCGTCGTCGAGCGTCGCGGAGGCCCCGCAGCAACAGCTCGTCGCGCTCGGCTGGCTGCCGCCGCGTCCGAACGGCCCGGCCAACACGGTCAACTGGAACCAGCACCGGCCAGCTCCGTCGACGCGGCCGGCGTTGGGCGGACCACCGTGCACACGCTGTCCCGGGTCTACGATGCGGCGCCGTCCGGCATCCAGATCGACGTGGTGGCCTAGCGGCTGGGCCGGTCAGGCCTCCGCATGGCCGGCGAGATAGGCGCCGACCAGGCCCCCGATCGTGTCGAGGTGGTAGCCGCCCTCCTGGACGATCACACTCGGCAAACCAAGCCCACCGAGCAGCCGTCCCGCCTCGCCGTACCCCTCACCGGTGACGAGCAGCGGGCTCTCCGGGTCGTCGCCCGCGGCATCCACACCGAGCGACACCACGAGTGCCTCGACGCCGGCGGACCCGACCCACGCCCGCAGCTCGCTCACGGCCTCGAGCCAGCCAGTGTCGCCGGTGCCGGGCGCCAGCGGCAGGTTGCGGGTGTGCCCCTCGCCGGCGCCGGCGCCCTGCTCGTCGGCGAATCCGACGAAGTGCGGGAACCAGCCGGCGCCCGGATCGACGTGAAGCGATCCGTAGAGCACGTCGGCGCGCTCGTAGAAGATCGCGGCCGTCCCGTTGCCTTGATGGGCGTCGAGGTCGACGACCGCCACTCGCCGATGCCCGGCGGCCCGCAGCCCCTCGGCCGCGACGGCGGCGTTGTTGAGATAGCAGGAGCCGCCGTACGCCGACCGCGTGACGTGATGCCCCGGCGGCCGGCACAAGGCGTACGCCACCGGCTGGCCCGCTGCCACGAGGTCGACGGCCGTCAACGCACAGTCGATCGCGGCCCGCGCCGCGTCGAAGGTGCCGGGTCCGACGACGGTCATCGTGTCGTAGGCGTAGGTGCCCGCCCGGGCGTGGACCGCGTGCGCGCGATGTGGCGGCAGCGGCCCGAGCATCTGGGCGGTCGGGAAGACGTACGGCACGACCCGGTCCTGGCCCGGATCGTCGAGGAACCCGGCCTCGACCCACTGCGGATAGACGGACCGCAGATGCTCGACGAGTGACGGGTCGTGCACGGTGAGCAGCAGGTCGTCGGCATGTTCCTGCGCCGGATGGATCGGATGCCCGGCGTCGGCCAAGGCGTCCCGAATCACCTCGACCCGCTCGGGGACCTCGGTGCCCGGCGTCCGTACACCGACCCAGATCTCCGCGCCCGCCACATGCCGCAGCGTCTGCGGCGACCACACCACCGGAATCGTCGACACCTGGGCATCGTGCCATCGGTGCGGCAGGATGCCCACATGCCACGCGCTACTGACTTGCGAATCAGGATCGGCTCGCTTCCGGCCGGGCCGACGAACTCGGTGCTCGACGTCCCCGGTGTCGGGCTCGGGCACACGACCGTGTGGCGGGACGAGCCCGATCCGCCCGAAGGCCGCGGAGTCGCGCGCACCGGTGTCACGGTTCTGGTCGTCGCTGACGACGCGTTCGACTCCTCGGTTCCGGCCGGTGGCGCGGTGCTCAACGGCGCCGGCGAGTGCACCGGCTTCATCACCGCGTCGGAGTGGGGGTGTCTGCAGACGCCGGTCTTCGTGACGTCGACGCTCCAGCTGGGCCGGGTCTACGACGCGGCCTGCGAAGGGCTGCTCGAGCGGGAACCGCGGGTCGCCGAGGACTTCGTCATCCCGGTCGTGGCCGAGTGCGACGACTCGTACCTCAACGACGCGCGCCGGATGCAGATCGTCCGCAAGGACGTCGACCTGGCATGGGACGAGGCGCTGGCGTCGCGCGGGTCGACCGAGCCGCCGGCCGAAGGCAGTGTCGGTGGCGGCACGGGAATGAGCTGTCTCGGCTTCAAGGGCGGCATGGGCACGGCGTCCCGTGTCACGCCCGAAGGACACACGGTCGCCGTCCTGCTGCAGACGAACTTTGGTGAGCGCGAACGCCTGACCGTGGACGGCGTGCCGGTGGGACGGCTGCTGCCCGCCGACGAGACGCCGGACGGCCCGCCGGCCGGGTCGTGCATCGGCATCGTGGTGACCGATGCCGCCGTCGACGGGGCCGGCTGCGGTCGGCTGGCCCGCCGGATCGGCCTGGGTCTCGCCCGAGCCGGTTCGGTCGCGCACAACGGCAGCGGCGAGATCTTTCTGGGAGCGGCCACCGGCGCCCGGATGAGTCGCGGCGGCGAGTGGCTCACGCCGCCGACCGTCGCGGGCCGGGGGCTCGACTCGATGTTCGAGGCGGTCGTCGACGCCGCCGAGGAGGCCGTGCTCAACTCCATACTCGGCTCGCCGACCGTCGTCGGCCGCAGCAGCAACCGCAGCGAGGGGCTGCCGGCCGACGTGGTGGCCCGGCTGCTGCGGGAGCATGGCCGATGAGCCCGGGTGAGGTCCGGATCCCGATGGAGGACGGCGTCGAGCTCGCCGCGTCGCTCTACCTGCCGCCGGAGTCGGCCGGGCCGCAGCCGTGCCTGCTGGAGGCGTTGCCGTACCGCAAGGACGACCTCACCAGTGGCTACTCCGACGAGTACGTCCGGCTGTGCGACGAGTACGGCTACGCGGTGTGCCGGCTCGACCTGCGCGGCACCGGTTCGTCCGGCGGCGACGCGACCGACGAGTACCCGGCACAAGAGCAGATCGACCTCTGCGCCGTGATCGCCTGGCTCGCCGAGCAGGACTGGTGCGACGGCGCGGTCGGCATGTGGGGCACGTCCTACTCGGGGTTCAACTCGCTACAGCTCGCCTGTGAACGGCCGCCGGCGCTCAAGGCGATCGTCACGATCTACGCCACCGACGACCGTTGGAGCGACGACGTCCACTGGCGCGGCGGCGCGCCTCGCGTCATCGACCAGGTCGACTACTGCCACTACATGACGCCGATGAACGCCCTGCCGCCGGTCCCGGCCGTGTGGGGTCCGGACTGGCGGGACGAATGGCAGCGGCGGGTCGAGACGTACGAGCCGTGGATCTTGACCTGGCTCGCCGAGCGTACGGACGGGCCATACTGGCGGCATGGCTCGGTCGCGCCGGACTACGACCGGATCGAGTGCCCGGTGATGATCGTCGCGGGCTGGGCGGACGGCTACCGCAACAACTCCTTCCGGACCGTCGAGCAGCTTCGCCGACACGGCGTCGCGCATCGGCTGCTAGCCGGACCGTGGGCGCACGTCTCGCCCGAGACCGGACTGCCGGGGCCGCGGATCGACCTGGTGGTCGAGATGGTCGCGTGGTGGGATCGCTGGCTACGCGGGCGGGACGTCGAGGTCGACGACGGCCTCGGATCGCCGGCGGTGACCGCGTTCGTCCGCGGCTCGACTCGTCCGGAGCCGGACCTCGACACCTACGAGGGCCGCTGGATCCGTGAGGAGTGGCCGTGTCCGCGGGTGCAGTCGCGGGAGCTACCGCTGGAGCCGCGCGAGCCTTACGTCGTGCGCGCCGACACCGGCATCGACGCCTGGATCGACTGCGCCGGGCACCACCCGTGGGGCCAGAGCAGCGACCAGCGCTTCGACGACGCCGCCTCGATGACGTGGGAGTGGGACGCCGATGCGGAGCTGGCCATCTTGGGGTATCCCCAGCTGCGGCTGCGGATCAGCTCCGACCGGCCGGCCGCCTACGTCTCGGCGAAGCTGTGCGACGTCTTCGCCGACGGCACGTCCGCGCTGGTGTCTCGCGGATCGATGGACCTCGGCTTCCGTGACTCGACGACGTCACCGACCGCCCTCGAGCCGGGCCAGGTCTACGACGTGACGGTGCCGCTCGACGCCTGTGCGTACGCCTTCGCACCGGGCCAGCGGCTACGGCTGTCCGTCGCCGGTGCGGACTGGCCCAACACCGCCGCGCCGCCCGAGCCGGTGACGCTGACGATCCACGAGGGGACGCTGGTGCTCCCCCAGTGGTCCGGCGACTCCCCGTACTCCGAGCCCGAGCTGCCACCCGGCCGCGAGTCGACCGAGGACGCCACCGGGGTGGTGTGGCGGGTCGAGCGGGACGTGCTCCGGCGCCAGACCGCCTGCGCCGTCGACCACGGCTCGACCTACGACGTGCCGCACCACGGCGAGGCCACGGAGCACTACAAGGGCCGGGTGGCGGTCGACACCCGCAGCTTCGCGCAGCGCGCCGAGGGCGACGTACGCTTCCGGCTCGAGTGGCCCGAGGCGACCGTCGAGACTCGAGCGCGGCTCGACCTTCGCATCGGCGCCACCGACTACGACGTCAGCATCGACCTCGAGGCGGTGGAGCTCTCCGGCTCCGAGGGCGAGCGCACCGTCGGCCACCGGCAGTGGCGCCTTACGCTCCCCCGCTGATCAGGCTCCCCCGGCGGCTCCCCACCGAACGAGATCGGCGCCGATCGACGCGGGGCGAAGATCGAGGTCTCGGACCTCGCTCAGCGGCACCCACATCGGGAGGTAGCTGTTCGAGGCCGAGTGGACCATCGCCTCCGGGCCGTGGCCCAGCCGCAGCTCGGCCCGCTCGGCTGCGACCAGGAAGTAGTGCTCGGTGCTGCCCTCGTTGTCGAGCGTCGCCAGCAGGCGGACGATGCGCCCTTCGAGCCCGGTCTCCTCGCGGAGCTCGCGGATGCAGGCGTCTTCGGCCGTCTCGCCGGGCTCGATGCCACCGCCGGGGAGCACGTAGTAGGTCATGCCGTTCCTGATCCGTCGCATCAGCGCGACGGCACCATCGTTGACGACGATGGCGGCGGCCCGGGTTCGCACGCGGGAATCCTCTCAGGGCGCCGGGCTGTGCCGCGCGGGGTCGGTGGTTGCGCTGTGTCGGGTCGAGGATCTCCGTGAGGTCAGGTCACTAGCAAGACCGGCTCTGTGGGGCATGCTGATGCGGCGCGTCCACACGATCCGCGCCACGGGCGACCAGAAGGCGGCGTACGTGTAGCCATGCGCACGGCCGGATGGACGAGTACAAAGCCTCACGACGGACTCATCCTCGTGAAGAGGCCCGTCGACGCTCAGAGGCGGCGGCACCTATGCCGCATTGGATCGGCCTCGATGAGATTGCTCTATCTACTCGAGCGGGAGCCGATCACGGTGGAGCTCGACGACGGTCCGGGCGGGTTCACGAGGTTGTCGGGCCGGCTGGAGTTCGCGGGTGTTGCCGTGGCCGAGGATCGGTGGGGGTCGCGATTCGTAGCTGTGCCCGGTCGGCGTCTTCCAGCGGACTCGGTCACCGGCGTCGCCGTCGACGGCGGCGACGGACCAGCCGGGCAGGTCGCGGAGGACGTGGTCGGACTTGCCGAGGCCCTGCGCATTCGCGGCGATCGTCGGGCCGCCGTCGGTGTGGCGGTCGAGGTGGTCGATCTCGTCGATCGGCGTGTTCGAGTAGGGGCGGCGGCTGGCCCCGTCGCGGTAAACGATGAACTTCCGCAAGGCGCCGTCGAACCGGCGTTTGCGGGGATCCATGCACAGCAGCCGCCCGTCGACCGGATCGCA